>WNFC01000209.1_pt1 | contig 75674 bp, 78 predicted proteins | sample 5400541 | NCBI WGS metagenome assembly WNFC01 (sample SAMN13153342, study PRJNA577476) | soil metagenome | isolation source: 120 cm saprolite under Douglas fir tree site 2 hole 2 replicate 1 | place: USA:California | collected 2015-04-18
TCGCGATCCTCGCCGCGCGGCAGGGCTGGCACACCGCCGAGCTGTGCCGCGCGCTCACCGACCGGGGGCACGAAGGGCGGGTGCTCCCCTACGACGCACTGGTGACACACCTCGGCGGGGCGCGGCCCGCCGTGACCGCGGCCGGCGAGGATCTCACTCGCTGCGCCGCGGTGCTAGCGCGCATCATCCCGGCCGGCTCGCTCGAGCAGATCATCCTCCGCGTGGACACGCTGCACGCGCTCGAGGAGCGCGGCCTGCTCGTGATCAACCCGCCGCGCGCGATCGAGCGCACGGTCGACAAGTTCTGGACGACGGCGATTCTCGAGCGGGCCGGCCTGCGCGTGCCCGAGACGGTGGTGTGCGAGAGTTTCGGCGCGGCGGTGACGGCATTTCAAGCCCTCGGCGACGTGATCGTGAAGCCGCTGTTCGGCTCGATGGGCCTCGGTATGGTGCGGGTGAACGACGAGGCGATGGCGTTCCGCGTGTTCCGCACGCTGGAGACGCTGCGGGGCGTATATTACCTTCAGCGGGCGATCGACCATGAGGGCTGCGATTGGCGGGCCTTCGTGGTGGGCGGCCGCGTGATCGGCGCGATCGAGCGCCGCGCGCCCGGGTGGAAGACCAACCTCGCGCGGGGTGGGCAGGCGCGTGCGGTGACGCTCGCTCCGGAACCGACGCAGTTGGCCCTCGCCGCCGCCCACGCGGTCGGGGCCGAGTACGCCGGGGTCGATCTCCTCCCCGCCCGCGACGGCACGGTCTACGTAGTCGAGGTGAATGGGATCCCGGGATGGCGCGGCCTGCAGGAAGCGACGTCCATCGACGTCGCCGGAGCGATCGTCGAGCATCTCGTCGAGCGCGTGGCGCGGCGGTGAGCGGCGCGCCGCGGGCGGCGGATGTGGCCGCCGCCGCCCAGCTCGCGTGCCTGCTCGAGGCGAGCGCCCCGAAGCCGGGCAACGTCTCTCCCCACGCCTCCTTCCGCGACGCCACGTACGAGGACTTCCTCGCGAGCGCCGCGGCGATCGGGCCGGCCTTCCTGGCGGCCGGGGAGCGCCCCCTCGGCGCCACGATCCGCGCGGCCGTGGAGGCGACGGCCCGATGGGCGCCTTCCAACACCAATCTCGGCCTGGTTTTGCTGCTCGCCCCCCTCGCGCGCGCGGCGCTGCGCGCAGGCGAGGCGCTGCAGTCGCGCGTCGCGGCCACGCTGGCCGAGACGACCGTGGCGGATGCCCGGGACACCTACTTGGCCATGCGCGTCGCCGCCCCCGCCGGCCTGGGTCGGGTGGGCGAGCAGGATGTAGCAGGCACGCCCACGCAGACGTTGCGCGACGTCATGGTGCTCGCCGTCGGCCGGGACGCCATCGCGCGCGAGTACGCGACGGACTACCGGACCACGTTTGAGATCGGTGCGCCGGCGCTGCGGCGCGCCCTCGCCGACGACCTCCCCTGGCGGGACGCGGTGGTCGAGGCTTATCTCACGCTGCTCGCGACCGCCGCGGATACGCACATCGCGCGCAAGCTCGGACTCGCCGCCGCCGTCACCGTGCAGCAGCGCGGCCGCGCCGTGCTGTCCGCCGGTGGCGTCCGCACCACGGCAGGACGCGAGGCGATCGCCGCGCTCGACCGCGAGCTGCGCGACGACGCCCACACCTTGAATCCCGGCGCCACCGCCGACCTGTGCGGGGCGGCAGTCTACGCGGTGCTGCTCGAAGGAGGCTGGCGTGGGCGCGCGTAAGGAATTCAAAGTCGCCGTGTCGAAGGACAATTTCGTGTTCGCAGCGGCCCACTTCATCACGTTCCCCGGGCATCGCTGCGAGACGCTGCACGGCCACAATTACCGCACCCGCGTCGTCGTGGAAGGCGAGCTCAACGCCGAAGCGCATTTCGTGCTCGATTTCGGCGAGCTCAAGCAGCTGGTGAAGCGGCTCACCGACGAGATCGACCACAAGGTCTTGCTGCCGCTCGAGAATCCGAAAGTGCAGGTGCGCGAAACGGGCGACACCGTGAGCGTCGCCGTGGCAGGGAAGCCCCGCTACGTCTTTCCCCGGGGCGACTGCGCGCTCCTCCCCTTGCCCAACACAACCGTCGAGATGCTGGCGCAATACCTCACCCGCCGCGTGCGCGAGGCGCTCGCCGCGTCTGGCGCGGTCGCGCTCACGGGCGTGGAAGTCGAAGTGGAGGAGAGCGTCGGGCAGTCCGCGACCTATCGCGAGTCGCTCGGGTGACGCCGGGGCCCGGGCAGCGGGCGGCGCCGCACGGCCTCGAGGTCGTCCCGCGTCAGCCCGCTCGTGTGCAGCGCCGTCGCCACGAGCACCCCGTCGAGCCCGAGGTCGGCAAGCCGCTCGAGCTCCCTTCGGCTCGCGACCCCGCCGCCCGCAAGCAGCTCCGCGTCGGGGTGGGCGCGCCGCAGGGCCGCCACGAGCCCCGGGTCCACGCCGCGCCCGCCCCCCACCCGGGCGAGATCGAGGACCAGGATGCCCCCGGCCCCCGCCTCCACGGCCGCGCCGGCGAGCGCGAGCGGAGTGAGCGCGGTGCGGCCTCGGAGGGCCCGGGAGCGCGACAGCGGGGCGCCGTGCACGAGATCGAGCGAGAACACGACGCGCTCCGCGCCGAGCGCGCGGACCACGGCCTCGAGGGCGGCGAACGAGGGCAGCGTTTCGAGGCCGACCACGACGCGAGCCGCCCCCGCAGCGGCGAGGGCGCGCGCCCCCCGCGGGTCCGCCACGCCTGCGTCCACGAGGAGCCGGCAGCCGAGCGCGGCGATGTGGCCGAGCAGGGCGTGTTGCACGACGCCGCCCGTGATCGCGTCCAGGTCAGCCACGTAGCATTCGTCGCAGCCGAGCACGTCGCGGAACGCGCGCGCCAGCGCGAGTGGATCGCCGCCTCCCTGCCCGGCGACGAGCACCGACTGAACCGGTGCATACGCCTCGCGCCGACCGCCGCGCGCGAGCACCGCCTGCCCGCCGGCGAGGTCGAGCACGGGTATCACGCGCAGGCGGCCCCCGGGCCCGACGTCCGGGCGTGAGCGGAGTGCTGGGGTGGGACATCGGCGGCGTGAACACGAAGGGCGCGCGTGTGGCAGACGCGCGCGTGCTCAGCGCTCGGGCCGCTCCCTACGAACTGCAGCGCGACCCCGCGGCCCTCGCGCCGCTCCTCTCCCGGCTGGCGCACGAGCTCGGCGCCTGTCTCGACGACGCGCACGCCGTGACGATGACGGCCGAGCTGTCGCAGCTGTTCCGGACCAAACGCGAGGGTGTGGGGTTCGTGCTGGACGCCGTGGCGGGGGCGTTCCCGGACGCGAGCGTGCGGGTCTGGAGCGTCGACGCCCGCTGGCTCACGCCGGCCGAAGCGCGGCGCGCGCCGCTCGCGGTGGCGGCCGCCAACTGGGCCGCGACGGCCCACGTCGTGGGGCGCACGGTGCCCGACTGCGTACTCATCGACGTTGGCTCGACCACGAGCGACGTGATTCCGATCGTGCGGGGCATCCCCGCCGCCCGCGGCCGGAGCGACGTGGAGCGCTTGCGGGAGGGGGAGCTCGTCTACACGGGTGCGCTGCGCACCCCGGTCGAAGCGATCGCGCCGAGCGTGCCCGTGGGCGGCCGGCCGACCGGAGTCGCGGCGGAAGGCTTCGCGCTCGCGGGCGATGTACACCTGTGGCGCGGCCAGCTCGCTCCGGCCGACTATACGATCCGCACGCCGGACGGGCGCCCCGCGACCAAGCAGTTCGCCGCGGAGCGCCTCGCGCGGATCGTGTGCGCCGACCGCGAGCTGCTCGACGATCACGCGATCGACGCCATCGCGGACGCGCTCTGGGACGCCCAGGTGACGCGGATTCGCGAGGCGGTGGACCGCGTGCAGGCGGGCCGCCCGCGCCTGGCGCAGGCCGTCGTCACCGGCCTCGGCGAGTTCCTCGCCGCGGAAGCGGGGTGCCGCGCCGGGCTCCGCGTGGTGCATCTGTCCGACTCCCTCGGCCCCGCCGCGCGGCATGCGCCCGCCGCGGCGGTAGCCCTGCTCTTCCCCGCATGACGAGCGCGACTTCCGCAGTGCACACGGTGGTCAAGGTGGGCGGCGGCTTGCTCGCCAAGGCCGGCGCCTTCGAGCTCGTCATCGAAGCGCTCACCGCCTTCCGCCCGGGTCGCCGTCTCGTGATCGTGCCGGGCGGCGGGCCGTTCGCCGACGCCGTCCGCCAAATGTTCAAGCGTGTGAAGATCGGCGACGACGCGGCGCATTGGATGGCGATCCTCGGGATGGACCAGTACGGCCTCGCCCTCGCGGCTCGCATCCCGGATGCCACGCTGGTCGACACGCCGGCGGGGGTCGCGGCGGCGCTCGAGGCCGGCCGTCTGCCTGTGCTCGCGCCCTATCGCTGGCTCCGCGCGGCGGACCCGCTGCCGCACTCGTGGGAGGTGACCAGCGACAGCATCGCCGCCTGGGTGGCCGGCGCGCTCGCGGCTCGCCGCGTGGTGCTGATCAAGCCGGCCCACTGGGACCACGGCAAGGTCGTCGACGCGTATTTCCTGCGCGCGCTGCCCCGCGGGGTCGAACACCTGATCGTCACGCTGGACGACCTGGGCCAGCTCGACGTCGCCCTACGAGAAGACCCCGACCGGGACGCGGGGCGCCGTGCGGGCCAGGGCGCCTAGCGCCGCCACTCGCACCTCCGACACCCGGCCGCTCCGCCCGCCGCGACATGCGGCCCGCCGCACGCCCACCAAGTCCGCGCCCAGCGCGCGCGCAATCGCGAAATCGGGGCCCCGGAGGCTGCCGGCGAGCGCTGCGAACAGCCCCGCCGCGTGTGCCGCGTCGACCCACGCGCCCACCGCGTCCGGCGACTCGAGCGCGAACAGGGGCGTATCTTTGTACGCCGTATCGAGCAGCACCCCCGCTGCACCGAGCTCCGCGGCGACGGCCACGAGCCGCCCCGGCGCGAGGCTCGCGACGCGGCGCCAATCCGCATACGCCACGAGGACGACACCGGTGTCCGGCCCCGCCCCGCGCTGCGCTGCGGCCCCGAGCTCGAGCGCCCGCGCCGTGCGGGTGACGCCCGCGAAGCCGATCTTCACGAACGCGAGGCCGACGCCCGCGACCGCCCGCACCGCGCGCTCCGTCACGCCGGTCTGTCGGGCGTCGCCCAGCGCCGCACTCAGGGGCCGCGCCGTGCCCACGGTCAAGCGGATCGCGGCGAGGGCACCCGCGCCCACGGGCCCGAGCGCCCCGCGCCCCGGATCCTTGGCGTCGATCACATCCGCCCCCCCCGCGAGCGCGGCCCGCGCGTCGGCCGGTCCCGCGACGCTCACCAGCAGCCGCATACCCACCCGCTCCCTTGTGGCTATCGCGAAGCCGCCGATAGGTTAGGCTTCCGGAGACGCGATGTCAAAACGACAGCCGAGTGCCGCGCCACAGCCCGTGGACGCTCCAGCGCCGACCCTAGCCGAGAGCCCCTCGCTCGTGGGGAAAGTCGTGCTCGTCACCGGCGCCTCGCGCGGTATCGGCCGGGTCATCGCGCTCGCGTGCGCCGAGGCAGGCGCGGACGTGGCGATCACCTATCGGACGAGCGCGCAGGGTGCGGCCGAGGTCGCGGCCGCGGTCACGGCGCTCGGACGCGGCGCTCAGGTGCTGCAGGTGGACACGGGGAATCCGCGCGATGTGGAGCGGCTGGCCCGGGACGCCCACGCAGCGTTCGGCCGGATCGACGTGTGGATCAACAACGCCGGCGTCGACGTTCTCACCGGCAGCACCGCGCGAGCGCCGCGCCTGGAGAAGCTCGACCTCTTGCTGGCCGTCGACCTGCGAGGGACGATCCTCGCGTCCTGGGCCGCCGTCGAGCTGATGCGGGGGCAGGCGAGCGGCGGGGTGATCCTGAACATGTCGTGGGACCATGTCCTCACGGGCGGTATGAAGGGCGAATACGCCCAGATGTTCTGCGCCGCGAAGGGGGGCGTGTACTCCTTCAGTCGCGCGCTCGCCCACGCCGTCGCACCCCACATTCGCGTGAACGTCCTCGGCCCCGGATGGGTGGAGACGGCCTACGGCGCCGGGCTCGACCCCGCGATCAAGGAGCGCATAACCGCCTCGATCCCGCTCGGGCGGTGGGGCACCCCCGCCGACGTTGCTCATGCGGCGGTGTACCTCGCGTCCGACGCGGCCGCGTACGTGACCGGCCAGATGCTCTCGATCAACGGCGGGGCGGTGGTCTAGCCCCCGACTAAGGAGACGCCATGGCAGCGAAAGAGCCCACCTATTCCGACGCGCAGATCGAGGGGCAGCTCAAAGACATTCCCGGGTGGTGGTACGAGGACGGCTGGATCCGTCGCACCTACAAGACGGACGGCTGGCCCACCACGCTCATGCTCGTCAACGCCATCGGCTACGTCGCTGAGGCGGCGTACCACCACCCCGACCTGTCCGTCACCTGGGGACGGGTCATCGTGAAGCTCCAGAATCACGCGGCGGGTGGCATCACGGCCAAGGATTTCGAGCTGGCGCGCAAGATCGAGGAGACGGTGCTGTGGCGCCCGAAGGGCGGGGCGCTCGAGGGCACACCGAACAAGTTCGTGCGGGCGGGCGACCCGCGGTGACGGGGGGAGCGGCGGGGCGCACGCCGCGCCGCGTGGTGTTCGTCACCGGGAAGCTCGCGGAGCCCGCGCTGCGCCGCACGGTGCGCGAGATGGAGCCGGCGTTCGCCTGGGAGGTGGCGGTCCTCAAGATCACGGTCGCGGCCCTGATGACGACGTCGTGGATCGCGCGCTTCCTCGAAGTCCCGCCGGACACAGACCTCGTCCTCCTCCCCGGCCTGTGCGAGGGTGATCCCGCGGTCGTGGCCGAGAAGGTCAACGTGCCAGTCGAGAAGGGCCCCAAGGACCTGCGCCAGATCCCAGAGTACTTCGGCCGCGCCGCGGCGGCCCGGGACTACGGCGCCTACGACATCGAGATCGTGGCGGAGGTGAACAACGCGCCCCGCCTCACCCGTCCCGCGATCCGGCGCGAGGCGGAGCACTACCGCGCGAGCGGCGCCGACCTGATCGACATCGGCTGCACGCCGGGACGCGTCTTCGCCGAGCTGGCCGACGTGGTGCGGGAACTCGTGGCCCTGGGGATGCGGGTGAGCATCGACTCGTTCGACCCTGGGGAGATCCGCACCGCAGTCGCGGCGGGGGCCGAGCTGGTGCTCAGCGTGAACCGCGCCAACCTCGAAGTCGCGCGCGACCTGGCGGGCACGGCAACGCGCGTGGTCGCGATCCCCGACTTCGGCCAGGGGCTCGAAACGCTCGAGCCCAGCGTCGCCGCGCTCGAGGCGTGGGGCGTGCGCTACTTGATCGACCCGATTATCGAGCCGATCGGGTTCGGGTTCACGCGCTCGCTCGAGCGCTATGCGGAGACGCACCGGCGCTATCCCGCGGCGCCGCTGTTCATGGGGATCGGGAACATCACCGAGCTCACCGCGGCCGACACCACGGGGGTGAACGCGCTGCTCCTCGCGATGTGCCAGGAGCTCGGCGTGCGGGCCGTCCTCACGACCGAGGTGATCCCCTGGGCCCGCGGCGCCGTCCGCGAGATCGACGTTGCGCGACGGCTCATGTACCACGCCGTCACCCAGCAGACGCTTCCCAAAGGAGTGGACGATCGGCTGGTCACGCTCAAGGACCCGGCGATCCTCGCGTACACCGAGGCGGAGTTACGCGAGCTCCAGACCGCCATCACGGATCCCAACTTCCGCATCTTCACCGACCGCGAGGCGATCACCGTACTCAACAGCGAGAAGTTCGTCCGCGGCACGGAGATCCACGACATCTTCGCCCAGCTCGAGGTAGACGAGGCGACGCACGCCTTCTACTTGGGCCGCGAGCTGATGAAGGCCAAGCTCGCCATCACCCTGGGGAAGACGTATCGCCAGGAGGGGGCGCTGCAGTGGGGCTACCTCACCCCACCGGATGACCGCGGTCCCGAGCATGTGACGCTGACGCAGCGCTCGACCCGCGCCCGCCAGCGAGCGCGCCGCGCCAAGGACGGCCGGTGAGCGACCCGGGACCGCTCGTCGAAGAGCTCCTTCCCGCTCCCGACCCGCTCGACAGCTGCGCGCGCTGCGCGGACCTGCCGTTCCTCCTCTTCCTCGACAGCGCCAGCGACCCCTCGCATCTCGGGCGCCATTCGTTTCTCGCCGCCGATCCGCCCACGGCGGTGCGCGCGAAGGGCCTGCTCGCTCAGCAACTCGTCGCCGGCCGCTGGATGCGCGTCGCCGCGGACCCGCTGGCGCACGCCCGGGCTCTGCTCGAGCCGCACGCGCAGCCGCCCATCGCCGGGCTGCCCCCGTTCCAAGGTGGCGTGGCCGGCTACGTCGGCTACGATTGGGGCGCGATGCTCGAGCGGGTCCCGCGGGCGCGCTACGACGACCTCGCCGTGCCGGACGTGCTGCTCGGTCTGTACGACTGGGTGATCGCATGGGATCACGCGGCGGGGCGCGCCTGGGTGATCTCGACGGGGCTCCCCGACACCGGTGCGGCCCAAAGGTGCCGCGCCGTCCGTCGGCTCGCTTTCGTGCGCGACCGCCTAGCGCGCGCGCCCAGCGCGGTCCCGGCCGAGGTCGCCCGACACCGTCCCGAGCGCCCGGAGCGCTCCGCTCCCTCCTACCCTGTCCCGGACGCCCCCGGCGTTCGCTCCAACTTCCCGCGTGGCGGGTACTTGGACGCCGTCGCTCGCGTGATTGAGTACATCTGCGCCGGCGACATCTTCCAGGCCAACCTGTCGCAGCGGCTCGAGGCCCCGCTCGACGGGACGCCCCTGGAGTTGTATCGCCGGCTCCGGGCCTGCAACCCGGCGCCGTTCGCGGCGTTCCTCGATTTTGGCGAGCTGGCGGTGGCGAGCTCGTCCCCCGAGCGGTTCCTGCGCGTCGCGCCGGGCGGGCAGGTGGAGACGCGGCCCATCAAGGGGACCCGACCCCGCGGGCTCGGCCCCGAGCACGACGCTGCGCTCGCCCTCGCCTTGGCGGAGAGCGAGAAGGACCGGGCGGAGAACGTCATGATCGTGGATCTGCTGCGCAACGACCTGTCCCGGGTGTGCCGTCCCGGCACGGTCCGGGTCCCCGAGCTGTTCGCGCTCGAGCACTACGCCACCGTGCATCACCTCGTCTCGACCGTCGTAGGCGAACTCGCGCCCGAGCACGACGCGGTGGATCTGTTGCGGGCGGCGTTCCCCGGCGGCTCGATCACCGGCGCGCCGAAAGTGCGGGCGATGCAGATCATTGCGGAGCTCGAGCCCACGCAGCGCGCGGTGTACTGCGGCGCCATCGGCTACCTGAGCACGAGCGGCGCGCTCGACACGAGCATCGTGATCCGCACCTGCCTCGTGCGCGGGCGCGACGTGTACTTTCAGGTCGGCGGCGGCATCGTGGCCGATTCCGATCCCGACGAGGAGTACCGCGAGACGCTCGACAAGGCGCGCGGGCTCATTGCCGCGCTGACACCATGATTCTCCTGATCGACAACTACGACTCCTTCGTCTTCAACCTCGCCCGCTACGTGCGGGAACTCGGGGAAACCGCCCTCGTGCGACGGCACGACGCCACGTCGCTCGAGGAGATCCAGCGGCTCGGCCCGTCGCACATCATCATCTCGCCCGGGCCGTGCTCGCCCGCAGAAGCGGGCATTTCGATCGACGTCGTGCGGCACTTCGGGCCCACGCTCCCGATCCTTGGCGTCTGTCTCGGGCATCAGTGCATCGGCGCGGCGTACGGCGCCGGCATCGTGCGCGCCGCCCGCCCGGTCCACGGCAAGGGGGCGTGGATCGCGCACGACGGAAGCGGGCTGTTCGCGGGGCTCCCCAATCCGTTCCGGGCCGCGCGCTACCACTCCCTCGTCATCGCCCAGAGCGGCCTGCCGCCGTCGTTGCGCGTGAGCGCGACGGCCGAGGACGGAGAGATCATGGCGGTCGAGCACGTGCGCCACCCGGTGATCGGGCTGCAGTTCCACCCCGAGTCCGTGCTCAGCGAGCACGGGTATCTCCTGCTCGACCGCTTCCTCCACGGGGCCCTGGCGCGCGAGGGCACCCTGCCGGACCGCGCCGACGGTGCCCGGTCGCCGGCCCGCGCGCCCGACTTCGTCCCGCCTCCGGTCGAGCTGGTGCGGTGATCATCGAGGCAATCCTCACCACGCGCGACGCCGGGGGGGCGGTGAACTGCGCCCCGATGGGCGTGGAGTGGGGCGACGAGGTGATCGTCATCAAGCCGTTCGTCGAGACGACGACGTTCACGAACCTGCAGGCGACCGGTGTGGCGGTCGTGAACCTGACCGACGACGTCATGCTGTTCGCCCAGGGCGCGATCTCGAACGCGCAGTTTCCCACCCACCCGGCCGCCGAGGTGGGCGGGGCGGTGCTCGACGCCGCTTGCTCCTGGCGGGAGGTGGAGGCGCGCACCATCGATGCGACTCCGCCGCGCGCGCGGGTCGTGACGCACGTCGTGCACCGTGGCTTCCACCGCGAGTTCCTCGGCTTCAACCGCGCCCGCCACGCGGTCCTCGAGGCCGCGATCCTCGCGACGCGCACCCAGCTCTTGCCGCCCGAGCAGATCCGCGATGAGTTCGCGCGGCTGCAGGTGATCGTGGACAAGACCGCCGGCCCCCGCGAGCGAGAGGCGATGGCGTTGCTGACCGAGTACGTGCGGCGCGCGCCGCGATCCCAGCCCTCCCCAGCGCGGAGATGAGCGGCGGACCGTCGCTGTTCGTCGAGGCGCCGGCACGCCTGCATTTCGGCGTGCTCGACTTGCGCGGTGACTTGGGCCGGCGCTTCGGCGGGATCGGGGCGGCCGTCCCCGTGCCGTCGTTGCTCGTCGAGGCCCGTCCGGCCGCCGCGCTCGGGGCGGCGGGTCCTGACGCGGCACGGGTCCTCGAATTCGCGCGGCGCTTCGCGGCGCACCACCGGGTCGACGTGCCGGTGCACTTCACGGTCCATCGCGCCATCCCGGCCCACGTGGGGCTCGGCTCGGGGACCCAGCTCGCGCTGGCCGTGGCCCGCGCCGCGGCCGAGCTGTCTGGTCTGCCGATCGAGCCGATCGCGCTCGCCCAGGCGGTCGGTCGCGGCCAGCGCTCGGGGATCGGGACGTGGACGTTCGCGCATGGCGGCTTCGTGCTCGAGGGGGGGCGGGGCGCCGGCCCGGCCCCGGTGGCGCCGCTGCTGGCGCGGCTCCCGTTCCCGCCCGCGTGGCGCTGCGTGCTCGCGGTGCCGCGTGGCCAGCCGGGGCTCGCCGGGGAGGAGGAGGCGGTGGCGTTGGCCCGACTGCCCCCCCCGAGCGCGGGCGAGGTGGAGCGGGTGGCGCATCTCGTGCTGATGCAACTCCTGCCGGCGCTGGTGGAGGCCGACCTCGCGGGCTTCGGAGCCGCCCTGTCCCAGGTGCAGGAGATCACGGGCGGCTGGTTCGCCCCGGTCCAGGGGGGCGTGTTCGCTCCGGGAGAAACGCGCGCGTTAGTGGAGCGGCTGCGAGCCTGGGGTGCCGTGGGGGTGGGGCAGAGCTCGTGGGGGCCGGCCGTGTACGGCATCGTGGGCGACAGCGGCGCGGCGGGCGCTCTGGCCGCCCGGGTTCGGGGAATTGTCGGGGCCGGGGGAACCGTCTATGACACCGCGTTCACCGCCGCGGGCGTCCGCGTCTGGCGCGCCACCGCCACCGTTTCAGCTTGACCAGGGTGGTCTCTCCCGGGGCGATTGACACTGGCGGGACCCGGGGATATAACCACTATCCCTAGCAGCCGGTCCAGACGGAGGTAGTCGGACGATGGCTCTCGCCTGTTGGGAACGCGGCCCCCCGCGCGGAACGTGGGTCTCGGGGTCCTAACGGGCAAGCTTTCGCACAACCCGTTTCTTCCAAAACATCCCCATCCTCTACATGAGGTCAGTTATGAGCCGCTTCAAACTGTTGTCCGGTGGATTGATGGCGAGTCTGATGGTGCTCGTCGCCGCGTCCGCCGTCGCCCAGGAGGCGGGCCAATGGACCATGACGGGTCGGACCTACGACCTGCAGCGGTACAGCCCCCTCACGGCGATCAATAAGACGAACGTGAAGAGCCTCAAGGCCGCGTGGACGTTCTCGACCGGCGTCCTGAACGGGCATGAGGGGAATCCGCTCGTCATCGGCAGCGTGATGTACGTTCACAGCGCGTTCCCGAACGTCGTGTTCGCCCTCGATCTGACCAAAGAAGGCGCACCGATGATCTGGAAGCACGTCCCGAAGCAGCCCGACGAGGCCAAGGCGATCGCCTGCTGTGACCTGGTGAATCGCGGTTTGGCCTATCATGCGACCACCAACCGCCTGTTCATCGAGCTGCTCGCCGGCGATCTGCTGGCGCTCGACGCGAAGACCGGCAAGCAGGTGTGGCGCGTGCCGAACGCCGACTACAAGACCGGCTCCACCATGACGAACGCGCCGATCGTGATCAAGGACCTCGTGATCGCGGGCATCTCGGGCGGCGAGTTCGGCGTGCGCGGCCGCGTCACGGCGTACGACGTGAACACCGGCAAGGAAGTGTGGCGGGCCTATTCCACCGGCCCCGACGCCGAAGTGAAGATCGTCGGCGACGCGAATCCCAACTACCCCTCGATGCGCGGCAAGGACCTGGGCGTATCGACGTGGCAGGGGGACGAGTGGCAGCACGGCGGCGGCACGACGTGGGGTTGGTACTCCTACGATCCGACCACCAACACCTTCTACTACAGCACGGGCAACCCGGGGTCGTGGAACCCGGATCAGCGGCCCGGCGACAACAAGTGGTCGATGACGATCTTCGCCCGCAACCCGGACAACGGCGAGGCGAAGTGGGCGTACCAGATGACGCCGCATGACGAGTGGGACTACGACGGCGTCAACGAAAACATCCTGTTCGACGCCACGATCGGCGGCAAGGCGGTGAAGGCACTGGCGCACTTCGACCGCAACGGGTTCGGGTACGTGCTCGACCGGACCAACGGCAAGGTGCTGGTGGCGCAGCCGTTCGCGCACGCCGCGCCGAACTGGGCATCGAAGATCGATCTGACGACGGGCGTCCCGGTGCGCAATCCGACGTTCGGGACCACCTCGAAGAAGAATACCGAGAATATCTGTCCCGCCGCGATCGGCTTCAAGGATCAGCAACCCTCCGCGTACTCACCGCAGACCAAGCTCTTCTACGTGCCCACGAACAACATCTGCATGGACTACGAGGGCGTAGAGGTGAAGTATTCGGCGGGCCAACCGTACGTCGGCGCGATCGTCCGGATGTACCCCGGACCCGACCAGGCGCGCGGCGCGTTCGTCGCGTGGGACCCGACCAACGGGACCAAGCGGTGGGAGATCAAGGAGAACCTGGCGGCGTACGGCGGCGCACTCGCCACGGCCTCCGGCCTCGTGTTCTACGGCACGATGGAAGGCTGGCTCAAGGCGGTAGACGCCACGACCGGCACGCTGTTGTGGAAGTTCAAGACACCGTCGGGCATCATCGGGAACCCGATGACCTACATCGCGCCGGATGGTAAGCAGTACGTCGCCGTGCTCTCGGGCATCGGCGGCTGGGCCGGCGCTGGCGTGGCGCTCAACATCGGCACGGAGGATCCGACCGCCGCTCTCGGCGCGATCGGCGCCTTCAACGATTACACCAACATGAGCAACGCTGGCGGTGCGATGATCGTATTCGGGCTGCCCTAAGGCAGCGCGAAGCTCGCAAGACAGCAGACAGTCCACCCGGTGCCGGAGCGAACCCGCTCCGGCACCGGGTGTAGTAACGTCCGCACCTCGTCTTGTCTGCCGTTCGCTCAACAGGAGATCAATGCCCCATTCCAGTCGGGTCACGCTCACCACGGCCGTCGTCGTGGCCGCCGCGTCCGTCCTCCTCATGGCCGGTGCGGCGCGGCCCCCGGCCGAGCTCCGGATCTGCGCCGACCCCTACGACATGCCCTTCTCCAACGACAAGGAAGAAGGATTCGAGAACAAGATCGCCCACGTCGTCGCACACGATCTCAACGCCACGGTCATCAACTACTGGTGGCCCGCCCGCCGCGGCGTGCTGCGCAGCTCGATCCTCGCCGGCCGCTGCGACGTCATGATCCAGGCACCGGTCGGCCTCGATCCCGTGGCCACGACCAAGCCGTACTACCGCTCGACCTACTACTTCGTGTACCGCGCCGACCGCGGTCTCGCGCTGCGCTCGCTCGACGACACGGTCTTGAAGCATTTGCGGATCGGCGTGAACATGATTGGTTACGACTACACCAACACGCCGCCGGCGCACGCGCTCAGCGCCCGCGGGATCATGGGTCTCGTCGGCTTCGGCAATTTCCTGAACCCGGACCCCAAGGCCGACCACCCGCAGGACATTTTCGACGCGCTGGCCAAAGACTCGATCGACGTCGCCGTCGTGTGGGGGCCCTTGGCAGGCTATTGGGTCAAGCACGAGCCCGTGCCGCTCACCATGACCGCGCTGCCCGACTCGGATCCCGTCTCGGGGATGCCGTTCGCGTTCGAGATGGCGATGGGCGTACGCCATCGCGACAAGGAACTGAAGGCCCAACTCGACTCGACGATCATCCGCCGGCATGACGAGATCGTCCGCATCCTCGAGGACTACAACGTGCCGCTGCTGGCACCGCGCGCCGCCGCCGCCCCGACCCGGGGGGGCGAGACCGTGCGCGACAGCCTGCTGGTCTCCGATTCCCTGTATCAGGGCTGGAAGTGGTTCCACGTCTACTGCTTCCGCTGCCACGGCGAGGACGCGATCGGCGGCGTGAACCCCGCCGCCCCCGATCTGCGCTGGGCGCTGAGCCCCACCGGGGGCGAGTTCCCGCGCGACAGCTTCGTCGTCACCGCGCTGAACGGGCGGCCCGCGAAGGGCATGCCGGCGTGGAAAACCATGCTCGATACGTCGGCCATCCAGGAACTGTACCAGTACGTGAAGGCGCGCAGTGACGGCTGGCTCAAACCCGGCCGGCCGCACCGGCAATCCGACATGCGGCCCAAGAGTCCATGAGCGAGCGGGAACACCGCCGGAGAGCGGTCGGTGCGCTGGTCCTGGCGCTCGCGAGCGCAGGCGTCGCCGCCCCACCCGCGCGCGCCCAGGAGCGTCTCACGCGCGGGCAGGTGCTCGCGGCCCTCGCCACGGCCACGCCCGAGCGGCCGGCAGACTTCACCGGGCAGGACCTCTCGGGGCTCGACCTCGCGGGCGTCGATTTCAAGCGCGCCAATCTCACGCGCTGCCACCTCGTGCGTACCAACTTCGCGAACGCCCGGCTCTTCTCGGTCACCCTCACCGACGCGGTCGCGACCGACGCGGATTTCTCGGCGGCGAACCTGGATGTCGCCGTCGGGTACCGCGTCGACCTGCGGCGCGCGATCCTGCGCCACGCGAGCCTCTTCGCCGTGATTCTCCCGGGCGCCGATCTCTCGGACGCCGACGCCAGCGGAGCCCGGCTCATCGGGCCGATCGCTAACGCCAAGGCGCAGCGCGCGAAATTCGTCCGGGCCGATCTCGGCGCCGACGCCGGGAATCAGTCGATGGGCATCATGCGCCTCGACGCCACGGGGGTCGACTTCAGCGGCGCGGACTTGACCGGCGCGAACCTGCGCAAGGTCCTCCTCGTGCGCGCCAATCTGACGGGGGCGGACTTGACCGACGCCGACGTGACGGGTGCGGATCTGAGTGGCGCCCTCCTCAAGGACATCCGCGGCAAGGACCGGATCCGCGGCCTGGACAAGGCCCTGCATGCCGACCAGGCGATCTTCAACGACTGAGCCGGACGGCCGGCGGACGCTCTGGCGCTCCGTCCGAGTGCGGGCCTCGGTTGCCGTCGCGCCGCTGCTCCTCGCCGGCGCGCGCCCGGGCCCGGCTCGCCCGACCCCCGCCGCGCGCGACCCACTCGTGTATGCGAGCAACGAGAAGGGGAACAGCGTCAGCGTCATCTCCGCCCGCACCAACGCCGTCGTCGCCACGATTCTCGTGGGCAAGCGACCGCGCGGGCTCGCCCTGAGCCCGGATCACGCGACGGTGTACGTCGCGCTGGGCGAGGACAACGCGATCGGCGTGATCGACGTCGCCCAAGCCAAGCTCACTGCCGCCTTCCCCGCCGATTCCGATCCCGAGCTCCTCGTGCTGAGCCCGGATGGCGGCACCGTGTACGTGTCGAACGAGCAGATCGCCAAGGCGAGCGCCATCGACCGAGCGACCCACCGCGTCCTGTTCTCCACCCCGGTCGGGGCCGAGCCGGAGGGCGTCGGCATCTCACGCGACGGCTCCAAGGTCTACATCACGTCCGAGACCGCGAGCACCGTCTCGGTGCTCGACGCCAAGACCGGAACGGTCCGGGGCACGCTCAAGGTGGGGGACAATCCGCGCACGATCGCCTTCACGCCGGACGGCGGCCGGGCGTGGGTCACGGCCGAAGCGGGCGGCACGGTCACCGTGCTGGACGCGGCCCGTGATTCGATCCTCACCCTGTTTCCGATCGGCGACCGCACGACGAAGCCGGTGCGCGTGGCGTTCGCTCCGGACGGCCGCGTAGCCTACGTCACCGAGGGCGCCGGCGCGAGCGTGCGCGTGATCGACGCGGTGCGCCACACGGAGATCGGCCGCATCATGGTGGGGCAGCGCCCCTGGGGGATCGCCGTCTCACCCGATGGGCGCTGGCTGTACACGGCGAACGGCCGCGCGAACACGGTCTCGGTGATCGCGACCGACACGCGCACGGTCGCGCACACCGTCCCGGTGGGCGAGCGGCCGTACGACCTGCTGTACATCCCCTAGCCCAAGGGCAGCCGCGCGAGCCACGACCCCGGGTGGCGGGCGCGCACCCAGCCATCCACACCCCAGGTGCGCCCGGCCCGCACCGCCAGCAGGACCACGAGGCTCGTGATCAGCATGTAGTGGAAGCCTTGCTGCGCGGAGCCCTGCCACGCGACCGCGAGACCGTAGTTCACGACCAAGACCAGGCCGATCGCGGACGCGAGCACGGTGCAGCAGCCGAAGAGCAATCCCAGTCCCACGGCGGCTTCACCGAACGCGGTGAGCTGCGCGAACAGGGTGGCATGGCTCACGACCGTCTGCTCAAGGAATGCCCGAAAGAATGCCACCGGGTTGCCGGCGGCGTACTGGCCGACGAGCTTCGGCATCACGTGGATCCAGCGGTCCGAGGCCGTGGGCACGGGCAGGAAGCCCCAGGCCAGCGTGATCGCCAGCTTGGTGAGGATCGCCTTCGCAAACCACAGCCCGATCGCGATCCGCAGGACTGCGAGCCAGCGCTCGGGCGCGCGCATGGCCGGCGCACCAGCGGGGGCGTCCATACGATCGGTACCTCCTTGGGGTCGGACCGGCGCGACGGGGGGCTCCGGGTCTTCGCCTAGCGGGGGGGAAACATGGCAGAGCGGCGACCGGCCAGCAACCGCGGTTCGCGCCGCTCGCTCACGTCACTTCCCGACGCAGAAGCTCGCGAACACGCGGTCGAGCACGTCGTCGGGCGTCACGACGCCGATCAAGTCGTCGAGCGCCCCCACGGCCGCACGCAAGTGGGTCGCGGTGGCGGCCGCGTCCACACCCGCCTGCCGGGCGGCCCCAAACGCGTCCACCTCCGCGAGCGCGCGTTCGAGCGCGTCGCGGTGGCGCGCCCGCGTGATCACCGGCTCCACGTCGCCCAGCGCGAGCAGCCGGGCGAAGGCAACTTCGGCGAGCGCGCGCTTGAGCGGGGCGAGCCCCGTGCCGGTCAGGACCGACACCCCGGCCACGGCGTCCGGCAGCGGTGCGGCGGCCGCGAGATCGACCTTGGTGCGCACCCGCACGACGGGCGCGCGGCACGCCGCGAGGAACGCCGCACGAGCGGCTCCCACTCCGTCCGCTTCTCCCGCGCCCGCTTCCTCGTCCGCGGCCTCGCAGAACACCACCAGGTCAGCCGCGGCGAGATACTTGCGACTCACTTCAATCCCGAGGCGCTCCACCCGGTCCACGCTCTCGCGCAGGCCCGCCGTGTCCACCAACCGAAAGGGGAAGCCTTCGAGCACCGCGTACGCCTCGATCGCGTCGCGCGTGGTACCCGGGACCTCGGTCACGATGGCGCGCTCGGCGCCGAGCAGGGCGTTGAAGAGGGACGACTTGCCCGCGTTGGGGCGGCCGGCGATCACGAGCAACGCCCCTTCGCGCAACCGCTCCCCTTCGGGTGCCGTCAGGAGCAACTGCGCGATCCGGTCGCGCACGGTGCGCCAGGCGTGCTCCACCTTCGCCGGCGCCACGGCACCGTCGTCCTCCTCCGGGAAATCGATGTCGTAGGCGATGAGCGCTTCGAGCTCGAGCAGCTCGGCGCGGAGCCGTTCGAGCCGGACCGACAGCCCGCGGTCGAGCTGGTGCAGCGCGCTGCGCGCCTGGGCGGGCGACCCCGCGTCGATCAGGTCGGCGGTCGCCTCCGCCTGGAGCAGGTCGAGCTTGCCGTTCACGAGCGCGCGGCGGCTGAACTCCCCCGGCGCCGCGGGCCGCGCGCCCGCCGCCGCCAGCGCGCTCACCGCGGCGGCGGGGACGAGCAGGCCGCCGTGCGTCGAGAGCTCGACCAGGTCTTCGCCGGTGTAGGAGCGGGGGCCGGGAAAGCAGGCGGCGAGGGCGTCATCCACGCGTGCCCCGGTCGCAGGGTGCACGACGTGGACGCGGCGGACGGTGCGCGGAGGGTCGGGGTGAAAGGGTTGCAGCGCGCGCGCCGCGACGTCGAACGCGCCGCGCCCGGACAGCCGGATCATGGCGAGGGCCGAGCGGCCGGGTGGCGTCACCAGCGCAACGATGGGATCGGCGAGCACGCGTCTCCCGCTTTCCGCAGCTCTCCTAGGCGCGCTTCCCCTGCTCCCGCAAGCGGCGCCGCGCGATCAGATACTGCTGCGGGATGCTGAAGATGTTACTCACGGCGTAGTAGATGTTCAGCCCCGAGGCGAAGCGGAGGAACAGGATCGTCATAAAGACCGGCATGAAATACACCATGGTCTTCGTCTGCGGGTTCGGTGGCACGCCGATCTGCCCCACCTTCGACAGGACGAACATCGACAGCCCCATGATCAGCGGGATGATGTAGTAGGGGTCGGAGCGCGCCAGGTCCGGGACCCAGAGGAACGGCACGCCCCGGAACTCGATGGTGTTCGCGAAGACGAAGAACAGCGCGAACAGGACCGGCATCGGCAAGAGCATCGGCAGGCAGCCACCGAGCGGGTTGACGTTATGCTCCTTGTACACCTTCAGCATCTCCCGCTGCAGCCGCTCCGGTTCGTTCTTGTAGCGGTCCTGGACCTGCTTGATGACGGGGGCGGCCGCCTGCATCCGGATGCTCGACTCCATGGCGCGCTGGTTCAGCGGCCACAGCAGCGCGCGCACGAGCACCCCGAAGATGACGAGCACCCAGCCGTAGGCGAGGTTCAGCTGGGTGTGCATCCAGATGAGGATGTTCACCACCAGCGCCGAGACCGGCTGAATGATCGGGCGGAGGAAGCCGCCGTAAGGGTTTGCGTCGTCGAGCGCGTGCCCGAGCCGCGCGAGGCGGCGGTACTCGAGCGGCCCGAGGTACACCTCCTGGCGGAACTCACCGGCGGGCGGCACGGGCAGGGTGAGCGCGAACGCCACGCGCGTCGCCACGGTCGAGCGGCCGAACAGCGACGAGGTGCTCACCGTGCGCGCCCCCCCCACGGCGATGGCGGCGCCGAACTGTGGCTGGTTCGGCTCGATCGCGAGCGCCGCCAGGAAGAAGTATTTCGACTTCACGCCGGCCCACTCGAACGGCCCGTCCAAGATCTTCCGCTCGCCCGGCTTGAGCGACTCGAACCCGGTGCCCTGCGTCTTCGCCGCCTTGGTGACGATCGCGTAGTGGCGGAAGTCGTCCAGCGAATCGGCCTCGACCGAGCGCAGCCCATCCCCCATGCCAACGAGCAGGGTGGCGCCGCTCGCGCCGAACCCTTCGAGCCGGCCCCGCACGCCGAAGTGATACTCGGTGGAAGAAAAACGGTACGCGATCGAGACGCGGGCGCCGCCCCGTTCGGCGCTGAACGTCAAGGTCGCGCTATCGGTGCCGACGTGGAGGGCGGCAGCACTGGGCGAGAAACGCCAATCGGAGAGCGCGATCGTGTCGCTCTCCCCCGTGCGCGCGTACACGAGCCAGGACTGGCCGGGCGGCACGAGCTGGACCGCCCGCCCCGAGTCCGCGGGGGCGAACGAGCGGTACGCGAGCAGCTCGGCCCGCACGAGCGCCGCGCCACGGGTGCTGAAGCCGAGCCGGTACAGGGGCGACGTGACCCAGACCGTTTCGGCCGGGGCGCGCGCCGACCGCTCGGGCGGCCGGCCGATCAGGAGCGGCGCCGCCGTCGCTGATTCCGGGGCGGCTGGCTCCAGGCGGGCCGTGCTGTCCGCCCGGGCGCCGGTCGGCCCGACGGGCCGCTTCGGCGGAAACAGGATACTCGGCACCACGAGCACGCCGAGCATCAGGAGGATGGCGAGAATCAGGCGTCGTTCCACGGGGGCGTCCTCAGGGCACCGGATCGTATCCGCCGGGATGCAGCGGATGGCACCGGAGGATCCGTTTCACGCCCAGCCACGAGCCGCGCAGCGCACCGTAGCGTGCCACGGCCTCCCAGGTGTAGCGCGAGCAGGACGGCACGAAGCGGCACTGCGTCCACGCGAGATGCGACAGGGTGAGTTGGTAGGCGCGGATCAGCGCCAGGACGGTGAGGCGGGGCCAGCGCTCGATGCTCATGTGATGCGCGTCACGCTCGCCGTCAATTCGGCGCGTAGGGCCGCGAACGGGGCCGCGTACGCCGCGCGCTTGGCGCGCACGACCAGGTCGACGGCGGGGAGCCGGGCGAGCGCGTCGCGCCGCAGAATCTCGCGCAGCCGACGGCGCAAGCGATTGCGCGCCACCGCGGTGAACTGGAAGCGGGGAACGACGATGCCCATGCGTGGGTGGCCGATCGCGTTGCGACGCCACGCCAGGTCGAGGTGCGGAGTGTGCCAGTGGCGACCCTCGTCCCAGCAGGCCGTGAGATCCGAGCCCCGCGCCAAGCGCACGCGACGCGGATACCGCTCTCGCGTTAGTGGCTCCGGTGCTTGGAGGGCAGGCGGACGGTGAGGCGCTTGCGCCCCTTCTTCCGCCGGCGGGACAGGACGGCGCGCCCCCACACGTCGCTCATGCGCGCGCGGAATCCATGTTTGTTGATGCGCCGCCGATTGCGCGGGCGATACGTCGGACCCATACGTTCCTCTCGTGAGGTCGGGAAAGTACACGGTCGCCCGAGCAGCGGTCAAGGTTGACTTTTCCACAAGCGCGGCGTAGTTTCGCGTCGCCCTTGCTGGACGTCCTACCTTCGTTACCCGCGGATGGAGCAGTCAACTCAAGAAGCTTGGAAACGCCTGCTCGACGAGGCCCGCCGCGAACTCCCTGACGCGACGGTGCGGACGTGGCTCGAGCCGGCGGTCCCGATCGCGCTCGACGACGGCCGGCTGATCGTCGGCGCCCCCGATCAGTTCGCAGTTGAATGGAACGAGTCGAAGCACGCGAGCGTGTTAGCGCGCGCCGCGGAGCGCGTGTTCGGGCGCCCGACCGCAGTAGTGTTCCGCGTGCAGGAGGACCGCCAGCAGCGGCCGCAGATGGATTTCTTCGTGGCCCCGCGCGAGCCCACGGCGCCCGACAAGACCGGCGTGCCCACCACGCCGCTCAACGAGCGCTACACGTTCCAGACGTTCGTGATCGGCAAATCGAACGAGCTGGCCGCGGCCGCGGCGCACGCCGTCGCCGAGGCGCCCGGCAAGACCTATAACCCGCTCTTCATTTACGGCGCGACAGGGCTCGGCAAGACTCACCTGATGCAGGCGATCGCCCACGCCGTGCTCACGAAATACCCTGCGACCCGCGTCCACTACTTCGGCGCTGAGCAGTTCATCAACGAGGTCATCGAGTCGATCCACGCCCGCACGATGGCCGAGTTCCGGCGCCGCTACCGCAACGACGTGGATCTCTTCCTGGTCGACGACGTCCATTTCCTCGAGGGCAAGGAAATGACGCAGGAAGAGTTCTTCCACACCTTCAACGCGCTGTTCGAGGGGCACAAGCAGATCGTGCTGACCTCAGACCGGCCGCCAAAAGAGATCCCGGGCCTCGAGGACCGGCTGATCTCGCGCTTCGAGTGGGGATTGGTCGCGGACATCGGGCACCCGGATCTCGAGCATCGGATCGCGATTCTCCGGAAGAAGGCGGAGCAGGACCACCTCGAGCTCACCATCCCGGACGACGTGTTGCGGTTCATCGCCGAGCACATCCGCTCAAGCGTGCGGGAGCTCGAGGGATGCATCATCAAGCTCCTGTTGTTCGCATCGCTCAAGAACCGCGAGGTGACGATCGAGCTCGCGCGCGAGGCGCTGTCGGACAAGATCCGCCAGGGCGAGGAGGCGGCTGGCTACGCGGCCCAGGCCACGCCCAGCATCGATCGGGTCCAGGAAGTCGTGGCGCGCCGCTGGGGCGTCACGCCCGAGGGATTGCGGTCGAAGGCGCGCACCAAGACGCTCACCGTCCCTCGCCAGGTGGCGATGTATCTCGCGCGCAACATGTTGGGGATGCAGCTGGTCGAGATCGGGCAGGCGTTCGGGGGGCGAGACCACTCGACCGTGATCCACTCGGTAGATAAGGTTGAGCGGCAGATGGTGCGGGACCGGACCTTCAAGGATCGCGTCGAAATGGCGCGTCAGGAGTTGTCCGCCCTGTAGCCGGCGTGTGGGAAGGAGAATGTGGGTGATGTGGAGGCAATCGCGGCAACGTGGGAAAGCGGCGGATTGCCAACACTCCCAACATCACGCCCACATCGGGCCAGCACCCCTACCCGATCTGGCTACTCACGGGTTAGTGCGATTCACCAACATTTCGCAGCTCTCTACTACTACTACTAGTAGTAGTTATAAGTAGAGGCAGTAGGTTCTACTCCACATCGGAGAGGCGACGAGGCGGATGAAGTTCACGATTACTCGAGAGCAACTGCAGGAAGGGTTAAGCGCGGTGGCGGCGGCGATCCCCGCGAAGACCACCTTGCCGGTCCTCGCGAACGTCTTGGTGGAGGTCACGAAGCAGGGACTGCGTCTCTCGGGCACCGATCTCGACATTGCCGTGACGACGACCGTCCCAGCCGAGGTGGATGCCGAGGGTGCGGTGACGCTGCCCGCCAAGAAGCTCGTGGACATCGCCCGCGAGCTGCCGTCTGGCCCGGTGCGGATCACCGCGGCCGGCGAGGCGCGCGTGGGGATCGAGTGCGGGCGCTCCAAGTTCAAGCTGCTGGGCCTGCCGCGCGAGGAGTATCCATCCTTTCCGGCGGTCAAGTTCGACGGCGCCTGGAAGGCGGCGGCAGGCGTGGTGCACAAGCTGGTGGGCCACGTCGCCTTCGCGGCCTCGAGCGAGGAGAGCCGGCCGATCTTGAACGGGGTGCTGTGGGAGCTCCGGCCCGACCATATGCGCATGGTGGCGACGAACGGGCATCGCCTCGCCAAGATGGACGTGCCCGCGAAGGGCGGCTCCACGGCCGACTTGATCGTGCCGCCCAAGGCCCTCGAGCAGATCCGCCGCCTCTTCGCCGCCGAGGAGGCGCTCGAGATCGCCCGCTCCGACAACCACATCGGGTTCCGCGCCGGCAGCACGCTCGTCTTCTCCCGGCTCATCGAGGGGCCGTATCCGAACTACGAACAGGTGATTCCGCGCGAGAACGACAAGGTCGCGACGGTCGACAAGGCCGCCATGGCGGCGGCGCTGCGCCGCATGAGCGTCGTCGCGAGCGATCAGACGCACCGGATCCGCCTCGCCTTCTCAGGCGGGGCCGTCAAGTTTTCGGTCCAGACGCCCGATCTGGGCGAGGCACAAGACGAGCTCGCCGTCACGTACGAGGGCGAGCCGCTCGAGATCGGCTTCAACGCGACCTACCTGCTCGAGATCCTCAAGTACATGCCGACCGATGAAGTGCGGCTCACCTTCAAGGCGCCCGAGCGGGCGGCGACGGTGGAGCCAGTCGGGTGGGATGATCCGGCGAGCTACATGGCGCTCGTGATGCCGTTGCGACTGGTCGATTAAACCGGCCGGGTGCCGGCGGGGGCTCAGCGCGCGGTGGTCAGGGCAAGCTGTCCCGGCCACCGCGCGCCGTTTGTGGCGGGAGGGCGGCGGCGCCCGGGGAGACTCGGACCGCGCTGCTCTCGGCCGCGGCCGGCAACGGGACGTCGGGCGACTCGGGCGCGGACGCCGGCGCCGGCTCAGGCAGCCCGCCGAGCGGCAGCGAGTCCGCGTCCTCCTCCGTTGGGATAGTGACGGCGGCGCCCCGATAGCGCGCCAGGATGAGGTTGCGCCGGGCGAGCATGCGCTCGGGGCGAAAGATCGGGTTCGAGCTGGACGGGTGCGGCAGCGTCGCGGCAAGCGCGGCGGCCTCGACGTCGGTGAGTTGCGCCGCTGGCACTCCGAAGTAGGCGCGGCTCGCCGCCTCCGCCCCCCACACGCCCGGGCCCCACTCGGCGACGCCGAGGTAGAGCTCGAGGATCCGGTCCTTCGACAGGGCCAGCTCCAAGCGCAGAGCGGTCACCGCTTCTTTCAGCTTGCGCAGCGGATTGCGCGACGCCGACAGGTACAAGTTCTTGGCGAGCTGCTGGGTGATCGTGCTCGCGCCCCGCAGCCTGTCGCGCTCCCGCCACGCCGCGCTGAGTGTGGCCCGGACGCCGCGGTGCCGGTCCGCGCCGATTGCGTCAGCGATCTCGGTCGGATCGATTCCGTGATGCGTGCGGAAGCGGGAGTCCTCACCGATCACTACCATCCGTGGAAGCAGCGGGGTCAGCCCTGCCAACGACGTCGCATGAACCAGCGCTGCGCCCGCCGCGGCACTCGGTCCCGGCGGCGCCGCTCGCATCATCGCCGTCTCGCGCGGCCAGTGATCGCGCCACCACAACGGCGGCGGCCATACGCCGAACAGCCACGCGCCGACCAGCGCCGCGGTCCCTAGCGCCACCCGGCGCCCGTTCCTACGTTTCGCCTCCGCCATGTCGCTCGATATCGAGACGCTCCGCCGTCGCCTACAAAAAGCCCTCGGCAAGGAATTTAAGGTCGGGGAGCTGTTGGGCGAGGGCGGCTTCGCCGCGGTGTTCCGCGTGCGACAGCCGGCCCTCAACCGCGACGTCGCCGTCAAGGTCCTCGATCTCGGGCAGACGCCGTCGCCCGGTCTCGCCGAGCGATTCGTGCGTGAGGCGCGCACCAGCGCGCAGCTCGAGCACCCGCACATCGTACCGATCTATAAGGTCGGCGGCTACAAGAACGAAGTCCTCTACATCGTGATGCGCTGCGTCGACGGGCCGTCGCTGCGGCAGCTGATCGAGCGGTACCAGCGGCTGTCCGTGGCCGACGCGGCTCGCATCGCGCGCCAGGTGGCAGATGCGCTCGGCTGCGCGCACGCCCACGGCGTCGTGCACCGGGACGTGAAGCCGGACAACATCCTGCTCGATGGCGCGGGGCACGTGCTGGTCACCGATTTCGGAATCGCCAAGGCGGCTCAGCAGGCCTCGGTGAGTCAGCTCACGACCGAGGGGATGGTCGTGGGCACGCCCCACTACATGAGCCCCGAGCAGGCGACAGGCGAGCGGGTAGACGCGCGCTCGGACATCTACGCCTTGGGGATCGTGCTGTACCAGTTGCTCACCGGCGACCCACCGTTCGACGGTGAGTCGGCCCAGTCGATTCTCATGAAGCAGGCGACCGCCGACCCCGTTCCGATCCGGCGGGTCCGGGGTGACGTGCCGCCGGCGCTCGCCGCCGTACTCGACCGCATGCTGGCCAAGGATCCTGCCGAACGCTACCAGTCCGCCGAGGAGCTGAGCCACGCGCTCGTCGCCGCGCTCCCCACCGCCGCGAAGGAGAACGTGCACCTGGGCCCGGGCCTTCTGTCCGGAGCCGTGCGCGTCGTCGTCGGCCTGACGGCGGTGGCGGCTCTCGTGGTCGCCGCCGCCACGCTCCTGGCGAAGCCGCCGCGCGTGGCGGTGAGCGCTCCCCTTCCCGACAGCCTGGTCCAGGCCTTGCGGCATCAGGGGGCATTCGCGCGGAGCGACGTGCCGCTCTACGTGTTCGCCCCGAACGGCGCCGACGACACGACGCTGCTCGTCGTGGCGCGCCACACGGTCGCGATCGTGACGCCCCATGGCGTGCGCAGCTACCCCCGCGACAGCGTGCAGGTGCGTTACACCCTGGCGGTGCAGGGGGCACTCGCGGTCCGACTCGTACTCGCGGTATCGTCGTCGCACCGAGACACCGTGTTTCGGAGCCTCTCTCTGCGCGATCTCTACGGGCTGGCGCCCCGGCTGCGCCAGCTGCTCGGGGCGGCGGCCGCGCGGCGCACCCTGCAGGTCAATCCCTGAGGGTCCGACCGGGCCGGAAGCGACGCGTCGACACGCCATACAGGTCGAGCGCGTCGATGCGGCCCGCGTCGCCGGGCGTTGTGACCACGAGGCCAGCGACGTCTTGGGCGCCGAGCGAGAGGCCGAACGCGAAGCCGGCGCCGCGCAGCGCGCGGTCGGTGTCGATGCGAGCGAGCAGCGCCAGCGGGAGCCGCGGAGCGTCCGCGAGGCGCGCGTGCGCGCCGAGGGAGTAGCCCACCACGCCGGCGGACGTGAGCCGGCTGCTCGCCGAGAGGGCGGCGCGCGCCCCCAGGAGGTGTAGCGTCGCGCCCGGCACGTACGTGATCGGGAGCGTAGTGCCGCGCACGGTCGGCCGGCCGACGTTTTGGACGACCCCGGCGAGCGCCACGTACGGGGTCCAGTCGTACAGGATACCCAGGTCCCATCCCGTCCCCGTGGTGCCGCCGCGGTACAACGCGGCGGCGACGCCCGCCGCGAGGCCAGCGTGCCCGGCGGCGAACCCGACGCGATACGTGTGCCCCCGGCCCCCGTCGGCGAACACGTCGCGCTGGTAGCCAAACGAGAGCCCGCGCGAGTTCACGCCGAGGGTGAGCTGACGCAGACGGCCGGCCGCGCCAGGGTCCCCTACGGTCAGATCAAGATTGAGGGACGCCTCGTCATAGCGTGCCAGCCCTGCGGGGTTCACCCACACGGCGCGCGCATCACTGACGTCGCTCGGGTCGAGGTATCGGGTAGCGCGGTTGGGGGCAACTTGGGCCGGCGCCGTGCGGGTCCCGAGAACGAGCAGCGCCAGCAGTCCGACCGACCGCCCGGCGGCCCGACCGCCCCCTCCTACGGCAGCACCGCGATGGTCGTGCGGGTCACCTGGACCACGGGGACCGCGACCCCTTGCACCGGGAGGCGGATGGTCAGCGCCGTCGAGTCGCGGGACTCGCCACCCAAGTAGCGGCCATCGGCCGTGATGAGTGCGGTGCCGTTCGCGCTGCCGGCGCCCGCCAGCTCGTAGGGCTGACCTGCGTTCTTGCCGCTGCCAGACACGCTATAGCTCTGCCTGGTCTCCACGCGGACCGTGGGCACGCCCGCCTGGTCAGCCGACGTCAGGGCGCTCGCGTGGATGATCGTGTGCCGCGAGCCCTCGGCGTCGGTGCCCTTCTGGGTGGTTTCCACCGTGTCGGTCCACGCCGCTCCCGGCTTGACGCCGTCCGCCGGCAGGCGCGGGAGGAAGTCGCGGAAGCTGCCGAGCAACTGGACCACCGACTGCGCGAGGGCGCTGTCGGACGGCAGGGCGTTCACGAACTCTCCCTTCGCCACCACGCGACCCGCGAACACGAGCTTGCGCACCTTGACGAGATTGTCGGCAACGCGCGGCGGCGTGCCGGAGTCGGCCACCATCGAATCGACGCTGAACGTTGTCGGGTAGCCGACGGCGTCGGCGGGCCCCGTGATCGCCACGGCGACGAAGATGCGCACGCCGAGGTCCTGCACCTGGGTCTGGTCCCCGAGCGCCTGCTGGATGTGGAGCTGGCGGTGCACGAGGTAGCGCACCGCGCTCGGCCCGTAGTGCACCGCGTCGGCGCGGGGCCGCGCGGGCGACGTCGGGGGCGCAGCCGGCTGGGACGCCGCGGGCGAATAGGGAGTGGGCGTGGCGGGCGCGGGCGGTGTCACAGCCCGTCCCGAGCCGCAAGCGGCGGTGAGCGCCGCCGCCACACACAGCGGCCGTGGCCTCATCATGCGCGCTAGGCGGATGCCGACGCGGTGCCTTTGGTGCGGCCGAATACGGCGACCATCTCGCTGCCCTCGCTCGAGACGCGCAGCAGCTTCCAGCCGCGCTTCCGCATATCGGTGCGCCACCCGATCAGCTTTTGCCATTCCTGCGCGGTGGTGCGGAACACTCGCAGGTCGGCGACTTGCTCCCACTGCGCGGGATAGGGCTTCGGTGATAACGTCATCAGGAGGTGGGCGGTAGGGCCATAAGCCGAGTTCTGTTCGCCCGCCGAGGCGGGCAGATGGTCATCTCTCTGGGGTGGCTGTCGCCAGCCACCTCACGCGGCCTACCCGCAGCTCAGGCGACCCGGGCCGGGTCTCGCTGCTTATTTGGCCTTGCTCCGACTGGGGGTTACCGTGCCGCGCCTGTTACCAGGCGCGCGGTGGGCTCTTACCCCACCGTTTCACCCTTACCTCTGATTAAGAGGCGGTCTGTTCTCTGTGGCCCTTCCGTCGCCTCGCGGCGCCCAGGCGTTACCTGGCAGTCTGCCCTGTGGAGCTCGGACTTTCCTCGACACGCCACTCCAGCCGGCATGCCGCGACCATCGCACCCTACCGCCACCGGTATGAAACCTACGGGCGTACGAAGGGTCATGGCAAGGCTACCGCGCCAGCCGCCGCAGCAACCGGCCCAAACTGTCGAGCGGCAAGCGCTTCCCGGGGCCGGGGGCGTCGTCGGCGGTGAGCCAGAACCCGTCGTTCTCGTCGAAGACGAGGCGCCGCAGGCCCGCCAGGTCGCGGGTGCCGAGGGCGGCGAGCGGCAGCGCCACGGCGTGGGCCAGGTTCAGGCCGCGCGCGCGGTATAACGCCAAGAGCTCGCGCGGGCGCGGTTCGGGCGTGAACACGAGCAGCGGCCGGTCGGGAAGGTCGAACCCGCGCAACAGGCCGAGGGTGAACCAGTCGGCCGGGGGCTGGGGCAGGCGGAACGCGAAATACAGATCGCGCCGCTCCTTGAGCACCCGGTCGCGCAGCGCCGCGGCGCGCGCGGCGACCTCGGTTTCGAGGGCCTGGTAGTAGCGTCCGAGCAGGCCCGCGTCGCGCAGCGCCGCGTAGCGCGCGGCGTAGGGCAGCGAGTCGAGCGCCGCGGCTCCCGGAAGGCTGGCCACGCCGCGGCGCCACCCGGCGTCGCAGAACTCCTGACCCATTGAGTAGCCCCGCGCGCTGCCGACGTCCAGGCCGAGCGCGATCACGAGCGTGCGTTGGTCGGCGGCGAGCCGGCCGAGCGCGCCGTAGGCTGCCGCCAGCCCCTCCGCCCACAGCGCCGAGTCGAGCGCGCATGGGGGCGCGAGGGCCTCGCCGCGGGCCCCACGCGAAGAGTCAGCCGGCGCGCGGCGGGCGTTGCCGTAGTCGAGCACCGGAATCCACGCCACGCTCGTGGGCTCAAGCCGGCCCACGGCCGCCGCCCAGGCGCGGCGCAACGCGTCCCGCTCCTCCCAGCGCACGTGCAGCGTGTCGGCACCCTCGGGGTCAGCGTCGCCGCCGACCAGGTTGAACCCACCGACGTCGAGCAGCGCGACGAGCGAATCGAGCGACGCCCCGGAGCGCATCACATGATGCCCGTCGCGACTCGGCACGAGCGGTGCCCAGAGCACCCGCATGCCTTGTTGCCGCAGCCACTCGGGGACGCTCGTCGCGCGCGACAGGCTCGGGTCCGGCACGAGCGGGAGCAGGGTCGTGTCCACCCCGCTCGGCGGCGCGAGCCGCGGGGGCGCGAGTTCGACCCGGAGGGGCGCCTGGTCGAGTGTGAGCGGTCCGCCGTGCGCGGCGGGTGGGACATGGGCCCACTCTGCGGGGCGCCGGGTCCAGCGCGCCAACGCCGTCAGGAAGGCTTGGGTCCGCTCGAGTGCGTCGAACGGTTGCAGCGGGGCCGTGGTCGCGCGGAACTGGGGCCCCAACGCCGCGAGCGCGTGGCGACTGATGACGACCACCAAGCCCTCGCCGATCCGCGCGGCGGCCACTACCCCAGCCCCGCCGCGCGCGGACGCAAGGCGCGGCGCGCGCACGAACGCGTGGCGCGACGTCACGGCGAGCAGGGCCGACGGGTCACGGGCGGCGACGACGTCGTTGCGGCCCAGCGGAAACGGGTCGTAGACCGAGCCGAGTGGCTCGTCGCCGACCGCACGCGCTTCCGCCCAGGGCTGTGATCGGCCGGTCGTCGTCACCACGCGGACGACGGTGTCCTCGAGCAGCCGGTCGCCGATCGCGATCCCCGTGCCCTCGAAGTCGAGCCAGCGGTTCGCCGTCCAGCGGTCGAGGTATCCCTCTCCATCGGCGTCGTAGCCCAGGACCACGGTGCCTCCCCGGAGCACCCACTCCGTCAGAAGGGCGAGATCTCCGCCGACGAGGGCGTCGGACGGGGCTTCGGGCTCGCGGCCGAGCAGGAAGATGAGCGTGCGGTAGCGGTCGAGGTCGCCGCGGGTGAGGTGCGGATAGAAGCGACGGTATTCCACCGTGTAGCCCGCGTTGTGCCAGGGCTGGCTCGTGCCGTTGAGGAGCGCGGGGTCGGCGAGGGTGAGGTCCAAGAGCAGCAGGCGCCGCGCCTGCGGCTGGCAGGCGGTGAGGGCGAGCGTGGCGAGGAGCGCCCGCGACCCGAGGTGGCGCATGGCGTCAGTGTAGCGGGTGGCGGACCGGCAGGCCAGCCGCGGGATGCGGCGTGGAGCTGGGAGTGGCACTGGATGAAGTCCAGCGCCAGCGGTCTGCGCTCAGGCGGGGTCGAGGAAGGGGACGAGCGCGGCGCGCATTTCCGCCGCCGTCTGCCAGCGTTCGACCCGTGCCTTGGCGAGGGCTCGCGCCACGACGGCCGCGAGCGCATCCGGCACCTCCCGGCGCAGGGTGCGCAAGGGCGGGGGCGGATGATGTTGCTGCATCTCGAGGACAGCGGCCGCGCTCGGCGACGCGAACGGCGGCCGGCCTGCCAGGCACTCGAACAGCACCACGCCGAGCGAGTACAGGTCGGTGCGGCCGTCCACGTCGGGTGCCCCCTCCGCTTGCTCCGGGCTCATGTATTCTTCGGTGCCGACCACGAACCCGCTTCGGGTCACGCGGTCGTCACCCGAGCTCGCGATCGCGCGGGCGATCCCCAAGTCCACGAGCACCGCCCCGTCGGGCGACAGCACAATGTTGTCAGGCTTGATGTCGCGGTGCGCGATCCCGTGGGCATGGGCATGCTCGAGCGCTTCGAGCACCTCGCATGCAACCCGCACCGTGCGCGGGCTCGCCAGCGGCCGCTCGCGGCGCAGCAACGCTCGCAAGGTCTCGCCGGGCACGTACGGCATCACGTACCAGAGGAGATAATCCGTCTGGCCGCTCGCGAGCAGTCGCGCGAGGTGCTGGTGGTCGAGCTGTGCGACGTAGCGGATCTCGCGGAGGAAGCGATCGGCCGCGACCGACACGGCGAGTTCCGGGTGCAGCACCTTGATGGCGACGCGGGAGCCGCTCGGGTCGACGCCCCCGAAGATGGACGCGTTCCCACCTCGACCCACCGCCGTGATCTCGGTGTAGCGGTCGCCTAGCGCCTTGCGGACCCGCTCGATCAGCTCCCGTCCGGACATGACGTGAGTTCCCTCGGCGGCGGCCGCATCGGGCGTCCGCCGGCGTGCAACTAACAATACGGACCGGGCGGGAGCCCGGCTACCTCCGGGCGGAGCCGGCCAGGGTCGCCAAGCCTAAATTAGGCCGGACACATGATCCGGGTCGAGGCGATCCAGGGCGACATCACCGCGCAGGCCGTCGACGCGATCGTGAATGCCGCCAATACGACCCTCCTTGGCGGGGGCGGGCGTGGACGGCGCGATCCACCGCGCGGCGGGACCCGAGCTCGTCGCCGCCTGCCGCGCACTTGGGGGCTGCCCGACCGGTGAGGCGCGTCTCACGCTCGGCTACGGGCTGCGGGCGCGCTATGTGATCCATACCGTCGGCCCCGTATGGAGCGGCGGGACCCACGGCGAGCCCGAACTGCTGCGGCGCTGCTACCTCCGCTCGCTGCGGCTGGCGGCGGAGCGGGACGTGCGCTCGATCGCGTTCCCGGCGATCAGCACCGGCGCCTACCGCTACCCGATCGAGCAGGCGGCGGCGATCGCCGTGGCCGCCGTCCGCGAGGAGGCCAACCGAGCGACGTCGCTCGCGCTGGTGCGGTTCGTGTGCTTCAGCGCGCCGGACCTGGCAGTGTATCGGCGGCTCCTAGGCGCGTGAGGCCGGCCCGGGCGGCGGCGACGTAGGGCGCGACATCGGGCCCCGCCCCCCGCGCACCGCCGACCGCCGCGACGAACCGGTAGGTCGTGATCGCCGTGGCGCGATCCCCGGCGCGCTCGGCGTCGTTGGCCCGCTTGAGCAGCTGCTGGAGGGTCGCCGGATCGCGATACACGAGCCCCGGGTCGCGCTGCACCCGCCCCGCGAAGCGGACGAACCAGAGGGCGCCGCCGGCGGCGAGGGTGAGCGTGACGAGCGCGATGAGCAGCGCCGCTCGCCGGGCGCGCCGGGTCCCGCCGGGAGCGGCGTCAGGCGGCATCGGCCAGCCGGACCACGGCTCCCACCGTCGCTTCCGTGACCATCGCCAGGAACGCGTAGTCGAGCGTGGCGCTGGTGTCGCTCGCCTGATGGTAGTGCGGATTCCGCAGGAACGCGGTATCGGTGAGCATGAGCGACGGGTAGCGGGCGTCCCAGAACGACGCGTTGTCGGACAGCCGGGTGAGCGGCTGGAGCCAGCCGCGCAGCCGGGTACGATAGGCGACGACGGGCAGCTCGGGCACTGCGGCACGCGCCGCTGCCACGAATCCGGCGAGCAGCTCGCCTGAGCGGGCGTCGCCCACCGCCGCGAGAAAGTCGCCCGTGCGCGGCACGTCGATCCCGAGCAGGGGCGGGACGGTCTGCGCGCCGGGAGCGGGATCGCGATACCCGACCATCTCAAGGATCAGGGCCCCGGCGAGTGGCTCGGCGCGGGCGCGTTTCGCGCGCGCGAGCGCCTGGCTCCCCACGCGATAGCGGCCGGTGATCGTTTGCAGTTCCTCCGAATCGAGCCCCACAAACTCGACCCCCGCGGCAGGCGCGCGGGCGGCCACGAAACGGGCGCACTCGAGCAGCGCGGCGACGCCGCTGGCGTTATCGTCGGCTCCGGGCGTGTGGGCGGTCGAGTCGAAATGCGCTCCGACGAGCAGGCGGGGACGCCTGGGGTCGCGGCCGGGGACGACGCCCACCACGTTGTGGTAGGTGCGTCGGCGGAAGGAGAAAGGGACGAGGTCGACGGCGAGGCCCAGTGCCGAGAGTTCCGCCGCGACGTAATCACGCGCCGCGCGGTGGTGCTCGGGCGCGGCGCTGGGATGCCGCACACCCTCGAGGCGGGCGACGTGGTGGCGCAGCCGCTCGACGAGCGAGGCCCGGTGAGCGCGCGCTGGTATGGCCCCTGCCCCTCCTGCCCCCCCTCCCGCCTCCCCCCCTACTCCCCCCGACGCGTGGGCCGATCCCCTGAGGGGGGGGTGTTGGCTCTCCAGGGATGCCAGGCACCGTTTGGGCCCTAGACCGGGGGTCGGGGAAACCCCTAAAATTTGACTCTGGAGCCCAAAACCGGGGTTTGGGCCGATAAAAATTTGACTCTGGGGCCCAAAACCGGGGTTTGGGCCGATAAAAATTTGATTCTGGGGCCTAAAACCGGGGTTTGGGCCCTGAAAAATTTGACTCTGTGTTGACTGCGCCATGCTAAGCTGCCCCCCGCATGGTGACGGTCTGCGCTGTTTTGAGCCCCCTCGAGCGCGCCCCGCTCGACGCCGCCGGAGACGGCTGGTTCGAAACGCTCCACGCCGGCACGTTGCGCCAAGCGCTCCGTGCCGCGCGCCAGCGCCGCGTGGACGCCCTGGTCGTGTCGGTGCAGGTCTGTCGCGGCGAGGCGCCGGCGGTGGCACGGTTTATGAGCGAGTTCCCGGCGATCGCCACCGTCGCCCTGGTGTCGCAGCACGACTCGGCCGTGAGCGAAACCCTGCTGCAGCTCGGCGCGAGCGGGGTCCGCTTAGCCGTCGACTGCACGGCCCCCGCGGGATGGCACCAGCTGCGGCACCTGGTCGCCCTCCCCGCCTCACCAGAGGTAGCACTGATCCTTACCGGTCTCCGGCCCGCCCTGGTCGATGCCACGGGGAACATGCGGGCGTTCCTCGAAACGCTCGCGCGGTTCGCGCCCATCCTCCCCAACGTTGGCAAACTCGCGCGCCGCCTCTGTCTTCCCTCGTCCACCCTCATCGCTCGGTTTCGGCGGGCGCGGCTTCCCTCCCCCAAGGCCTATCTCGCCGGCATGCGGCGGCTGCACGCTGCCTATCTGTTCGCGAATCCCGGCCTGCCGGTCGAGGAGGTCGCGAACCGGCTCAAGTACTCCGGGGCTCAGTCCCTGAGGAAGCACTTGAAACTGACGCTGGGCCTCACCTCGGGTGAGTTCCGTCGGCGCTTTCCCTTTCCGGTAGCGCTCGAGCGCTACGTGGAGCTCCTGATCACCCCTTACCGGGAAACCCTGCGCACGTTCCGCCCGCTCAACGCGGGGTTGTGGGACCAAGGATCGGACGTGCCTCGCGTTTCCCGGAAGGGGTGATCAGTCCGCTGCGGCCCGGGTCGACGGCTGTTCCAGGGTCTGCTGTTCGCGGCCGAGCACCGAGAAGCGGGCAATGCTGGCGCGCAGCCGCTCGGCGAGCTGCGCGAGCTGCTGCGAGGTGGCCGTCAAGTCACCCATCGAGGTGATTTCCGCCTGGGTGGCGGCCGCCGCCCCATCGGCGCTCTGGGAGGACGCGCTCGAGATCGCCGCCACCTGCGCGAGCGACTGCGCCAGCTCCGCGAGCCGCTGGGCTTGGCCGCGCGACACTTCCGCGGTCGCGTTCACCAGATCGCCGACCAGCTCGATGCCCTGGTGCAGCTCCTGCAGGGCACCGTCCGCTTCGGCCGCGACGGCCCCGATGTCGCGGACCTTCACCTCCCCCGACTGCATCGCGCGGGCGGCGGCGTCGATCCCGGCCTGCAGATCGGAGACGAGCTCCGCCACTTCCCGCGCCGATTTCCCCGCCTCCGCCGCCAGGGCCCGCACTTCCTCCGCCACCACCGCGAAGCCCTCCCCGTGCTCCGCCGCGCGCGCCGCCTCGATCGCGGCGTTCAGGGCGAGGAGATGCGTCTGGCGCGCGATCCGGGCGATCGTCTGGGCGAACACCCCGATCCGCTCGGACATGCCCGAGAGCCCCACCACGGTCGATGCGGTGGCGCGCACCTCGTCGCCCACGGTCCGCAACGTCTGGCTCGCGCGCGCCACCCGCTCCCGGCCGCGCTCCGCGGCCGCGACGAGGCGGGCGGCATCCGCCTGCATCAGCTCCGCGCGAACGCGCAACGCTTCGGCCTGCTCGGCGGCCTTGGCACTCTCGCTCTGAGCGCTGTCCGCCATCCCGCGCTGGGTGCCCAGATCGGTCGCGAGTCGCTGCGCCGTGTGGGTAACCGTCTCGGACGTGGCGTGGAGCTCCTCGGCTGACGCCGCCAGCTGCTCGGCGAACGCGGCGACTTCATCCGCTTCCCGCTGCACGGTGGAGATCGTGCCGCCGATCTCCTCGAGCATGCGGTTGAAGCTGCGCTCGAGGAAACCGAGCTCGTCCGACTCGCCAGCCGGGGCGCGGACGGCGAGGTCGCCCCGCTCCGCCTCACCCATCACGCTGCGGGTGTGGCGGATGCGCTCGATCAGCGTGGCGGGAATGCGCTTGAGGGCCATCGCCACCAGCATGAAGACGACCGTCTCGAGCCCCGCCTGGGTGAGGCTGGCCCCGGGCTCGTACCAGGCGGTGTGCAGGTAGCTCGCGCCCAGATAAGCGAGGGCGGCGGTGAGCACGAGGAAGTTGCCCACGGCGCGGCCCTGGTCGAAGGCGTAGGGGAGCACGGCGATGAAAAAGGCGGCGATGAACCCGCCGCGCCCGAACCACACGACCAGGACGGCGACGAGCAGGACGTCGAAGAGCGACAGGGCGTATACCAGCCACCAGCGATACCAGCCGCGCTCGTTGATGAGCCCGAGTAGCTCGTTCACGAACGCCGCCCCGCCCACGACCAGGACGATCACGCCGGGGGAGGTTTTGACCACCCCGAACCCCCACCCTACGAGCCCGAGCGCCACGCCGAAACCGACCATGACGCGCCGCAGCCGGTGGCTGCGGGCGATCGTCTCGAGGTCCTTGAGCCGCTGCTCGAGGCCCGTGGCGTCGTCCTTCCAGCCCCGCACCCGCGAGGCGAGCGACGGGCGGACGGCTGCCGGCGGGCGGAAGGGACGTGTGCTCACGAGAGGGGGATCATACACCGCCGATCGGCGGCGCGGCAATCGCGGGCGGGCTCACGCGAGGCCCAAGTCCGTGGCGGTGACGAGGGTCTCGACGGCGTGGCCGGCGCGCTCGAGCGCCGAGCGCCCCCCCTCCTCGCGGTCCACGACCGCGAGCACGCCGAGCACCTGCCCTCCCTCGGCCGTGACCGCCGCGATCGCCTCGGCCGCCGAGCGCCCCGTCGTGATCACGTCCTCGACGACCACCACGGTGGCGCCGGGGGCAAAGCAGCCTTCGATGCGCCGTGCCGTGCCGTGGGCCTTCGCCTGCTTGCGGACGCTGAACGCGTCTAGACTCCGCCCCTGGGCGTGGGCGGCGGCGGCGATGGCGTAGGCCACGGGGTCGGCCCCAAGGGTGAGGCCACCCACCAGGGCCGGTGTCCAGCCGCGGGCCCCGAGCCGCGCGAGGCCCAGGGCGCCGATCACGGCGAAGCCTTCGCCCGACATGGTGGTGCGGCGCGCGTCGATGTAGAAGCTCGAGCGCTTTCCGGAGGCGAGCACGAAGTCGCCGCGGGCGATCGAGCGCTCGCGCAGGAGCTCGCGCAGCCGCCGTTCGAGGTCTGGGGCCGACGTCATTGTGTCTGAGGTAGTAGTAACTGCTACTACTCTCGTCCTGGTCGCTGGACCGCCCGCCTCAGGGCGGCCAACCACCCGGGCTTGGGCGGCCCGGCCGCCGCCAGCCCGGCGCTCACCTCGTCGGCGAACGCGGTCACGGTCGGCTGACGGCGGGCCGGATCGCGCTCCAGGCCGCGCATGACGGCCGCTTCGAGCGCGGCCGGAAAGCGCAGCCCCGGGGCCGCCTGGTTGAGCGCTACCGGCGGGGCGCTCAAGAGCTGCTGGAACAACTCGCGCGGGCTGCGGCCGGTGTGGGGATAGCGGTCCGTGAGCAGCCAATAGACGATCGTCGCGAGACTGTAGATGTCCGCGCGGCCGTCGACCAGCTCGCCCGAAAGGGCCTCGGGGGCGACGTACTTCAGAGTGCCCACGAAGAAGCCGGTGCGGGTGAGGCGCTCTTCGGGCGGCAGCTCGGCGTCGCGGGCAATCCCGAAGTCGAGCAGCTTCACCCGCTCGGTCGCCGGGTCGTACACGATGTTCTCGGGCTTCAAGTCGCGATGGATGATGCCCGCCTGGTGCGCCGCGGCGAGCGCGGCGGCGAGCTGGCGCACCAGGCTCGCCACGAGCGTCGAAGCGAGCGGCCCGACGCGGTGTACGTACTCGGCGAGGGACTTGCCGGCAGCCCACTCGAGCGCCAGGTAATGGAGGCCGGCGGCTTCTCCATAGTCGTAGGTGCGCACCACACCGGGATTGTGGACCCGCGAGCCGTAGCCCGCCTCGCGCAGGAAGCGCTGGACCGCGGTGGGGTCGCTCCGCAGCCCCGAGCGCAATACCTTGAACGCACAGACGCCACGCTCGGGGTGCTCGGCGCGGTACACTTCCGCCGTGCCTCCCTCGCCGACGCGTTCGAGGAGGCGGTAGCCGGCGATGGTGCGGCCGGCGAGGTTCTCGCTAGGCATGGGAACGCGCGAAACTAACGCCCGGATTTGAGGTTGAGCAAGTGAGACAAGTCGTGGCGGTGACACTGTTCGCGGTCGGCGTGGCGGGCTGTGGCGGCGGGGCGCCGCCCACCACGGGGGCGCGTCCCGAGGGGGGTGGGGGCGGAGCTGCGGCCGCCGGCGGCCTCACGCTGTTCGACGCGAGCAGTGTGTACGCGTCCATGGGCCTGCTGGTCGCCGGTCCCCCGTTGCCCTTCATCGCCACCGTGCGCTACTTCGCGGACGCCGGCTCCGACTCGACGCTCGCGCTGTTCGCGTTGTCGCTCGCGAACCATGCGCTCACCTTCCAGCGCGACGGCCCCGCGTTTACGGCGCATTACCACGTGGACGTCGCGTTCCGGCACGACACCGGCAGCGTCCGCCAGTTCGCGACCGAGGAGACGGTGCGGGTGCGTACGTTCCAGGAGACGCTGCGCGCCGACGAGAGCGTGATCTACCAGCAGTTCGTCGCCATCCCGCCCGGCGTCTATCGGGTGGACGTCACGGTGCGCGACCGGAATGGGCCGGCCGTGTCGCACCGCGAGCGCACCGACACGGTCGCGCGGTTCGCGGGGCAGGGGATGGCCGTGCCGCTCGCGGTGTATCAGGGGCCTGGCCGGCGCCGGCGCGCCGACGTGCCGAAGCTCGTCGCGAACCCCCGCGCGATGCTGCCCTACGGCGTCGACTCGTTGCGCTTCTACGTGGAGGTCTACGGAGCGCGCGCTGGGACGCGCCTCGCCGCGCGCGCCCTGGATCAGGGCGGGCGCGAGGTGTGGCGCGACACGCTGGCCCTCGCGGGGGACGAGGCGCTCGCGAGCGCGCTGGCGGTGATCGGCCCGGGAGACCTTCCGGTGGGCACGGGGCGCTTCGAAGTCGCCCCGGTGGGCGCGGGCCCCGACGCAGCGCGCATCACGCCGTTTCTCGTGAGCTTCTCCGATCAGTGGGCGATCACCAACTACGATCAGATGATCAGCCTGTTGCGCTACTTCGACCGCCAAGACTGGGTGGACAAGCTGCGCCAGGCGACCCCCGAGCAGCGCCCCGCCGTCTGGCGCGAGTTCTACCGGGCGACCGACCCGAACCCGGCCACGCCCGAGAACGAGGCGCTCGATGCGTATTTTCGCCGCGTGCAGATCGCGAACCAGCGGTTTCGGGAGGGCGACCCGGGCTGGCTCACCGACCGCGGCGAGGTCTTCATCACCCTGGGGGAGCCCGATGACGTGTTCGACTTCAGTAGCGACGTCGCGCGTGCCGGCGTGCGCGGGGTCCGCTGGACCTACAACGCCTTCCGCCTGACGCTCTTCTTTCAGGACCAAAACGGCTTCGGCCGGTTCCGTTTGACGCCGCTGTCGCGGGCGGAGTTCCAGCGAGCCGCGGCCCTGGCGCGGCGCCGCCAGTGAGCTGCCGGCGGCGGGCGACGGCCGTCGTGCTGCTCGCCGCCGGGGTCGCCGCGGCCGCCGCTCCTCGCGCGGTCGGCGCCCAAACGGCTCCCGACGGCGCCGCGGAGCGGGCCGAGTCGCTGCTGCTCGCCGGCCGACCCTGGCACGCGGCGGAGACCCTGCTCGCCGCCGCCGCGCGCGGGCCGCGCCTGAACGCCACCTTCCTCGTGCAGGGCGCCCGAGCGGAACTCGGCGCCCGCCGCTACGACCGCGTGCACAGCCTGCTCGTCGGGCAGCCGTGGCTCGAGGACTACGGCGAGGGCGAAGCGCTTGCGCTGCTCGCCGAGGCGGAGGCGCGGCTGGGCGAGAGCGCAGCGGCGGCGGGGCACTACGCGGCGGCGCGGCGGCGTGCGCGGGGGGCGCGCGCGGCGCTGCTCACCGTGCGCGAGGGGCTCGCTCGCGAAGCGGCGGGGGAGCTGGACTCGGCGGCGGCGGCGTACGGAGCGGCGCGAGCGGCCGGGCTCGCGGTGATCGAGCCGTGGCTGCGGCTGCGCCAAGCGCGGGTCACGCGTGACACCGCGGCGGCGAACCGGCTGCTCGCGGATCTGCCGTCCCCCGTGGCGCGCGAGGCGGGCAATGCGCGCGCCCATGCCCTGCTGGCGGCGGGCGACTCCGCGGCGGCGCTCGAGGCGTTCGCGCAAGCGGGCCGCTCGCTCGACGTGGCGCGGCTCGCCCTGGCGCGCGGCGACTCGAGCCGTGCGCGGGACGCGCTGTATGGGCTCATGGCGCGGGCGCCCGAATCGGATGACGCGGGCAGCGCGGTCGGCGTCGCGCTCACCGCGCTCACGCCGCGCACGCCGCCCGAGCGCGTGGCGCTCGCCCGGGCGATGAAGACCCATGGCGCGGCCGCCGACGCGCGGCTCGAGGTGGAGCGCGCGATCCGCGCCGGTGACTCGAGCGCCGCGACCCTGATGCTCGCGGGCGAGCTCTTCGCGGCGGGCGCTCGCCCGCGCGACGCCGAGCGGGCCTACCGGGGGGCGGCTCGCGACCCGACCCTGCGACCGCTCGCCCTCTATCGGCGGGCGCGCCTGCTGACGCGGCTCGGGGACGCGGGGGCGGCGGAGGCGCTCGCGGGCTTTGCGCAGGCGTTCCCCGCGGATACGGCGGCGCCCGCGGCGCTGTACGCGCTGGGCGACCACCTGAGCGATCACGGCGACGGGCCGGGCGCCGGCCGCCGGTTCGGCGACCTGATCGCCCGCTACCCCACCGATCCGCACGCGTCGCTGGCGCGCTTCCGGCTCGCCGCGCAGGCACTGCGGGACAGCCTGCGCGATAGCGCCGCGGCGCTGTTCCGCTCGGAGATCGCGGCCGGCGCCCCGCAGCGGGTGAGCGCGCGCTGGTGGCTCGGGCGGCTGGCGCTTCAGGCCGGTGATACCGCGGCGGCGCGCTCCACGTGGCTCACGCTCGCACGGGAGGATTCGATCGGCTACTACGGGCTGCGGGCACGGCGCGAGCTGGAGCTGCCGCCGCTGCACCTCGCGGCGCCGCCGCTCCCCGGCCCCGCGCCCGCCGCCGCTGCGGCGCTCGGTCGCCTGGACACGCTCCTCCTCGCCGGCCTCGACACCGCGGCGCAGGCTGAGGTGCGCGCGGTGCTGGGCCGCGCGCCGCAGCTCGATCCCGACGCCCTCCTCGCCTGGAGCGACGGTTTGGCGACTCGGGGTTTCGGCCCGGCGGCCGTGCGGCTCGGCTGGCAGGCGGCGCTCAAGTCCCCCAACGATGTGCGCGTGCTGCGCGCGATCTTCCCGTGGCCCAACCGCCGCGCGGTCGAAGCCGAAGCCGCCGAGTTCGGCGTCGACGCCCTGCTGCTCGTGGCCATCGTGCGCCAGGAGAGCATATTCGACGCGGCGGCGCTGTCGTCCGCCGGCGCCCGTGGCCTCGCGCAGCTCCTCCCCGGCACGGCGGCGCTCACGGCGCGCGGCCTCGACGTCGCGTTCTATCCCGACTGGATCACCGTCCCCGACTTGAATCTCCACCTTGGCGCCGCGCATTTGCAGGAGTTGCTCGAGCGCTTCGGCGGCCGCGTGGACGCGGCCGTGGCGGCCTACAACGCGGGCGCGGCACCCGTCACGCGGTGGCTGGCGCGCCCGGGCGCGGGCGATCCGGACCAGTTCGTCGAGCTGATCCCGTATCAGGAAACGCGGGGCTACGTGCGCGCGGTGCTCCGCAACCGGGAGCTGTACCGGGCCTTGTATGTGACGCCAACCAATTGAACAAACGGTAGTTAGCAAATGCGGCGAGCGGGCCGGCGAGGTTGCTTGACAACCTTTCCGGCGCGCGCCATTTCATAGCGCGCCCGACACCGGTGCCGGGCCGGGTGCTCTCGCGCCCCATGTGTGACTCTGTAGGAGGGCAGAAGGCAATGGCTAAGGGAAAGGTCAAATGGTTCAATGACGCCAAGGGCTATGGCTTCATTGAGCAGGAGGGCGGCGACGACGTGTTCGTGCACTTCTCGGCGATTCAGATGGACGGCTTCAAGACGCTCGCCGAAGGGCAAGTGGTGGAGTTCGAGGTCAAGGCCGGCGAGAAAGGACTGCACGCCGCGAACGTCACTCGGGCGTAGCTCCACCGGCGCAGCGCGCAGTTTGCTCCCCGCCCGGCGGCACACCGGGCGGGGCTTTTCATGGGTGCGCTATTATTCGGCCCATGCCGCCCGCTCCACCGCCGCCGGCCGGGTCCGCGGCGACGCTCTACCTCGTCGACGGGTACGCCCTCGCGTACCGCGCCTTCTTCGCTATGATCGCGCGCCCCCTCACCACGCGGCGGGGCGAGAACACGTCCGCGGCGTGGGGCGTCACCAACTTCCTCCTGCGGCTGCTCGAGCGGCGCCGACCCGACTATCTCGCCTGGGTGCACGACGTCGGGGAATCATTCCGTCACGTCACCTATCCCGCCTACAAGGCCACGCGCGAGAAGCTCACCGACGAGCTGCAGCAGGACTTCGATCGCTCGGTCGCGCGGATCGAGCAGATCCTGGGCGCGTTCCGCGTGCCCGTGGTGGGCGTGGAGGGGTTCGAGGCGGACGACGTGATCGGCACCCTCGCCAGCGCGGCCCCGGCGCGCGGCCTGCAGGTCGTCATCGTGTCGGGCGACAAGGACTTCTATCAATTGATCGGGCCGGGGGTCGCGCTCCTGAACCCCGGGCGCGGGGGCCCGGCGGCGGTCGAGGAGCACTGGGTCGACCAGTCGAACGCGAGCGAGCGCCTGGGGGTGCCGCCGGAGCGCGTGGTCGACTACTTGGCGCTCGTGGGGGACAGTTCGGACAACGTCCCCGGCGTGCACGGCGTGGGGGAAAAAACGGCGCTCGCGCTGTTGCGGACATTCGGTGATCTCGACGCGATCCTCGCCGCGCCCGAGCGGATCACGGGCAAGCGGGCGCGCGAGGCCGTGCAGCGCGATGCCGACCTTGCGCGCCTGTCGCGCGAGCTCGTCACGATCCGGCGCGACGTGCCGCTCGCGGTCGGCTGGGACGAGCTGCGCGTGCAGCCGCCCAACGTGGCCCGGCTCACCGAGCTCTTCACCGAGCTCGAGTTCCGCTCCCTCATTCCGAAGCTCGCCGCGCTCGACCGGCCAGCGCCGGCCGTCGCGCCCGGGCCCCCGGCCGCTGCGCCAGCGGCGCCGCCGGCGGCCGTCGTGGTTGGGGGGAGCGCGGGCGCCGCGCTCGTGCCCGCCGTCGCGGACCCGACGATCGTGGACGACCCGGCGCTCCTCGCCGCGGTCGTGGCGGCGTGTCGCGGCGCGGCCCTCGTCGCCCTCGACACCGAGACGACGTCGCTCGACCCGATGCGCGCCGACTTGGTGGGGCTGTCGCTCGCGATCGCCCCGGGGCGCTCCTGGTACCTGCCCTTCGCCCACGTCGCCCCCGACGGCGAGCTCGCCGGGGCGGCGCCGCGCAACCTGCCCCCGCTCGCGAGCCCGGCGCTCGCGCCGCTGCGTGAGGTGCTCGCCGATCCGCGAGTGCCGAAGGCCGGGCATAACATCAAATACGACTGGCTCGTGCTGCGCCGGGCGGGCACGGAGCTCGCGGGCGTCAGCTACGACTCGATGCTCGCCAGCTTCGTGCTCGATCCCGGCCGCCGCTCGCACGCGATCGACGAGCTGGCGCGCGATCGGCTGTCGCTCGTCCTGCGAACTTACGGCGAGCTCGTGGGGCGGGGTCGGTCGGAGCGGCCGTTCGCCACGCTCCCGGTCGCGGACGCGGCCGGTTACTGCGCCGCCGACAGCGAGACGGTGCTGCGGCTCGAGGCGGCGTTCCGGCCGGAGCTCGAGGACCACGAGCTCCTCCGCCTGCTCGAGACGATCGAGCTACCGCTGATCGGGGTGCTGACGGACATGGAATGGCGGGGGGTACGGATCGATCTCGAGCGCCTGGGGGAGATTGCGCGCGCCTTCGCCCGGGAGCTGGCCGAGCTGGAGCGGGCGATCTACCACGCGGCGGGCACCGAGTTCAACATCAACTCGACGCCGCAGCTGCGGCACGTGCTGTTCGAGAAGATCCAGCTCCCGGTCCAGAAGAAGACCAAGACCGGCCCCTCGACCGACTACGAGGTGCTGGAGCAGCTCGCGAGCCAGGGGCACGAAGTGCCCCGGCTGTTGATCGAGTACCGCGAGCTCTCCAAGCTCAAGTCCACCTACGTCGATGCGCTGCCCGGCTTCATCAACCCCCGCACGGGGCGCATCCACACGAGCTTCAATCAGACCGGCGCGGCCACGGGGCGACTCTCGTCCTCCGACCCGAACCTCCAGAACATCCCGGTGCGCACCCGGCGCGGCGAGACGATCCGCCGTGCCTTCGTCGCGCCGCCCGGCTCGCTCCTCCTCACGGCCGACTACTCCCAAATCGAGTTGCGTCTGCTCGCCCACCTCTCGGGCGACACCGCCTTCGTCCAGGCGTTCGAGCAGGGCGGCGACATCCACCGCCAGACCGCCGCGATCATCTTCGGCGTGCCCCAGGAGCAGGTGACACCCGACATGCGGGCGCGCGCCAAGACCATCAACTTCGGAACGATCTACGGCCAGGGACCATTCGCCTTGGCGCGCCAGCTCGGCATCTCGCAGGAAGACGCCCGCGCCTTCATTCAGGCGTACTTCACCCGCTTCGCGGGCGTGCGGGCCTGGCTCGATCGCACGGTGGCCGAGGCGCGGCAGCGCGGCTATGTCGAGACCCTGTTCGGAAGGCGGCGTTACATCCCGGAGCTCAAGGATCGCAACTACAACATCCGCGCCTTCGGTGAGCGCACGGCGACCAACTCACCGCTCCAGGGGTCGGCGGCGGATCTGATCAAGCTGGCCATGATCGGCATCGCGGGCGCGCTCAAGGAGCGCGGCCTGGCGTCCCGCATGATCCTGCAAGTGCATGATGAGCTTGTGCTTGAGGTGCCAACTGGGGAGGAGGAAGTCGCTACGGAACTGGTAAAACGCCACATGGAACAAGCCACGCGCCTACGCGTGCCCCTCGTCGTAACTACCGGCATGGGAACGAATTGGCTCGATGCCAAGGGCTAAGCATGGCTCTTGCAGGAACGACATGGGGCGTTCATCTATAGGGGGCACCGAGCATTGCCGTTGCCGGCTCGGCGCACCCTTTCGCGCCCGGAGGGGGCACACGTGATGTCTCGACGCGGCTTCACCCTGATTGAGTTGCTCATCGTGGTGGTGATCATCGGGCTCTTGGCATCGATTGCTATCCCGAAGTTCTCCAACACGAAGGAGAAGGCGTACGTCGGCGCGATGAAGTCTGATCTCCGCAATCTGGCCACCGCGGAGGAAGCCTTCTTCTACGACAGCGCGAAGTACACGACGAGCTTCGCCCTGATGAACAACTTCACGCCGACGATCGGGGTCGTCATGACCATCTCGGCGGCGACCGCGAGCGGCTGGTCGGCGAGCACCACGAACATCAACGCCCCGGGGCGCCTGTGTGCCCTGTTCTCCGGCACCGGCCCCGCGGCCGCACCCGCGACGGTCGAGGGCCGCATCGCCTGCCAGTAAGGTCGCTCTATCGGGAGTTCCCGCGCCGCCGCGAGGGCATGTGCTTCGCCCTCGACGGCGGCGTTTGGCTTCATCGCCACCGACTCGCGGGCGAGCCGATGGCCCATCTCGTGAGTCGCGACAAGGACCGGCTGCTCGCGCTCGGGCGTGAGATCGGCCTCCAGCCCGGCTGGCTCCAATACAAGCCGCTGAAAGACCCGCGCACCGGCCTGCGCGTCCCGGCGTGGCACTGGGACCTGTGGGGCGCGCACCTCGCCCACCTCGACACCCGGTCGAGCTGATCCCGTAACCCCGGCCTCCCGCCCGCGGCCGCTAGCGGTCGGGCGGCCGCTCGAGTTTCGGCGCCCGCACGCCCGGCCACCAGTTCCAGCGGCCGGCGATGTGCATGATCGCGGGCACCAGCACCATCCGGATCAGCGTCGCGTCGAGCAGCACTGCGGTCGCGAGGCCGAACCCGATCAGCTGCACCGCGAGCACGCGCGTGAACGCGAAGGTCCCGAACACGAGGATCATGATCAGGGCCGCGCTCGTGATGGTCGAAGCGGTGGCCGACAGGCCTTCCATGGTCGCGTGGTCGTTCCGGCCGGTCTTGTCGAACACCTCCTTGATCCGGGTGAGGAGGAACACCTCGTAGTCCATCGACATGCCGAACACGATGGCGAACACCAGGACGGGCACTACGGCCCAGATCGCCCGGGTCGGTCCCGCGACCCCGAACACACTGGCGCCGTAGCCGTCCTGAAACACGAGCACCGTGAGTCCGAACGCCCCGCCCACGGACAGGAGGTTCAGGACGACCGCTTTCACCGGGACGAGTAGCGAGCGGAACGCCCAGAACAGCATGATCGCCGTGATGCCGAGCACCATGCCAATGGTCTGCGGGAAGTGCGACATGAGCTGGCGCTGCGTGTCCACATTCGAGGCCGCGAATCCGGCGACCAGAATCTCGGCGCCGCCCAGGCCGCGGACGCCGTGGCGCACGATCGCCCGCACGCGTTGGACGACGTCCATCAGGCCCGTGAGCGAGACGGTATCGCGGGGGACGACGTCCAACAGCGTCACGCGATTGTCGCTGCTCAGGTAGGCGTCGTAGAACTTGGGGTTCTTGGCGCGCGCGTCGCTCGGGTCGCTGTAGTAGATCGCCAGCTGCAGGGTCGAGAGTCCCGGCTTGACGCTCGCCACGCCCCGGACTTCTCGCACTCGAGCGTCCTTGCGGATCGAATCGGTGAGGGCTTTGAGCCCCGGGAGGTGGCGGGCGGAGAGCGCGGACTCCCCCTCAGAGAGTTGCACCACGACCCGCACCGGATGAATCACACCGCTTGCGCCCATCGCGCGCAGCGCCTCGAGCCCCTGATCGGACTCGGACTGGGGTGGGAACCAGTTGGTGGCGGGCAGGCCGAGGCGGATCCAGGTCAGCGGGAACGCGAGGAGCGCGATCGCGCTCCCGCCTAGCGCCACGGCCCGCCACGGTCGATGGGCCAGCCAGCGGGACCAGCGCTCCCAGCCGGTGGGCGCGTGGAACCGGGCGAGCGGGCGCGCCAGCCACTTCGGGCGGTCGATGTTGCGTCCCAGGATGGCGAGCGCCGCCGGCAGAAACGTGGTCGCGAGCAGCACCGCCACCGGGACGACGAGCAGTCCGCCCACCCCCACGGAGCGCGTGTCGAACAGCGGCGTGAACACGAGCGCCGCGAACCCCACCACTACGGTCACGCCCGAGGTGACGACCGCCGACCCCGCCGTCTCGACGGTGCGGATCGCCGCATCGACCGGCGCGAGGCCGCGGTTCAGCTCCTCCCGGAAGCGCGTGACGATCAGCAGCGAGTAGTCGATCCCGACGCCGAGTCCCACCATGGTGGTGATGTTCAGGACGAACACGGACATCGGCATGTAGCGCGCCGCCACGGTCACGAGGCCGAGGGCGATCGTGATGGCCACGACACCGACCACGACCGGCAAGGCGGCGGCGACGAGCGCGCCAAATGCCACGATCAGCACCAGCAGCGTGAGCGGCAGGGCGCGTGCCTCACCGCGCTCGGTGTCCTCGGCGCTGGTGACGCGCACGTCGTGGTCCAACGCGGGGAATCCCGTCACCATCACCTGGAACCCGTCCCCCCCGGGGACCCGCGCCAGCGCCGCGCGGATCGTCTCCCGCAGGTCGGGCACGAAACTGACGCCCGCGTCGTCGGAGGATTCCGGTGTGAGGGCGGCGATGAGGAACGTGGTGCGGCGGTCCTGGCTCACGAAGCTCGATTCCCCGATCGAGCGGACCGAGATGACCTGGTTGACGTAGCTGCGGCGCTCGAGCACCGCCTTCAGTGTGTCGAGCACGGTCGTGAAGCGCGGCGTGGTCCAGCGCACCGGGCCGTGCACCACGACGCCCACGTAGTCGGCGAACGGCGTGGGGAACGCGCTCTTCAAGAGCTCGGTGGCGCGGCTCGCTTCAGTCGGCTCGGTCGTGCCGCCCCGCAATGCCAGTGCCTGTTGGACGTGACACGCCCGCGGAGCGAACAGCACAAACAGGGCTGCCCACACCGCTAGGACCCACCCACGGAAGCGGATGATGGGGGCTGCGGGTAACGCGATCACTTACCGGCCGAGCATGAGCAGGCCCCAATCATAGAGGCGCCCGCGAGGCAAAGCTAGCGGCGCGACACCGCCGGCTCGCATATTGCGCGCATGATCGAGCGTCGCGTCGCCGTCATCCTGTCCGGGCTCGTTGCCGCGCTCGCGCTGGCGCTGATGTTCCGGGCGTTTGCGCGGCCGACGCCGCGCATCCGCGCCGCGCCCACGCCAGCCCCGCCGGTGCGGGTCACCCCGGCCGACAGCGCGGCGCGCCGCGACAGCGTGGCTCGGGCCGCGGCACCTACGCCCGCTCCGCCGGTGGGGCAGGCGCGCGTGGCCCAGCCGCTGCCCTCGGGCCCCGGCGCGCCGAGCTACATCGTGCTGCTCGCGCGCTCCGAGCTGCGCCGCCGCATCCGCGCCAGCGCCCAGCTCACCTACTTGAACGACATCGTCGCCGCGAGCACCGATTCGGCGTTGCACCGCTGGGACGGCCGCATGCAGTCGGCGGTGCGCGTGTACCTGGCCTCCAGTGTGGTGGCGAATTTCCAGCCCGGCTTTCTCGAGGCGGTCCGGACGGCGTTCGAGCGGTGGGAGCAGACCGGCGTGGCCGTGGCGTTCAAGCTGGATGCCGACTCGGCGGCGGCCGAGGTGCAGTTCCAGTGGCGCATCCAGTTCGAGGGAGCGCGCTCCGGACTGACCACGCTCGAGTGGGACGGGGAGGGGCACCTGAAGAGCGGCGTCGTCACGCTCGCGACGTTCGATCCCAAGGGGCAGCCGTTCGGGCCAGAGGAAGTGCGCGTGATGGCGCTGCACGAGATCGGCCACTTGCTGGGCCTCGATCACTCGCCCGACCCGGGCGACATCATGTACGCCTCGCCCAAGGTGCGCGACCTCTCGCAGCGCGACATCGCCACGCTCATGCTCCTCTACGAGCTCGCCCCGGGCTCGCTGCGCGTCGGCAACTAGGGGCTCCCTGGCCGCCCGCTATATTGAGGAAGGAGGGCAGGCGGCAGGTCCCATGACACACCGCGGCATCGTCTCGTTTCTCACCCACGCAACGCCCGACGGGGGCGCGGCCACCCTCGCCCAGGCGCTCGATGCGCGGGTGCAGGAGGGGGAGCTGGTCGAGCGGCTCCCGGGCGGCGCGGTGCGCTGCTTCGCGTGCGGGCACCGCTGCCTCGTCAAGCCGGGCCGCCGCGGCATCTGCAAGGTCCGCTACAACAAGGACGGCACGCTTTTCGCCCCCGCCGGGTACGTCGCCGCCCTGCAGTGCGATCCCACCGAGAAGAAGCCGTTTTTCCACGTGCTCCCCGGCTCGGACACCCTCACCTTCGGGATGCTGGGGTGCGACTTCCACTGCGGCTACTGCCAGAACTGGCTCACGAGCCAGGCGCTGCGGGACGACGCGGCCGGGGTGCTCCCGACCGACGTCACCCCGGACGGCCTGGTCGGGCTGGCGCTGCGCCAGGGCGCGAAGCTCGTGGGCTCGTCGTACAACGAGCCGCTCATCACCTCCGAGTGGGCGGTCGCTGTCTTCAAGGTGGCGAAAGCGCGCGGCCTGAAGACCGCGTTCATCTCGAACGGCAACGCCACGCCGGAAGTGCTCGACTACATCCGCCCGTGGACCGACTGCTACAAGATCGACTTCAAGGCGATGGACGACCGACGCTACCGCGAGCTCGGCGGCGTGCTGCAGCACGTGCTCGACGCGATCCGCATGGTGTACGAGCGCGGCTTCTGGCTCGAACTCGTCACGCTGGTCGTGCCGGGATTCAACGACGACGATGCCCAGCTCGCGCGCGCCGCCGAGTACATCGCGTCGGTGAGCCCTGAGATTCCGTGGCACGTGACCGCGTTCCACAAGGACTACCGGATGACCGATCCGGACGACACGACCGCCGAGACGCTGGTGCGGGCGTGCGAGCTCGGCACCAAGGCCGGGCTCAAGTTCGTCTACGCCGGCAACCTCCCGGGCAAGGTGGACCGCTGGGAGCACACCTGGTGCCCCGACTGCGGCGACCGCTTGATTGCGCGCGTCGGCTACGTGATCCGGGAGCAGCGGATCGGCGCGGATGGCCGCTGCCCGGCCTGCGGGCGGCGCATCCCGGGCGTGTGGTGCTAGCAGTCGTGCTGTTCGTGCAGGCGCTGACGGTCGCGACCGCGGCGCAGCGTGCCGCGGTCGGGCGGGTTGGCCTCGCTCGCTTCGACGCCGCGACCTTCGACCCCGTGATCGAAGCCGGCATCTGCCGCGGCGCGTACCCGGGCGCCGCCGTCGTGATCGGGCGGCACGACCGCGTGCTGTACGCGCGGGGGTACGGGCGCCTCATGTGGTCACGCTCGAGCCCGAGCGTCGACCCCGACAGCACGGTGTACGACCTCGCCTCACTTACCAAGGTGATGGCGACGACCACCGCGCTGATGCTGCTCATCGAGCGGGGCATGGTGCGGCTCGATGCGCCCGTGACGACGTACGTCCCCGAGTTCGACGCCGCAGGCACGGCGAGCATCACGGTGCGCGAGCTCTTGGCGCACACGTCCGGCCTGCGCGCCGACCTGCCCGACGACGAGCTCAAGGCCATTCCCGACGGCCCGACGCTGCTCGCGCGGGTCATTGCCCAGACGCCCCGCTTCCCACCCGGCACGCGCGTCGTCTACAGTGACCTGAACGCGATCCTGCTCGGGGAAATCGTGCGGCGCGTCGCAGGCGAGCCGCTCGCCGCCTTCGTCGCGCGCGAGGTGCTCGCGCCCCTAGGGCTCGCCCAGACCGGGTTCCACCCCGCGGCGAGCGAGCGCGCGCGCATCGCGCCGACCGGCGTATGGCGCGGGCACCCCGTGGCAGGGGTGGTGAACGATCCCAGCGCCGCGAAGCTCGGCGGGGTGGCGGGCAACGCCGGACTGTTCGCCACGGCGACCGACGTGGCCCGGTTCGCCCAGTTCATGCTGCGCCAGGGGGCGCTCGTCGACGGGCGGCGGCTCGTCGCGGCGGAGACCGTGCGGCTGTTCACGACGCCCGCGGCCAACTTCGGCCACAGGAGCGAGGCGCGAGCGCTGGGGTGGCAGGCGCTGCCAACGGGGGAGCAGGTCTCGAGTGCCGGGACCGCGTTTGGCCCCAAGAGCTACGGCCACACCGGCTGGACCGGCACCTCGCTGTGGATCGATCCGGACCGCGACCTGTTCGTCGTGCTGCTCACGAACCGGGCGTTCGCGCCGCGCGCCCGCCGCTCCTTCACGGTCCTGAAGCAGGTGCGGGGCCAGGTGGCCGACGCCGCCGCTGGGGCGTCCGATGCGCGTTGACCGCCCCACCCTGATCTACGACGGCGAGTGCGGCTTCTGCCGGCGCTCGGTCGACTGGGTGCGGCGCCGGGATCGGGAACACCGCCTGGTACTGCTCCCGTTTCAGGACGAGGACCGCGTGGCCCGGCTCGGGATCCCCCTCCCGGCGCTCGCGGCGGCGATGCATCTGGTGCGTCCCGACGGGCGGGTGTTCGTGGGCGCGGACGCGGCGCCCGAGATCCTGCGGTTGCTGCCGGGCGGGCGCGTGCCCGCCTGGCTGTTCCGGGTGCCGGGCGTGTTGCCGGTGGCGCGGCGGGTGTACGGTTGGATCGCGCGGCAGCGGCGCTGTCTGGTGCGCGGCTACCCGGCCGACTAGGTTCGAGCGTCGGGGACGCTCGCGAGGAGTGCGACGATGACGGTGCCTGTGGGGCTCAGTGAGACGGTGGCGCGGGACGCGCTCCGCCAGGTCAAGGATCCGGAGCTCGACATGAACATCGTCGATCTCGGGCTCGTGTACGACGTCGAGGTCGCGGCGGGCGAGGTGCGCGTGAAGATGACGCTCACGTCCCCCGGGTGTCCGGCCGGGCCGATGATCACGAACGACGCCTACCGCGTGCTGCGCGGGCTCGAGGGCGTGACCGACGTGGATATCGAGATCGTGTGGGAGCCGTACTGGACGCCGGAGCGGATGGATCCCAAGGTGCGGGCGCTGATGGGCCTCTAAGCGAGCGCTGCGAGCAGCGCGTCCCCGAGCGCCTCGATTTGCCAGCGCCGGAGCTCCCCGATCTGGGCGAGCCCGGCGCGATCGTTTGGCAGGGGCAGCGCACGGGCGACGGCCTCGAGCGTGGACCGCCCGCACAGCACGCCAGGATCGAGCCCGAGCTCCTTGGCAACGCGGTTACGGGCGGTCTTGAGCCGCTCGACGCGGGCGTCGACGCTCGGGTCGCGCGGCGGCCGGACCGTTCGCTCGATGCGGGGCAGGTCCGCCTCGCTCAGGGCGAGCGCCCGCCGCACGCCCTCGAGCAGCGCCGCGCCGTGGCGCGCGGCGAGGGAGCGCGGCAGCTGCGCGACGCGGCCCAGCTCGTCCGGCGTGCGCGGCAGCGCCCGCGCCACGGCGAGCAGCGCATCGTTCCCGATGATGCGGAACGTCGCCTGATCCTTGTCGGCCGCGAAATTCTCGCGCCAGCGGTATAGCTCCCGCAGGGCGGCGAGGTGGCGGGGCTCGAGCGCCTTCGCCCCCTTCACCCGGAGAAACCCGTCCGCGCCGTCGGGCGCGCCGGTCCAGCGCAACTCCTCGAGCCGCCGGCACTCCTCTTCGGCCCACGGCAGCCGGCCGAGCTCCGTGAGGTGCGCGCGGAGCGTCTCGCGCAGCGCCGGCAGGTGCTGGGTGTCCGCCGCCGCGTACGCGAGCATCGCGGGCGGGAGGGGGCGGCGCGACCAGTCGGCCTTCTGGTGCTCCTTCGCCAGCTTCACCCCCACGTATTTTTCGAGCAGCGCCGCGAGCCCGACCGCCGGCTCCCCGGCCAGCTGGGCGGCGATCCGCGTGTCGAACAGGCGCCGCGCGCGGAAGCCGTAGTCGCGGTCCAGGATCCGGAGATCGTAGTCGGCGTCGTGGAAGACCTTCTCGACCGCCGCGTCGGCGAGCAGCTCGCCGACGGGCGTGAGGTCGGCGATCGCGAGCGGGTCGATGATGGCGGTGCGGGACGGGCTCGACAACTGGATGAGGAAGATCCTGTCGCGGTAGCGGTGGAAGCTCGCCGCTTCCGTGTCGGCGGCGATAAGCGGCTCGCGTCGGAACGCCGCGACGGCCTCGCCGAGCGCCTCGGGCGTGCTGATATAGCTCACTCTGGCTGGCTGAGCTGTTCCAAGCCGGCCGCGATCTCCTCGAGCGCCTTGGCGAGGGTCTTGTAGAATTCGGGGTCCGGCGGCGCGGGCGCGCCGCCGAGGGGATCGCCCGCGCACTTGCGGGCGGCGCGCGCGGCGTGACGGATGTAATCGGTGGCAACCCGCATCGGCGTCCTCGGGATCGGGGTCTGGAGTGGAAGGTGATTGAGCCGGCGCTACTGAGTCACAAGATACGCGGAGCGCTCGCGCCCTGCCGCCTAGGCGACTGGCCCACGCCGCTCGAGCCCGCGCCGGGCCTGGCGCGCGCGCTCGGCCTGGCCGAGCTGCTCGTGAAACGCGAAGACCGCTCCTCCCGTCGCGCCGGGGGCAACAAGGTCCGCGGCCTCGAGTTCCTGTTCGCGAGCGTCGCGCCCGGGACGGTGTTCGTCACCGTGGGGGCCACGGGCTCGACGCATTGCCTCGCGACCGCCGTGCACGCCGCTCGCGTGGGCTGCCGCGCCGTGCTCGCGCAGTTCCCCCAGCCCGAGACCAGGGAGAGCCGGGCCGTGGCCGCGGCGTGCGTGGCCCAGGCCGCGCTGGTGGTGCGGGCGCGCGCTCGGATGACGCTGCCGGCCGCCCTCTGGGCCGCGTGGCGCGACGCCCGGGCCCTGGGGCGGCGCCGGTGGATCGCCGGGGGCGGGGCCGAACCCGCGGCCGTGGTGGGACACTTGCTCGCGGGGCTCGAGCTCGCCACGCAGGTCGCCCCGCCTCCCGACGCGATCGTGCTCCCCCTGGGCACCGGGGGCACCGCCGCGGGCCTCGTCCTCGCCGTCACCGAGCTCGGCTGGCCGACCAAGGTCATCGCCGTGCGCGTCGCCCCGGCGCTCGTCGCCAACGGCTGGCGCGTGCGCTCGCTGGCGCGCGCCGCCGGGCGGCTGCTCGCGCGGCACGGCGTGGCGCTCGGCCCGGCCGCTCGGCCGGTGCCGCTCGTCGTCGTGGATGGCATGGGGAAGGGCTACGGGCACCCGACGCCCGAGGGCGAGCGGTCCCGCGCGCTCGCCGCGACCCACGGCCTGAGCCTCGACCCCACGTACGGTGCCAAAGCGCTGGCGCTGCTGTTGGGAGGAGCCCCGCGCGGGGTGCAGCGCGCGGTGTTTTGGCATACGTTTGCGCTCCCGCGTGTCGACGTGGAGCCCGGCGTGTGAGCGCGTTCGCGACGGTCGAGTTGACGGTCTATCCCTACGAATGCGACGCATTCGGCCATCTCAACCAGGCCGCGCTGCTGACGCTGCTCGAGCGCGCCCGCTGGGATGCGCTGGCCCGGGGCCCGGGGATGGACCTGTTCGAGCGCAACGGGGTGTGGCCGGCCGCGCGCAAGGCGGTGATCGAGTACGAGGCCGCCGCACTCGCCCGCGACGTGTTGCGGATCGAGACCACCCTGGTGCACCGCGGCACCACCAGTATCACGCTGCGCCACGCGGTGCATCGCGTCGCGGACGACGTGCTCATCGCGACTGCCGACATGGTGTTCGTGTGCATCGACCGCATCGGGCGCGCCACGCCGATCCCCGAAGAGATCGCTCGGTTTCTCGGGCCCCGGCCGCAGACCGCGCACCAGCCGATCCGCGTGAGCGGGGCTGGGGGCGACGTCGAGCTCGCCGTCGACGTGCGGGGCGAAGGCGTACCGGTGCTGTTCGTCCACGGCTTCCCGCTCGATCGCACGGTGTGGCGCCACCAGCTCGCGGCACTGTCGCGCGTCAAGCGGATCGCGTTCGACCTCCGCGGGGTCGGTGGCTCGAGCCCGCCGACCGCCGCGGACGGCTATTCCTTGACGCGCTACGCCGACGACGTGGTGGCCGTGCTCGACGCGCTGGGCATCCGGGCTGCCGTGGTGTGCGGCTTGTCGCTCGGCGGCTACATCACGTTCGAGCTGCTGCGGCGTCACCCCGAGCGAGTGCGGGCGCTTATCCTAGCCGACACCAAGGCGGACGCGGACGGCGCGGAAGCGAAGCGAGCGCGGGATGAGCTGGCTGTGGTGGCGGAGCAGCAGGGTCCGGCGTCGGTGATCGAGCAGCTGCTGCCGCGGCTCGTCTCGCCCACGACGCTCGCGACGCAACCGGAGGTCGTGGCTCAGGTGCGGGAAATGGCCGAGCGCTGGTCCGCGGCAAGCCTCACCGGCGCGCTGCGGGTGTTACGCGACCGGCCCGACTCGACCGCAACGCTGCGCGCGGTGCGTGTCCCGACGCTCGTCTTCGGGGGACAGGACGACGCGATCTCACCGCCCCGGGCGACCAAGGCCGTCGCGGCGCTCGTCCCGGGGGCGCAGTATCAGGTGATTCCGGCGGCCGGGCACTTGGCGCCGCTCGAGCAGCCGCTCGCGACGGGTCGGGTACTGGCCGACTTTCTCGGGGGCCTCGCCTGACGAAACGAGCCGCGGGGCAGCCCGCGGCTCGCGGCATCACGATCCCTTGCGCTGTGGCTTGCCGGGGGGGTTCGCGCCCTGGAACACGTCGCGGTTCTTCGCGATGTAGGACTTCCACTGCGGCGGCGTGTCTTCCTCGGGGAAGATGGCGGTGACCGGGCACTCCGGCTCGCACGCACCGCAATCGATACACTCGTCGGGATGGATGTAGAGCTGGTCTTCACCTTCGTAGATGCAGTCCACCGGACAGACATCCACGCAGGACCGGTCTTTCAGGTTGATGCACGGCTCGGCAATGATGTACGGCATCGAGGCTCCCAGAAATGCGCGGCACGACGGTGGACGTAACCGGGCCGAATCGCAAACATAGATTGGGGCTGCGCCGGGTCAAGTCCCGGGCCGGCATTCAGTTGTCGCCGGTGTCTAGCGCGGGAGCGTCGGCACCGCGATCCGCGTCAGCGCGCCGAGGACGACGACGAGGAAGCTGTACTGGAAGAGCGCCGTGCGATCGGGCTGTTCCGCCGGGGCGGCGAAGCCGGCATTGGCGGCCGCGGCGATGCCGAGCAGCGCGAGCAGGCCCTCGCCCGTGAGGAACCACGTCGCGGCGATCACCGCCGCCGCGATCCAGCGCTGCAGCCGCGTCAAAGCCCGGAAGCCGCGCCCGCCGTCGAGCTGCCACACCGGCGTCAGGTTGAAGAGGTTCACCCAGGCGCCGAAGTGAGCGATCGCGCCCCACAAACCGCTCCCGGTGACGCGGTACAGCGCGTACGCCACGAGCGCGGCGGCGAGCCCCCAGATCGGGCCCGCGAGGCCGACCCGCGCATCTTCGCGGCGGTCGGCCGGGTACTGCTTGAGCCGCACCAGCGCCCCGACCCCCGGGATGAACATCGGCGCCGTCGCCTTGATGCCGTAGCGCTGGAGCGCCTGCACGTGCCCCATCTCGTGCACGTAGATCGAGAGCACCACGCCGACGGCGAACTGCCATCCCCAGATCGTCCAGTACACGCCCATCGACAGGAGCATCGTGAAGAGCGTCCCGGCCTTCGTGAACCCGAGGAGCAGGAGCTTCGCCTTGGTGAGCAGGAAGACGAGGGCGAACTTGAATTTCGCCACGAGTGCCCCGAGCGCGCCCAGGCCGGCCGCGCCCTGGCCGAGGCGTGAGCGGTGCCTCGGCGCGGCCGCGCGGGGCTGGCCATCGAGGGCGCGCGAGAGATCGAGGACGCGGGCGGAGATGACCTGGTGCTGGGTCGAGTCGGGGGGCAAGAGATCGAGGGTCTGACGCCAGGCGGCGAGCGCGGTGCTCACGTCGCCAGCGTTCGCGGCGCGCTCCGCTTCGGCGGCCAGGCGCTTGAGCTCGTCGGCATGCACCAGGCGCGCGCAGGACGGGCAGGCGAGCAGCGCGGGCGCCACGTGCGTGCCACACTGCGGGCAGACGGCGGCCGTCTGTCCCGTGACTCCGGCGCTCATCGGGACGGACGTCAGCCCGATGGCGCCCGGGCGGCGACCGGGTAGGGGCCCGTGACCGTGAAGGCGGCGCCGCGGTTCAGCTTCCAGGCTTCGTACAGCGCGAACCCGGCGATCAAGAAGTGCAGGGGGCTGGCGAACCCGATCATGATCGGCGCCGCGTAGGCGAGGGCCAGGAGCGCGCCGAGCCCGAGCAGGAGGGTGAGTGGCGCCGAGCGAGGGCGCACGGGTCGTGGCGCGGCTGCGGTGTCGCCTCGCGGCCGCAGCGTGGCCACGAGGGCCGCGCGCCGCGCGCTCGAGTCCGGCACGCCGCGCGCCCTGAGGGAGTCGACCCGCACCCGGAGGTCCTTGCGCAGCTCGCGCGCGATCAGGCCCGAGTCGGTCGCGACGATCGCGCTGTAGGTGAGGAACATGGCGAGCAGCTGGTAGCGCCAGCCCCCGCGCCCGCTCGGCCTACGGCGAGGCCGACGAGCACGGCGATGAGGCCAAATTCGTAGCCCGTGAGCGCCGCGATCCCGAAGTACACCGCGGCGCCGAGCGCGGCGGCCAGCGCGCCGAGCGCCGCGGCCTTCGCGCCGCGCTGGGCGGGCGAGCCACGGTTCCAGGCGGCGAGGATGTGGCCGCGGCAGCGCGCGCAGCTGATCTTGCCATTGATCTCGAAGTAGGACGTGGTGATCGGTTGCTTGCAAACCGCGCACTCCGAGCCGGCGGTGTGGAAAGCGCGCTCGGCGCGATCGAACTGGAGTTGCTCCGGGGCCGGGGCTCCAAGGGCTCCGGCAGTGGGATCGGTCACGATTACGTCCTCCTCCGAGGCGCAGGGCTCGGGCGCGGCCCAATCATTGGACGCAAGGGGACACGGGCGCAATCGAAACCGCGGCCCCGCAGCGTGGCGGTGCCTCGCATTCGATGCAATCAGATACTCAAGAGTATCTGATCGTGGCATCCCACCACCGTTATTTGCCGGTTGCGATTCCAGGTAGTATCGTAGATACCCATGGGAATCATTCGGCAACGCCGCACGGCGGAAACGCGAGCCATGCTGCTTGAGGCTGGATTGGCGGCGTTCGCCGAGCGCGGGCTCGCGTTCGCCTCGCTCGACGACGTGGCCGCGGCCGCCGGGTTCACCAAGGGGGCGATCTACCGGCAGTTTCGCTCCAAGGGTGCGTTCCTCCTGGCGCTGTTCGAGCAGTACGCCGCCGTGGCGCGAGCCGGCAGCGGTGCGCGCCAGGCGGCGTGGTTCATCCCGCTCACGATCCAGTTCGCCGCCCAGGCGATGCGCGACCCGCTGCTGCGCCGTCGCTTCGCGACCGTCCTGGCCGAGGCGCCCGATGGCGGCCGGCCCGAGGGGGCGCTCCTCAAGGCGCTGGCGCGGGTGCTCCCGGCACCCCATCCCGGCCAGCCGTGATCGATCTGCTGGAGGTGGTGCTAGTCGTGGCTGCCCTGTTGGCCGCCACCTACGTGGTGGCCGCCCCCCTCCTGCGCCGCCTCCCCGCGCCGGCGCGCCGGCTCGGACGCGGCCCCATCCCCGCGGGGTGGGCGGACATCCTCGAGCGCGACGTCCCCCTCTCCCGCGGCTTGAGCCCCGCCGAACGCGATCGCTTGCTGCGGCTCGTCGAGCTCTTCCTGCGAGACAAGCACGTCGAGGGCGCCGGCGGGCTCACGGTCACCGAGGAGATGAAGGTGACGATCGCGGCGGAGGCGTGTCTGCTCATCCTCGAGCTCGAAGGCCCGTGCTACCCGACGCTCCGGACGGTGCTCGTGTATCCCGAGAGCTTCGTGCCGAAGTACGTCGAGCGACTCCCGACCGGACAGATCGCTCCGGTGCCGGTCCCCCTAATGGGTGAGTCCTGGCGCGATGGCGTGGTCGTGCTGTCGTGGGACGACGTGGTCCGGAGTGCGCGCGAGCCCGGGGCTCACGAGAATGTGGTGCTGCACGAGTTCGCGCACCAATTGGACCAGGAGGATGGCGCCGGGGATGGCACACCGGTGCTGACGGGGAGTGCGGTCCGCACCTGGGGACGGGTGCTGTCGGAGGAGTACGAGCGGTTGCGCCGCGACGCCGCAGCGGATCGGCCCTCGGTGCTCGATCGCTACGGGGCCAAGGACAAAGCCGAGTTTTTCGCGGTCGCCACTGAAGCGTTCTTCGAGCAACCGCAGGAGCTCGAGCGGGACCACGCGGAGCTGTACGCTCAGCTCCGGCAATTTTACGGGCAGGATCCGGCGCGACGAGCCCCACCCCCACCCCCACCCCCACCCTCGGCCGCATGACTCGCGCGCCTGCCCGCCTGATCGATGTGAGTCACACCATCGAGCATGGCATGGTGACCTACCCCGGCTTCCTCGCGCCGACCATCGCCGACTGGCTCTCGCGCGACGCCTCGCGAGCGCGCTACGCCTCCGGCACCACATTCCAGCTCGGGCGGATCGACCTGCTCGCCAACACCGGGACCTACATCGACGCTCCGTTCCACCGCTACGAGGGTGGCACGGACATCGCCGACTATCCGCTCGCGGCCGTGGCGGACTTGGAGGGGATCGTCCTCCGGGCCACCGACCGCACGGGGGGCGAGCGGGCGCTCGACGCCTCGGCGTTCCGAGGTCACGACCTCGGGGGCAAGGCCGTGCTCTTGCATACCGGCTGGGATGTCCACTGGCGCACCGAGCGCTATGGCTCGGGCCACCCGTTCCTCACACGCGCCGCGGCCGAGCATCTCGTCGCCGCTCGCGCGGCGCTCGTCGGGATCGACTCGCTCAACATCGATGACGCGGCGGACGGAACCCGGCCGGTGCACACGCTCCTGCTCGGGGCCGGGATCCCGATCGTGGAGCACCTCTGCAACCTGGGCGAGCTCCCCGACACCGGGTTCCGGTTCTTCGCCGCGCCCGTCAAGGTCCGGGGCATGGGGAGCTTCCCCGTGCGCGCGTTCGCCCTGCTCGGCGCCTGATTGGCCGCACGCCCCTGCCGGCCGCACCGGTGGAGCGAGCCGCGGCCCCTCAGTCCGCGGGCACCGCCTCCCCACCCGTGAGTTTGCGCTCGATCTCCCGCGTGATGTGCATCGAGCAGAACTTGGGTCCGCACATCGCGCAGAACTCCGCGCTCTTGAAGTACTCGGCGGGGAGCGCCTCGTCGTGCAGCTCGCGGGCGCGCGCCGGGTCCAGCGACAGCCGGAACTGCTCGTTCCAGTCGAACCGATAGCGCGCGCGCGACAGGGCATCGTCGCGGTCACGGGCCCCGGCGCGCCCGCGGGCGATGTCGGCCGCGTGGGCGGCGATCTTGTACGCGATCACGCCCTCGCGCACCTCCTCGGCGTTGGGAAGACCGAGGTGTTCCTTGCGGGTCACGTAGCACAGCATGTCTGCCCCGTACCAGCCGATCATCGCGGCGCCGATCGCCGACGTGATGTGGTCGTAGCCCGGGGCCACGTCGGTGACGAGGGGGCCGAGCGTGTAGAACGGGGCCTCGTGGCAGATCTCCTTCTCCTTGCGCACGTTGATCTCGATCAGGTGCATCGGGATGTGGCCCGGTCCCTCGATCATCACCTGCACGTCTTGCGCCCACGCCCGGGTCGTCAGCTCTCCTAGCGTCTCGAGCTCGGCGAACTGGGCCCGGTCGTTCGCGTCCGCGAGCGACCCCGGCCGCAAGGCGTCGCCCAGCGACAGGGTCACGTCGTAGCGCTTCGCGATCTCGAGGATGCGGTCAAAGTGCGTGTAGAACGGGTTCTGGCGGTCGTGGTGCATCATCCAGTAGGCGTGCAGCGACCCGCCCCGCGACACGATGCCCGTGACGCGCCCGAGCGCGAGGCCGACGTACTCGCGCAAGATGCCGCAGTGGACCGTGACGTAGTCCACGCCCTGTTGCGCTTGGTGCTCGACCATGTCGAGCATGTCGTCCGCCGTGAGATCCTCGACCTGCTTGACCCCGGTGACTGCCTGATAGATCGGCACGGTGCCGATCGGCACCGGGGAGGCGTCGAGGATCGCACGCCGGATCGCGTCGATGTCGCCGCCGGTGGAAAGGTCCATCACCGTGTCGGCGCCGTAGTGGACGGCGTGGTGTAGCTTTTCGAGCTCCTGGTCGATGTTCGACTCGACCGCCGAGTTGCCGATGTTGGCGTTGATCTTGACGCGCGCGACCTTGCCGATCGCCATCGGATCGAGTCGCTTGGCGAGGTGGTGCACGTTCGCGGGAATGATCAACCGTCCGCGCGCGACCTCGTCGCGGACCACGTCCACCGGCACTCCTTCGCGCTCGGCGACCCGGTGCATCTCCGGCGTCAGCCGCTCCTCGCGCGCCGCCTGTCGTTGCGTGCCACCAGTCATCGCTCCACCTCCCGCGTAAAGACGGGGAGGGGAGCGGCGAGCCCGGCTCCCGGCGACGACCCGCCGCGGAGCGCTGCGCTCGCTACTCCCCTCCCCATCTGTGGCTTGCGAATCTCCATCGGACTCCCTGCGCCGGCATGACCCGGATCAGGTTCGAAGGGTGTGATCTCAGCCCGCGCCCCTCGGCGCGGGCACCCCTGTCATGCAGCAATCTAACCTGGGGGGCGCCGCGTGGCGCGCCCCGCTACATCTCCCGCGGCTGCGGCGGCCCATAGCGCTCCGCCGGCTCGTGTCGCTTCTCCCATTCCGAGCGGAAGGCAAATGGGTCGAGCCCGCTGGGGCGGTCGAGCGCGAGGATGCCGTCCAAGTGGTCGATCTCGTGTTGTAACAGCTCCGCCATGGGCCCCTCGAGCGGGAGCGTGCGTTGCTTGGCCTTCAAGTCGGTGAAGCTGACGGTGATCTGGTACGCCCGCGTCACCCGCACCAGCAGGTTGGGGAAGGAGAAGCAATCGTCCCAGACCAGGAAGTCGTCCCGGCCGACGTCGCTGATCTCGGGGTTGATCATCGTCCAGCGCTGCTTGTCGATCTGGACGAACACGATCCGCACCGGGGCGCCGATCTGCGGTGCGGCGAGTGCCCGGCCCATTTTGTACTTTTCCTGCGCCACGTGCAGCGTATCCCGCAAGTCGTCCGCGACCAGCCGGGTCGCGGCGGACTTGGGGTTCTGGACCCGCTCGCAGCGGACCCGCAGCATCGGATCGCCTAGGTGGCGAATGCGCCGTATGGCCATGGGCCGCCCAATTTGGCGATTTGCCGGCGCGGTGCAACTCGCCGTAACGTCATCCTATGGGTGTTGCGGGTGTCATACTCGCCGCCGAGCACGCGGCGCGGCTCGATAGACCCAAGGCACTGCTCGACTTCCGGGGCCAGCCCTTCGTCGTGCAGATCCTCCAGGCTCTCGAAGCGCTCGAGGTCAAGCTGCGCGTCGTGGTGCTCGGACCCGACGCGGCGCGCATCCGGCCGGCGCTGGCCCCGTATGACTGCTTGATCGTCGAGACGACGCTCGCGGGCGGCTTGATCGAGGCGCTGCGCGCTGCACTCACGCTCCTGCAGCCACTCCAGCCCCCTGGGGTTCTCGCCTGGCCCGTGGGGTTGCCGCACGTGCGGGTGGACACGATCGAGCGGCTGCTCGAGGTGTACCGCCGCACCCGCGCGCCCGCCGTGGTGCCACGCTTCGCGGCGCGGTGCGGCGAGCCCGTGATCTGGGATCAGGCGCTGTTCGCCGAGCTGGCGGGGGCGCGGGCCACAGACGCGCCGGGTGGGGGAGCGGAGGCGGCGGTGCTCGAGCGGCACGCCGGCGAGTTCGTCGCGCTGAACGTCGACGACCCGGCCGTGATCGACGAGCTCGAAACGCCCGAGGATTACGAGCGGCTCGTACGCCAGATCAATCGCGATCTCTACTGAGCACCCCTCCCGTCACGCGGAGGACGGCAGCGACCGGCGGGCGCTTATGCCCCCTTCCCTCCCCCTCGTGGCGCGCCGTAACCTGTTGCGCCCGCTGGGATTTCGAATTCGCGCAACGCTTCTTGCGTTTAGTTGACAATCCCGAGTACGGACCTTAGGATTCGCTCAAGGTATGCGACCTCGCACTTCGCAACTCCCGACGCACAAAGGACTTCGGGGCGACATTCTGGTGGCGCTCAAGCGCGCGCAGCCACTCAGCGCGAGCGATCTCGCGCGCCAGCTCGCGGTGTCGCCAAACGCGGTGCGACATCATCTCAAGGAGCTCGTGGCGGAGTCGTTGATCAGCTACGGGCGCGAGCAGCGCGGCGTCGGGGCGCCGACCTATGCCTACCGGCTCGCGCGCGCCGGCGAGGCGCTCTTCCCCCAGGCCTACGAGGAGACGCTCACCCAAGTGCTCGAGCATGTCGCCGAGAAGGCGGGTCGCCCCGCCGCGGTCGAGCTGTTCGAGGAGCGCTACCGGGCACTGACGCGTCGCATGCTGGCGGAGCTCGAAGGGGCGGATGCCGGCGAGCGGGTAGCGCTCGTCACCCGGCTCCTGAGTGAGCAGGGCTACATGGCGGAATGGGCGGCGGCGGGCCCCGAGCCGGGACACGCGTTCCGGCTGGCCGAGCACAACTGTGCGATTCGCGCCGTCGCGGAGCGGTTTCCCGAGGTGTGCGCCGCGGAGCAGCGGTTCCTCGAAGACGTGTTGGGCGCGGCCGTCGAGCGACGGGCGCACATTCCGGCCGGTTGCAACGCCTGCGAATACGTGATCACGTTCGGCACCGAGCGAGGGGAGTCCCGATGAGCAGCGGCATCGAAGCCCAAGTCCTGCAGCCCTACAAGTACGGGTTCGTCACCGACATCGAGTCCGAGGTCGTGCCCCCGGGCTTGAGCGAAGACGTCATCCGGCTCATCTCCCGCAAGAAGGGCGAGCCCGAGTGGATGCTCGAGTGGCGGCTCCGGGCCTACCACAACTGGCTGAAGATGCCCGAGCCCCATTGGGCGAACGTGCGCTACGGGCCGGTCGACTACCAGGCGATCAGCTACTACGCCGCGCCGAAGCAGCGGCCCCAGCTCGACAGCCTCGATCAGGTCGATCCCAAGCTGCTCGAGACGTTCGCGAAGCTCGGTATCCCGCTCGAGGAGCGGAAGCGGCTCACGGGCGTCGCCGTGGACGCCGTGTTCGACTCGGTCTCCGTCGCGACCACATTCCGCGAGGAGCTCAAAAAGTCCGGCGTCATCTTCTGCGCGATCTCGGAAGCGATCCGGGAGTACCCCGACCTCGTGCGGCAGTACATCGGCTCGGTGGTCCCTTACAACGACAATTTCTTCGCGGCCCTGAACTCGGCCGTCTTCACGGACGGCTCGTTCGTGTACGTGCCCAAGGGCGTGCGCTGCCCGATGGAGCTGTCGACCTACTTCCGGATCAACGCGGAGTCCACGGGGCAATTCGAGCGCACCCTGATCGTCGCGGACGAGGGCAGCTACGTGAGCTACCTGGAGGGCTGCTCGGCCCCGGTGCGCGATGAGAACCAACTGCACGCGGCGGTGGTCGAGCTCGTGGCCCTGGACCACGCGACGATCAAATACTCGACGATCCAGAACTGGTACCCGGGCGACGAGGAAGGCCGGGGCGGGATCTACAATTTCGTCACCAAGCGCGGCGCCGCGCGCGGCGTGAGCTCGAAGATCTCGTGGACCCAGGTGGAGACTGGCTCGGCGATCACCTGGAAGTACCCCGGCTGCATCCTCCAGGGCGATCACTCGATCGGCGAGTTCTACTCCGTCGCCGTGACGAACCATAAGCAGCAGGCGGACACGGGCACGAAGATGATCCACATGGGCAAACACACCCGCTCCACGATCGTCTCGAAGGGCATTTCAGCGGGGCGCGGCCAGAACACCTATCGCGGGCTCGTGAAAATCCTGAAGGGGGCCGAGCAGGCGCGCAACTACTCGCAGTGCGACTCGATGCTGATCGGCGATCGCTGTGGAGCGCACACGTTCCCCTATATCGACGTCCGCAACTCGAGCGCGATCATGGAGCACGAGGCCTCCACGTCGAAGATTGGGGAGGACCAGATCTTCTACGCGCGGCAGCGGGGGCTGTCCGCTGAGGACGCGGTGTCGATGATCGTCAACGGCTTCTGCAAGCAGGTCTTCAAGGAGCTGCCGATGGAGTTCGCCGTGGAGGCGCAGCGGCTCCTTGGGATCAGCCTCGAAGGGAGTGTGGGATGACGCGCGGCGGGAAGCGGCAGGCGGCGGCGGCGCCCGCGCTGCTCGAGATCGCGGACCTCCATGCCTCGGTCGAAGGCCGGGAGATCCTCCGCGGCGTCGACCTGACGGTGCACCACGGCGAGGTGCACGCGATCATGGGCCCGAACGGCTCGGGGAAGAGCACACTCGCGCAGGTGCTCGCCGGCCATCCGGCCTACGCCGTGACGGCGGGGCAGGTGCGTTACGCCGGCAAGGACCTGCTCGCGATGAGCCCCGAGGAGCGGGCGCGCGAGGGCGTGTTCCTCGCGTTCCAGTATCCCGTCGCGATTCGCGGGATCACGAACGCCTATTTCCTGCGCGCCGCCGTGAACGCCCTGCGGAAGCATCGCGGGCAGGAGGAGCTCGGGCCCGTGGAGTTCATGGACGCGCTCGAGGAGAAGCTGCAAGTGATCGGCTGGGATTCGAGCTACCTGACCCGCCCCGTGAACGAGGGGTTCTCGGGCGGCGAGAAGAAACGCAACGAGATCCTGCAGCTCGCGGTGCTCGATCCGACGCTCGCGATCCTGGACGAGACCGATTCGGGGCTCGACATCGACGCGCTGAAGACCGTCGCGCAAACCGTCGAGAAACTGCGCCGGCCGGACAACGCCACGGTGCTGGTGACGCACTACTACCGCATCCTGACGCACATCCAGCCCGACTTCGTGCACGTGCTCGCGGCGGGCCGGATCGTGAAGTCGGGCGGCAAGGAGCTGGCGCTCGAGCTGGAAGAGAAGGGCTACGACTGGCTCCGCGCCGAGGCGGCGGTGGTATGAGCGCCGGCGCCGCGCGCTACGTCGCTGACTTTCGGACCTTCGCGGGGAACGGCGCCGCGGGCGCCCCCGCCTGGCTGCGCGAGTTGCGCGAAGCGGGGATCGCGCGCTTCGCGGAGCTCGACTTCCCCACGATGAAACACCGTTCACGCGGCCCCATGCCGCCCTCGCCCCCCGCACCGCTCTCGCGCCGAGCCGGCCGGCCCCGCCGGTCCCGTCGGCCGCGGCCGTCGAAGCGCTGGCGCTAGGCGCCGGTCCGCGCCTGGTGTTTGTGGACGGCCGCTACGTTCCGGAGCTCTCGTCCGCCGCCCTTCTGCCCGCGGGCGTCCGGGCCGGGAGTCTGGCCGCCGCGATTGCGGGCGGCGCCGCGGGCGAGCTCGCCCGCGAGCACCTGGCGCACAGGACACAGTGGCGCGACAGCGCCTTTACAGCACTGAATACAGCGTTCCTCGCCGACGGGGCGTTCGTGCACGTTTCCGCGGGCGTCGCGCTCCCAGCGCCGCTCGAGGTGCTCTACCTCGCGAGCGGTCGCGCCGCTCCCGACGGCCCCACGGTGACCCATCCCCGGAACCTGATTCTGCTCGATGCGGGCGCCGAGGCGGTGGTGATCGAGACCTACGCCGCGCTCGCGGACGCGGTGTACTGGACCAATGCCGTGACCGAGGTGGTCGTGGGCGACGGCGCGCGGGCCGAGCTGTATCGGGTGCAGCGGGAAGGCGGTCGCGGCTATCAGGTGGCCACGACCCACACCCAGCAGGGGCGCGACAGCACCCTCGGTCTGCACGTCGTGACGCTCGGCGCGGCGCTCGCCCGCCACGACATCCGGACGGTGCTCGCCGGGACGGGCGCCGAGCTGATCCTGAACGGCCTGTATCTCTTGAGCGGGACGCAGCACGCCGATCACCACACCGTGATCGACCACGCCCAGCCGCACTGCGCGAGCCACGAGTTCTTCAACGGCGTGCTCGCCGAGCGCGCGCACGGCGTCTTCACCGGGCGCATTATCGTGCGGCCGGGCGCGCAGCGCACCGACTCGAAGCAGACGAACAACAACCTGCTCCTGTCGGCCGAGGCCCGCGCCGACAGCCAGCCGCAGCTCGAGATCTACGCCGACGACGTCAAGTGCACGCACGGGTCCACGGTCGGCCCGGTCGACCCGATGCAGCTGTACTATCTCCGCAGCCGCGGCCTCTCCCCCGAGGCGGCGCAGAGCATCCTCACCTACGGCTTCGGGGCCGAGATCCTGGGGCGCATGCAGCACCCCGACGTGCGCGCGCGGCTCGACCGACTGGTGCGCGAGCGCCTCGCCTGATGCTCGACGCCGCCCGCCTGCGCGCCGACTTCCCGCTGCTCCAGCAGCGAGAAAACGGCCACCCGCTCGTGTACTTGGACAACGCCGCCACGACCCAGAAGCCCGAGGCGGTGCTCCAGGCCATCGTCGACTACTACCGCACCACCAACGCCAACGTGCACCGCGGGGCGTACAGCCTGGCGATCCGCGCCACCGAGGCCTACGAGGCGGCGCGCGCGCGGGTGGCGGGGTTCGTGAACGCCTGGGCCCCCGAGAGCGTGGTGTTCACGCGCGGCACGACCGAGGCGCTGAATCTGGTGGCGGGCGCCTACGGCCGGGCCAACGTCGGGGCGGGCGACACGATCGTGGTCACGGCTATGGACCACCATTCGAACTTGGTGCCGTGGCAGCTCCTGTGTCAGGAGCAGGGCGCCGCGCTGCGGATGGTGGAGATCACGGAGGAGGGGCGGATCGACCTCTCCGATTACGGACAGGCGCTCGAGCGGCGGCCGAAGATCGTCGCGTTCCCGTACGTCTCGAACGCGCTCGGCACGGTGAATCCGGTGGCGCAGCTGGCGACGCTCGCGCACGCCGCGGGCGCCGTCGTGGTCGTGGACGGGGCGCAGTCCACGCCGCACCTGAAGGTCGACGTGCAGGCGCTCGATTGCGAGTTCTACGCGTTCTCCGGCCACAAGATGCTCGGGCCCATGGGCTCGGGTGCGCTGGTCGCGAAGCCCGAGCTGCTTGAGGCCATGCCGCCCTACCACGGCGGCGGCGAAATGATCTCCCGGGTGTGGGACGATCACTCGAGTTACAACAAGATTCCCCACAAGTTCGAAGCGGGGACTCCAAATGTCGAAGCGGCCGTGGGGCTCGCGGCCGCGATCGACTACCTGGAGGGCGTGGGCCTCGAGCGGATCGCCGAGCACGAGCAGGCGCTCGCCGCCGCGGCGATCGACCGGCTCACGGAGATCGAGGGCGTCACCGTGTACGGCCCGCGCGGCCACCGGGCTGGCGTCGTCTCGTTCACGTACGGCGACATCCACCCGCACGACATCGCCACCATCCTCGACCAGGACGGCATCTGCATCCGCGCGGGGCACCACTGCGCGCAGCCGTTGATGCGGCGGCTCAACGTGGCCGCCACCGCGCGCGCCTCGTTCTATCTCTACAACGGGTTGGATGACGTCGACGCCCTCGCCGACGCCCTCGTCAAGGCGGGAGCGCTGTTTGGATACGTCCCCGCCTGAGCCCAAGCTCAGCGAGCTCTATCAGGAGCTGATCCTCGACCACTACCGGCGGCCCCGCAACAAGGGCACGCTGGCCGAGCCGACTGCCAGCGTGTCGCTGAACAACCCGCTGTGCGGGGACGAGATCGACTTGCAGCTCAAGGTCGAGGGCGACGTGATCCGGGAGGCGCGCTTCATCGGCCGGGGCTGCTCGATCAGCCAGGCGTCGGCGTCGATGATGACGCAGCTCCTGAAGGAGCGCTCGGTCGCCGAGGCACTCGCCCTGGCCGCTCGGATGAGCGCGATGATGCAGGGCGACGCGACCGCGGCCCGCGACAAGACACTCGGCGAGCTGCGCGCGCTCGCAGGCGTCGCCAAGTTCCCGGTGCGCGTCAAGTGCGCCCTCCTACCGTGGAACGCGCTCACCGAAGCGGTCAACGCCCGATCCAGCTAAATTAGCGCCGCGCCCATGACGTCCCCTGCCCCGCTCGTCGTCCTCGACCGGGTCGGCAAGCGCTTTGCCGGTCACACCGCGGTCGATGACCTGTCGCTCGTGGTGCCTGCCGGCGTGATTTACGGGCTGCTCGGCCCGAACGGCGCCGGCAAGACGACCACCCTCCGCATGATCATGGACATCCTCCAGCCCGACGTGGGCACCGTGCAGCTGTTTGGCGAGCCGGCGGGGGGGCGGACGCACGCCGCTCGCATCGGCTATCTGCCCGAAGAGCGCGGCTTGTATCGGAAGATGCGGGTGCTCGACGTCTTGGTGTTCCTCGCGGAGATGAAAGGCGTGGAGCGACGGCGCGCGCGCGCCCGCGCGGACGAGTGGCTCGAGCGGCTCGGGCTCGCCGCGTGGCGCGGGCGGCGCATCGACGAGCTGTCGAAAGGGATGCAGCAGAAGGTGCAGTTCATCTCGACCGTCCTGCACGAGCCGGCACTCGTGGTCCTGGACGAGGCGTTCGCGGGGCTCGACCCCGTCAACGCCCAGGTGGTGAAGGACACGGTGCTCGAGCTGCGCGGGCGCGGCGCCACCATCCTCTTCTCGACCCACATCATGGAGCAGGCCGAGAAGCTGTGCGAGCAGTTGTGCATCATCGCGCGCGGCCGGAAACTCGTGGACGGCGCACTTAGCGACATCAAGCGGACACGAGGCGGACACCATCTCGTCATCGGGTTCGACGGCAGCGCCGGCAATGCGACGCAAGTGTTTAGCGACAAACGACTTGTGAGAAAGATCGACAACTACGGTCAATACGCCGAGGTCGAGCTCGCCCCCGGCGCCGACGCGCAGCACATTCTGCAACAGCTCGTCGCCTCGGGGGCGCGCCTGTCCCGCTTCGAGCTCCGCGAGCCCTCGCTGTTGCAGATCTTCATAGACCTCGTGGGCCCCGAGGCGGCCGGGGCCGAGGCGCGGTCTGATGCGTAAGATCTGGGCGATCGTGCGCCGCGAGTTCCTGGAACGCGTGCGCAAGCGCTGGTTCTGGGTCATGGCGTTGCTGGGGCCGCTGTTCTTCAGCACCGTGTTCGTGCTGCCGATCCTGCTCGGCCGCGTGGGCGTCAGCCAGATCGTGGTGGTGGACGGCACGACCAGTCGGGTAGGCGTCCGCATCTCCGAGCTGCTCGATGCCAGCCCGCAGTTTCGGGCGGTGCGGGTCCCTGCCGGGCCGCGCGTGATCGACTCGCTCACGGCCGAAGTGGATGCGCATCGCCTGTCGGGATTCCTGATCCTCACCGACGCCGCGGTCGACTCGGGCAGGGCCGAGTATCGCGGGTCGAACGTCTCGCGGTTCGCGACCATCGGGGCGCTCGAGCGCACGATGGCCGACGCGGTGAGCGTGGTGCGGCTCGAGCGCGAGGGCGTGGACCCTCGCATCGTGGCCCGGGCCCGGATCCCGGTGCGCTTGGAGACCAAAAAGATCGCGGGCGGCAAGACCACGGGTGAGACGGCCGCGCAATCCTTCTCACTCGCCTACTTCATGGGGATCATTCTCTATACCGCGATCCTGCTGTACGGCATCAACGTGATGAGCTCAGTGCTCGAGGAGAAGACGACGCGCATCGTCGAGGTGCTCGTCTCATCGGTCCGCCCGTTCCAGCTGCTGCTCGGCAAGGTGTTGGGAGTGGGGGCGGTCTCGATCTTCCAGTTTCTCATCTGGGCCGTCTCGGCCCGGGTGCTCCTCGCCGTGCGCCCGCGACTGCTCTCGGGGAGCGGCACCCGGGACGTCGATCAGGTGTTCCAGATGCCGCACGTCAGTGGGGCCACGGCCCTGGTCTTCATCATCTATTTCCTCGGTGGGTTCTTCTTGTACTCGGCGATGTTCGCCGCGGTGGGCGCCATCTCCTCGAGCGAGCAGGAGGCCCGCCAGGCACAGCAGCCGGTGGCGTGGCTGCTCGTGCTCTCGTTCATTTGTAGCACCTTCGCGTTGCCGGCCGATCCCAGCTCGGCCTTCGCCATCGCGCTGTCGCTCGTCCCGTTCAGCGCACCGATCGCGATGCCGGTCCGCTGGGCCGCAGGGGATTTGCCGGTCGGGGAGATCGTCTTATCGTTGGCGATCCTCGTCGCGACGATCGGCGCCGTGACGTGGATCGCGGCGCGGATTTATCGCGTGGGCATCCTGATGACGGGCAAACGGCCCACGCTGCGGGAGCTGTCGCGCTGGGTGCGGGCGGCCTAGGGGACTCGCAAACGTCCCACCGAAGCCCGGTCGGGGGAAGCGTTACCCGGTCTGCCTCCCCCTCGCCTCGGTGCATATACTTCGGTCATGTCGAATCTGGTTGACGTGATCGTCGTCGGCGCGGGCCATGCCGGGAGCGAGGCCGCCGTCATGGCCGCCCGGCTCGGCGCGAAGACGGTGCTCCTCACTTCGAACCTCGACACGATCGGGCAGATGAGCTGCAATCCCGCGATCGGCGGGATCGCGAAGGGCACGGTGGTGCGCGAGATCGACGCGCTGGGCGGCATCATGGGACGCGCCGCCGACCGCGCGACGATCCAGTTCCGGATGCTCAACCGCTCCAAGGGCCCGGCCGTGTGGGCGCCGCGCGCGCAATGCGACCGCACACTGTACCGCCGAGCCGTGCGACAGCTGCTCGAAAGCTTCCCGACCCTCGAGCTGGCCCAAGGCATGGTGAGCCGGCTCCTGCTCGAGGGCACGCGCGTGGCGGGCGTCGAGACCGCGGACGGCCGCACCTGGCGCGCGCGTGCCGTGGTGCTCACGGCTGGCACCTTCCTGCGCGGCCGCATCCACGTCGGCACCGACACCCAGATTCCCGCTGGCCGAGCGGGTGATGAGCCCGCCGTTGCCATCGCACAACATATTGAGAGTATTGGACTTACAGTGTCGCGCTTCAAGACGGGCACACCGCCGCGCGTGGACGGGCGCTCGGTCGACTGGTCCAAGCTCGAACGCCAGGACGGCGACGGGACTCACTACCGCTTTTCCTCATATGAGCGGGTCGAGCTGCCGCGCCAGCTGCCGTGCTGGATCACCTGGGCGGGCGAGCACGTGAAGGCGGTCATCCGCGCCCACCTCGCCGAGTCCGCGCTGTACGGCGGCGCCATCAGCGGACGCGGGCCCCGCTACTGCCCGTCGGTCGAGGACAAGATCGTCAAGTTCCCCGACGCCCCGCGCCACCAGATCTTTCTCGAGCCGGAAGGTTTGGACACCCACGAGCTGTACCTGAACGGGCTATCCACCTCCCTGCCCGTGTCCGTGCAGCTCGAGTTCCTCCACGCCGTCCCTGGGCTCGAGCGGGCCAGGATGACGCGGCCCGGCTACGCGATCGAATACGACTACTATCCGCCGACGCAACTCACGCCGTGGCTCGAGACCAAGCCGATCGAACACTTGTTCTTCGCCGGCCAGATCAACGGCACGACCGGCTACGAGGAAGCCGCCGGCCAGGGCGTAGTGGCGGGCGTCAACGCCGTGCGTCGCATCCGGGGGGAGGAGCCCGTGATCCTGGGGCGGGACGATGCCTACATCGGGGTGCTGGTCGACGACCTCGTGACGCGAGGCGTGGATGAGCCGTACCGCCTGTTCACCTCGCGCTCCGAGTTCCGCCTCCTGCTCCGCCAGGACAACGTGCTGCGGCGCCTCGTGCCGCTCGCCGCCCGCCTGGGGCTCTTGAGCGCGGCCGAACGTGCGACAGCGGAGCGCCGCCTCAAGCAGGAGGACGACCTGCTCGCCGCAGCGCGCGCGACGACCATCGCGCCACGCGCGGCAGCGGCGGCGCTCGAGCCCAGCGGGACCACGCTCGCCGAGCCGGAGCGCGTGGCGAGCGTCGCCCGCCGCCCGGGCGTGTCGCTGGGCGCGCTGCTCAAAGCGGCCGGGGTGCCGATCACGGCGGACGACCAGTCGGTGGCGAGCGCGGAGATCGAGCTCAAGTACGACGGCTATCTGGCCCGCGAGCGCGAGGCGGCGGCGCGACTCGCCGAGCTCGCGGCGTTCGTGCTACCGGCGGACCTGCCCTATTTGGAGCTCAAGAGTCTCGCGACCGAAGCGCGCCAGAAGCTCGACCGGGTGCGGCCGAGTTCACTCGCTCAAGCCGCCCGGATTCCCGGCGTCTCGCCGAGCGATCTCCACAACCTCGTCGTGGAGGCGGCGCGCCGACGCCGCCACATCGCCTAGCCCGCGTCACGTATCGCTCGTACTCTGGGCACAAGTGCAGTGTTTCACGTGAAACGTCACGCCTGTGTTTCACGTGAAACGAGGCCTTTACCACCTTGGGACCAGCCGGTATATTGCAGGCATGCCTGTGGTGTATTCATATAACTCATTTTACAGCAATAAGTTGTAGACATGGCTCGCGTCATCGCCATCGCTAACCAGAAGGGCGGCGTCGGCAAAACGACGACCGCGGTGAATCTCGCCGCGTCGCTCGCGGCAGCCGAACGCAAGACGCTCTTGGTCGATGCCGATCCTCAGGCGAATTCGACGAGCGGCGTGGGCATCGAACGCGATCGCATCCGCCATTCCCTGTACGACGCGCTGCTCGACGGCCGTCCGCTCGCCGACGCGCGTTTCCCCCACGTCCACTTTCCTTATCTCGACGTCGTCGCCGCCACACAGGACCTCGTCGGCGCCGAAGTCGAGCTCGTCCCCAAGCAGGGGCGCGAGACCATGATGCGACGCGCGCTGCGCGAGCTGCGCGAGCAGTATCAGTACGTCATCATCGACTGCCCGCCCTCGCTCGGCCTGCTCACGCTCAACATGCTCACGGCGGCCGACAGCGTGCTCATCCCGATCCAGTGCGAGTACTATGCGCTCGAGGGCCTGTCCCAGCTCTTGAACACGGTCAAGCTGGTGCAGCGGAACTTCAATCCCGCGCTCGCGATCGACGGCGTGCTGCTGACGATGTACGACGCGCGGCTCAATCTCTCGCGCCAGGTGGCGGACGAGGCGAAGGAATACTTCGGGGCGCAGGTGTTCGGGATCACGATCCCCCGCAACGTGCGCCTCGCCGAGGCGCCGAGCTTTGGAAAGCCGATTCTGCTGTACGACGTGCAGTCGGTCGGCGCGAAGAGCTATCTGGCGGTTGCGCAGGAACTGATCCGCCGCGTCGAGCACCGCGCGGGGTCGGTGTCCGCGCCGCCGCCCGGCTCCCCTGCCCCGCCCGCTGCCGAACCGCAGCCGGAGGTGCCCGCATGACGGAAACCATCGCAGGTCGCCGTCGTCTCGGCCGTGGCCTCGAAGCCTTGCTGGGACCCACGCGCGAGGAGGCCGAGCGCGAGGGGAGCCTCGTCGAGCTGGCGATCGCGGACATCCGCCCCAACCCCTATCAGCCGCGCCGCGACGTCGACGAGGCAGCGCTGGCCGAGCTCACCGCCTCGATCAAGCAAGCCGGTCTGTTGCAGCCGGTCGTCGTGCGCCAGGCACCGGGGGCGACCAAGCCGAGCTTCGAGCTGATCGCGGGCGAGCGGCGCCTGCGCGCGTGCCAGGCGCTCGGGTGGGCAAAGATCCCCGCGGTCCAGCGCGACGTGGACGACCGCACGGTACTGACGCTCGCGCTCGTCGAGAACCTGCAGCGCGACGATCTGTCCCCGGTCGACGAGGCGCGCGGCTATGAGCGGCTGATCGCGGAGTTCAGCCTGACGCAGCAGGAGGTCGCCGCCGCCGTGGGCCACGATCGCTCGACCGTGGCCAACGCGCTGCGGCTCCTGAAGCTTCCGGCGGCGGTGCTCGCGCTGGTGCACGATGGCGGCCTCTCGGTCGGCCACGCGCGTGCGCTGCTGGCGCTCGAGGACGCGCGCGTCGCGACGGCGCTCGCCCGCGAGGCCGTCGATCTCGGGCTCTCGGTCCGTGACGTCGAGGACCGGGTGCGGGGCGGCCGGGCACCGGTGCGGCGGCCCCGGCTGAAAAAGGGCATGGGCCCGGCGCCCGAGGTGCGCCGCATCGAGGAAGCGCTGCGCCGCCGGCTCGGCACCGACGTTCGCGTCACCCTGCGCGCCAAGGGGAAGGGACAGATGCACGTCAACTTCTACTCGAACGACGACCTCGCGCGCCTGCTCGAGCTGATCCTCGGCGCGCCGTTCGACGGATGAGGCACCGGGACCGCCGCGTCACCATCGTCCTCCACACCGACGGCGAGCTGGCCTCCCGCCAGTACCGCGTGCCGGTCTGGGCGTTCGAGGCCGGGAAATGGGGCGCGCTCGTGATCGGGTTGCTGGTCGTGTTGTTCTTCGCGTTCGCGGGCCCGATCGGTCGCGCCGCGGCACGCGTGCCGGGGCTCGAGCGCGAGGTGGCGCGGCTCGAGGAGGAGAACCACCGGGTGCAGCAGCTCGCGGGGGCGCTGAATCGAGCGGAGCAGAACTTTCAGGGCCTGCGCGCCATTCTCGGCGTCCGGGAGCCCCGTGAAAAGCTCGCCGTGAGCCTCGATCTCATGCGCAGCACGCCCGTGCGCGCGCGCGCGGCGTCGGCCCCGCTGCGCTACGAGCTCGGGGCGTCGGAGCCGGGGCACTGGCCGCTCGACACCCGCGGCTTCGTGACCCGCGGCCAGGTCCGGCCCGGTGATCCCGCCGAATCCCACCCGGGGATCGACATCGCGGTGCCCGCCGGGACCCCAGTGCGCGCCGCGGGCGGGGCGGTCGTCGAAGTGGCGGGCACCGACCCGGCCTACGGACAGTTCGTCCTCTTGCAACATAGCGGCGGCTATGAGACGATGTACGGGCACGCCTCGCGCATCCTGGTGCACGACGGCGATTCGGTGCAGGCGGGGCAGGTGATCGCCCTCTCCGGCAACTCGGGACGGTCCACGGCGCCGCACCTCCACTTTGAAATCCGTCGCGCGGGGAAATCGCTCGATCCCTTGACGGTCGTGAAACAGGAGAACTGACATGGCG
>WNFC01000099.1_pt1 | contig 75295 bp, 70 predicted proteins | sample 5400541 | NCBI WGS metagenome assembly WNFC01 (sample SAMN13153342, study PRJNA577476) | soil metagenome | isolation source: 120 cm saprolite under Douglas fir tree site 2 hole 2 replicate 1 | place: USA:California | collected 2015-04-18
GCTATCAGACCGGCGGGGCGAGCTACTGCCGGGTCCAGGCCGGCGGCACCAACTATGCGCTCAACGACACGATCACGCTGACCGGCGGCACCTTTACAACGGCGACGGTGCTGAAGGTGACGGCCCTTAGCGGCACCGCGGTCACCGGCTGCGTCATCACGACCCCTGGTACCTACACGGTCGCGCCGTCGCCGGTCGCGCCGGTCGCGCAAGGCTCATCTTCGGGAAGCGGCACGGGCGCCACCTTCAATATGGTCTATGCCAATGCGGCGGCCATCTCACTCAGCGGCCCGACGACGACCTTGACGGCCGATGCCGCCTCCGGCGCGACCGGCCTCACCGTCGCCGGGATTGCCGGGTTCTCGAACGGCGACCAGATCTCGATCGAGCAGGATAACGGCGTCTACCTGACGACGACGATCTCCGGCGCGCCTTCGGGCAGCACGATCACGCTCGCCGCCGGGCTGACCTTCAAAGCCAGTGCCAACCACCCGGTTTACGACGGCTATGCCTCCAACCCGCTCATTGAGAATGTCGTCTGCGTAGGCTTTTGGGATTGCGTGCGCAACGAGAATGCCTTCCTGCCGACCATCACCGATGTCTGGGCGCAGGATTACGGGCATGACGGCTTCATCCAGACGATGGGGGCCAATCCCGACGGCGGCGGCGGCAAGTATCGCGTCTTCGCCTGGGATTTCAGCCGCGGCACCTCGAATTCCGGATTCGAGAATCTGAGCGGCGGGGTGTTCACGATAAGCGGCTCGTTTTTTCAGGGATCGAATTACAACGTCCTGCTCAACAGCTACTTCGGGCCGACCGGGACGCTGCTGGTCGGGGGCAATTCGCTGGAGCAGTCGCTGGTCTGTTCGATCCGGCTGCACCAGTCCGTTAGCGGCATCGAATATGCCAACGTCGCGATCGTCGGCAACGAGCTGTCGCATCTCGCCGGCGCGCTCTCGGCGCAGCATTTCTGCGTCGATACCGGGACGCCGAACACCGCGCCCAAATGGGTGCGCAACATCAATTTCGTCGACAACCACAGCAACGATGCGGTCACCGCCGCGGTCTCCTCGATCAGCATTCAGGACGGCACCAATGTCGTCGTCAGCAACAACGCGCTCAACAACAATAATGCGGCCGGCCCCACCGGGATCGCGATCGGCGGCAGCGCCACCCACGTCACCGAGGCGGGCAACCAGATCACCGGGTTCCCGACCGGCGCCTACGGCACGGTGCTCGACAGCTCGTTCGATCCGGTCGTCCTGCGCAGCGGGCTGAAGACGCCGTTCAACACGGCCGCGCTGGAGACCGGCTATACCTGCGACAACGTGCAGAACAACGGCTGCCAGATCGCCTTCACCCAGAACGGCGCGGCGGTCTTCGCGATCCAATCGCATTTTTCGGGCGGCAGCTGGCTGCTCGATCTCGGCTATGGCGGCGGCGTCGGACTGCGGCTCAACAGCAACAACCGCGTCGCCTTCTCGCCCCCCACCGTGACCAAAACCGCCAATTACCCGGTGGTCGCGCTCGACGCCGGCACCTATTTCGACAATACCGGCGCGGCGGGCGAGGTCGATTTCACGCTGCCGGCCTATGCCGTCGGCCTCAGGTATTGCTTCACGGTGACGGCGGCGCAGACCTTGAAGGTGATCGCCCCGGCCTCGACCAAGATCGCGATCGGCGCAACGAACAGCGCGGCGGCCGGCAACATCACGGCAAGCACGGTCTACTCGACCGCCTGCCTCATCGCCACCAGCGTCAGCAACCAATGGGCAGCCGACGGCACGACCGGCAGCTGGACGGTGAATTGATACGCCGGATGCCATGAAAGGTGATGCACGATGAAGCGACTGATCCTCTTGTGTCTGCTGCTGGTCGGCACCGCCGCCGGACCGGCGCGGGCCGGCACCACGGTCTACGGCCCGCACGCCAGCAACGCGACGCAGACCAACGTTGCGGCGCCGACCGGCACGGCGAGCACGACCGCCGTGATGATGGGTCTCGCCGGCGCGATCACTCCGGCGCACAGCGGCAATGTGCTGCTGATCGTCAGCGGCACCCTGACCAACGGCACGACCAGTGACGGTGCCTCTCTGCAGATCCGCTACGGCACCGGGACGGCGCCGGCCAACGGGGCGGCGCTGACCGGCACGGCTGTCGGCAACAACATCGCCGACAACAATCCGGTGACGAACAAGATTCCGTTCAGCGTGCAGGCGGTGGTGACCGGGCTCACGGTGGGCACGGCTTATTGGGTCGATGTCGGTCTCGCCGCGGTCACCGGCGGCACCGCGTCGCTCGCGACCGTCTCGGTCAGCGCTTTGGAACTGTGACGTTGAACGGAGGAGATGTTTCGATGCGCTTTTACTGGCCAATCGCCAAGGTCGATGCCGAGCAGCGGATGGTGTGGGGGTATGCGTCGACCGAGGCTGAGGACGACCAGGGCGAGACCGTTTCGCGCCAGGCTCTGGCGGCGGCGCTCGACGACTATATGCGCTTTGCCAATATCCGCGAGATGCACCAGCCCTCCGCGGTCGGAATCGCCACGGAAGCCGCGGTCGACGACAGGGGCCTTTATCTCGGCGCCAAGATCGTCGATGGCGATGCCTGGCAGAAGGTCGTCGAAGGCGTCTACAAGGGTTTCTCGATCGGCGGCAGGGTGACCGCCCGCGACCCCGCCGACCGGCGGCTGATCACCGCCCTTCGCCTCACGGAAATCTCGGTCGTCGACCGCCCGGCCAACCCCGAGGCGGTATTCGATTGCTGGAAACTTTCCACCGGCCCGGCAACAGGAGGCGGTATGGCCACGATTGCGGCGACACCCGGCGCACCCGCGCAGGTCTGGGATTGCGGGGTTGCCGGTCACCGCCATCTCGCGAAAGCGGAGGCGGTGCGCTGCCTCGACGGGCACGACCAGGCCGCCGCGACGGCGCCAGGCGGTCATGTTGAGAATGCGGCCGCGCCCGAGCATGGCCGGCCGGCCGAGCCGGCGCGCAAGGGCCTTGCCGAGGCCGGGCGCCTCGCGCAGCTCATCATCGAGTTCGATTGGCTCCACGACCGCATTGCGATCGAGGCGGCGATGGAAGCGGATGCTTCGCCTCTGGCGCCACGGCTGCAAGGGATCATTGCCGAATTGTGCGACTTCCTCAAATCGCTCGTCGCCGAGGAAAGCGCCGAGCTGATCGATGGCGGCGACGCATCGCCTCAGGCCTACCTGGCCGCGTTTGCCGTCGCCGACAATCTGCGCAAGATGCGCCACCCGGAGTTCGCGCCCATCGCCAGCGGCCTTGCCAAGCTCGCAGACGAGATCGTGCCGCGTCTTGACGCCCTGCAAAAACGCGTCGAGGAGATTGCCCGCACGCCGCTGCCGCCGCAGACGATCGCGCGGGGCTTCGCTGGGATCTCGAAGCGCGAAGACGCCGGCGGCACGATCCCGCCGGCCGAGGACGTCGTCGCCGCGCTCGCGCGAATGAGCGATGAGGAGCGCACCCTGACCCTAATCAAGGCGGCGCACGCCAACCCGATAGTCCCATTTGGCCGGTCTGCGGGATCTGCGACGCGATAGCGCCTGCGGCCCGAACCCCTAACCCAAACTCGGCCCTCTCCCTTCCCTCCCCGCGTTGCCCCCTCCCTAACCCTCCCCCGCTTGCGGGGGAGGGTTAGGGAGGGGGCGGGGGAGGGGAGGGCGGGGGCCGGGTTTTTTGATGCCCGAGCGGAAGGACACACAAATGAACCCGACCCAGGACACGCTCGATCTGGTCAAGGGCGCGCTGCGCACGCCTGACGACCGGATCACCAAATCGATCTCCACCGGCACCGGCCTGGTTGCCTTCGATCTGCAAGCGCCGGCGAAGAACCTCTATCCGGTGGTGACGCCGATCCGCAATTCGATACCGCGGGTCGGCGGCGGCACCGGCACGGCCACCAACTGGCGCCAGGTGACTGCGCTGACCGGCTCCGGCTTCGATGCGATGGGCTGGGTCCCAGAGGGGCAGCGCTCGGGCCAGATGTCGTATTCGACCGCTTCCAAATCGGCGGCCTATGTGACGATCGGCGAGGAAGACGCAGCGACCTATGAGGCGATCAGCGCTGGCCGCCATTTCGAGGACATCCAGGCGCGGATGACCTTCCGGCTGTTGCAGAAACTGATGCTGAAGGAGGAGATGGCGATCCTCGCCGGCAACGCCACCCTGCAACTCGGCATCCCGGCGACGCCGGTTTTGTCGGCCTCGGGCTCGGGCGCAACGCTGCCGAGCGCGACTTATTCGGTGATTGTCGTCGCCCTGACCCTTGAAGGCTTCCAGAACTCGAGCCTTACCGCGGGTGTCGCTACGACCAAGACGATCACCGGCGCGGATGGCAAGACGTTCGTGTTGGCGGGTGGCTCGTCCAACAAGAGCGCGAACGCGACCCAGGCGATAACCTTGGGCCAGACGCTGTTCGCCAGCGTCACCGCGCTCCAAGGCGCGGTCGCCTACGCCTGGTATGTCGGCGCGTCCGGCGCCGAGACCCTGCAGGCGATCACCACGATCAACAGCGCCAGCTTCGCGGTGCCGCTGACCGGCGGCCAGCAGGCGGTGTCGGCGGTCACCGCCGACAATTCGGCCAATCCGAGCTACGCCTATGATGGGCTCCTCACCGCCGCGCTGAAAGCGGGCTCGAACGCCTATGTCAGCACGCTGGCGACCGGCACCGCCGGCACCGGGACGCCGCTGACCGCCTCGGGCCGCGGCTCGGTCGTCGAGATCGACACGATGTTTCAGCAGATGTGGAACCTCTATCAGGTGTCGCCGACCGTGCTCTACGTCAATGTGCAGGAGCTGAAGAACATCACCAGCAAGGTGCTGTCGAACGCCTCGGGGCCGCTGTTGCGCTATGAGGTCAGCGCCGACGGCAACGCCTATGACCTGGCGGCGGCGGGTGCGGTGTCGTTCTACTTCAACCCGTTCACGTTGAATGGGGGCTTGCGCATTCCGGTCCGCATTCATCCGCGCGTCCCGGCCGGCACGATCATCGGCTGGGCTGAGAATCTGCCGATACAGTACCAGTCGAACGAAGTGCCGAACGTCGCCGAGGTCAAGGCCCGGCAGGACTACTACCAGATCGACTGGCCGGCAGTGACTCGTCAGCGGCAGGTCGGCGTCTACGCCGAAGAGGTGCTGGCGATCTATGCCCCGTTCGCGATGGGCGTCATCACCAACATCGGAAACGGGTAATTGCTCTAATTCACCTGTGGGGCGGCGATCACTCTTTCGTCGCCTCACTTCCTCTGCGGTGAATTTTTCAATGGGCAGCGCAATGGCTTTTGGCGATCTCACGACTCTTGCCGGTGTCAAGAGCTGGTTGCAGACCGGACAGGACGCTTTTCCGGACACCGACGATGCGTTGCTGGTGCATCTGATAACGGCGGCAAGCCAGTTCATCCAGAGCTGGCTCAATCGCCAGATTGCCCTCGGCGATTGGCAGGAAACCCGCGACGGTACCGGCGGACAGCGCCTCGCCTTCGCCAACATCCCGGTCGCCGCGGTGCTGTCCCTGTCGATCGACGGGCTGGAAATTCCTCCGGCGCCGAGCGATGGCGGTTTTGCTGCCGGCTATGTGCTCAGTCCGACCGAGCTGGCCTTGCGCGGCTATGTCTTCACCCGGCGCGCGCAGAATGTGCTCTTCACATACACCGCGGGCTATGCAGTGATCCCGCCCGACATCGCGCAGGCCTGCATCGAGCTGGTGTCGCAGCGCTATCGTGAGCGGGCCCGCATCGGCGAGGTTTCGCGGGCGTTGGGCGGCGGTGAAACCGTCACCTATTCCCAGCAGGACATGAGCGACGACGTGAGGCTGCTGCTCGCGCAATATCGGGCGCTGGCGCCGGTCTCGGGCTTTGCCCGGCGGCTCGCCGCGACCGCCACCGATCCCGCGCTGGTGGTGGCCGCGCTATGATCACGCGCGAGCCGATTTATGCCGCGCTGTTCGTGCTGGTTGCACAGGCGGCCAATTTTGTCACGACATCGCGGCGATTGCGTCACTGGAGCGGCCTGACCCCCGCAGAGCAGCCGGCGCTGTTTATGCGCCAGAAGGCAGAGCTCGCATCGATGGCGGCCCTCGGCGCGCCGACGGTGTGGACGCTCACCGTTGAGCTCTACGTGTACGCGCATGCGAGCAACCCCTATGTGGCGCCGGCGACGGTGCTCAATCCGCTGGTCGATGGCGTCGAGGCGGCGCTCGCGCCATCGCCGGCCACCGGGCTGCAGAACCTCGGCCTGCCGGCGGCGGTTCAGCACGCCTACATCGCCGGCAAGATCGAAACCGATGAAGGGGTGCTCCGCGACCAGGCGGTCGCGATCATCCCGGTCCAAATCCTCTGCCTCTAGCAGGAGTTCACCAATGGAAGAGACCGCCGCCCCGGGCATTGCCGGGCCGCCAGCGGGCGCCCCGGCCGCGTCGGGATCGCTCGATGACATCGTGGAGCGCTGGTGGGCCGACCATTTTCCCGGATCCCCGGTGGCCCGAGTGACGCCGGCCTGGAACCATGCTTTCGCCGCCAAGGAAGAGCTGAAGCGGCGCCTGAAGGGAGTCCTCTGACATGCAGCTCGCATTTGGCGCCGGGGCGCTGTGGGGCAACCGAACCGATGTGACCGGATCGGGTATCGGCCCCGACCAGTTCGGCATCCTCCAAGACGTGCAGATTGATTGGGACTGGCAGACCAAGGAATTGTGGGGTCAGTTCCAGTTCCCGGTCGACATCGCCCGCGGCCAGGGCAAGATCAGCGGCAAGGCGAAATTCGCCCGAATTTTCGGGGCGATCTACGGCGATTTGTTCTTCGGGCAAACGCCGGCGACGGGCCAGCTGACCGTTTCCGAGAACGAGGCGGCGACAATTCCGGCGACCACCCCCTACACGGTGACGGTCGCCAACGCCGCGAGCTATGTCGACGATCTCGGCGTGTTTTATGCCACTGGCGCCAGTGCCGGTAACCGCTTCACACGAGTCACGACGCCATCGGCAGCAGGCCAGTATTCGGTCAATCTTACGACCGGCATCTACACCTTCGCCGCGGCCGATGCGAACGCTTCGCTGCTGGTCAGCTACCTCTACAACATCAGCAGCTCCGGCAAAAAGCTGGTGCTGACCAACCAGTTCATGGGGTTTACGCCGACCTTCAAGGCAACCTTCTACACGACCAAGACGACCGGGAGCGTACCGGCCGGGTTGGCGCTCGTGCTGAACGCGTGCACTGCGATGAAATTGTCGCTGCCGACCAAGACCGATGATTACGAGATCCAGGAATTCGACTTCAGCGCCTTCGCCGACGCGGCCGGCACGATTGGCACGTTGAGCGTCAACGAGTAGGCACGATGACCGAAAGCATCGCCCTGGGCGGACGAGATTTCGAGATCCGCCCGCTGAAGCTCGGCCAATTGCGCCATCTGCTCGATGCGCTCGACGAGATGACCGGCAAATCGGGCGGCACGCTGATCGAGGCCGCCGCCAAGGTGGTAACCGCCGGGCTCGCGCCGGCGCACCCCGACCTCACCGCCGATGCCCTGCTCGACCTCGAAGCGACGCTCGAAGAGCTCAACGCGGCGGTGGCGGCGATCCTGCGCATCGCCGGGCTAACCCCAGCGGGGGAAACGCGGCCGGTGGCGGGCCCGGAAGAGATCCCCGGGAACAGCTCGGCGCTCTCTACGGCGCCCTCGCCACCGGCTGCTCCTACACCTACCGGGGCATCGACGGCATGACGCTCGCCGAGGCCGGCGAAATTTTCCAGTATTGGGAAGATAATCCGCCGGCGCACCTGATGCTGCAGACGATCGCGCGCATGCTCGGCTGGGCGCCCCGCGCTGCACCCGAAGGCGTTCCGCCGGTCGAGGAGATCGCCGCCGCGGCGCCGCCCGGGCTCGCGGTGGCGCGGGGTGGCGATCTCGGCATGCCGGCGCCGCTCGACCTCGACGCGCTGCGCGCGCGCAATCGGGAGCAGGCAATCGCCATCGCGCGCCGCAACTATGGCGCAGTGGGCGGCTAACGCCTTGTAGCGCCGCGGGTGAGCCGCATAATCTGCGCCGACATTCGGCGCGGAGGGACGGCGATGCGGTGGCTGCTTCTCTGCGGCCTGGTGTTCGGGATCTTTCGCGGTACCCTTTGGTCACCGGCGATGGCCGCCCAGCCGGCTGACGGGCCGGGGTGTATCGGCGTCATGGTCGAGGAGTGTGTGCGCTGGTTGCGGGCGACGATGACGCTCGACGAGAATTTGCTCGTCGGGGCGATGGCGCACCGGCGCGACATGGACGTCAACGGGAGGCCGATCGGCGGCGGGCTTGTCTCGGTCTATGCCGAACTTCCGGGTGAGCTCTTCAATTTTGTCTTCCTTCTGCACCTGCGGCCGGACGATACGGTGCAGCGCGTCGAATCGAACCTGTTGCACGATCTGCTCACGACTGGGACCGAGCGGCTCTACGACGAGAGCAAATTCTATGACATCGTCTGGCGACTGCTGGGCCGCCGCTGTCCGGGGATCGGCAAGCTCGATCTTTACCGGTTTTTCGAGAATTCGGTGAAACCGCGGATCACCCGGCAACGGCAGGATTTTTCGAGCGGGCTCAACGGCCTTCATCGGATCTGGTCTCGCGCCACCGGCGTACCCTATTGCGGCGGCGTCATCTTCGCCTACACCCACCTCCTCGAGTGGCGGGGGACCAAGGACCCGGAAGCCGCGACTAAAGCCACAGAGACCGTCTCGATCGAATTGCAATAGCAGCGTCGACAATCAGCAGGCCTCCGCGGGGGCGTATAGCGGGGCGCCTGGCGCCCCGCTTGTATTTGAGGTGACCAGTGGCCGACGAGGTGCAGATCAGGTTCGGCGCCGATATCGGCGGCGCGCTATCGGCGCTCAACGCGCTGAAACAGGCGGTCACCAGCGCGACCGCGCCAGTGTCGAAACTCAAGACCGCCTTCACCGAGGCCGGCGCGGCCGCCCAGGCCGCATTCCGGGTGGACATGCAGAGAATGGTCGGCGAGCGCGCGATCTCGCTGCGCCAGGCGCTGGGTTTCGACATCCAATACGCCGCCCAGCGCAGTGAGCTGGAGCGCGCCAACCTCGAAAAAACGCTTGCCAGCGACGCGGAGAGCGTCACCACGAAATCACTGGCATACGCCCAGCTGATCGAATTGAGCGGCCGCTACTCAGCTCAGCTCGCGCAGGACCAGGCACGTCTCGCCGCGGCCGGGCGCAACGAGGCCGACAGGTTCGCCCAGCCGTACCGGCAAGCGTTTGACGAGATTGGCGCAGGCTGGCACTCGGCGGTGGCCGGGCTCGTCGAGGGCACGCTGAATTTCCAGACCGCTGCGCTTCGGGTCGCGCAATCGGTGGAGCGCGGGTTCATCAGCATCGCCCAGACCACGCTGTCGCGGGCCGCAGCCGGCCCGCTCGCCTCGCTGCTCGGGCTGGCCGCTCCCGTTGCCGGCCAGGGTGTCGGAGACGTGTTGGGCAATGCGCTCGGTGGCTGGATTGGCAAGCAATTCGGGTTTGGCACGCTGCTCGACACTGGCGCGCAGGCCGCGAACACCGCGGCGCTGGCGGCAAACACAGCCGCCGTTACGGCGCTCGCCGCGACGATGGGCGTAGGCACGGCCGCGGTGGGCGGCGGTGCGGCGGCGATCGGCGCCGGCGCCGCGGCCGCGGGAGGGGCTGCGGCCGGCGGCGGAGGTTTGTTTGGTTGGCTCGGCGGTCTGTTGGCGTTCTCCCAAGGCGGCATCGTGCCCTCGGCCGCCGGCGGCTGGGCGTTGCCGAGTTTTGCCGGTGCGACCCCGGCGTTATTGCATTCGCGCGAAATGGTGCTGCCGGCACCGCTTAGCGAAGGACTCCAGAACCTGATCGCGCAGGGCGGCCCGAGCGAAGCTGGCGGCGGCGACATGCATCTGCATTTTCACGGACCCTCGGACGGCCCGGCGGTCGAGCGCTGGTTTACCGGGCTGATGGCGCGCAATCCCGGGGTCGTGCGCACCATGCTGCGCACGAACGCGCTGACCCCCCGCACGATCTGACGAGGCTCCGTGACCGCGATTTTCCCAGTCCTTCCCGGCCTTGGATGGTCGGTGTCGAAGGCGCCGCGCTTTGCCACCCGGACGCAAAAGGCGATATCCGGGCGCGAGTTGCGCATCGCCGACCAGGTCAACCCGATCTGGACCTTCACGCTGACCTACGAAATCCTGCGCGACAAGCACGACACGCGGGGGCCGGGCGGAATCAGCGCCGGGTTCGACGAGCTGCGCACGCTCGCCGGATTCTTTCTGCAGCAGCAGGGTGCCTTTGCGCCGTTCCTGTTTGACGATCCAACCGACGACAGCGTCCTCGCACAAGCGATCGGCACCGGCAATTCGAGCACGACGGTGTTTCAACTGGTGCGGAATTTCGGCGGTTTCAGCGAGCCGATCGTCGCGCCCAATATGGTGAGCGCGATCTACTTCAACGGCGTCCTGCAATCGGCGTCAGGCTATACGGTCGACGCGACAACAGGGCTTGTCACCTTCACGGCGCCGCCGGCGAGCGGCCAGGCGATCACCGCGGATTTCACTTATTTCTTCCGGGTGCGGTTTGCCGACGACACCGCCGAATTCGAGAACTTCATGTACCAGCTCTGGTCGTTGAAGCAGGTCAAGCTGCAATCGGTGCTGTCATGAGACCCTGCTCGGCCGCGCTGACCAGCTACCTGAGCAATGCCGCCGATCTCACGGTCGTGCAGGTCGACCTCTACACCTTCGCGCTGAGTTCGGGCGAGGTGCTGCGCTGGTCGGGCGGCGACACCGCGTTGACCATTCCGGCCGCCGGGTTCCCGATCGGCAGCTTCAACCATGGGGCGCAGCACAGCTTCGATTTGGGTCCGCGCTTCGGGCGCTCGAAGGTCACGGCCAAGATCGGCGTCCAGCCGACCGAGCTCGACATCGAGATCATCGCCGGCGCAAACGATTTGGTCGGCGCCTTCCCGATCGCCGAGGCGGTGCGGCTCGGTATGTTCGACGGTGCGACGGTCGAGCTCGATCGCCTGTTCGCCCCGCCGCAGGCCGCCGGTTCGGGCGCGCTCGACACCAGTCTCGGCACGCTGTTGTGGTTCTACGGCCAGGTCGCCGAATGCGATGTCGGGCGCTCGAAGATCGCGGTCAAAGTGAAGTCGCTGATGAACCTCTTGAGCCTCCAGCAGATGCCGCGCCGGCTTTATGGCGCGGCGTGCACCCACGTCTTCGGGGATGCGATGTGCGGCTATGACCGGTTCGCCGGCAAGAACGCGCTCGGCACCTCGACCGGCAACGGCCATACGACGGTCACTGCCGCCGCTGGCACGATTCAGGGCTTGATCGCGTGCACCGCGGCGGTGCCGACCGTCTACAGTGAAGGAACGATCACCGGCGCGACCGGCGCCAATGCCGGTTACAGCCGCACGATCGCCAATCTCGGCAACGGCTCGCAGATCGGCCTCTTCAAGGCATTCCTGTTTACGATCGCGATCGGTGACACCTTCACGCTGCTGCCGGGTTGCGACCACACCACGGGGACCTGCAACGCGACCTTCCAGAACCTGCTGCGCTTCGGCGGTTTCCCCTACATCCCGCCGCCGGAACTGGCGGTCTAGCCGTGGTGGGCATCGTGTTCGACCCGCATGTCAGCCAGGCGATCGGCTGGCTGCTGATGGCGCTGATCGTCGCGGCGGTGGCGGTGGCCCTTGGGCCCGGGCGGCGCCGATGAGCGATGCACGAGAGGCCGTCATCGCCGAGGCCGTGACGTGGATCGGCACGCCGTTCCACCACGCCGCGCGGGTCAAGGGCGCCGGGGTCGACTGTCTGATGCTGCTGGCCGAGGTGTACGAGCGCGCCGGAATCGCCCCGCATGTCGAGCCGCCGTTCTATGTGCCGGACTGGCACATGCACCGCGACGCCGAACGCTACATGGAGGGGCTCCTCGGCTACGCGCGGCCGATCGGCGGGCCTCCGCTTCCCGGCGACATAGCGCTGTTCCGTTTTGGCCGGACCTTTTCGCACGGCGCGATCGTCGTCGAGTGGCCGCGCCTCCTTCACGCCTATTGGGCGATCGGCGTGGTGTGGGGCGACGCGACGCTGCACCCGCTGAAGGACCGCTCGGTGCGATTCTTCACCCCTTTTTCACAATGAGGCAGTGAGGCAGTGAGATTTATCATTCGATTCGTGTCCGATCCTTCCACCGGAGCAGGTCAATGCAGATACCGGGCATACACGGAAAATCCATCCTCATTGCCTCGCTGTCTCATTGTGAAATCCCATGCCTGACGGCGGCGATTTCCCGGGCGGCAAGGGCGGCGGCCCGACCCCGTTCAGCAACGCCTTCAAGCCGGCGACGATCGCGTCGTTGCGCTACAACACCAGCCAGGGCGGCAGCCCGGTGCCGATCTGTTACGGGACGCACCGAGTCTCGATCAACTTGATCGAGTTCTGGGGCGAGCAAGGTTTCGGCAGCACCAGCAAGGGCGGCAAGGGGCTCGGCAGCTCGGGCGGCAAGAAGGGCTCGGGCGCCAATTATTCGGTCGATGTCGCCTTCGGGCTGTGCCAGGGGCCGGTCGGGGATACCGGGGCGCCGAATGGCTTTCTGCCGCCCGGCGGCCCGCCCAATGTCAATCGCGTTTGGGCGAACGGATCGGTCGCTGGTTTCGACAAGGTCGGGGTCAATTTCTATGCCGGCAATGACGGCCAGGCGGCCGACCCGGTGTTTGCGAGCAGCGACACCAATAGCCCGGTGCTCGGCTATTCCGGCACCTCGTACGTCACCGGCACGCCGCTGCAATTGGGATCGACCCCGGCCTTGCCGAATTTTTCGGCGGAGATCACCGGGTTCGCGGTCGGTACGGTCGGATCCGGTTTTCCGGGTGATGCGAACCCGGCCTCGATCGTCACCGATCTGTTGACCAACGTACGCTACGGCGCTGGCTTTCCGGTGGCGAACCTCGATCAATCCGGATCGATCGCCGATTTCGCCACTTATTGCCAGGCGGCGCAGCTCGCGATGTCATTGCTGCTCGACCGGCAGCAGCCCTGCGCACGCTGGCTTGAGGAGATCGCCCAGCTCACCGTCGCCGCGGTGGTGTGGTCGGGCAGCCTGTTGAAGATCATCCCCTATGGCGATTTTGCACTCAGCGCCAACGGCGCCGCCTGGATGCCCAATTTGACCTGGCAGTACAGCCTCGCCGACTCCGATTTCCTCGATTTCGGCGGGGGTAGCGACCCGGTCCTCCTGACCCGCAGCGACCCGGCGAGCGCGGCCAACTGGCTCAGCGTCGAATACATGGACAGTTCCAACCACTACAACCCGCAAATCCTGCCGGTGTGGGACCAGGGCCTCATCGACCAATATGGGCTCCGGTCCGAGCCGTCGGTCCAGGCTCATGAATTGACCAACAAGACGAGCGCGACGGTCTCGGCGCAGCTCCAGCTGCAGCGCAAGGCCTATATCCGCAACACCTACAAGTGGAAGCTCGGCTGGCGCTACTCGCTGTTGGAGCCGATGGACATCGTGCTGCTGACCGACGTGACGCTGGGCCTTTCCGGCGCGGCGGTGCGGATCACCCAGATCGACGAGGACGACAATGGCGAGCTGACCTTGACCGCCGAAGAGATCCCCGGCATCACGCCCTGAGAATTTCACCGCAGAGGAAGCAAGGAAATGCGAAATCGAGGCCGCGCGAACCGCGCGCTGTTCTCGCCGACAGCACTGATCCTCCTCGTCGCCTGTGCCGGACAATCCCTGCCGGTCGCGCCGGTGCATTCAGCCTCGGTAAGCGAGACGGTGGGCAGGGTGCCGGCCGATACCGATCCGCTGCAGCACGGCCTTCTCTTGATCAGCGAGGCGGATTTCTACGACCTCAAGAAGGGCTCGATTTACATGGCGCAAGCCAGCGGCGGCGGCAAGACGCTGCTCACCAACGATGGCGTCTCGCCAAACTGGACGCCGGACGGGCATATCCTCTTCGTCTCGCAGAGAAGCGGCTCTCCGCAGATCTGGATCATGGACGAAGGCGGTGGCAATCCTCGCCAGATTGGCCGACTCGACACCAGCGCCACGAGGATGCCGCTCATGCCGCAGCAGGCCCGAGGGGGCCTCATTCTGTTCCAGATCATGACTGCACAAGGACTCACCAGCATCTGGACGATGCAGGGCGACGGATCCAACCCATCGCAATTGGTGGCGAGCGACATGCGGCCACAGCAGCCGTTCCTCGCGCTCTCCGGCACCTGGGCCACTTACACGGTCGAGACGGACAACCCCTATCACCGGCAGATATGGCGCATCAACACGGACGGGAGCGGGGCGAAGCAGCTGACCTTCCTCGGCGATGCCGATTACCCGGACGCCAACGCGTCCAGTATCTCCCCGGACGAAACGATGGTGGCTTTCTTCAGCGGCAAGGAGTCGGATCAAGGGGCGGCAGGACTGACGCAGTCACCGTTCACCTGGGGCCACCGCAATATCGCCGTCATCCCCGCAACTGGCGGAGCGCGCCGGACGCTGACGGCGTGCAAGCCGGTGACGAGACCAGCCGCCGCCCAGGCGCTTCGTCCCTCCGATTGCATCGCCGCCGACAATCCTGCCTGGTTGCCGGACGGACAACGGATCATCTACGACACCAACCATGACGATACGTGGATGATCGATGTCACTGGACAGAACGCGCGGCGGATATGGCCGAAAGGACGCGGTCTTGTGCGGGTGCCGCTGAAGTACGTCAATTAGTGCCGCCGGTGAATTAGATGCCCGGAACCATCATCCCGATCGGGGTCGGCACAGCAACGCTCTACCCGAAGCTGACGACGGCCGGGTCCGCCGTCAACATGCTGGTCGCTCCCGGCAACACCAACGCGCCGATTATCTTCGAGCCGCCACCGGGATTGTCGGCCGGCGATCTCGAAATCTGGCTGATCGCCTCGGGCGGGACGAACTGGGGCGGCTGCCAGCTCTGGGTGTCGAGCGACGGCAACACCTACGCGCTGGCCGGCACGATCTACCGCGGCGCCCGCCAGGGCGTTTTGACCGCGACATTGCCGAGCCACGCCGACCCAGACACCACCGACACGCTTTCGGTCGACCTGACCGAGAGCCAGGGGCAGCTCTTGTCGGGCACCGTGGCCGACGCCGACAATCTCGTGACGCTGTGCTATTGCGACGGCGAGCTCGTGAGCTACCAGACCGCGACCCTTACCGCTTCCTATAAGTACAACCTGACCTATCTGCGGCGCGGTATCTACGGTACGCCGATCGGCAGCCATTCGAGCGGCGCCAACTTCGCGCGCTTCGGCCCGAACGACCCGTCGTTCTTCCGCTACCGCTATCCGTCGAGCTTCATCAGCCAGACAATTCACGTGAAACTGCCGGCTTTCAACACCTTCGGTCAGGCCCTGCAGAGCCTCGCCGGGCTGACGCCGACCAGCTACACCCTGACCGGCGGCGGCGTGGTGCAGGGCCCGGCCTATGTCTCCGGTTCGTGGGCGGGGAGCCCCGGCGCCAGCCAGGTGATCGAGCGTTATATCTTCGCGACGCCGGTGACCTTCCCAGCCGGACTCGCCGGCAGCTATGGGACGGCCGGCACGGCGGCGATCGCCGCCGCCAGCTTTGCCATTCAGAAGAACGGGTCGACGGTCGGCGCGATGACCTTCGCCGCCGGCGCGACGACCGCGACGTTCACGATGGCTAGTCCCACCAACTTTGCCGGCGGCGATGTTCTGACGATCGTCGCGCCGGCCTCGCCCGACGCTACCCTCGCCAACCTCGCCTGGACCCTCGCGGGCACGCTATGACCCTCCCCGGAACGAATGCGATGCAAGACCCGCTGCCGGACGCCACCGCCGGCGGTTCGGCTTGGCTCGGCGCGATGATCCACCCGCATTTCACGCCCGACATCAATCTCGGCCATCTGCTGCAGGCGCTCGTTGTCGTCACCACGGTCGGCGGCGGGCTCGTCGGCGGATATCTGAGCCTGCGCGGCGATCTCGACGTGCAGCGCGCCGAGTTTCGCGTGGCGCTGGCCGGGCATGAGGCGCGCCTCACTTTTGCCGAGCGCGTCCTTGACGAGCGCCGGGTCGAAGATCGCCAGTTTCAGGCGGAAATGCGCGCCGCTCTCGACCATGTCATGCAGGCGATCGGCGGCCTGCGCACCGAGCTCGTCCAGAAGCAAAACCGGAAATAGTGATGACCGATTGTGTGCTGCCCGCCGCTGTTTGCGACGGCGTCGTCGACGTGTCGCATCACAATGGTGCGATCGACTGGCCGGCGGTGGCCGGCGCCGGGATCGCGCTCGCCTTCATCAAGGCGACGCAGGGTGTCGAGTTTGTCGACCCGGCTTTCGAGCGCAACCGGAATGCCGCCGTTAATGCCGGAATCATGGCCGTCCCGTACCACTTTCTCGACACCTCGGACCCCGACCGGCAGGCCGAGCATTTTCTCGACGTGACGAATCTCGGCGCCGTACAGCCGGCGATGCTCGATTGGGAAACCGCGGCGGCGCTCTCGGCCGTCGTCGCGATCGGCCGGGCGGTTGTGGACCAAACAGGGCGCGATCCGGTGGCCTATTACGGGTTCGCGCAGCTGAGGGAAGCGAGCCCGGATCTGTCGCGCTGGCCGCTGATGCTCCCCGAATATCCGCGCGGCACCAGGCCCGGGTGCTACCTCGGCCTGGTCCAGCGCCCGCCCCGGCTGCCGCCCGGCCGCTCCTCTGGGTGGAGCGGTGGCGCGCGGCCCTATGACTTCCACCAATACACACCCGCCGGTCGGGTCGCCGGCATCGCGACGCCGGTCGACCGCTCGGTTTGGGTCGGGAGCCTCGCCGATTTGAAGGCGTGGTACGCCACCGGCGCGCTGCCGGCGGTTCCCGAACCTCAGCCGGGGAGCGCCGCCGCACCGGCCGGCTGACCTCCCACACCCCCGCTTCCTGACGAAGCCGCCCGCGGGCGGCTTTTTTGCGTTGTGAAAGGATCCGCCATGCCAATCCTCGCCTAAATGCTTGCCCGCTTCAGCGAGCCCTCCAGCTATGCCGGGCTCGGCGCCCTTCTGGCGCTGATCGGCTGGAACCTGCCCGACACGATCGCCGGGCAGCTTGCGCAGCTGCTCGCCGCCGGCTGCGGCCTCCTCGCGCTGCTTCTGAAAGAGCGGGGCCTGATCCGCGCGATCGTATTGGTTTTTGCCGTGCTTCCAGCGCTCGCCGGCTGCGGCGGCGTGCCGGCCGCGGTGCTCGGCGGCCTCGGCTCGGCCGGCGCGCTCTATACCGTGGCCGACAAGATCACCGAGGCGGCCGATCCCTACGTCACCAAGGCTTGCGCGGAATACGCCAAGGTCAAGGCGGCGGCGGACGCCGTGGTCGGCACCGGCCTGGTGCCGGAAGCGGTCACCGGCAAGGTGACGGCGATCGAGAGCTTCGGCGACGCGGCCTGCGCCAACCCGCCATCGGGCGACCCACTGTCGACGGCAATCTGGCTCGGCAACCTCGCCGGCCAGATCACTACGCTGACGACGCCCGCCAAATAACGGCTGGCGCCGGCCGACCATGAAACGCTGGCTATAGACCGACCAGCCGCGCGCTTTCGGCCCATAGCGCTTCGCCCAATTTGTCGTCGAGAGCGGTTCGGTCGGGCTGGGTCACCCGCTTGTCGATCACGTAGGCGCCGTGGAACGGCGCCGGATCGGGCGTGGTTGCGAGGAAGAGCGAGGTTGCAGCGCCGTTCTCCGGGGTGGTCAGAAACGGCTTGACGAGGCGCCAGCCGAACCCGGCGATGCCTCCCGCGCGGTTGCCGATCGCGGTCGCGACCACGCCGGGGTGCAGGCACGCCGCCATAACCCCGCTGCCGTCAAGCCGCCGCGCCAAGGCATGGGTGAACAGGATGTTGCACAGCTTGGAGCGGCCGTAAGCCTTGAGCGGGCTCCAATCCTCGCGGCCGGCGAGCCCGGTCGGATCGAGCCGCGCGCCGCGGTGGGCCTGGGAGGCGACCGTCACGATCCGCGCCCCGGATTTGTCCAGCTGGGCGGAGGCGCGCAGCCGGTCGAGCAGCAGATTGGTCAAGAGGAACGGCGCGAGGTGGTTGACCGCGATCGTCTGCTCGTAGCCGTCCTCGGACAGCTGAAAGCGCGGCGAAATCAGCCCGGCATTGTTGACCAGAAGATCGAGTCGGTCGTGGGTCGCGAGGACCCGCTCGGCGAGGCCGCGCACCGCGACGAGGCTGGCGAAATCCGCGAGCGCTGGTTCGACCGCGGTCGAGCCCGAGCGCTCGGCCACGGTTCGGCGGGCTCGCTCGATGCGCGCCCTGTCGCGCCCGGCCATGACCACGCGAAACCCAGCGCAGGCAAGTCCGAGCGCGGTGTAGAGACCGATCCCGGCGCTCGCGCCGGTGACCAGGGCGACCCGCGCCGGGCCGACCATCTCAGCTGGTTTGCAGGCCCTTGGCTTCGTACACCTTCTTGGCCGCCGGTCCGGTGAGGAAATCGATCAGCGCCTTGGCGGCCAGGGGCCGGTCGCAGGCAAAGGACGCACCCACCATATATACAAGGTCCGGGCTCGAACCGCGCGCCAACACCTCCGCCGTGCCGCCGACTAACCTGGCGTTTTTCACAAGCTTGTCGGCGCCGGGCTTGGTCAGTATCGCGATATCGATGGTCTCGTCCGAGGCAACCTTCTTCTCGACGTCCCCGTCGGTCGCGAACGCGATCACGAGCTTGTGTCCGGAGGCAGCTTCGAAAGCCGGGGCCAGTTCCTGCAAGGTCGCACGCATTGCCTCGGTGCTCAGCACCTTCAGTTCCGCCGCGCCGGCCGCCCCGGAGTACAGGCCGACCAGTAGCGCCAGGACGACGGCGTATAGTCGGATCGGGCTTTTCGGCATTTTATCCTCCCTCGTTTGACGGAATACCCGCTGATGCGAAACGCTCCAGCGTCCCGGCTCAACGGCGATTAACGCGAGCCGCATTCGTAGCACGGCGATCGGTCCGGTGCGCGTGTAGCGGCTGGGCTTATATGTTGTCGAGCCCGTAGGACCAGCGCCGGCAGATCTGATGCGCGATCGCGACCGGCCCGGGCACCGAGATTTGGGTCACATCGTCGGGACCGGTCGCCGCGCGGGCGACCATCGCACGGATCTCCTCGCGCTCGAACCAGCGCGCGTCGGCGAGCTCCTCGGGATCGACGGTGATTTCCTCGGTCAATCCCTCGCACAAGAATCCCATCATCAGGCTCGACGGAAACGGCCAGGGCTGGCAGGCGAGATAGCGCACCCGGCCGACCCGGATCCCCGATTCCTCGTGGACTTCGCGGCGGACGCACTCTTCGAGCGTCTCGCCCGGCTCCATGAACCCGGCGAGGCACGAGAAGCGATTGCCCGGGCGGCGCTTGTTGCGGCCGAGGAGGGCGCGCTCGCCTCTGACGGCCAGCATTATCGTGACCGGGTCGGAGCGCGGGTAGTGCGAGGCCTTGCATTCCGGGCAGCGCCGCACCCAGCCGGCCGACGCGACCCGCGTTGGCGACCCGCATTGCGCACAAAACCGATGGCGCGCGTGCCAATCGATCAGCGAGCGCGCTTCCGCCAGGATCGCGGCCTCGCCTGTCGGCAGCAGCGGTGCGAGCGTGCGGGCATCGAGCGGCTCGCTCTCCGGGGCTAGCGGGATGTCCGCGCCGCTCGCATCAACCGCGAAGTATGGCCGCTCGTCATCGAGGCCGAGAAAGATCAGCGTCGCGCCGTGCTCGATCCGATCGCGCCACGGCGCGACCTTCTGCCAGTCGAGGACCGGCGACGCGGAACCGCGGGTCAGCGGCCGCAGGTCGCCGAGCGGCAGGATGCGTGCCGCCGGGTCATCGAGGAGCGTGCCGATCCAGGCGGTGTCGCGGCGGCGCTCGCTGGCACGGTCGAGCGGGTTGCCGGCAAAGCAGTAGATCTCTTCCATTTATTTCTTTCCGGTCTTCTCGGCGGCGTATTCGGCTTTCGAGCGGGTCAGCTTTTCCGGATGGACGATGGTCTTGTTGACCTCGTTGCGGGCGGCCCCGAGGCTGGGAAACTCGCTGTCGGAGCCGTCGCGTTGCAGGACATAGAGGGCCGAGACCGGCTTGCGGCTGATCTGGTCGGCGGTGGTGCGCTTGACGATCGTCCAATGCACCCGGCGCGTGCCCTCCTCCTCCTCGACATCATCGAAGCCGCGATCGACCACCGAGTCGAACGAATAGAGCTGGCGCTCGCGTCTTTGTGGCGGTCCGTCCCGGCCGCGTCCTGGCCGATCACGCCCGCGGTTGGGGCGATCGCCGCGCGGCCTGCCGTCGCGCTGACTTTCGCGTGGCGCGGCACTGCCCCGTTCGCCTGCTGTCCGCTGCCCTTCGCCGCCGCGGTTGCGCGGGCCCGAGCCCGTTCGATCCGGCATCCCCGCTTCGCGCGGGCGGCGCTCGCCGGTATCCCCCGTCGCTGAGCCGGGTGGCGGCGCGCCGCGCCGTCGCCGGTTGCGGGTCCGCGGCGGCCGGCTGCCCGGCTCCGGCCTCGGTGCTTCCTGGCCCGGGCTTGCCGCCGCGTCGCCGGGCATTGGCGCGGGTCGAGATCCAGCCGGGCGTCGCCGGCGGCGCGCCCGCGCTGGCCGGGTTCCTGGGCTGCCGCTCGGCCCGTTTTCTTTTTCGGGCGTGCCGGTGCTTATCGCGGCGGGCGCCAAACCGTCGCCGGAGGCTGGCTCTGCCGGGCTATCCGGCGGGCTGCCGGTGCTTGGCGAGGGCGCCGTGACGGGAGGCCGACGACGCCGGCGCCGACGATTGCGCAGCCGCAGGATGGGCCGCGACCCCGCTGCGTCTCCCGGTCGAGCGTCGGCGCTGGCCTCAACGTTGCCGGCGGGCGCGCTTGGCGCGCTCGCTTCTGGCGCCGGCCCATCGGCGGCGGACTCGCCGGAAGCCGCCGCCTCGGTCGGCTTGCGTCGGCGTCGCCGCCGGCGGCGACGGGGCGCGCCGTCATGCGCGCGGGCGTCGGGCGCTTGCTCGCCGGTAGCGTTCGAGTCCGCCGGGGCGATCCCCGCAGCTCCCGGCAAGCCTGCCGTGGCGTCGGGTTGCTCGTGGCCTTCGGTCGCGTCGCCAGCGTCGGATTCAGTCGGGTCCAGGGCCGGTCCTCGCTTGCTTGTGCCGGCGTCCGAGCCGCCGGCCGATCACGCTTCCGTCGGCAACTCTATCGTCCGCCAGAAATCAAGGGAAGCGCGGGCGCAGCGTTCGGGCTGCAACAGGTTGACGCCATGCCCGTAGCCGGCGAACAGCTCGAGCCTGCCACGCGGCAGATGCTCGACGAAGGTGCGCTGCTGCTCGGATGCGATGCGGCTCCGGTCGCCCGATAAGAGCAGCACCGGGATGTCGATCCCGGAGATGAGTGGGCGCGTGTCGACCGACTCGAAGCAATCGTGCAGCGCGGCTGCGACGGCCGGCTGAGTCCGGTCCATCTCGCCGATCACCCATTCGCACAGAGCCGTCTCGGCATGCTCGGTATCGAGCCGGTAGCCGAGGGTGCGGCGGCACCATTCGCCGACGCCATAGGCGCGCATCGCCGCCGACGCGCTCTCCCGGTCCAGCGCGTAGATCCGCCTGATCTCATCCGAGATGCGGCCCGGCGTGTTGCACAGCACCAGACTGGCGATGCGCTCGGGGTGCGCGGCGGCGAGCAGCACGCCGATGATCCCACCCGAGGATTCGCCGACCCAATGGACGGAATCGAGCGCCATCACATCGAGCGCGGCGATCATTTGGTCGGCAATCGTTTCCGGCGTGAAGCGGTAGGTCGCCGGCGGAACATCGGAATCGCCGCAGCCGAGCAGCTCCGGGCGGTAGATGCGGCGGCTCTCGGCGATCGCCGGGACCCAGCGGTTCCAGAACCGCGCATTGCGCGCGAAGCCGTGCATCATGACAACCGGGGTCGACGTCTGCCACGGCCACAGGTAATCATCGACGGCGCAGTGGAGGGGGAGACCCTCGGCCCCAGGGATCGCCAGCGGGATCATCGGCATCGGCACGCTCCGATCGGGGGTTCGTGACGCGGTGATGCCGAGCTTCGCCGCGCCGCCGCAATCCTCCGATTGTTCGCGGATCGGCGATTTCGACCTCGAGATGCTCGGTCGGCTGCGGTGTCGCGGTCAGCAGCGTGACTCCGTCGGGCGCATCGAAATGATGCCACACCCCTTGCGGAACGATGACGATCATCCCGGCGGTCAATGCCAGCGTTTGCGGACCGTCTGCGGTCATCAGGTGCATCGTCGTGGCGCCGTCGACGATCTGCACCAGCTCGTCGCCGGTCTGGTGGCGCTCCCACGGTCCGCGGCCGGCGAATTTGGCGGTGAAGATGCCGCCGTCGCGGTACTCGGCGAGCTTGGCGAACGCCCCTTGCCGCTCAGCCGCAGCCGTCGTTGGCGTCCGCCCTTGGAGCATCTTGAGCTTGGCGAGCTCGGCCGTGACGTTGAGGATCGTGATCACGCTTTACCCCTTTGCCATGAGTTTGTGCTGACAGCGTGGCAGTTTTGTAGGAACCCAGCTAGCCGCGCCCGAGCAGCTCGATCGCCCGTTCGCGATTGGCCCGGCAACCATCCACGTATATTTGGGCGCCACCCTCCACAAAGACCGACAGCGCGTCATCGAAGGCGGCAACTGCCTCGCGCAGCCGCGCCACCCTTGCCGTCCCGGTTTCCCGTTGCCCGATCGCGCTAAGAGCGCTGCCGACATTGTTCTGGGTCATCGCCCATTGGAGCGGCGCCCGTTCGCGCGTCCACTCCTTTACCGCCTCGCGGTAGGCTGCGACCGCCCACTCAAATCGCTCGGTACCGATCTGTCGCTCGCCGATCCTCATGAGCGCGGTGCCGAGATTGTTCTGGGTCGTCGCCCAGTCGAACGGCACCCGCTCGCGCGTCCGTTCCGTCAGCGCCGCGCGGTGGGCAGCAACCGCCTCCTTGAGTCGCGCGATGCTTCCCTCGTACTCGCCAAGCTTCACGAGCGCGTTGCCAAGATTGTTCTGAGTCATCGCCCATTGCAGCGGCACGCGCTCGTGCGTCCATTCCGTCAGCGCCGCGCGGTAGGCGCTGACCGCTTCCTCGAACTGCTCCGTTTTGTTTTCGCGCTCTCCGAGGGCATAGAGCGCCGTGCCAAGATTGTTCTGGGTGCCCGCCCATCGAAGGGGCACGCGCTCACGGGTCCATTCCTTAAGGGTCTCTCGATAGGCGGCGATCGCCTCTTCCAGCCGCGCTGTTCCGCTCTCCCGTTCCCCAAGGCTCGAAAGCGCGGCACCGAGGTTGTTTTGAGTCATCGCCCAGTCGAGCGGCACGATCGCGCGCCTCCGTTCTTCCAACGCTGCACGGAGGGCTGCAACGGCTTCCTCCAACCGTGCGGTGCCACTCTCCCGCTCGCCGAGACAAAATAGCGCGCTGCCGAGATTATTCTGGGCCCCCGCCCATTGCAGCGGCGCCTGTTCGCGCGCCCACCCGATCAGCGCTGCGCGATACGCGCCAACGGCTTCCTCCAACCGCGCCGTCTCGCTCTCCCGCCTCCCGAGCGCCTCAAGTGCGGTACCGAGATTGTTCTGGGTAGACGCCCATTGCAGCGGCACACGTTCATACGTCCTTTCTTTTAGTGCTTCGTGGAAGGCTGCGATTGCCTCCTTGAGCCGCGCAGCGCTGCTCTCGCGCTCCCCGAGGCTAGAAAGTGCATTGCCGAGACTGCTGTGGGTCGTCGCCCACTGCAACGGTGCCCGATCGCGCGGCGCCAAGTCTAATGCAGATCGGTAAGCTGCTATGGCCGTGCCCAATGCGGCGTTATCGCCGAACTCCTCACCCTGAGCGTAATAAGCGGAACCCGCACTCATCATGTGGCCCCAAGCTGCCGTCGGCTCGAACGCAACTGTCTCGGCCGCTTGGTGATAGAATCTCGCTGCCTCCCGGTAGAGGAGTTGCAGCCGGGCGATGCGGCCGCGCTCGGCCAGCAGCGCGGCTCGCCCGCGTGCCCGTTCTCGATCATCGGCTTGGGTCTGCGCTAGGGCAGCGTCCAAAATCTTTGCCGCATCGGCAAAGTCCAAATCGGCTGCGAAGGCTTGAGCCTCCGCGAGCGCGCGGCGGACCACGCCGGTGAAATCCTCGGCCCTGGCTGCGGGCTTCTCCAGGTCGTCGATGATGCGCTTGACGAGGCCGGGCAGGTGCTCGTCGGGGATTTTTTCGATCTGCGGATTGAACGGACGCAGCAGCTTGCGGATTTCGGCGAGAGCCCTTACTGCCGCTCCTCCGCCGCCGGCCATATCGGCGAGTAGACGTTGAAGAAGCAGCTGACCTCGGACAGCATCTTTGTGCCGCGCACCAGCATGCACCGCGGCGCGCGCCTGCCGGACCTGTTTGGTAAGTAGATCGGTCCCGTGCCGAACTCCGGCCGCGAAAGATATGCCGGCGTCTCCGAGATCCAAACCTCGCCGAAATGCCCGGGCGAAGCCCCTTGCATCGAAGGCCTCGCCGAACGCCGCGGCGAAACCTTTGATATCGAATGCCTTCCCGTGATCCCTGCTCAAATCACAGGCCCTTCACATACTGGATCAGCGCTTTCGCCGCTCCGTAGATCGATACCGATATATAGGCGGCAAACATACCGGTATCAACGATAAGCAGGGAATAGTGTATCCCAAGGAAAACATGAATGACCAATGCTGATACAGGGATCTCCTGAAGATAGTGCGCCGCCAATGAGAATAAAATTGCGGGGATAGCCAGGGCAACAAAGCCGACGGCTCCAAGGCACACGTGGCCGACAAAATGACCGATCAGGCTCGATAGTTTCGGCTGTCCCGGCCCGCCATCACCTTGCACCTCGTGCTGCCTCCCTGGGCTCAAACGGAAAGTTGGAGGCAGAGAGGCTTCATCGCGCACCAGTTTAGCACGCGATTACCGGCGATCGACAACCGCCTGGTCGAGATCCGCAAGGGCGGTCAGGTCGCGCGACGCGACCGCCGGCAACGGGAGGATCAGCGGCTACCCGGCATCGCCCGGCTGGCGGCACTCGCCACCGCCTTCAAGGAGGCGGTGACGATGTCGCTGTCCATGCCGACCCCGTAGAGCGTTTCCCCAACGCCATCGGGGGCGCCTTTGGCGCCCGTGCTGCGGATCTGGACATAGGCGGCGGCCTGCGCGTCGGCGCCGGCGGCGACCGCGTTCTCGTGATAATCGAGGACGGTCAGGGCGATGCCGCAACCCTGCTTCAAGGCGTCGACAAAGGCGGCGATCGGTCCGTTGCCGACGCCTTCGATGCGCCGCTCCGCGCCCCGTTCCTCGATCGTCGCGACGATGCGCCGCTCTCCGGCGCGCGGCTCGGGCAGCACGCTATAGTCGACCAGGCGAACCCCGTCGCGGCCGAGATAGGTCTCCTCGAAGAGCGACCAGATGTTGCCGCTGGTCAGCTCCTTGCCTGTCCGGTCGGCGACCTCCTGGACAATCCGGCTGAACTCGACCTGCAGTGCGCGCGGGAGATCGAGCCCGTGATCGGCCTTGATGACATAGGCGACCCCGCCCTTGCCGGACTGGCTGTTGACCCGGATCACCGCCTCATAGGTGCGGCCGAGATCCTTGGGGTCGATCGGCAGATACGGCACCTCCCAGAGCGCGTCGTTGCGCTTTTCGAGCGCCTCGAACCCTTTCTTGATCGCGTCCTGGTGCGATCCGGAAAATGCCGTGTAGACCAGCTCCCCGGCATAGGGGTGGCGCGGATGCACCGGCAGCTGGTTGCAGTATTCGACGGTGCGGACAAGATCGTCGATGTCATTGATCTCGAGGCCGGGATCGATGCCTTGGCTGAACAGATTGAGCGCCAGGGTCATCAAATCGACATTGCCGGTCCGCTCGCCGTTGCCAAACAGGGTGCCCTCGATCCGATCGGCGCCGGCCATCACCCCCAGCTCGGCGGCCGCGACGGCGGTGCCGCGGTCATTGTGCGGGTGCAGGCTCAGGACGATCGAGTCGCGGTTGCGGATGTGGCGGCTGAACCATTCGATCTGGTCGGCATAGATGTTGGGCGTCGCCATCTCGACGGTCGCCGGCAGGTTCAGGATCACCTTTTTCTTAGGCGTCGGACCCCAGACATCCATCACCGCTTCGCATACCTCGACCGCGTAGTCGAGTTCGGTGCCGGTGAAGCTCTCGGGCGAATACTGGTAGATGATCTCGGTTTCGGGCATCGCGGCGGCGAGGTCGCGGATCTGCCGCGCGCCGGTCACCGCGATGTCGGTGATGCCGGCCTTGTCGAGGCCGAAGACGACGCGACGCTGCAAGGTCGAGGTCGAGTTGTAGAGGTGCATGATCGCGCGATTGGCGCCGCGTATCGACTCGAAGCTGCGCTCGATCAATTCGGGGCGCGCCTGCGTCAGCACTTGGATCGTCACATCGTCGGGGATGAGATGCTCTTCGACGAGTGCGCGCACGAAGGCGAAATCGGTCTCCGAGGCGGCCGGGAAGCCGACCTCTATCTCCTTGAAACCAAGCTTCACCAGCGTGTCGAACATGCGGCGCTTGCGCTCGGGCCCCATCGGTTCCACGAGCGCCTGGTTGCCGTCGCGCAGATCGACCGAGCACCACAGCGGCGCGTTGTGGATGCTTCGCGACGGCCACTGGCGGTCGGGCAGGTTGATCGGGGCAAACGGACGGTATTTGTGGATCGGCATGGCGGACATTGCGGAACTCCTAGGTCGAACCGCCGGTCCGATCGATGGGGCGGCGGTTGCTGCGATGGTTCGAGGCGAAGCGGCCGGCGGGCTCAATCCCCCGAGCCGGCGCTAAGTCGCCGCGGGCCAACCGCTAGGCGCACCCTCCCGCGATAAACCGAAACCATCGAAGCCATGAAATTCACCGAGCGCGAGGGAACCCCCGAAGGGGACGAATAAACGAGCGGGGCGGCGCCCTCTAGGACGCCGAGATCGTAAGTCGCAGCTCGTTGCGCGCTTTGGTCATGATTTGAGGCATATAACAAGCGACCGCCGCAAAGTCAACGTGGGCTCGGCCGCGCCGGCCAAACCGCCCCTCGAAAGCACCCCGTCGGCCTATACTCTTCTGAGTCATCCCGGCGAAAGGCGGGACCCCATTGCGCCGCCGCTCGAGCGCCTGAGGAGTGGATCCCGGCTTGCGGCGGGATGACAATGACACTGGTTGGTGAGGTATCCGAGAGAACGCCCGTGACCGCCGCTCAGAAATTCTCGACCCAGGGCCGGAGCTCAATTTCCCAGGCCCAGGCGCTGCGGTGCTGGCGATGCAGCTGCAGGTAGGTCTCGGCGATCGCATCGGGGTCGAGCAGCCCGTCGGGGCCGCGCTCGTTGGCGCGGGGATCGCCGGCCTTCCCGATGCCGCCGTCGATGACGATGTGCCCGACATGGATGTTGTGCGGTTGTAATTCCCGCGCCAGGCTTTGCGCGAGGCCGCGCAGGGCGAATTTGCCCATCGCGAACGAGGAGGAGCGGGGATAGCCCTTGACGCTGGCGCTGGCGCCGGTGAAGAGGATCGTGCCATTTCCCTGGCGCAGCATCCGCTGCGCGGCCTGGCGGGCGACGAGAAACCCGCCAAAGGCTGTCACCCTGATGGCACTCTCGACCGCCGCCGGGTCGAGTTCGCTGACCGGCCCGCGCGCCCGCCCGCTCGCATTGTAGACGACGAGGTCGAGGCGGTCGCCGCCGGCATCGACCGCGGCAAACAGCTTGTCGACCTCCTCCGCGCGGCTCGCATCGCAGGCGATTTTGGTGGCGCCGGTTTCCTTTGCGAGGGCGTTAAGCTTTTGCGTGTCGCGCGCCGCCAGCACCACCTCCATGCCCTCGCCGGCGCATTTTCGGGCAATCGCCGCGCTCAATCCTGTCCCCGCCCCGACGATCAAAGCGCGTTCGCGTGCTGCCATTGCAAACTCCCGTCAAATCGCTTCTGTGACACTGCTGCCGCGTGATCCCGGCTGCTCCGGTTATCGCGCAAAAACGCTCTCCGGCACCAGGGGTAAAGGCTCCCCAGCCGGCCGCGCTGATGGCGTTCGCCGACAGCACAACGCATGTGATCCGGTGCAAACCCCAAGATATGCCGCTCAAACCGATCTGGCGCGCAACAAATTGTTTGACCGATCGCGAGCTTCTCCGATCTGTCGTTGTAAAATTCGTAAACTTTCAGTTAATTTGGCGGTCTACTCCCCGATAAAGAATAAGTCTGAATGATTATTCTCTAGAATAGAGAAGCCGCTAATAGCGTATGACAACGAAAGGTCATTGACTGACTTGGGCCTGTCGCGTCATTTCATGCGCGTTTGGGTTGACAGGCTGACGACTAGCTGTCTAGAATCCCATTGCACTTCCCCTGTCCCACCCGGACGCTCCCCTGTCAACGATCCGGGACGGCAACCGCAATCGCCCTTCCGTCAGTGAGAGACGGCGCGCCGCGCGTGCTCACCGCGCCGACGCTATCGTGTCAACCCATGGAGACGCATGCGGATGAGGTTGCGACGGACGATTGGACTGTCTCTCGCGCTGCTCGTCGTCTCGGCGGCCGCGATGGCCAAGCAGGCCCATTCGGGCGATGATCAGGCGGCGCCGAGCAGCAAATCGAAGCCCGCCAAGGCCGACACAAATGTTGGAAAACTCCACGGCAAGCAACAGCGGGCGCATGGCAAGGTTGTTGCGCGCTCCGAACCACGGCACGCCGGGGAACACGCCGCCCGCCTTCCGCCGCCCGACCAGTACATCGGCCCGCTGCAGGTGATCGGCCAACGCGAAATAGGCTCCGCCGCCTGGTATGGCGGTCACCATATCGGACGGCGGACGGCGAGCGGTGATCGGCTGGATGCCGTCCACGCGACCGCCGCGCACCGCTCTTTGCCGCTTCGCTCGCTGGTGCGGGTGACGAATTTGAGCAATGGTCGCTCGGTGATCGCGCGGATTACCGATCGCGGGCCGGTCAGCCGGTCGCTGTTGATCGATGTCTCGCCGAGCGTAGCGGACGTGCTGGATATGAAGCGCGCCGGCATCGTGAAGGTCGCCATCGATCCGGTCGCCCCGGCACCGAACGCGCCCCGCTAGTCCGCCCCTTAAGCCGGGGATCGGTAGCCGACCAAACCAGCGGTTTCACAGCCTGTCGCCTTTTTGCCACTGTTGCTGAAAGGGCACAACTGGCGTGAAAAGCCGGCGCCCAGCCCCGGCTCAATTGACTCCGAATCGACGCTCCATTGTATTCTTCGGTGCGTGGTCCTGCCACGGACTGTATCGATCCGGAATTGATAAAGTAGTCGGCAACTACACACTCTTTTGGTTCGCTCGCGTTCCCCGTAGCGCGGTGGGGGTAGGCTCGGCCGGTGCTGTGGAGAGCGAGCGAAGGGGGCATCACTCCCGCCTCGCGCGGGATTCGATTGGGGGCGAAGTGTCTAACGCGACAAATATCATACCCTTTCCGCTGATGGCTCGGGCGCGAAGGACGGCAGCGGATGGCCGCTTCGGTTCGGGACCGGGCGAGTATGAATTCTCCGGGAACGAACTGGCCGCTCTGTGCCGCTGGTTCTCGGCAATGAAATATGCCTTTCCTGGGACCGAAGGGGTGATGATCGTCAGCCACCAGGAAAGCTACTCGGCGGTCGGCCTCTATAACCCCGCCGGCGGAGCGCCGAACTGCCTCATCGCCAAGCACGAGGCCGGCGGCGTCACCCGCTTCTTCTGGTCGACCGAGGGCGACCCGCCGCAGCTGCTCGACGACCTGTCCGAGATAACCGATGCCCACATCCGCGCGATTCAGCCGCCGCGCAACGAGAAGGGGTGGCTTGATCCGATCGGCTGGATGGGGGTCTATGCCGCGCGCATGATTGCCACAGCCGTACAAGTGGTTTGACTACCTCCTAATGAACCGGCAGGGTGTCGCCGGCTGCAAACGGCTGGGCGACGCCGCGTCTGGGCTCGTGCAGCGAAGGGGATCTTTTAGCGAGCAAAAACCCATGACCGGTCCGCAGCGGCCGGTGAGGCATTCTCCGTGACGAATGCTGCTGCTGCGATCCAGCCAGTCGGGACATCCTCAAACTCGCGCAAACAGAGTAGGGGGCGATGAAAGCGGTCGCCGTTATGGGCTTGCTTGCCTGCGTTCTTGCCGGCTGCTCGACCCTGCCGACCGCAGGGCCGACCGCGAGCGATGTCCGCAGACAAGAGGTCAAGGACAACCAGACCCGGTTTGATCTGGTCGACATCGACGACAATGTGGTGGCGGCCGTGCTCGCCGAACCGCGTGAGAGCCTGCACGCACGCTTCAAAAAATACGGGTTACCGCCGCAACCAAAGATCGGTATCGGCGACTCTGTCGTGGTCTCGATCTGGGAAGCGGCGGGTGGCGGGCTGTTTAGCACGTCGCCGACCGACCACGTGTCGGCGGGCTCGCGCAGCGTCACGATCCCGGAACAAATCGTCGGCCGCGACGGCGGCATCAGCGTCCCATTTGCCGACCGTGTTCCGGTCGCTGGGCGTCTGCCCGTCGAGGTTCAGCGGACAATCGAATCGCGCCTTGCCGAAAAGGCTATAGAGCCGCAAGTCATCGTGACGGTGACCAAAAGCGTGACCAACAGCGCGACGGTGACCGGCGAGGTTGTGTCCGGCGCGAGGGTGCCGTTGTCGCTGAAAGGCGACCGGCTGCTCGATCTGGTTGCTGTGGTCGGCGGTGCGAAATCCCCGGTTTACGAAACCTTCGTGCGGCTCTCGCGCGATGGCGTGACTGCGACCATTCCGATGGAAGCACTGGTTGCGGATCCGGCCGAAAATATTTATGCCCAGCCCGGAGATGTCCTGACGCTGGTCCGCCTGCCGCAATCCTTCACCGCCTTCGGCGCGACCGGAGCCAACGCGCAGATTCCGTTCACCTCGGAGAAGATGACGCTCGTCGAAGCGCTCGCCAAGGCAGGCGGGCTGCAGGATTTGCGGTCGGATCCAGAGGGGGTGTTCCTGTTCCGGTTCGAGCCCCCGAGGATCGTCACCAGGCTCGGCCGGCCCCAGCTGATCACCGGCCCTGACGGCAGCTCGCCGGTTATCTATCGGCTCGATCTGCGCGATGCCAGATCCTATTTCCTGGCGCAGCGCTTTCCGATCGAGGACAAGGACATCATCTACGTCGCCAATGCCGACATGAACGAATTGCAGAAGTTCTTCAGCTTGCTGAATACGCTGACCGGGCCAGTCATTACCGGCATCGTCGTGAAGAGCGCCGTCCCCTGAGTCGAAATCGGTTGCCGAACTCGGGAGATGCCGCCCGCGTTGCTGGCGGCCATCTCGCGGCGGGTTACCGTTACATCAGCCGCTCGCCATGATCGCCCTCGACCTGTCACGCCTCTTGTCGCGCGCCGGGCGAGGAACGCCGACCGGGATCGATCGTGTCGAATTGGCCTATGCCGAGCACCTCATTGCGAACGGCACGTCGGCCTGTTTCACGGCGCTGAGCGCGAGCGGCGGGCTCGGATTGCTGCAGCGCCAATCGGCCGAACAATTTGTCGCCGCGATCGGCGCTGGGTGGCGCGGCGGCCTCGACCCGGCGCAGCAGAACCGCCGGGTCCGGCGGATCGCGCGCCAGGCTCGCATCGCACTGCTCATCAGCCGTCCGCGAGCGCTCGTGGCGCAGCTGCGGGCCGGCAGGGCGCAGCCGGTCTACTTGTTGGTTTCCCACCACCACCTCGAAAAGCGCAGACTTATCGCACGGCTGAAAGAGCGCAGCAGGGCGCGCTTCATCTGTCTGGTCCATGATCTCATTCCCATCGAATTTCCCGAATACGCCAAGCCCGGCCAAGCGGCAAACCATCTCTCCCGGATCGAAACCGCGGCCCAATTTGCCGATGCGTTGATCGTCAATTCGGCGGTAACGCGCGACGCTTTGCAGCCCCACCTCGACCGCGCCGGGCGTACCCCCCCCGTGCTCGTCGCGCCGTTTGGCGTCGATCTTCCGGCAGCTCCGATTGACCATGATCCGCCGTTCGACCGGCCTTATTTCGTCTATCTCAGCACGATCGAAGCGCGCAAGAACCACCTGCTGCTACTCAACCTTTGGCGCCGGCTAGCGACGGAGTTGGGGGACGGCGCACCGCTATTGGTGCTGGTCGGCCAGCGCGGCTGGGAAACCGAGAATGTCATCGACATGCTCGAGCGCTGTCCGGCACTGCGCGGCGTGGTCGTCGAGCACAATGCGATGCCGGATGCCGAAATGGTGCCGCTCCTGAAAGGTGCGTGCGCGTTGCTCTTGCCCTCCTTTGCCGAAGGTTTCGGTTTTCCGCTGATCGAGGCGCTCGAGCTCGGCGTCCCCGCCCTGTGCAGCGACATCCCAGCATTGCGGGAGACCGGCGGATCGGTCCCGGATTTTATCGATCCGCTCGATGGGCCGGGCTGGCACTCGGCGATCCTCGATTATGCGGCCCCCGGGTCGTCCCGGCGCGCGGCACAGCTCAAGCGCCTTAGCGGCTGGGATCCGCCGCGCTGGGACCATCATTTTGGCATCGTCGACCGCTTCATCGCGGAAGTGGCGCCCGGCGCTGCCTGCGCGTGAGGAACGCCTAGCGCGCGGCCGGCATCAAGCGCCCGAGGTGCCGTGCCACGGCCGCGAGGTCGGTCGGCTCGGCCGCGACCGCGCGGGCTTCTTCGATCACCGTGCCGACGGCGTCGCGCACCTGCTGTTCGGTATGCTCGGCAGTCAGGAAAAAGCGCAGCCGAGCGGCGCGCTCGGGTACCGCCGGATAGAGGATCGGTTGGACATTGATGCCGCGGCGGAACAGCGCCTGCGAGAGCCGCGCAGCGCCGATCGAGCTCCCGGTGATGATCGGCACGATGGCGGCGCCGACCGAACCTCCGACATCAAGCCCGCCGTCGCGCGCGAGGCGCAGGAAAAGGGCCGACCGCTCGTTGAGGCGGCGCACCCGCTCCGGCTCGCGCTCAAGGATATCGACGGCGGCAAGCGCCGCCGCGGCGTTGGATGGTGTCATGCCGACCGAGAAGACGAAACCCGGCGCCATCCGCTTCAGATAGTCGATCAGAGGCTGGCGACCGGCGATATACCCGCCGCACGAAACCAGGCTTTTGCTGAGCGTCCCCATCCAGATGTCGACCTCTTTGGGGTCGACCCCGGCGTGGTCCGCCAGACCAAACCCGCGCGGCCCCAGCACCCCCAGCGCATGCGCCTCGTCGACCATCAGCCAGGTCCGGTGGCGCCGCGCAACGGCTACGAAGGCGGCGAGGTCGGGCACGTCGCCATCCATGCTGTAGTGCCCCTCGATAACGAGCAGCGCATGGCCGTGGCGTGAGCGCGCTTCGGCGAGGACCTTGTCGGCCGCCGCGGGGTCGAGATGGCGAAACGGCACGCGCCGCGCGCCCGACAGCAGCCCCCCCTGGACGATGCTGTTGTGGATCAGCGCATCGTGCACGATCACATCGTTGCGGCCCAGCAAATGGCCGATGACCGTGACATTGGTCGAATGCCCGCCGACCAGGGCGACGCTGTCCTCGGCACCGTGAATTCGCGCCAGGGCGCGTTCGAGTTCGCGATGGATCGGGCGCTCGCCGGAAACCGGCCGGCTGGCCGAGACGGAGGTGCCGTAGCGATCGATCGCCGCCTTTGCGGCGGCGACGATGCGCGGGTCGCCGTTGAGCCCGATATAGTTATACGAGGCGAAATTGACGAAGGGACGGTTGCCGATCAGGGTCTCGGCGCCGGCGATCCCTTCATGGACGCGGAAGAACGGATCGTCGATTCCGATATACTCCGCCGCCTCCTCAATCATGCGGATTTCGCGGTACGATTCCAGGTCCGCGACGTCAAGCCGGCCGGCATCGCTCTCGGCGGGGGAAACCGCTCGCGCCGGCGCCATCCGCGTTGCGGCGGCCGAGGACAGCTTCTCGATCAGGCGGGCCTTGGCCTGCGCGGACAATCCGAAGAGATTACGACCGACCGCCACGCGATCACTCAGCCGCGGCCGAGCGGACCTCGTCCGGTTCGAAATTGTTGGCCGCAGTTGCCACCGCGGTCAGCCGCTCGGCGTCGGTCGCCTCGTAGCGCTCGGCCATGCTCACCAATTCGGCCGCGTGCGGGCGAGCGGTAGCCGCGCTCGCCAGACGCACGGCAATCGAGGCAACGCTCGTGCCTTCGGCGAGCGACATCAGCGGCAGATCGATGCGCAACCGGCTTTCGAGAGCGAGGCGCAGCTCGACCGCCATCAGCGAATCCATTCCCATCTCGGATAGCGGCCGCAGCGGATCGATGCCGGCGGCCGGCAGCCGCAGGATATTGGCCGCCTCTTCCGCGACGGCAGTCTTGAGCAGCGCCAGAGCCGCCTCGGCGTCGAGCCCGGCGAGCCGTTCGATCAGTGAATCATCGCCCGGCGACGAGCCGCCATCGGCACGGATTTCCGCGAAAAACGGCGAGGCAAGGATCGGCAGAAACCGCCGCGCCTCGTTCCAGCTGGTCTCGGCAAACGCAGCCGTCGGCAAGCCGCTGTCGGCGATTGCCGGAAGCCCGGCCAGCGCCTGGCCCGACGACATGGGCTTGGCGCCCAGCCGGCGAGCTAAAGCGTCGCGCGCTTCGGGCCGTTCGGAAAGATACCCGGTATCCTCGATCGGTCCCCAAGCGATTGCGAGGGCCGGCTTGCCGCGGGCCCGGCGGTGCCGCGCCATCGCCTCAAGCGCCAGGTTGGCCGCGACGTAGACCCCTTGCCCCGGTGCGCCGAGCAGCGTCGTCGCTGAAGAAAACAGCAGGAACAATTCAATCGGATCGTCGTCGGTCAGTCGATCGAGCGCAATCGCACCACCGAGCTTGGGTCGCAGGATACCCGCGATATCCGATCCATCGAGCTCGACCGCCAGCGCGTCGCCAATCGCCGACGCCGCATGTATGACACCGCGCAGCGGCGGCTGGGCGCGGCGAATTTCGTCGAGAGCGGCCGCTAAAGACGCCGGATCGGCGACATCGCCGGCATAGATCCGCACCTCGGCGCCAAGGGTGCTCAGCTCTGCCGCACGCTCGGCCGCTCCCGGCGTTGCGGCGCCGCGCCGGCCGATGAGCGCGATCGATCCCGCGCCGTGCTGGGCGAGCCAACGGGCCGCCGCAAAGCCGAACCCCGAGATACCGCCCGTGACGAGATAGGTGCCGTCATGGCGCAATTTCATTTCCGGCGCCTGACGCAGCCGGACGCCCGCATTGCCGTTTGGCACAAGCACCAGTTTGCCGATATGGCCGGACGCCTGCATCAGGCGGAACGCATCGCCGATCGCTCCGAACCCGAACGTGCGATGCGCGAGCGGCCGGATCGCGCCTTCGCTCAACGCCGCGGAAACTTCGCTCAGCAGCGATCGCGCAAGGTCGGGCCGCTGGACCGGCAACTGGTCAACATCGATCGCGAAATAGGAGATGTTCTGGCGGAGCGGACGCAGGTGGACGCGCCGGTTGAGATAGAAATCGCGCTTGCCGAGTTCGAGAAAGCGGCCGAACGGCTTCAGCACGCTGAGGCTCTGCTCCATGGCTTCGCCGCTCAGCGAGTTGAGCACGACGTCGACGCCGGCGCCGCCGCTGATCGCGCGCACCGCATCGGCAAAGCCGAGATCGCGCGAATCGACGACATGATCGGCCCCGGCCAGGCGCAGGAAAGCCCGCTTGACCTCGGATCCGGCGGTCGCGATCACCACCGCGCCGCGATGCTTGGCGTACTGGATCGCGGCGAGCCCGACGCCCCCGGCCGCGGCATGGATCAGGACCAGTTCGCCCGGCATCAGCTTCGCCAATGTGCCCAGCGCGTACACCGCCGTGACAAACACGACAGGAATTGTCGCCGCCGCTGTAAAACTCGTCTCGAGCGGGATTCGGGTGACGGCATGGGCGGCCGTCGTTACCTGCGTGCTCAACGCGGCCGGCGCGAACCCCGCCACCCGATCGCCAACCGCAAGGTCCGCGACCTCGGCGCCGACGGCGCTGATGATCCCGGCGCATTCGAGGCCGAATGTCGGCCCGGCGAAGCCATCGGTCAGCGCCTCTTCGGGCAACAGACCCATCGCCCACATGAGGTCACGGAAATTGAGGCCGGACGCATGAACATCGATCGCGACTTCGCCCGGCCCGGGGGGACGGGGCGCGGCCAGTTGCCATCCTAGCGAGTCGAGCCCGCCTTGTTGCTCGGTCGTCAACGCGACGGCATCCGTCGCGGTCGCCCAGCGTGGCGGCAGGCCGCGGCGCAAGCGCAGCAGGTGGCGCCCGGCCTTCGTCCACACGATCTCGGTCTCGGCTGTCTGCGCCGCGAGCTCGCTCGCGATCCGCTCGGCCCGCTCAGCCCAACTCATCGTCGGGGCCAGATCGAGCAGATGCAACGAGAGCCGCGGGATCTCGTTCATCAGGACCCGCCCAAAGCCCCACAACGCGGCGCCGACGAGCCCGCTAGCGTCGCCATTCACGGATTGCTGCGCGCCGCAGGTAATCAGCCAGAGCGGGATTTGCCGCTGCGCGGCGGCGTTGCCGACCCGCGCCACGAGAGAGATCGTTTCCGCTGCATCTTCGACCGCCTCCGCACCGGCTTCGACGACGACCAGAGCGATCTCGTCGTCATTCTCGGCCGCGATCTCGGCAGCCTGGCTCCCTGCCATCGCGGCAAACCCGACGGCATCGGTCACCTTCACCCGGTGACCAGCCCGCACCAACTGCTCGCGCAGGGCCGCATTGTCGCCGCCGGTCGCAATCAGATTGATCGAATACGATGCCGCGGGTGCAGCTGGCGGAGCATCGGCTGCCGGCTGCGCCCGGCCCCACAAAACCGAGCTCGGCCATGGCCCGGTCGCCAGTGCGGCCGTACCGAGGCCGCAAAACCCATTGATGGCGAGCTCGCTGCGCCACTCTTCGCTCGAGCGCAGCGGCGAGACCGCGACGCTGTCGCCGTCGCCCTGCCACCATCCGGCATAGCGGCCGAACACAAGATCCCATAACGGGTTGGGCGCGGGTTCGATGGCGATGAAGAGGCCGCCCGGGGCGAGCAGATCGCGCAGCTGCGACAGGGCATTGGTATCGAGCTGGAGCCGCGCGCCGGCGTGAACCGACAGGATGACGTCAAAGCGGCAGTCGCCGAGATCGTCGGCCGCATCGCGCGGCGACCAGCAGCTGGCGCTGGCGCCGGCGGCGGCGGATACGATAAAGCCGAGCCGCGCCGCCTGCTCCGGGTCGGGGTTCGTGGCCCGGTAGGCGAGCGCCACGCCGGATTGCGCCAGATGGTCGAGCAGCCGGCGGGTCGCCCCGCCATCGGCGCCGACTTCAAGCACCCGCAAGCGCCGGCCTTTCGGCCAGCGCGCCGCAATCTTCCCGAGCACGGCGCACACCAGATCGATACCGGCGGCGCTCACCGGAGATCCATGCAGCAGATGTTCGACCATCGGCACCGGCGATGCGTCGGCCTGCCGCGGACCATCGGCGAGCAGGTGCGGCATCTCCTCGGCCAATGCCGCGATCAGGGCGAGTTCGGCGACCAGTTTGGGCGCCTCGGCGAGCAGGAGACGCCAGACCTCGGCGATGTCGGGAAGGTCGTTGGCCTGAGCAATCCGCCACACCCGCCCCGCCTCAGAGGCGGCGCCAAAGCGTGTCAGCAGGCGCAGCAGGTATTCGAACAGCGCCACGGAATCCGGGGCGATCGAACCGGCTTCGATCACATCCTCGATCGCGAACAGCACATCCGGATCGACGATGGTCACAACCGATTGCAGCGCCACCGACGCAATCAGCGCGTCGAGCAGCAAAGCGTGCTCGTCATGCTGATCGCCAGGATTTGCCGGCTGCTTGACGAGCTGCGCGACGATCGCCTTGATCCGCCCAAGCACCGCCGCGCTCGCGGGTTCGGCCAGCGGTGCCGGAACCAGATCGACGCGCAGCGCGCTATCTTCCGGGGCCACTCGGCGGGTGAGTTCGACCCGGCGGAACCAGCAGTCGGAGAGTTCGCCCACGATCTCGCCGGCCGCGTCGAACAGCGCGATATCGGCGGAAGCGGACCGCGTGCCGAGGCGGGTCACCCGGAGCCGAGCGCGACAGGCCGGCCGCCCGAACGGGGCGGCGATGCGCACCCGCCCAAAGCGCCACGGCAGAAAACTTGCGCCTTCCAAATCGGCGTGGTGCTCGGCAATCAGCGCCAGCAAGCCCTGCAACGCGCCATCCACCAAGGCGGGGTGGATCAGGTAGCGATCGAGCGGCTCGTCGATGACGGACGCATCGAGGTGCGCCAGCGCCTCGTCGCTACCCAGCAGCTCAATCCGCGTGACGGTGCGAAACTGGCTCCCGTAATTGAGCCCGAGCTGGGCGGCGAGGCGATACAGGGTCTCGGCGTCAACCTCGCCCCGAGCGGGTTTGCGCTCGTTCAACAACGGTACGGCCTGACGGTCCCCGGCTGTCGCAAGACGCGCGACCGCGTGGAGGGTCAGCGGCTCATCGGCAAGGCGCGGGCGGCTGCTGAGCTCCCAATCGCCATCCTCTCCAATCACGATGGTGCGTATTTCGCGCGACCGCCCCTTGTCGAAGGGCAGGGGCCGGCGCAGCTCGACATCGACGACTTCGACGGCGCGCGCATCCGGGCGCCGCAGCCATGCCGCGGCGAGCGCCATCTCGAGGACTGCGGTCGCGGGCAGCACCGGCACGCCCTCGATCGCATGATCAGCCAGCCAAGGCAGCACCTCGGGATCGAGATGGTTGAGCCAGAACGGTATCGGCCCTTGTTGGCGAAAGCCCAGCAGCGGATGGTCGAAGGGCGGATCTATCGGATTGATGCCCTCGACCGTCCGGTCGAACCAGTAGCGTTCCTTCTGCCACGGATAAAGCGGCAGCCCGCGCAAATCGGCCGGTCCGTCGAACCGGTCGGCCTGGCTGATGTCATAGCCGGCGACGTGGCAGCGCGCGGCGATTTCCGGGAACGGGTCCTCGCTCCCCTGCTTGCGGGTCAATGTGGCCAGGACCCGGCCCTGACCCTCCGCCGTGCGCAGCGCGTCGTGCAGATAGGCCTGCAGCACCGGATTTGCGCCAATCTCGACAAACATACGGAAACCGGCATCGACGAGGGCGGCCATCCCATCGGTGAAGCAGACGGGGCTGCGGATGTTGCGCCACCAGTAATCCGCATCGAGCAGGCCGGCCGCGACCTGATCGCCGGTGACCGTCGACACGAGCAGCGCGTGCGGCGTGCCCGATGACAGCCCGGCGAGATCGCTGAGCAAATCGTCGCGGATCGGGTCCATTGCCGCGGAGTGGAAAGCGAAGTCCAGATCGAGGGCACGAATGGCGAGGCCGCGGCGCCGAGCTTCCGCTGCCAAGCGGTCAATCGCCTCTCTGGGACCGGAGACCGTCACTGATTGCGTGGCGTTGACCGCGCCGACCTCGAGTGAGCTGCCGAGTTCGCTGAGCAGCTCGCGGGCCGCCGCGCCGCCCAACGCCAGCGCCGCCATGCGGCCGTTGCCCCGCGTCCGCTCCTGCTGCCGGCTGCGTGCCACGACGACGCGCGCGGTTTCCGCCAGCGACAGGGCGCCGGCGCCCCATGCCGCGGCGATCTCGCCCACGCTATGACCGATATGGCCCGCTGCCTCGATCCCGAGACCCCGCAGGACGGTTACGATTCCGACCTGAACCGCGAAGAGGAGCGGCTGAGCGATATCGGCATGGACCAATTGCTCGGCCTCGACACCGCGCTCGATCACCTCGGCAACCGACCAGCCGAGCGCCGGTCGCAATGCCTGGTCTGCCTCTGCGACCGCTTCGCGGAATGCCGGGCTCGCGTGATAGGCGTAACGGCCCATCCCCGGCCATTGCGCGCCGTTTCCCGAGAACACGAATGCGACCTTGCCTTCGCGCACGGCCGTTCCGGTGATCACGGCGGGGCTGTCCGTGCCGGCGATGAAATCCCCGAGCGCGGCGATCATGCCGGCCGGGTCCTCGCCGAGCGCGACAAGCCGCTGCGGGTGCTGATCGCGGCGCCGCGCGCCGGTGCGCAGCAAGGCCGGAGCGCGTTCCGCCGGCGTCGCGGCAAGCGTGTCATGCCAACTCTGCGCCAGCCCGCGAAGCGAGGCCTCGGTTCGCGCCGAGATGATCAGCGGGGGCAGCGGGCCGTCGGCGGATCGCACTGCCTCGGCTTGTTGCGGCGGCGCGGTCAGGACCGCGTGCCCGTTGGTGCCGCCGAAGCCAAACGAGTTGACCCCGGCGCAGCTTCCGGCCCCGATGGTCTCGGCCGAGCGGACGAGCCGCAGGTTGAGCGCGTCAAACGGGATGTTCGGGTTCGGTGTCTCGCAATGCAGTGTCGGCGGCACGCTGCCGCGCTCGAGCGCGAGCGCCGCCTTGATCAGCCCGGCCATCCCCGAGGCTGGCTCCAAATGACCAATATTGGTCTTGACCGAGCCGATCGGCAGCGGGTCGCGCCGCGCCTGTCCGAGCGCGCGCCCGACCGCGGCGGCCTCGATCGGATCGCCGGCCGGGGTGCCGGTGCCGTGCATCTCGAAAAACGCCAGATCGTCGGGGGTGACGCCGGCGCGTGAATAAACCGTGCGAATGAGCGCGGCCTGCGCCGCCTCGCTCGGCAGCGACAACCCGATGGTGCGGCCGTCGGAATTGACGCCGGTACCCAGGATAACCGCGCGAATGCGGTCGCCGTCGGCCAGTGCCTGCTGCAGCGGCTTGAGGATTATGGCGCCGCCGCCTTCACCGCGCACGTAACCGTCGGCGCGCTCGTCGAAGGCAAAACAGCGGCCCAGGCGCGACAGCATCGAGGCGCGACAGAAACCGAGAAACGGATAGGGCGACAGCAGCAGATTTATGCCGCCGACGATTGCGCTCGCGATGCGCTCGCCCCGAATCGCCTCGCACGCATGATGCAGAGCCACCAGCGAGGATGAGCACGCGGTGTCGACGGTCAGGCTTGGGCCGCGCAGATCGAAGACATAGGAGACGCGGTTGGCGAGGATGCTGAGCGTCCCGCCGGTCATGAAGTACGAATCGCCGCTCGCCGGGTCGCCGAGGCGCAAATCGCGGTAGTCGGTGGCGGATGCGCCGATATAGACCCCGGTCGCGCTGCCCGCGAGCTTGCTCGGCGGGATGCCGGCGTCCTCGGCGGCGTGCCAAACCAGCTCGAGCAGCACCCGCTGTTGCGGGTCCATCTGCGCTGCCTCGCGCGGAGAGATCCCGAAAAAGGCCGGCTCGAACAGATCGACATCGCTGAGCAGCCCGGCGGACCAGGTGTAGCTCTTGGCCGGCTCGCCGCGAGTCGGATGATAGTAGAACCGGGTCGACCAGCGGCCCTCGTCGACCTGCGAGATCGCGTCGGTCCCCGAGGTCAGCAGCTCCCAGTACGCCTCCAGGTCCGATGCTCCCGGAAAGCGGCACGAGGCGCCAATGATCGCGATTGACCCGTCACTCATAGCGCTGAGGCAAATTCGATTCCGTGGCGAGGAAAGTGGGCGACGGCTGGCCGCGCGGTCTCCCCTTCATTACACACCCCAAACCGGAAAGACCAGTTGTGACGTTGTTTCGGGCGGCAGCCCTGCCCTGTCAAGCGCCGGCTCTTGCCTACTCGGCCGCAGCCATGCCGGCCGGCTGTGCCAGAATCGCGCCAAGCCGGGTCGTCGCGCGGCTTCGCAGCAATATTGGGCGCGCCTGGACGCCGAACCCAGCCGCACCGCTTGTATCTACAACCCGGTCCTCTATGCGCACGGCAGCTACCCCCGATTCGTACCGATCGCCGATTGTCCGCGCCGATCGCCTGGCGACGCTCGTCACTCCCCACCCCCCATCGTCGGCCTCACCAGAAGCTCATGCGGCCTCGCGCTTTGTCGCGCAGCACGACGCTATCTTACCGGCAAACGAACCCGATCGATAAACATTCGCATTAAGATCAATCATTAACAGCACAGGCGCGGAGGTTAACGGAGCCTGCCCCTGAATTCAACCACGGCTTTGCCCGACCCTCCCCGAGCCGAGGCTGCGGCGCGGCGCGTCGGTTCAAAAAAACCGCCGCAGATTGGCGCGGATGCGCTCGAGGACGGGCGTCTCCGGCTGGGCAACGGCAAAGCGCTCGCCGGTGATCGTCTCGAACACGCGGACATAGATCCGCGCCGCCTCGGCGATGATCTCGCGCGGGATCGGCGGGATCGGGTCGCGGTAGGGGTCAACACGGGCCGCGACCCAGCGCCGCACGAAATCCTTGTCGAAGCTGTCGGGCGGCTCGCCCGCCGCGAACCGGCTGGGGTAGCTTTCGGCGAACCAGTAGCGGCTGCTGTCCGGGGTGTGGATCTCGTCGGCAAGCAGGATTTGCCCGTCCTGGTCGCGCCCAAACTCGTATTTGGTGTCGACCAGGATCAGGCCGCGCTCGGCCGCGATGTCGCGCCCGCGCGCGAACAACGCCAACGCCTTCTCCGACACCGCCTGCCATTGCGCCGCGGTCAGGAGGCTGCGATCGAGGATTTCGGCCGGGGTGACCGGCTCGTCATGCTCGCCGTCGCGCGCCTTGGTGGTCGGGGTGATGACGGTCTGCGGCAATTTCTCGTTCTCGCGCAGCCCGTCGGGGAAGCGCAGCCCGTAGATCTCGCGGCGCCCCGTCCGGTACATCGACCAGACCGAGGTCGCCGTCGTCCCGGCGAGATAATCGCGCACGACGATTTCGATCGGCAGGATGTCGAGCCGCTTGCAGAGCAGCACGTTCGGGTCGGGGTAATCGATGACGTGGTTCGGGCAAATGTCGGCGGTGCGGTCGAACCAGAATCGCGCGATCTGGGTCAACACCTGCCCCTTGAACGGGATCGCGACGATGTTGCGGTCGAAGGCGCTGAGCCGGTCGCTGGCGATAATCAGCCGCCGACCATCCGGCAGATCGTAATTGTCGCGCACCTTGCCGCGATAGTGGTTGGGTAGCTCGGGGATCGTCGCGTCATCGAGGACGAGGTCGAGATGGCGGGCGAGAAAATCCGGATCGACCATGATGGAGGCTCGTCAAGGAGAGGCAGGCAGAATGTGATATGGCGCGCGCGGCGGCGGCGCAAGATGGCTCGCGCGACCGTTCGGTCGCTCGCCCGCCGCGAAGAGCGGTGCTATAGTGCCGATGCGGCCCGGCCAACCGGGTCCGGCTTCAAAGAAGTGTTCGGGAGGTCACATCATGGCGAAATTTCTGATCACCGCTTCCTATACGGCCGAGGGGCTGAAGGGGTTGCAGAAGGACAAGGCATCCGGCCGGCGCGACGCCGTCCGCCAGGCCTGCGAGAGCGTTGGCGGCAAGCTCGAATGCATGTATTACGCCTTCGGCGACGACGATGTCGTGATCATTGCCGATCTGCCGGACAATGTGACCGCCAGCGCGGTATCGCTTACGGCGTCGGCAACAGGCCTCGTGCGCACCCGGACGACCGCCTTGTTGACGGTCGAGGAGACCGACAAGGCGCTTACCGCTTCGGTCAAGTTCCGCGGCGCCGGCACCTGATCCCGCTATCCGGCGCGAGATTGCGTCGCTTCGCTCGCAATGACAGCAAAGGGGTTGTCATCGCGAGGAGCGAAGCGACGAAGCAATCTCGGGCAGGATAGGCGAAAGCGCTGCGACCAAACCAGAGGGGCCTGACGATGATCATCGACACGCATGCCCATGTCGTGCCGAAGAGCCTCCTCGACGCGCTGCGCAGCGAAAAGCGGCTCTTCCCGTCGGTCAGGCTCGATACCGAGGGCGCCGCGCCGCGCCTGGCGTTTGCCGGCGGGGCGCCGGGTCGGCCGATCCAGCCGCGGCTCTCCGACCTCGCCCAGCGCCGCGACTGGCTCAAGGACGCCCGGGTCGACCATCAGCTGGTCGGCGGCTGGACCGATGCCTATGGCTACGAATTGCCGGGCGAAGAGGGCGCCGATTGGGCGCGGTTTTACAACGACCACATGCGACAGGATGCCGCCGCGCTACCGGCGTTGTCCGCGCTCGCCACGGTGCCGTTGCAGGATGGCGCGCGGGCGGCAATCGTGCTGGACGAGGCGCTCGATGCCGGCTTCAAGGGCGCGATGATCGCGACCCAGCCCAACGGCATCGGCGGCAATCTCGACGACCCGAGCCTCGACCCGTTCTGGGAGGTCGCCTCGGCGCGCCGCGCGGCGATCTTCCTCCACCCGCACTACATTTGCAGCGACGACCGGCTCGACGGTTACGATTTGATCAATGCCGTCGGCCGCCTGGCCGATACGACGATCGCGGTGGCGCGGCTGTTGTTTTCCGGGCACCTGACCCGCTATCCCGGGGTGAGCCTCGTCCTGTCGCACGCCGGCGGCGCGTTGCCCTACGCGCTCGGGCGGTTGAAGCGCAACCAGGTAATCCATGCCGACTACGCGAACCCGGAAGAGGGGTTCCGCCGGCTCTATTTCGACACGGTGATGTTCGAGCCGCGCGCCTTGCGCTTCCTGTGCGATGTCGCCGGCGCCGACAAGATCATGCTGGGCTCCGACTTTCCGTTCGGGATCGGCGACCCCGACCCCTGTGGGATCGTCGATGCGACGCCGCTGACCGCGGCCGAGCGCCGCGCCATTCTCGGCGACAACGCGGCGCGGATCTTTCACGTCGAATGCGGCTGCGGCGCCGCTACGGCTGGGGAATGATCGGCGCGCTGGCGGCCGGCCTTACGCGGCCGAACGCGCGGATGCCGAGGGTGGTCCGGTAACCGCGCGTTCGGGCGGAAAGGTTGCGGTCGCCTCGGTGCCGACGCCCACCACCCTGCGCAGCTCCAGAGAGCCGCCGTGCAGCTCCATGATCGCCTTCACCGCCGGGAGTCCGAGCCCGGCGCCGGCTTGCTGACGGCTGAGCGAGCTGTCGATTTGCACGAAGGGCTGCAAATTCTCCGGGGCGATGCCGATCCCGGTATCCGCCACGGTGATCCGCATGCCGGCCTGTGGATCGAAGCGTGCGCGGACATCGATGCACCCTTCCGCGGGCGTGAATTTCACCGCGTTGCCGATCAGATTGAACAAGACTTGCCGCGTCTTGCGCTCGTCGGCCCGCAGCAGCGGCAGTTCGGGTATTAGGTCGATATTGGCCGTCAACCCGGCCTTTTCGATCGATGTGCGGCTCACCCGAACGGCTGAGCGGATCACTTCCCCGAAATCGATGGTTTCCTCATTGAGCTCGAGCTTGCCGGCTTCGGCCTTGGTCAAATCGAGGATGTCGTTGATCAGCTGTAGGAGGTGCGTGCCGCTGATATGAATGTCGGTGATATAGGACCGGTATTGCGCGTTGCCGACCGGGCCCATCACCTCGTGCTGCATGATCTCGGCAAACCCGATGATTGCGTTCAGCGGCGTGCGCAGCTCATGGCTCATCGTCGCGAGGAACTGCGATTTCGCGCTATTGGCGCCGTCGGCTACTTCCTTGGCCTGATAGAGCGCCGCCTCGTAGCGCATGCGTTCGCTGACGTCGCGGACGATGCTGACGATCTCGGTGGCGCCGCTATCCGGATCCCTCGACCGCGTCAGGCTTGCCTCGACCCAGAGGTAGCTTTCATCCTTGCGCCGGCCGCGATAGAGGATCGGGGGCTGTTCGGAATCGTGTTCGAGCCGGGCCAGCGCTTCATTGACCCCGGCAAGATCGTCGGGGTGGATGATCTCTTCCGCGGACATGGCCATCGCCTCCTCGGGCCCATAGCCATAAAGCCGCCGGCAGGCCGGCGAGACGTAGGTCCGCTGCTGAGTGCGGGCGTCGAGGCGCACGATCATGTCGAACGAATGCTCGGCCAAGAACCGATATCGGCGCCCGGTTTCGAGCGCCGTTCGCTCGGCGCGGGAGCGGCGGCTCAGCTCGCGGCCAAGCGCCGAGACCAGGCCGGCGACCGCGGCCACAAGCGCGAGCATGCAGAAGGCGATCGCGATCGCCTTCTGTCTCCAGTAAGCAAGCACGGTGTCCTGCGCCATTCCGACGGTCAGGACAAGCGGCAGGCTGCCGATGCGGCGGTAGGTGAAAAAACGCTCGATACCGTCGATCAGGGATACTACGGGGAGGGTGCCGGTTTTGGATTGCGCACGTTCGTGGAACAGGCCCCAGCTTCCGAAATCGGCGCCGATCAGGCGCTCGTCGAAGGGTGTGCGATAGACCAATCTGCCGTCCGAACGAAGCAACGTGATCGACCCGCCGATCCGTTATTAATGAGCGCGAAAAACTCGGCGAAAAAGTCGAGACGTAGCGTGCCGAAGACGATTCCGGCAAAGCTGCCGTTGGGCCGCTCCAGCCGGCGGCTGAGCGCGATCGACCAGTCGCCGGCCGGCTCGGCCTTGAACGGGACGCTGATATAAAGTCCGGCTTGCCGCTGGTCGCGATGCACGCGGAAAAAGTCGCGATCCGCGAAATTCTGGTCCGGCGGCGCGGCCTGCCGGGAATCGATGGTGAGCCGCCCCTTGTCGTCGAGCACCATCGTCGCGCCGAGATACCGCGCGGTGGCCGCCCCGTCAAAGAGGACCGGGTTGCGGATCTCGGGGCGGGTATTGTTGATTCCGGGCAATCGCAGGCCGTCGATCACCGCCTGCAGCGACAGATCGTAAAGCTCGATCGTGCGTTCGACATCATGCTCTCGATGGCGGCAGCGACGTTGTCGCGCGATTGGGCGGCATGCTCCAGGGCGACGCGGCGGGCATCCCACAGCAGCCAGCCGGTCAGCAACATGACACAGACGAGAACCCCGGCCGCTCCGAGGACCAGCAGCCGGATTGATGGCGCGGCTTTAGGAAACCGCCTCACAACCCAACGGGTACGCGGGTGGCCCCCGCGAAAGGCCCATCTGCCTCTCCGCCGCAAAACTCGCAGCCCTCCTTTGCGCCCGATTTGGTTAAGATTTCGTCACAGGGCAAGCCGCGAGCGCACAGCTGTGCCGCCGCCGCCCGCCGACCAGAGGGAATCATATGACTCAGCTATCGGGCGTCCACGAGGTCCTTAAAGCCGCGAGCGACCGCGGCGATGTCCCTGGCGTCGTCGCGATGGCGGCGACGCGCGACGGCGTGATCTATCAAGGCGCGTTCGGCCGGCGCAAGCTGCCCGACGGCGTCGCGATGACCGCCGATACCGTGTTCTGGATCGCCTCGATGACCAAGGCGATCACCTCGGCGGCGGCGATGCAGCTCGTCGAGCGGGGCAAGCTCGCGCTCGACCAGCCGATCGTCGGGCTGTTGCCGGAACTCGCAACGCTGCAGGTGCTGGAAGGCGTCGATGCCGATGGCGAGCCGAAGCTGCGCCCGGCGCGGCGACCGATCACGCTGCGGCACCTGATCACTCATACCGCCGGCTTCGTCTACGACATCTGGAATGGGGAGATGGGCCGCTACATGGCAAGGCGGGGCATCCCCGCTATTGGCTCCTGCCAAAACGCCGCGCTGGCGTTGCCGCTGGTATTCGAGCCGGGCGAGAAATGGGATTACGGCATCAATATCGACTGGGTCGGCAAGGCGGTAGAGCGGGCCAGCGGGCAGAGGCTCGGCGACTATTTCGCCGAGCATCTGTTCGGCCCGATCGGCATGCGGGATACCGGCTTCCGACTGACAGCGGGCCAGAGCGCCCGGCTCGCCGGCATGCATGCGCGCGGCGCAGGCGACGCGCTCGCTCCGATCGAGTTCGCGATCACGCAGGCGCCCGAGTTCGAGATGGGCGGCGGCGGTCTTTACGGCACGGCGGCCGACTATCTGGCCTTCGAGCGGGTCTTCCTCAACCGGGGCCGCGCCGATGGCGGGCAGGTGCTGCGGCCGGAGACCGTGGCGCTGATGGCGCAGAACGCGATCGGCGAGCTGAATGTCCGGCTGCTCAAGACGGCGGTGCCGGCCTCCTCGAACGACGCCGAATTTTTCCCGGGCATGGTCAAGAAATGGGGCCTCGGCTTCATGATCTCGACCGAAAAGGTACCGGGTGGGCGGAACGCCGGCAGCCTCGCATGGGCCGGTCTCGGCAACACCTATTTCTGGATCGATCCGACGGCCGGCGTTGCCGGGGTTATCCTGATGCAGTTGCTGCCCTTCGCCGACCCGAAGGCGCTGGCGCTGCTCGACGCTTTCGAGCAGACGGTCTATGCCGCGCTGGCGTGACCCGGCGCGCCCGCCGAGCCGCGCTCCCCGATTGACGCAGAGCCGGCATTCGACCATTTGTAGTGGCGGAACAACGGGCCCGGATTGCTAGGGAGAGACCGCATGAGCGTTACGGCGATGAACCATTTTACCGTCTTGAGCGACGACCTCGAGGCGACTCGCGAATTCTACGTCGATTTTCTAGGGGGTCTTAAGGTGGGCTGGCGCCCACCCTTCCAGTTCCCGGGCTGGTGGCTCTATGCCGGCGAGACGCCGATCTTGCACGTGATTCATCGCGACCACCTTCCCGAAGGCGACCGCGCCGGCGTGCTCGACCACATGGCGTTCAGCGCCGAGGATCTGCCCGGCACCGTCAAGAAATTGAAGAGCCGCAACATTGACTACGAGCTGCGCCGGCTCGCCGGCGGCGGGATCTGGCAGCTGTTCTTCCTCGACCCGTGCGGCGCCAAGGTCGAGTTCGATTTCCACAAGGACGAGAAGGCGCCCGCAGGCCACGCCGAGGCTTGATAGCGCTGCGTCCCACTCCCTCTCCGCCCCGGGGGCGGAGAGGGCAGAGCACTTCCCTGTGGACCGCGGGCGTGACGGCCGCGGTCCGAAGTTTCGCTTAGCTTATTCGGCCGGAGCCGGGGCAGGCGCCTGTTGCCCGAAGGCCGGGGTGTCGGTCCGGTCGACCAGGGCTTCGGGGCCTTCGGTCGGCAGGTTCTCCAGCCAATCGATCGCGCCCTGAATATCGTTTTCCCACATCTCGCGCGGCAATTCGTAGAGGAATTCGACGCCGTAGCCGTTCGGGTCGTTGATGTAGACGCTGTGCGTCACGCCATGGTTGACGCGCCAGTTGAATTTGATCCCCCGGCTCTGCAGGAAGGCCAGCTGCTGCAGCCAGGCCTCCCGGCTCGGCATGGCCAGGGCGACGTGGTTGATCGCGACGCTGCCGTCCGCCAGCACCCACTCCGCCGGCGGCGGCAGGTTCGGGCTCTCGACCAGCGCGACGTCGTGGTGGGTCAGCTTCCCGTCATGGTCGGCGCTGTAGAAGCGCATCTTGGGCAGGTTCGGCCCGCTGGTGCGGGGGCGCAACGCGGCGACCTGCTTCAGGCCGACAATCTCGGTCCAGAAGCGATGCGATTCCTCGATGTCGCGGACATTCAGCACAAGATGATTGATGCCGCGGGGCGATACTGCCGCGGCTGGGGCCGCCGGGGCGTCGGAAGCACGGTTGGCCATCGCTGTCCTCCAAATCAGATCAAGACGTCAGATACTCTCGTAAATCCGGGCACACAAGCCGGCATCGGCTGCCTCGGGCAACGAACGGCTCAAGGAACCTTGAGCGGGTCCATCAGCTCGTCGAGGAGCGCCCGTGCTTCGAGCAGTTCGCGCCTTATCTCTTCGAGCGCCTCCCGCGTGTCCGGCTTTGTCGGGCGCCGCCGCGCGCGGCGCGCCGGCAGTTCAGGGCCCGGCGGCTCGTCCGCACCCGCCGGATCCGGGCGAGCGTCGAGCGGAAATAGGCTCGGCGCCGGATCGATTGCCGCGGCACGCTCCGCGGCGCCGACGCCCAGGAGTTTCTGCACGCCGCGGATCGTGTAGCCGTCGTGGTAGAGGCACTGCCGGATGCGGCGCAGCAGAAGAATGTCTTCCGGCCGGTAATAACGCCGGCCGCCGCGGCGCTTCAGCGGCTTCAGCTGGGCGAACTTCGATTCCCAGAAGCGCAGCACATGCGTCGGCAGGTCGAGGTCGCCGGCGACCTCGCCGATGGTGCGGAACGCCGCGGTGCCTTTGACCGGTCCAGGCGGAACGGGCTCGCCTGTCTCGCTCACTTAGGTGGGCTCGCTCACCTAGGCAGGCGCCGCCTTGGCGGCGTCCGACCTCGCCGTGACCGCGGCGCTGGTGCCCGGTCCGGACTGATTGAGGCCGTTGTTGATCTGGTGCTTGAGCGCATGCGACGCACGGAAGACGAGGACGCGGCGCGGGCTGATCGGGACTTCCTGCCCGGTCTTCGGATTGCGCCCGACGCGCTGCCCCTTCTTGCGGACGGCAAAGCTGCCAAACGACGAGATCTTGACCATATCGCCGCGCTCCAGCGCGCGCGAAATCTCGGCAATCACCGATTCGACGAGTTCGGCCGACTCGTTGCGCGAGAGCCCGACCTCTTGATAGACCGCCTCGGTAAGCTGAGCACGGGTAACCGTATGACCGGCCATGGACGCCCTCCCCTGCTTGAGGGAAGGTATCGCAGCCGGAAAAATTCGTCAAATTACAAAGCGTTGCCCGGGATTTTTGGCGTCGGATTTTTCCGTGGGCCGCTACCACCGCATGACGCTGGCGCCCCAGGTGAGGCCGCCGCCCAGCGCCTCCATCAAGACAAGGTGCCCCGGTCGGATCCGGCCGTCGGCCACCGCCTCGTCGAGGGCGAGCGGAATCGATGCCGCCGAGGTGTTGGCATGGCGCTCGATCGTGACGATGGTCCGCTCCGCCGCCAGCCCAAGCCGGCGTCCGACCGCGTCGATGATCCGCGTATTCGCCTGATGCGGCACCAGCCAGTCGATATCGCCCGGGGCGAGCCCGTTCGCTGCCAGAGCTTCACCGACAACCTCGCTCAAATGCTGTACCGCCTGGCGGAACACCTCACGGCCTTCCATCCTCAGGAAGCCGGCGTGGCCGGTCGAGGACGGGCCGCCGTCGACATAGAGGATGTCGTGCAGGCGGCCATCCGAATGCAGATGGGTGGAGAGCACGCCGCGACTGGTCGGGCCCCCCGGCGCCGCATTCAACACGATCGCCCCGGCCCCGTCGCCGAACAGAACGCAGGTGCTGCGATCCTCCCAGTCGAGGATCCGCGAAAAGGTCTCGGCTCCGACCACCAGCGCGGTGCGCGCCTGGCCCAGCCGCAACGCGTTGTCGGCAGTCGCCAGCGCGAAGATGAACCCGGAGCACACCGCCTGCACATCGAACGCGGCGCCGCGCGTCATGCCCAGCCGCGCCTGCAGCTTGACCGCGGTCGACGGAAAGGTTTCGTCGGGCGTTGCCGTCGCGAGCACGATCAGGTCGAGGTCGCTGCCGCTCATCCCGGCGCGCTCGAGGGCGCGGCGCGACGCGTGGAACGCGAGGTCCGAAGTCAACTCGCCCTTGGCGGCGATGCGTCGCTCGCCAATCCCGGTGCGCTGCCGGATCCAGGCATCCGACGTATCGAGCCGCGCCGCCAACTCTTCGTTGGTGACGACCCGCTCGGGGAGATAGCCGCCGCACCCGGCAACTCGGGAGCGCAGGGTCATGTCGGCGCGCTCACAACGCGGCAGACTGCTCGGTCGACGGCGCCCGGTTGAGGCGCGCGAGGTCGTCGCCGATCTTCTGCAGGAAACCGTTGAGCTTGAGGTCCGCAGCGACGCCGATGGCGTTCGCGAAGCCGAACGCATCGGTCGAACCGTGGCTTTTGACCGCGATGCCGGCCAACCCGAGAAACATCGCCCCGTTATAGCGGCGCGGATCGAGCCGCGCCGCGAATTTCTTGAGCGCCCCGCGGGCAAAGACATATCCGATGCGCCCTGATAGCGAGTGCTGGAACGAGGCGCGCAACGATTCGCTGAACAGCTTGGCGATCCCTTCGATCGTCTTCAGCGCGACGTTGCCGGTGAACCCATCGGTGACGATGACGTCGACCGTCCCGGCCGCGATGTCGTCGCCCTCGATAAAGCCGTGGAACCGGATCGGGGTCATCCCGCCGCGCAAGCGCGCGCCGGCGCCGCGCACCGCGTCATTTCCCTTGAGGTCCTCCGAACCGACATTCAAAAGCCCCACCGTCGGCTGCACCAGCCCCAAGACGGTGCGCGCGAAGACGTCGCCCATCAGGGCAAATTGCACGAGGTTTTCGGCATCGCACTCGATGTTGGCACCGAGGTCGAGCATCACGCTCTCGCCGCGCCGCGTCGGGAGAATGGTTGCGATCGCCGGCCGGTCGATCCCCGGCAAGGTTTTGAGCACGAATTTGGCGATCGCCATCAGCGCGCCGGTATTACCGGCGGAGACGACGCCGTCGGCGCGCCCATCCCGGACCGCGTCGATCGCCAACCGCATGCTCGACTGTCGTCCGCTGCGCAGCGCCTGTGACGGCTTGGCATCGTCCGCCACCGCCTCGTCGGTATGATGCACCGTCGCCACCTCGGCGAGCCGCGGCAATCTGGCGAGCAGCGGGGTGATCTGGGCGGCGTCGCCGAACAGCAGAAATTGCACGCTGGGGTGCCGTTCCAGGGCGATATTCGCGCCTGTCATCACCATTGCCGGGGCACGGTCGCCGCCCATCGCGTCGATGGCGATAGTGATGCTGTCGCTCATCGCGCGCGTGCCTTGCCCCGCCGCCGAGGGGTCAGGAGGTCGATGCCGGCTGAGGCGTAACCTCGCGCCCGTCGTAAAATCCGCAGGACGGGCACAGATGATGCGGCCGCTTCAGCTCGCCGCAATCCGGGCATTCCGCATAAGTCGGCGAGCTTAGCGCATGATGCGAGCGGCGCATCTTACGGCGCGATGGCGAGGTTTTCTTTTTTGGAACGGCCATGATCGACTCATTTAAGGCTGTGCGGAGCGTTACCGTACTAAGCCAAATTTCCGAGCCCCCGGCAACAGCAATGGAACTCGGCGGCTCATCGCGGGCGATCGACGAGCCGCGACAGCGCGGCGGCCAGCGGACCGGGTTCGTCCGCCGCCGGTACCTTGGCATCGAGGATCGCATCGGGGCTGCGCGGGAAAGGCGGCAGCGCCAGCGAGAATTGCTGGGCCACGGCCTCGCCGACATCGATCGCGTTGCCGACGAGGGGCTCGAAGGCGATTTCGTCCTCGACGGTCTCGCCCGCATCCGCCTCCATCTCGGGCAGCGCGTAGAGCAAGGTGAACGCCTCCGACGCCGCGCCGCGGACCGGATCGAGGGTGACGACGCAGCTTTGCACGAATTCGGCGGAAAAAGTGGCGCGCAACCGGAACATGTCCCCCCCGAGACGTACCAGCTCGACCTCGGCGCTGAGCCGATCGACGACCGGGAGGTCGAACCGTCGGGCGAGGGCGGCGCGCTCGGCCTCCGTGGCGGCGATTTCCTGGCGAAACGGTTCCGCTCCGAGCCGCGCCAGCGGGACGAGACGCGAGAATTCCGGCTGGGCGGTGCTGGTCATCGCTCGCCGGCCGGCTCGGGCATCGCCGCGGCGCGCGGCGGACCTCCGAACGAGAGGCGGCCCGCCAGCAATTCCGCGGCGCCCTGCTCGTTCAGCCGCGCTGCCTCGCGGCGTACATAGCCCGCCATGGCTTCGAGAAGGGCCGGGTTCGGCGCCGCGGTCCCAAAGAGATTGCGCGCGAGCGCGGGTTTAAGCACCGAATCATCGTCCGCCAGACCGCTTTCGTAGGCCGCGACACGGCCGTAAAACGCCTCTGCCATCCGCTTGATCTCGCGGCCGACGCTGAGATCTCCCGTGCCCATTTCGCGCAGCGAGCGATCGAAATCGGCAAACATCGTATCGAAAAGGCGCTGGCCCAATGGCGCTGCCTGCGGCTGTTCGCGCTTCAGCCGATGGAGATAGAGGAAGGCATGCAGACAAATCAGCTCAAATCGGCCGTCGACCGTATCCGGCACGCCGCCGTCGATAAAAAAACCGGGCTCGCGGGCGTGCTCGACAATGCTGCCGTAGGCAAGCTCGGCCGCCTTTCGAACGGGTATGGTTCTGAGCAGCGTGAACATTGCAGACAGTCGCAGCGCATTCTGGCGCATTAGTGGGCGTTGACAGCAGCCCACCCTCGGCTAAAGTCAAACCCAGAGATGGGCTGAAGCCATACCTATTTCAACATAAGCCAAGGTAACCCAACCGCGTGTTCCGCAGCACTCGCCGCACGATAGTTCTCCCAGTCTCGGTTGCCGCCGCGCTGGCCGCAACCGGTCTCGGGGCCTGCGTTGCAACCGTCGACCAGCGCGGCAATTTGCCGGAACCCGAAAAGTTCGCGGAAATCCATCCCGGCACCACTACCAAGGAGCAGGTGGCCAAGATCCTGGGGACACCGTCGAGCACCGGGGTGTTTGACGACAAGAACTGGTACTACATCAGCCGGCGCACAAAGCAGGTGGCGTTCTTTGACCCGGATGTGTTGGACCAGCAGGTTTATATCGTCAATTTCGATGCCACCGGGGTGGTACGAGGCGTCGACCACAAGGATTTGAAGGATAGGCGGGAGATCGAGCCTGCCCCCGGAGCCACACCGGCGCCGGGGCGCGAGCTGACCTTCCTCGAACAGGTGCTCGGCAATATCGGCCGCTTCAACAAGGGCGGGTCGAGCAGCGGCGATAGCGGCGACAAGACGGCGAAGCCGTAAGACCCGGATCGGTTAGGCCTAGGCGCGCGACGCGTGCCGTTCACGCCAGCGCGTAGAGGTGCTCCGGCGAAGGTGCGGCGTGGCCCAGTTCGACCCGCTTCACCGCCGCGATCAGCTTTTCGTGGGTCGGGGCCGGGAGGCCGATCTCGCGGCCTCTTTCGACGATGACGCCGTTGATGAAGTCGATCTCGGTGCGCCTTCCCTTCTCCATGTCCTGGCCCATCGACGGGCGCTGGTGCTCGCTGCGCTGCTGCGAGTTGCGCAGCGCGAGCATCAGCGATTCGACCGAATCGAGCGCGGCCCGGTCACCTTCCGAGGCGCGCGCCAGCGTCTCGGAATCCTGGCCGGCGATGTCCTCGAGCCGATAGCCGAGCGCCTGGCCGATTCGCACCGCCTCGCCGCCGAGCTTGATGATGACGCGGCGAATGCGCGCGTCCTGGCGCATGTCGTTGCCGGACAGCCCGCTCGCCGCCGAGACGCCGTTGTGCATGCCGTTGACGCACAGCTTCGACCAGCGCTCGCCCCACAGATTGTCGGTGACCTTGCAGGTGTCGACGGTGCGGATCATCGCGCCCAGCTCCTCGATCCGCTGGGTCATCCGGCCATGCACCTCGCCGACCCGGTAGACCTCGTGCCCCGGCGGGTTCTTGGCGCCGGTGCGGCGGATCTTGCCGGGGGCGTAAAGCTCGGCGGAGAGGATCGCGGCGATCGCGCCGACCGTTCTCCCCCAGCCCACGATGCCGGCGATGCGCTCCTCATTGATGCAGTTCTGCAGCGAGACGACATACCCGGTCGGGGCGAGGTATTGCCGGATCATCGTCGCCGCCCACTCGGTGTCGTAGGATTTGACCGAGATGAAGGCGATGTCGATCGGCCGCTCCTTGGCGAGGTGCTGGACCTCGGTCAAATGCAGCATCTTAGGCCGGGCGAGGACGAATTCGTCGGGGGTGACCCCGTCGAGCGCCAGCCCGTCCTTGCGGACCGCCTCGACATGCTCGGGCCAGGGGTCGATCAGCGTCACATCGAACCCGTTATGCGCGAGGTTCCCGCCGGTATAGCCGCCGATCGCCCCGGCGCCGACCACGACGATGCGCTTGTCCATTTCTCTGCTCCCTCTTGTGCTGTCATTGCGAGCGAAGCGAAGCAATCTCGCGACATCGCTACGGACCCATCGAGATTGCGTCGTCGCTGCGCTCCTCGCAATGACAACCCGCTTTGACCCGATGCGCGGCATGATAAGCTTGTTAGAGGGCGCGGCAGAAGCCCGTTGCGACAGGCAGAGAAGGAAACCCGGACGATGAACTGGACCGAACGACGGACACGCTTTCGCGCTCTGCTTGCCGGCAATCGCTGCGTCCACACCGGTTCCGTCTATGACGCGATCTCGGCGCGGATTGCCGAGGATCTCGGTTTCGAGGTCGGCATCTTCTCCGGCTCGATCGGGTCGATGGCGGTGCTCGGCGCGCCGGATCTCGTCGTCATGACCCTCACGGAATTTGCCGCGCAGGCCAATCGGGTCTGCCGCGCCGGCAACCTTGCGCTGCTGGTCGATGCCGATCACGGCTACGGCAACGCGCTCAACGTGCGCCGCACGGTCGAGGAATTGGAGATCGCCGGGATTTGCGCGATGTCGATCGAGGATACGGTGCTGCCGCGTGCCTATGGCCCGAGCGGCAAGCCGACGCTGATCCCGGTCGAGGAGGGGATCGGCAAGATGAAGGCGGCCTTGTCCGCCCGCCAGGACAAGAATCTCGCCATCGCCGGGCGCACCAGCGCGCTTGCGATCACCGGCGTCGACGACGCGATCAAGCGCGCCAAGGCCTATGAGGCGGCCGGGGTCGATGCGATTTTCCTGGCCGGCGGCGTCACCGTCGCGGCGATCGAGGCGGTCTCGTCAGAAATCAAGATCCCGCTGATCACCGGTGGCGGCGCCGGTCCGCTCGCCGACCTCGACTGGATGGCGGCGCACCGCGTCCGGGTCGCCTTGCAGGGCCACGCGCCGTTCAGCGCCGCGGTGCAGGCGGTCTACAACACGCTGAAGGCGTTGCGCGACGGCGCCAAGCCGGCCGATTTGACCGGCATCGCCTCACCGGAGCTGATGCAGCAGGTCACGCGCGGCGCGGATTACCGGCAGTGGACCAGGGACTTCCTCGGCGGGGAATGATGCAACCAATGCACCTCTGGCTGCCACTGGGAAACTCCCTCTCCGCCCGGGACGCGGGAGAGGGCTCAGAAGGGGGGATCGCGTGCGCATTCTGATCGTTTCGGCCTTGCTGATCGCAACCGCCTCATGCGCGTGGCCGCCGCCTCCCGCCGAGATGGCTGCGCCTCCGCCCGCGGCGGCGGCCGTGCCAGCCCCGGTCCCGCCGCCAGTCGCGCTGATGGCCCCGCCGCCTTTCGCGATGCCGCCGCCGCCGGTCGCGGTGGCTGCACCGCCTCCGCCGCCGACCGTCGCGGTTGTCCCCGCGCCGGTTGTGTGGATCTTTGGCCCGCCGCCGCCGGGGCGCTTGACACTGAGCAATTTCAGCTTCGATAGCGCGCATGTCGAGGCGGTGATCACCGGCGCCCCGGACTGCGCGCCGCGCGAGGGGACCGCGACCAGCGATTTCGTGCTGCCGCTCAACGGCACAAGGGTCATCCAATCGGTACCGGGGGCCGATATATGCTGGCGCCGCGCCATCGAGCCCGGGGCGGCCCCGAGGACGGCCCGGTCAACGCCCGCTTGGACAGAGTGGAACCGGGCGTTCCTCTCATCCGGGCGCTCGGTCGACTCGCGACTCTGAGATCCCGAGCGCGAGGCCGCCGAATATTTTGAAAGGAACTGACCCGATGATCACCGCGATCGTGCAATACCGTCTGCCGCCTTCGATCGATCTGAAAGCGTGCGCTGAGCATTTCCGCAAGATCGCACCGGGTTTTCGCAGCGTGCCGGGGCTCATTCGCAAGCAGTTCATCTATGCCGAAGACGGCTGGGCCGGTGGGGTTTATCTGTGGGAGAGCCGCGCCGACGCCGACGCGTTCTACACCGGCCCCTGGCTCGAGGGCATCCGTGAGCGCTACGGCATGGACCCGCAGATCAAGTATTTCCACACCGCCTGCGTCACCGACAATGCGGTCGAGGCGGTGCTGTTGCCGAACGCGGCGGAATAAACGTTTTGCTTGTCATTGCGAGGAGCGCAGCGACGAAGCAATCTCGGCACTCGGGGACGAGATTGCTTCGCTCCGCTCGCAATGACACCCAGGGACAGACATGACCCGCATCACCTCCATCGCCACCTACCCGATTTCGGTGCCGCGCCCGGTTCCGGTATGGACCGCGCAGGAGGAGAGCAAGGCGTGGTCGGTCATCCTCACCGAGGTGAAGACCGATGATGGCCTCGTCGGCTATGGCGAGATCCACGGCACGCCGATGCCGCGGATCTGCGAGTGGGTCGCCCGCTTCGCCGAAATTGTCCGCGGCATGGATGGGTTGGCGCATGAGGCGGTGTGGGACCGGCTGTTCGCGCTGACCTGCCCGCGACCCGGCGCGATCGACGGTACGAACAGCGTGATGTCGCCGCTGCCGCGCGGCGAGCGCCCCGCAATCATGGCGGCGATTGCCGGGATCGACATCGCTCTCTGGGATCTGAAGGGCAAGGCGGCGGGGCTGCCGGTGTGGCGCTTGCTCGGCGGCGAGAACCGCCCGCTCTTCACCTACGCGACCGGCGGCTACTATCGGCCGGGTGCTACCAATGCGGATTACGGCGAGGAGCTGGCCCGGTTTCTCGATCTGGGCTACCGCGCGGTGAAGCTCAAGACCGGCGCCGGGAGCGTCGCGGCCGAGGCGGAACGGGTCGGCGCGGTGCGCGCCGCGCTCGGCGAGGCCCCCGACCTGCTGCTCGACATGAACGCGCCCTACGATTTACCCGACTCCATCGAGTTCGCGCATCGCGTCGAGCTCCATCGCATCTTCTGGCTCGAGGAGCCGCTGCATTGGTATCTGCAGCCCGCTGATTTCGCCCGGCTCGCCGCGGCGACGCCGATCCCCCTGGCGCATGGCGAGCGCGAGCTGACCCGCTTCACGGTGCGCGATTTCATCACCCTGGGCGGCATCCGCTATGTGCAGTTCGACGCGACCCGCGCGGCCGGCTTCAGCGAGGCGTTGCGCGTCGCCGCGCTCGCCGAGCAGCATGGCGTGATGGTGGCGCCGCATACCGCGCCGGCGATCCACGGCCATCTTGTGCTGGCCCTGCCGCGCTGCGCCTTCGGCGTCGAATCGCATGGCGGGCGCGAGACCGACCCGCTCGCCTATGGCCTCTTTCGCGAGCATCCCGAACTGCGCAACGGGCAAATCCATATCGGCGACCGGCCCGGCTTTGGCCTCGACCCCGATTGGGCTTTTGTCGAGCGTTATCGAGTTTAGGCCGGATGCGCAACGTGCTGTTTCCGCGACGACGGATGCTCGAAGTGTCGCTTGCCGGCGCGGCCGCGCTGGGGCTGCCCGGCTTCCTGCGCGCGGAGGCGTTGATGCCAACCCCGCAGCAGACCGCCGGACCGTTCTATCCGCTGAGCTACCCCGACGATTCCGACAATGACCTCGTCCATGTGAACGGGCACGCCGAACCGGCGAAGGGCACCGTCATCCGCGTCACCGGGCGCGTTCTCGATCGCGCCGGGCGGCCGCTCGCGGGTGCCCGCGTCGAGATCTGGCAATGCGACGACAACGGCCGCTATCACAATGTCCAGGATGATCGCACCGACCGGCCGCGCGACGACAACTTCCAGGGCTTCGGGCGAACGGTGACCGACGGCGCGGGCGGCTACAGCTTTGTGACGATCCGGCCGGTGCCGTATCCCGGCCGCACCCCGCATATTCACTTCGCTGTGGCGGCGCCGGGATTGCCACGCTTCGTCACGCAGATGTATGTCGCCGGCGAGAAGCTGAACGACATCGACTCGGTGTTGCTGGGGGTGCGCGATCCCGCCGCGCGGGCTCGCCTGATCGTGCCATTGCGGCCGGCGCCGGATATCGGGCGAGCGGCGCTCGCCGCCAGCTTCGACATCGTACTTGGCTAAGCCGCCGGATTAGCCGCGCGCCTCCCGGATCGTGCGCCAGAGGCGCTCGGGGGTCGCCGGCATCGGAATCTCGCGGATGCCGAGCGGCTGCAATGCGTCGACCAGCGCGTTGCCGACCGCCGGCATCGCGCCGACCGCGCCGGCCTCGCCCGCGCCCTTGACCCCGAGCGGGTTGGTCTTGGTCGGCACCGGGTTGCTCTCGCAATGGATCGCCGACAAATCGTCGGCGCGCGGCATCGCGTAGTCCATGAACGAGCCGGTGACGAGCTGCCCCGAGCCCGCATCGAAATGGATGTCCTCCATCAGCAGCTGCCCGATGCCCTGGACGATGCCGCCGCAGATCTGACCCTCGAGCAGCAGCGGGTTCAACACCGTGCCGACATCGTCGACGACGCTGTAACGGAGAAGCTCGACCGTCCCGGTCTCGGGGTCGATCTCCAACTCGCAGATATGGACGCCATTGGGGAAATTCTGCTGCTTGGCGCTGTACGCGGCGCTGGCGACGAGGCCCGGCTCCATCCCGTCGGGCAGGCTCGGCGGGTCCCAGGCCGCGGCGGCGATCTCGGCGAGCGACACGGCGCGGTCGGTGCCGGCGATCGCAAAGACGCCATCGGCGAGTTCAACATCGGCCTCGGCCGCTTCAAGCTGGTGGGCGGCAATCGCCTTCGCCTTGGCGACGATCTTCTCGGTGGCGAGATAGACCGCCGAGCCGCCCAAGGTCGCGGTGCGCGAGCCGCCGCTGCCCTCGCCGATCGCCACCTTGTCGGTGTCGCCCTGGAGGTACTGCACCTGATCGGGATGGATGCCGAGGCGGTCGCACACGAGCTGCTTGTAGATCGTCTCGTGCCCCATCCCCTGGGTGATCGAGCCGCTGAGGAGCGTCACGGTGCCGCCGCGGTCGAAACGGATCTCGGCGGCCTCGAAGCCGCCGGCGGCGGCGCGCTCGATCGTGTTGGAAAGCCCGATGCCGCGCAGCTTGCCGTGGCGGCGGGATTCGGCGCGGCGCGCCTCGAACCCGGCGACATCGGCGAGCGTGAGCGCGAGATCGAGGTTCCGGGCAAATTCGCCGCAATCATAGGTGAAGATCAGCCCGGTCTTGAACGGCATCGCCTCGGGCGGGATCATGTTGCGCCGGCGCAGCTCGACGCGGTCGATGCCGAGTTCGGCGGCCGCCTCGTCGACCATCCGCTCGATGACATAGCCGAATTCCGGCCGGCCGTTGCCGCGATAGGGCCGCATCGGGTTGGTGTTGCTGAAGACGGCAGTGACATCGGCATGGATCGCCGGCGTGCGGTAGACCCCGGCGAGGGTCCCGAGGTTCATCACGAACGCGTTCGAGCCGGCCTGCGCATAGGCGCCGACCGCAGCGATGACCTTGACGCGGAAGGCAAGGAACTGGCCGTCCTTGTCGAGCGCCAATTCGGCCTCGGTGACGTGGTCGCGCGCCTGCGCGTCGGAGAGGAAGGCTTCCGAGCGCGTGCTCGTCCATTTTACCGGGCGCCCGAGCAGCTTGGCCGCCAGGAGGACCAGCGCCACTTCGTTGTAGATCGCCGATTTCATGCCGAAGCTGCCGCCGATGTCGCCGGCGACGACGCGCACGCGGCTCTCCGGCACCTTGATGATCTGGGCCAGTTCGGCGCGGTAGGCGTGGGTGCGCTGCAGCGTGGTATAGATCGTGTAGCGGCCGTCCGACGGGTTGAAATCGCCGATCGAGCCGCGCGGCTCCATCGCCGCCGCCGTCACCCGGTTGATGACCATCCGGCGCTTGACGATGTGGTCGGCGCGGTCGAAGCCGGCCTCGACCGCCGCCTTGTCGCCGACCTCGTGGACAAAGCAGATGTTGTCGGGGCAGTCCTCCCAGACGCGCGGCGCGCCCGGCAGGACCGCACCGGCGGTCGATACGGCTGCCGGCAGCGGCGCGTATTCGACCTCGATCAGCTCGGCGGCGTCGGCCGCCTGATGCTTGGTCTCGGCGACGACAAAGGCGACATAGTCGCCGACCCAGCGCACCCGGTCGGTGACCAGCGCTGGAAAGCGCGGCCGATACATCGGCCCGCCGCCCCGCCGCCGCATGCCGTCCGGCACCGGCAGATCGCCCCAGCCCGCTTGTTGCCAATCGGCGCCGGTGAGCACCGCCAGCACTCCTGGCGCGGCCTTCGCCCGGGCGACATCGACCCTGCGGATCCGCGCATGCGCATGGGGCGAGCGCAGCACATGGCCGAACGCCATGCGCGGCTGCACCATGTCGTCGACGTAGCGCCCGCCGCCACGCAACAGCCGCGGGTCCTCGAAGCGTGGCACCGGCTGACCCACTGCGAATTCACCCATAATCTCCTCCGGATTTAGCCCGCGCGCCGCATCAGCGGAATGGATTGATTATGAGCACGCCGTCAATCTCTCGGCCATGGCTCATGTCCTCAGTGTATAGCTCCCGACAGCCGAGTGCTCTCGCCGCGGCAATAATCGCACAATCCCAGTAGGAAAAGCGGTGGGCGACCCGGATCTCCAGCGCTGCGTCAAGCAGGCCCAAGGTCATGTCCTGAACTCGAAAACGGGTCCATGCCCTGATCAGGCCAATGGCCATCTCATGCGGCAGCCGGCGCGGGCGGGTCTGGCGCGTTGCCTGAGTGTAAAACTCCTGGAGCACCTGAATTGACACGGCACCGTCGTCGCGCTCCAGCAGAGCGGTAGCGCGCTCACGCTTTGTTGCTTCGGCAGGATCGCGACTGATTGAATAAATCAGGACATTCGTATCGAAAAACACCGACACGTTCATAACCGCCGATCGTAGAGTTCATCGCGCGGCAGGTTTTCCGAGGCGCTGAAGTCCGTAATCCGCTCGCGTATTTCGCGTTCCAAGCGCTTCAGTCGTTCAAACTCTGTCTCGCCCGAGGCAAGCTCGGTCAGAAAGCGCTTCACCAGCGCCGACACCGATGTATCGCGCTGCGCCGCCACCATGCGCGCCCGCCGATAGGTTTCATCGTCGAGTGATACTGTGATATTTTTCATAGTTTCACAGGTAATCATTTTCGGCTGGGCGGTCAACAGCGACGGCTCTCCATAAAAGCCCGTTGACGCGGCAGCGCCGATTGAGTGCTTTATGACAACGGGGCGATATTTCAGCGAAAATCCATCTTTACGATCAAGGGAGGCGATTATTTGGACGCCAACGCAGAAACGGCGCAAAGCGCCCTGACAACACCTGTGGGCTCCGCCTCGGTAACATCCGCTAGCTCCGCGGCGGTGCCCCAATCGGGCGATGCGGCGCCGGCCAAGCCGGCTTATCCCTCGCCCGCACCGGAGCCGACCCAGCACGGCCCCAACGGGGTGCGCTTCGATTTCAACGAAGGCTGCCGGGTGGTGTTGCCGGAAGGCGAGCATCCCTGGAAGGTGCGGATTTCCGACCTCGACACCGGCAACATCCTTTACGAAACCGAGATCAAGGCTGGGCGCGTCAGCAGCACCAAGCGCTATTACGTCCGCTTCCGCATCGATATCGGGCAACAGAGCGAGAGCCTCTTCAATCACGAATATTCGGCCGATGGGCAGCCCGTCCTGATCCAGTTCCCGGTCGGCACGCTTGGCGATACGCTCGGCTGGTTTCCCTATGCGGTGAAGTTTCAGGCGCAGCACAAATGCCGGCTGACCTGCGCGATGGCTGAGCGGCTCATTCCCCTGTTCCGCGCGACCCACCCTGAGATCGAGTTTGTGACGCATGAGGAGGTCGACCCCGGGCGCTATTACGCGACCTACAGCATCGGGCTGTTCTTCGACGACAAGGACGGCATCTTTCAGCCCTGCGATTTCCGCCATGTCGGGCTGCACCGCACCGCCGGCTTCATCCTCGGGGTCGACCCGACCGAAATGCCGCCGCGGATCGCGCTCGCCGACGAGCCCCGGCCGTTGCCCGAGCCCTATGTCTGCATCGCCGTGCAAAGCACGACGCAGAGCAAGTGCTGGAACAACCCGCTCGGCTGGCACGAGATCGTCCGCTTTCTGAAGGAGGCGGGATACCGAATCGTCTGCATCGACCAGAAGCCGGTGCACGGCACCGGGATCGTGTGGAACCACATCCCGCACGGCGTCGAAGACGAGACCGGCGATCGGTCGCTCCTGGAGCGCGCGAACTGGCTGCGCCACGCCGATTTCTTCATCGGCCTGTCGAGCGGCCTCTCCTGGCTCGCCTGGGCGGTCGGCACGCCGGTCGTGCTGATCAGCGGCTTCACCCACCCGACCAATGAATTCGCCACCCCCTACCGGGTCATCAACTATCACGCCTGCAACAGCTGCTGGAACGACCCGCGCCACCGCTTCGACCACCACGATTTTCTGTGGTGCCCGCGCCACGCCAACACGCCCCGCCAGTTCGAATGCACGCGGCTGATCACCGCCGAGCAGGTGAAACAAATCGTGCGCAAGATCCCGGGGTTCGGGGTGCCGGGCGCCGTTAAACCCACGCGGGCCCGGGCCGACGCTTAACTGGGCCTGACGCCCGATCGAATTTGCTTGCCCCGGTGGTCGAGCGCACAATAGCCCATCATCGACGACGAGGCGTCGCCGGGCCGTCGAGGGCAAGAGACGGCGCCGATAGGCTGCGGCGGAACCGTCCCTCGGCGGCCCGATACGCGACACGACCGTCAACAGCGGCGCCGGTTAGAGCATCGGGGGCTCGGTGAGCGGCATGATGGTCCGCACATTCGCTTGCATGGCCGACCCCAAGCGAACTATTCTCGATTCCTTCGTTATAAAGCAAAGCCTTTTTGCTACTGGGCTGCGGCCAAGTTAACACTAATTCTTGATGCCGCGGCCCCCGATCCTCGGCAATAGGCATTTGTCTGGGAGACGTATGACTGAGGTATTGCTGCACGGCAACGGGCTGGGCGAGCGCCTCATCAAGTCACGGCATGAATGCGGCGCCCCGGCCCGGTCGATGGTCGGGACGAAGGTGTCGGCGAGGTCGAGGGCCTATTCATGGTCCGATTGTCGATTGATCCGTCGATTTGCCGTTGCAGTTGAGTGCGCCGACACAAAGCACGCGCGCGTTCTGTCATGCGAAGGAGGTATTGTCGAATCTACGTTGTTGCCTCTTGCGCCGGGATCCGAAGGGGCCACACGGGTTCGCGCTATCGCGTCCTCTCGAACACATCCTTTGCCACGAGCGCGGCGGTCATCGCGGCCGGCCAGCCGGCGTAGAAGGCGAGGTGGGTGATCAGCTCGCTGATTTCGTCCTGGGTCACGCCATTGGCGAGGGCGCGCGCGAGATGGCCTTCGAGCTGTTTGTCGCGACCGAGCGCGAGGAGGGTCGCCACGGTGATCAGGCTGCGGTCGCGTTTCGAGAGGCCCGGGCGCTCCCAGACCTCACCATAGATCAAGGTGTCGGAGATTTCGGCGAGCTTGGGGACAGTGCCGCGGATGGCTTCGCGGGCGGGCGAGGTCGGCTGTGCGGGCATGATCTTTGCTCCGGGTTGTTGCGGGTCGCCAGCCTAGAGTAAGTCTCCACCCTGGCAAATCCGCTCTCGCGGGAGGTTCGTATGCGCATTGCGGTCATCGGCACCGGCGGGATCGGCGGGCCCTACGGCGCCTCTCTCGCCAAAGCCGGGGCGGACGTCACTTTTGTTGCGCGCGGGGCGCATCTCGCGGCGATGCGCGAGAGCGGTTTGCGGATCGAGGGCGACCGCGGCGAGAAATTGGTCCGGCCGGCCCAGGCCACCGACGACATCGCCGGCATCGGCCCCGTGGATTACGTGCTGCTCTGCGTCAAGCTGTGGGACGTCGAGAGCGCCGGGGCGCAGATTCGCCCGATCGTGAGACCCGGGACCGCGGTGGTGCCGCTGCAGAACGGCGTCGATTCCGCGGAGCGGCTGGTGCCGATACTCGGGCGTGAGGCGGTGATGGGCGGCACCGCCTTCGTCACCGGCTCGATCGTCGCGCCGGGCGTGGTACGGCAGACCGGCACCTATCAGCAGATGACCTTTGGCGAGCTCGATGGCCGGGCGAGCCCACGCGGCGAGCGGCTGCGCGATTTGTGCGCCGCTGCCGGCTTCGACGGGATCCTCAGCCCAGATGTCCGGGTGCCGATCTGGGAAAAATTCCTCGTCCTGGTGCCGCTCGCCAATGTCAATGCGCTGACCCGCGTGCCGCTCGGCAGATATCGCGCCGACCCGGATTTGTGGGCGCTGGTCGAGGCCAGCATCAGCGAGACCGAAGCGGTCGGCCGCGCCGAGGGCGTCGCCCTCAAGCCCGATGCGGTCAAAAAGGGGCTCGCGATGATCCGCTCGATGCCCGACCACCACATGACCTCGATGGGCAACGATCTGTTGCGCGGCAACCGCCTCGAATTGCCGTGGTTTGCCGGCAAGGTCGTCGAACTCGGCCGTCGTCACGGGATCGCGACGCCGGTTAACGATTTCGTCTACGCGGCCTTGAAGCTGCACGCGAATGGTGCGCCGGCGTAGCGGCGGTTTCCATCCTCGGACCGCGGCCGTCCCGGCCGCATGCGGGCGAGACGCCCGCGGTCCGATGAAATATGTGCCGATCCAAGTAGCTCTGCTTAGCTGAGACTGAATTCGACTCCCTCGTCGAGCGGGATGACCGGGCGCGGCAGGCGGGTCCACTCGAAGCGGCTGAGCATCGGCGAGGTGAGGCCGGGCAGATCGACCTCGACGATCTGCGCCGGCGCGAAGAACTCGTCGAAGCCGCCGCGGAAGTGGCCGCGCGACTTGACCGCGACGCTGCGCGCCCGGGCAATGTCGAGCCCCATCATCTCGAAAAAGATCGGGTCGGCGCATTGCAGCCGGTGCGACACCACGACGGCCGTGATGCCGCCGATGGCGAGCGCCGCGCAAGGGCCGAGCGCGAGGCGCTGGCCGGCATAGATGCCGCGCCGTCCGATGCAGTTGCCGTCAGTCAATGCCGCGACCCGCGCCGGCACGCTCCAGCGCTCGGAAAAACTGGTCGTCTCGGCGCGGTTGAAGCGCGCCTCGAAATTGTAATGGAGGCCGTACCGGTGCGCCTCGGCTGCGAGCGGCGGGTCGTAGATGATCCCGAACAGCGCGCCTTTGACCCCGGCCTCGGCGAAGGCGTGCAGCAGAAACATCGTGTTGCCGCGCCCGCCGCCGCCCGGGTTGTCGCCGACATCGGCAAAGACGAGCGGGGGCTTCGTCTTGTCACGCCCCGCGGCGAGCGCCTGCTCGACCGCCTCGTCGAGCGGGGTGAGTTTCGGATAGAAGCGCGCCCGATTGTCCCAGCCATATTGCGCGATCTCGCGGGCGAGCGACTCGGCGGCGCCCCTGTCGCCGCGCGCGGTCACGATGACGCTGAGTCCGTTCTTGGCGGTATCGGCATAGGCAAAGCCGCCCATCACCGAGACGTTCATGATCGCCGGGTGCAGTTGTTCCTGGCGGCGCTGGCCGAGGTCGATCATCTCGGCATAGGGGCCGGCGGTGGTCAGCATGGTCACTGTCGGCGGGACGATCGGGAGGCGCAGGCGCACCCGCTCGGTCTTTGTGCCGGTGAGCAATTCACGCAATGCCGCCGCCGACTCGGCGCCGCGCTCGCGCATGTCGAGATGCGGGTTGGTGCGGTAGCCGATAAAGGCGTCGATCAGATCGACCATGCGGTCGGAGACATTGGCGTGCAGGTCAAAGCTCGCGACGACCGGCACGCCCGGACCGACGATCCGCCGCACGGTCTCGAAGAGGACGCCCTCGGGGTCGTCCTCTTGCGTTGTCAGCGCCGCGCCGTGCGCGCAGATATAGACGCCGTCGAGCGGCAACGCCGCCTTGAGCCGGCGCGCGATCGTGTCGAGCAGCTCGGCGAAGAACGCATGCTCGACCGGCCCGTTCGGCTCGCTCATCGCCAGCGCGATGCCGATCGGCTGCCACGGCCCGGCCTCGTCCATCGCCGCGACAAAGCCCGGCGTCTCGGGCAGCATCGTCGGGGTGGGGGCGCGCGCCTCGGTGACGATGTCGTCGCCTTCGAGATTCGTGCGGGCGATGAAATGCGCCTTCGTCGCGGTCGGCGCGAATTTGTTGCACTCGATCGAGAAGCCGAGGATGGCGATGCGCGGGATGGCAGGAGGCATGGCGGGCCGGGGGCGAGGGTTGCGCGGGACGCGAGTTTAGGATGACGGCGCAGTGATGGCGAGCGCGCCGCGGCCCCTCCCTAGATCGCCATCCCGGCGCAGGCCAGGATCCACCGATCCGCCCGCTGAGCGGTTGACAAGTGGATCTCGGCCTGCGCCGGGATGGCGATATGCGTGCGCGGGACGGCAATGCTGGGAAGCCATGCGGGACAGGCGAATCCGGCGTATAATGCGGCGATGCCGCCTGAGCCCCCGACGATGCGCATCGATTTCGCCACCGAGCCCTCCCATTACCGTCATTGGCGGCTCGATTGCGCCGGCGCCGTCGCGACCTTGACGCTCGATGTCGATCCGGCGTGCGGGCTCTTCCCCGGGACCGACCTGAAGCTCAACTCCTATGATCTCGGGGTTGATATCGAGCTGGCCGACGCGGTGACCCGTTTGCGTTTCGAGCACCCCGAGGTGCGCGTCGTGGTGATGCGGTCGGGGAAGGAGAACGTGTTCTGCGCCGGCGCCAATATCGGGGCGCTCGCCCGCGCTTCGCACATGCACAAGGTCAATTTCTGCAAATTCACCAACGAGACGCGGCTGGCGATCGAGGATGCCTCGGCGCATTCGGGCCAGCGCTATCTCGCCGCGCTCGGCGGCACCGCGGCCGGCGGCGGTTACGAGCTGGCGCTGGCCTCAGACTGGATCATGCTGATCGACGACCGGCGCTCGGCGGTGAGTTTGCCCGAGCTGGCGCTGCTCGGCGTCCTTCCCGGCACCGGCGGCCTGACGCGCCTCACCGACAAGCGCCGGGTGCGGCGCGACCGCGCCGATCTCTTCTGTGCAAGCGAGGAAGGCGCGCGCGGGCAGCGCGCGCTCGACTGGCGCCTCGTCGACGAGATCGTGACACCCTCGTCGTGGGACGAGAAGGTGGCGGAGCGCGCCCTGGCGCTGGCCGCTTCCTCCGACCGCCCGCAGAGTGCGCAAGGCATTGCGCTCCCGGTGCTCGAACGACGGGTTGCCGACGATGCGGTCGCCTATCGCCATGTCCGGGTCGCGCTCGACCGGGCGGGCCGCCGCGCCGCGATCACCGTGCGCGGGCCGGCGGGGCTGCCCGGCGATCTCGCCGGCATCCATGCCGCGGGCGCGGCGTTCTGGCCGCTGGCGATGGCGCACGAGCTCGACGATGCGATCCTCCATCTGCGCTTCAATGAGCCCGAGCTCGGCATCATCGTGTTCCGCTCGGAGGGCGATCCGGGCGCGGTGCTGGCGGCCGATGCGCTGCTCGAAGCTCATGCCGGCGACTGGCTGGTGCGCGAGATCCGGCTCCTGTTGAAGCGCGTCTTCAAGCGGATCGACGTGACCTCGCGCAGCCTCTTTGCGCTGATCGAGCCGGGCAGCTGCTTTGCCGGCAGCCTCGCCGAGCTGGTTTTCGCCGCCGACCGCGCCTTGATGTTCGCCGGATCGCGCGCCGGCGACAATAGCGGCCCCGCCACGCTGACCCTGTCGCCGCTCAATCTCGGCGCCTATATGATGGGCAACGGCCTCACCCGCCTCGCGACCCGCTTCCTCGGCGAGCCTGACGCACCAGAGCGCGCCGGAGCGCGGATCGGCGCGGCGCTCGCAGCCGAGGAGGCCGAGGCGCTCGGCCTCGTTACGGCGAGCCATGACGAAGTTGATTGGGACGAGGAAATCCGTCTCGTGCTTGAGGAGCGGGCGAGCTTTTCGCCGGACGCGCTGACCGGGCTCGAAGCCAATCTCCGCTTTCCCGGCCCGGAGACGATGGAGACGCGGATTTTCGGCCGGCTCAGCGCCTGGCAGAACTGGATCTTTCAGCGCCCGAACGCCACCGGCGACGAGGGCGCCTTAAAACGCTACGGCACCGGCCTGCGCCCGCGCTTCGACCCGGAGCGGGTGTAGGCCGACAGAGGAGTAAGCACATGCCCGACGCCATCAGCGTCGATTACGACGGGCTGATCCCCAACAATGTCGGGCTCAACGCCGACCCGCGATTGCGGCGGGCGCTTGAAAGCTGGCATCCCCGCTCGCTCGATTGGTGGCGGGAGCGCGGCCCCGAGGGGTTCCAGTCGAGCCTCGTCTATCTGCGCACCGCAATCAGCGTCGAGCCCGAGGGCTGGGCCAAGTTCGGCTATGTCCGCATGCCGGAATACCGCTGGGGCATCCTCCTCGCGCCGGCGGCCGCGGACCGCCGGATCCCGTTCGGCGCCCATATGGGCGAGCCGGCCTGGCAGGAGGTGCCTGGCGAATACCGCGCAATGCTGCGCCGCCTCATCGTCGTGCAGGGCGATACCGAGCCCGCCTCGGTCGAGCAGCAGCGCGCCCTCGGCCGCACCGCCCCCTCGCTCTACGATCTGCGCAACCTGTTCCAGGTCAATGTCGAGGAGGCGCGGCACCTCTGGGCGATGGTCTACCTCCTGCAGAAATATTTCGGCCGCGACGGGCGCGAGGAAGCCGAAGACCTGCTGCGCCGGCGCTCGGGTACTCGCGACAGCCCGCGTCTCCTCGGCGCCTTCAACGAAGCGACGCCCGACTGGCTGGCGTTTTTCATGTTCACCTTCTTCACCGACCGCGACGGCAAGATGCAATTGCATGCGTTGGCGCAATCCGGCTTCGATCCCTTATCGCGCACCTGCCGCTTCATGCTGCTCGAAGAAGCGCATCACATGTTCATCGGCCAGTCCGGGGTCGGCCGCATCATCGAGCGCACGTGCGCGGCGATGCGCGCGGCCGGCATCGACGATCCCGGTGACGTCGAACGGGTGCGCGCGCTCGGCGTCATCGACCTGCCGACGATCCAGAAGCGCGCCAATCTGCATTTCTCGCTGACCCTCGATCTGTTCGGCAGCGAGATCAGCAGCAATGCCGCCAACGCCTTCAACGCCGGGCTCAAGGGCCGCTACCTCGAAGACCAGATCGAGGACGACCACCGGCTGGTCGGGGCCACGTACCCGGTGCTGCGGCTGAAGGGCGGGCAGATCGTCAAGGAGAATGTGCCGGCGCTCTCGGCGCTCAACATGCGGCTGCGCGACGATTACGTCGCCGACGCCAATTCGGCCGTCGAGCGCTGGTGGAACCGCGCGATTGCGCGCGCCGGCATCGAATATGCGATCCACCTGCCGCATGTCGCGTTCAACCGCCGGATCGGCGAGTTCGCCGCGATCCGCGCCGATCCCGATGGCAATATGCTGGGCGCCGAGGAATGGCAGCGTCGCCGCGGCGAATTCCTGCCGTCGGCGGCCGACGATGCGTTTGTCGCCAGCCTGATGCGGCCGGTCACCACGCCCGGCGCCTTCGCCTCATGGATCGCCCCGCCGCCCGCCGGCATCGACAACAAGCCCGGCGATTTCGAATACGTGAAATTTTCACAATGAGGCGGTGAGGCCGTGAGAAAAAAAGAAAACGCTTTACCGCAAAGGGCGCAAAGGATGCGCAAAGGTCGCAAAGACGTTTGATGGCGCTTCGCGCCGCAGTGAAACGTCCTCTCCCGCCCCTTCCTTAACCCTCCCCCGCAAGCGGGGGAGGGAAGGGTGGGGGCTAAGGCACCAGGACCGCGGCGCCCTCGATGGCGCCGGTGCGTAGGTCGGAGAGCGCCTGGTTAGCCTCTGCGAGCGGATAGGTGCGGGTTGTCGTGCGGATCCCGGCGGTTGGGGCGAGGGCGAGGAATTCCTCGGCGTCGCGCCGGGTCAGATTGGCGACCGAGCGGATGACCCGCTCCTCCCAGAGGAGGCGATAGGGGAAGGCCGGGACGTCGCTCATATGGATGCCGCCGCACACCACGGTGCCACCCTTTCGGATCGCTGCCAAAGCGGCCGGCACCAGCGCCCCGACCGGGGCGAAGATCAGCGCCGCGTCGAGCTCTTCGGGCGGCGTCTCGTCGGAACCGCCGGCCCAGAGCGCGCCTAGGCCGCGCGCGAAATCCTGCGCCTTGGCGTCGCCTGGGCGGGTGAAGGCGAAGACCCGCCGTCCCTGATAGCGCGCGAGCTGCGCCAGGATATGCGCGGCCGCGCCGAAGCCGTAGAGGCCGATCGGTTCGCCGTCGCCGGCGAGACGCAAGGTGCGGTAGCCGATGAGGCCGGCGCATAAGAGCGGCGCCGCCTCGACATCGCCGTAGCTTGGGTCGATCGCAAAGCAAAAGCGCTGGTCGGCGACGGTCAGCTCGGCATAGCCGCCATCGATCTGGTATCCGGTGAAGCGCGCCCGGTCGCACAGATTCTCGCGGCCGCCGCGGCAGTATTCGCACGCCCCGCAGGTCCAGCCGAGCCACGGTACCCCGACCCGATCGCGGACTTTGAAGCGATCAACACCAGCGCCCGTTTCGACGATTGTGCCGACGATCTCGTGGCCGGGGATCAGCGGCAGCTTCGGCTCGGGCAATTCGCCGTCGACGACATGCAGATCGGTGCGGCAGACCGCGCAGGCGGACACCCGGATCAGCACCTGCCCCGGCCCGGGACGCGGCGCCGCCACATCGCCGGCGGCAAGCCGCTGTCCGACCGCGGTCAGCAGTTGCGCGCGCATCGCACTGGCTCTCCAAGTATAAAATCGCAGTCCCGGCGAAAGCCGGGACCCATCCCTGAACCAACTCGCGGGCGGGGCAGTGGGTCCCGGCTTTCGCCGGGACTGTGGTTTTAAATGCGCGAATCAAGTTTAAATGCGCGAATCGAGGCTTCCAGACCCGCGAGCTTCGCCCCGTCGAGCGCAACTTTAGAGCGCTGCGGGCCGAAATCATAGAGCCGAAATCATAGAAGGGGCTTGGCAGCGGCGGCAAATTCGGTTTCCTGATCGGCCCGTGATGAGCGGCGACCGCATAGCCCCGACGAGCCCCCACCCCAACCCTCCTCCGCCTGCGGGGGAGGGAGTCCGCCGTGCACGCCTTGGTCCTGGCACTCCCCCGCAGGCGGGGGAGGGAAGGGTACGGGCAAGGCGCGGGAACGTCGTAGAGGGGGTGGTCAGCGAGGCCATGCTGTATGGGCCGGTCAAGCGCTTCCTCGAAGGTTGCGGCTATGAGGTGAAGGGCGAGATTCACGGTTGCGATCTCGTCGCCCGGCGCGGCGACGAGCCCTCGGTCATCGTCGAGCTGAAGCTGCGATTTACGCTGGCGCTGGTGCTGCAAGGGATCGATCGGCTGGCGTTGAGCGAGCGGGTCTACGTCGCCGTGCCGCGACCGCCGCGCAGGGCGCGCGGCGTCATGCCCGACGCGCCGCCGATCCGCCGGTTGTGCCGCCGGCTTGGGCTCGGGCTCATCCTCGTCGGCCACAACGCGGTGGCGATCGTCGAGGAGCCGGTGCCCTATCGCCCCCGCCCGGCCGCCAAGCGGGCGGAGCGGCTGATCGCCGAGTTCGACCGGCGGGTCGGCGACATGAATGTCGGCGGCCGGAACCGCGCCCCCATTGTCACCGCCTATCGCCAGGATGCGCTGCGCGTTGCCGGGGCGCTCGCCGCGAAAGGTCCGATGCGGGTGGCCGAGTTGCGCGCCTTTACCGGGGTGGTGGACGCCGCGAGTATCCTGCAGCGCGATGTTTATGGCTGGTTCGCCAGGCTCCGCCGCGGCACCTATGCGCTGTCGGATCGCGGGCATGCGGCGCTCGGGCAATTCGCCGAAGCGGTGGCGGCGCTTGCCAATCTGGCCGATCGCGCGGTCGCGTAATGCCGCCTCGCACCGACGACGAGCATCTGCGCCGGCTGATCACCGAGTATTTCGGCGCCGCGGCGCGCCTCAGGCAGCTGCGTCCGACCACGGCCTTCGGCGCACCGGTCTTCGTCGTCGATTTCGATCGCGGTGTGCGGCACTACCGCACTTTCGGCTCGTTCGGTCCCACCTTCGGCGCGGCAAACCCCGAGGAACTGCAGGTCACCGAGCAATCGAGCATGGACCTGCTCTACCCGGCGCAGCTGGTGTTTCATTACGAACGGCTGATGTCGCTCGCCTTTGCCTTCGTCGAGCGGCCGGTGACGGCGCTCCTGCTCGGGGTCGGCGGCGCCGCGATGTGGCGTTTCCTGCGCGCCTATCTCCCGGAATGCGCCCCGACCCTAGTCGAGGCCGACGAGGGCGTGGCAGCGATCGCGCGGCGCTGGTTCTATTTGAGCCAGCCGGTCGTGGTCGACACCGCCGAGCGCTTTCTCGCCGGCAATAGGCAGCATTTCGATGTGGTGCTCGTCGACCTTTACGATGCGCGCGGGCCGGCCCCGCTCGACGAGGCGTTCTGGACGCGCGCCATCGACGCGCTGGCGCCCGGCGGATGTCTCGCCACCAACTGGGCCGACTTCGCCACCAACAAGGGGGTGCGGCCGATGGCCGAGGCGCAGGAGACAGTAGCCCAGGCCCGCGGCCTCGCCAGCTATTTCGTGACCCGGCGCGGCTTTCGCGACAATCTGATCCAGTATCTGCCGACCGGCGGCGAGCGCCAGCCGGAGGCGATCACCGGCGCGCTCGAACGCTTCGCGGCCGAGCGGCGCCTGCCCGATCGCGGCCGCGGCATCCTCGAACATTGCCTGGTGTCGACCGGTTTTCCGATCGGGTGGTGAGGAGAGGAAAAAAACGCTTTAACGCGGAGGACGCGAAGGATACGCGAAGGACCCGAAGGCACCTCACGGCGCGAAGCGCCAATTACCTCTTGGCGTGCGCCGAAAACTCATTGGGCGCTACGCGCCCGAAGAATAAACCTCTGCGTCCTTTGCGTATCCTTCGCGTCCTTTGCGGTGAAGAGTTTTCTTCTTTCTTACTACCGCTCGGCCGCGCGAGCGCGCTCGCGCGCCGATACCGGATGCGGGACCCAGGGCCGGTCGCCTCGGCCGGCATTGGTGCTCTCGACCCTGACGCCGCCGGGTTCGAGCCACAGCGCGATCGCGCCCTGGCGCCAGCTGTCGATCCGGTCCACCACCGGGATTTGCGAGCGGCATTGGAATCCCGCCGGTACTTGCGCGACGATCGCGTCGACCGTGTCGCACGGCACCGGGAGCCCGGCTTCGGCGGTGACCAGCGCCACGCGCCTGCCGTGGGCGGCATAGAAGCACCGCCCCTCCGCCGGACAATCGAGAGCGCTAGGAGCGGTGGCAACCGCCGGCCACGGCAAAAGGCTCGCCGCGGTTTCCTGGACCAGGAACGAGCGGGTCAGCTTCTCGCCGGTGTCGGCGACGAGATAGCTGCCGTCGGGCGCGCGCGCCGCGAGAAACCGGCCGAAATCGGCGAGGATCAGGTCGGGCGGGCGGGTCAGCAGCATCGTCGCCATGCCGGCGGCGATCCCGACAGACCCCCACCACCGCCATTTGCCCTGCCACAGGCAAAGCCAGCAACCACCCAGCGCGACCAGCACCACCCCTGACGTGGGCAGGCGCGGCATCGACCAGACGTTTCCCGGCAATCCCGCGACCCATTGCGCGACGGCGATCGTTACATCGATGCCCCAGCCCATCGGTATCAGCGCCAGCTTTTCGAGGCCGAACGGCATCAACAGGCAGGCGATGACGCCCCACGGCAGTGTCCACATCGCCGAGATCGGCACGGCAATCACGTTGGCCAGCGGCGAATAGAGCACGAGGTGATGGAAGTGATAGATCGCGAACGGCTCGGTGCCGATCGTCGCGACCAGTGTGGTGACCGCGACAGCGCCGACGTACCCCAAGGCTTTGCGAGCGAACGAGCCGCTGTGGAAGAGATAGGCGAGGCGCGTCCCCCAGGTCTCATAGACGGCGATGAGCGCGACGACCGCGCCGAACGACATCTGGAAGCTGACCCCGACGAGGCTCGCCGGATCGAGCAATAAGACGACGA
>WNFC01000106.1_pt1 | contig 74718 bp, 72 predicted proteins | sample 5400541 | NCBI WGS metagenome assembly WNFC01 (sample SAMN13153342, study PRJNA577476) | soil metagenome | isolation source: 120 cm saprolite under Douglas fir tree site 2 hole 2 replicate 1 | place: USA:California | collected 2015-04-18
CTGGAGGTCACCGTGGCCGGTTCCCCGGACCACGTGACCGGAATGGCGGTGGATCTCGAGCGGCTCGACGGCGCGGTACGCGAGCGGGTGCTGGACCACGTGGACCACCGGACGCTCGAGGAGGTCCCGTCGCTGGCCGGCGTCGTGACGACCGGCGAAGGGCTGGCGCGAGCGTTCTGGCGCCTCCTGGCTCCGGCCGTCCCCGCGGGGGCGCTCCGGCGCGTCACCGTCGTCGAGACGGCCAAGAATAGATTCCAGTACGAAGGTGAGGCTTCGTGATGACCGAAGACGGAAAGATCGCAAATCTGGTCGCCGAGCTCCTGAAGGAGCTGGGCGAGGACGTGCAGCGCGAGGGCCTCGACAAGACGCCCGAGCGCGTGGAGAAGGCGCTGCGCTACTTCACGTCAGGCTATGGACAAGACGTGAAGGAGGTCCTCAACGGCGCCATGTTCGTCGAGAACTACGACGAGATGGTGATCGTGAAGGACATCGACTTTTTTTCGCTCTGCGAGCATCACCTCATCCCATTTTTTGGCCGTTGTCACGTCGCCTACATGCCCAACCGCAAGATCATCGGGCTGTCCAAGATCCCGCGGCTGGTCGAGATGTTCAGCCGGCGTCTGCAAGTGCAGGAGCGGCTGACGACCCAGATCGCGAACACGCTGAACGAGGCGCTCCAGCCGCGCGGCGTCGCCGTGGTCGTGGAGGCGATCCATCTCTGCATGCTGATGCGCGGCGTGGAGAAGCAGAACTCGAAGGCGATCACCTCGGCCATGCTCGGCGCGTTCCGCGACCGGCCCGAAACGCGGGCCGAGTTCATGGAGCTGATCAAGTCGAGTCGGGGGCTTCACATTTGAACGCCGCCGGGGGCGCGCTCAGCGGGCAGGTCGCGATCGTCACCGGTGCCGGGCGCGGGATCGGGCACGCCATCGCCATGGCGCTCGCGCGCGAAGCCGCCACGGTTGTGCTCGCGGCGCGGACGCGGCAGGAGCTGGCGGCCGCCGCGACGGCGATCCGCGAGAGCGGCGGGACGGCCCTCGCCATCCCCACCGACGTCACGCAGGATGCCGCCGTCGAGGCGATGGTCGAGCAGGCCAACGCTGAGCTCGGACGCGTCGATATCCTGGTCACGGCCGCCGGCGCCGCCTCCTTCGGTCCGGTGGTGGGCACCAAGCCGGCCGACTGGGACGCCATCCTCGCGGTGAATCTCCGCGCGGTGATGGCGTGCTGTCGCGCGGTTCTGCCCGCGATGATCCGCCAGCACCGAGGCACGATCATCAACATCGCGTCGGTCGCGGCGCAGCGGCCCATCCCGGGCGCCGCCGTCTACACGGCGACGAAGGCCGGCGTGGTCGGCTTCAGCCGTGTCCTCGCCGAGGAGCTCCGCGGCGACGGCGTGCGCGTCGGAGTCCTCGTGCCGGGTGCTGTGGACACGCCGCTCTGGGACACCATCGGGAACTCGCCGGATCGTAGCCGGATGCTTCGGCCCGAGGACGTTGCGCGGGCGGCGGTTCTGATGGCCTCGCTCCCCCCGGGCGCCTCGCTCGAGGAGCTGACCCTGATGCCCGCGGGCGGCATTCTATGACGCCCCGCGGGTGGCATCCTGTGACACCCCGCGGGGTGCATCCTGTGCTACGATAGCGACGAAGCGGCTCGATTCCGGAAACGCTCGCCAGATCGGGAGGATCAAATGGTTACGATGACCGAAACGGCCGCAAAGAAGGTCTCCGAGCTCCGCCTCGAGGAAGGCAAGCCCGAGTGGGGGCTGCGGATCCGCGTGGTTGGCGGAGGCTGCTCCGGAATGTCCTACGAGCTCGGCTGGGAAGACCAGCCGGCGGCGGACGACAACGTGCTCGACGCGCAGGGCATCAAGGTCTACATCGACAAGCACAGCGCACCCTATCTCGAGGGCAGCGAGATCGACTTCGTGGACAACAGCATGATGGGCGCGGGCTTCGCGATCAAGAATCCGAACGTGAAGTCCAGCTGCGGCTGCGGTCAGTCGCACCGCTTCTAAAGCTCCCGTCAGCCGCCGTGCGCGTCCGGGTCCGTCTCTTCGCCCGGTACCGTGAAGCCCTGGGACGCGAGCGGCTCGAGGTCGATCTTCCCGAGGGCGGGACCGTCGAGGCCGCCTGGTCGGCGATCGCCGACCGTCATCCCGAGCTTGCACCCTACCGGCCGTTCACGCTGTTCGCCGTCGGACAAGACTACGTCTCTCCCGACCATCGCCTGCGGCCTGACGACGAGCTCTTCCTCTTCCCGCCCGTCAGCGGCGGCGGCGCCGGCGCCGACATCTACCGTGTCGTGACCGAGCCGCTGTCCCCCGACGCGATCGCCGCCGAGGTGGACGACCCCGGCGCCGGTGGCATCGTCATCTTCTCTGGCGTAGTGCGGAACGAGACGGGCGGCCGCCTGGTGAAGTTTCTGGAGTACGAGGCGCACGCGCCGATGGCCGAGGTCAAGATGCGCGAGATCGGCGAGGCCGTGCGCGTCCGCTGGCCCGGCGTCAGGCGCGTGGCGATGCTCCACCGCATCGGGCGGCTCGAGATCGGCGAGGCGAGCGTGCTCATTGCCGTCGCCGCCGCGCATCGCGGCGACGCATTCGAGGCGTGCCGGTACGCGATCGACACGCTCAAGCGCACCGTCCCGGTCTGGAAGAAGGAGCACTTCGAGGACGGCGAGGTCTGGGTGGGTCTCCAGGGCGGGTAGGCGGGTGGCCCCGCGCGAGCAGATGGAGCGTACCATTCGCCGCCACGCGATGCTCGCGGGCGGCGAAACCGTCTTGGTCGCCGTGTCGGGCGGCGCCGACTCGGTGGCGCTGCTGCACCTTCTCGCCGGGCTCGCACCGGAGTGGCGACTCAAGCTCCACGTCCTTCACGTCGATCACCAGCTGCGCCCCGATTCGCCCGGCGACGCCGACTTCGTCCAGGCGCTCGGGGCCCGCTTCGGCGTTCCGGTCGACATCGCGACCGTGGCGGTCGATTCGCGGGGCTCGCTCGAGGCCGCGGCGCGGGCGGCGCGGTACGCGGCGCTGGAGACAAGCGCCGCTCGCCTCGGCGCCCATCGGGTCGCGCTCGGTCACAACGCCGACGATCAGGCGGAGACCGTGCTGATGCGCCTCCTCGAAGGCGCGGGCGTGCGAGGGCTCGCCGGGATCCCGCCCGTGCGTGGCCGGATCATCCGCCCGCTCATCGAGCTCCACCGGGCCGCCCTCGAGGCGGAGTTGCGGCGGGCGGCGCTCCCGTGGGTCGAGGATCCGACGAACCGCGACCCCAAGTTTCTCCGCAACCGGATTCGTCACGAGTTGCTGCCGCTCCTCGCCGACTCGTACAACCCCGAGATCGCGAGCGCGCTCACCCGGGTCTCGGCGCTCGCTCGAGACACCGTCGCGGCGCTGGACCGTGCCGCGGGAATCGAGCTCGATCGGCTGAGCACGTTCGGCGATGGCGCGGTGACACTTCCGCTCGGCCCGCTGCGGGCCTTACCGCGCCAGGTCGCCGCCGAGGTCCTACGTCAGGCGGCGGAACGTCTCGGGAGTCGCGCCCCGCTGAGAGCGTGGTCCCATCGTGGGCTCAGGAGAACGTTCGCCCTCCCGCCGCCCCGCCGTCCGTTCCGGCTGGGCGGAGTGACCATCGAGGTGAGCGGCGCGCTCGCACGCCTCGCGCTCGCTCCGCTGGCCGCGCTCGCCGAGCGCCCGGTCAGCGTCCCCGGCCGTACCGAACTGCCCGAGATCGGCCAGGCGCTCGAAACGCAGCTCGCGGGGGCTGAGGCCTACGCGATTCCCCGCGAGCCGGGCCGCGTCGCCTTCGATGCCGACGAGCTGGCGGGACCGCTCGTGGTTCGCGCCCCGCGTCGCGGCGAACGCTTCGTCCCGTTCGGCGGCGCCGAGCGGCGGCTCAAGACGCTCTTGATCGATGCGAAGGTGCCCCGCTGGGATCGCTGCCGCGTGCCCGTGGTCGAGGCCGGCGGCGCGGTCATCTGGATCGGGAAGCTCCGCCGCGGTGCCGCGGCCCGCGTGACGGCCCGGACGCGGCGCGTGCTGGAGCTGACCCTTGTTCCGCTGGCGGAGCCCGCCCGCGGCCGGTAGAGTAGAGGGCCGAGTCGCCGATGAACCCATTCGTCGCCCTTCTCTTCACGTTGCTTCTTGCCGCCCCCGCCTGGGCGCAGCAACGCCCGGCCCCGGCGGAGCAGCAGCGCGCGGCGCCGAAGGTCGATGCGCACAGTATGCTGCGAGCGCTGGAGGACGCGTTCGCCGCCGTCGCCGACCGCGTCACGCCGGCCGTGGTGCACGTGAGCACGGTGCCGAAGAAAACGGCGGCCGGCGCGCCGGAGGAAGCCCCGGAGCGGTTCAAAGAGTTCTTCGGTGAGGAGTTCTACGAGCGCTATTTTCGCCGGCGCCCGCGCGAGGAGGCGCGCGCGACCGGCTCGGGCGTCCTGGTGGATCCGAAGGGATACATCTTGACGAACAACCACGTGATCGAGAACGCTCAGGAAATCATCGTGCGCCTCTCGGATCAGCGGAAGTTCCCTGCGCGGCTGATCGGACGAGATCCGAAGACCGACCTCGCCGTGCTCAAGGTGGATGCGCCCGGCCCGCTCCCGGTGGCCGAGCTAGGCGACTCCAGCCAGCTCCGCGTCGGCCAGTGGGCGATCGCGATCGGTAACCCGTTCGGCCTCGATCGCACCGTGACCGTGGGAATCGTCTCCGCCACGGCCCGGACGCGCGTGGGCGTGACGCAGTATGACAACTTCATTCAGACTGACGCCTCGATCAACCCGGGAAACTCGGGCGGGCCGCTCCTGAACATCGACGGCAAGGTGATCGGGATCAACACCGCGATCGTTGCCACTGGCCAGGGCATCGGCTTTTCGATCCCGATCAACCAGGCGCGCGACGTGATGCAGCAGCTCATCACGCGGGGCCGCGTGGTGCGCGGCTGGCTCGGCATCGTCATCCAGGACGTGACCGATCAGCTCTCCGGGAGCTTCGGCGTGAAGGAGCGGGAAGGCGTCCTCGTGGCCGAGGTGATGAAGGGCAGCCCCGCCGAGGCCGCCGGCCTCAGGGCGGGCGACGTCGTCGTCGAGCTGAGCGGCACGCCGATCAAGGAGGTACCCGACCTCCAGCGGCGGATCGCCGCCGTCAAGCCCGGGCAGACGATGAAGCTCACCGTGATCCGCGAAAGGAAGCCCGTTCCGGTCACCGTGAAGATCGGCGAGATGCCGGCCGACGAGCCGGTGGTCGCGGAGGCGCTCGGGACCAACGAGTGGGGCTTCAGCGTGGAATCGCTCACGGGCGATGCGGCGCTCCGCTTCGACTTGCCGGTCTCGCGCGGTCTGCTCGTCACGGACGTGCAACCCGGGAGTCCCGCCGAGAAGGCGGGCCTGCGGCGCGGCGACGTGATCCTCGAGGTCGCGCGCCGGCCTGCTGACGACCCGGCGAATGTGTACCGCGTGCTCGGAGCGCTCAAGCCCGGCGAGTCGGTCTTGATCTACGTCCACCGCGCGGGCAGCGGCAGCGGCGGGGCCAACCAGTACCTCACGATGGAACGCGCGCGTCCGCGGTGACCGGCGCGGGCATCCGAACGGCGCTGCGGGGCACGGTCCTCGTCGTGGACGACGAAGAGGGCGTGCGCGCCTCGGTGCGAGCGATTCTCGAAGAGACCTGCGACGTCCTCGAAGCGCCGAACGGCGCCCAGGCGCTCGAGATCCTGAAAACTCACGAGATCGACCTCGTCATGCTGGACCAGCGGATGCCCGGCGAGGCAGGGATCGACGTTCTCCCCCGCATCAAGGCCGCCGACCCGTCGACGGTCGTGGTCATCGCCACCGCCGTCCGCGAGCTACGGACCGCCGTCGAAGCGCTCAAACGTGGGGCGTACGACTACCTGACCAAGCCCTTCGAAGTGGACGAGATTCTGTTGCTGGCCCAGCGGGCGCTCGAGAAGCGTGCGCTCGAGCGTGAAGTGCTCTATCTCCGTTCGGCGCTGGCGGGCGCCCCGTCCGACGCGGGCGGCGTGGCCGGGGCCTTCGAGGGGATGATCGGGCGCCACCCGGAGATCGTCCGCGTCTACCAGCTCATCATGCAGATCGCGCCGACCCCGACCACCGTGCTGATCACCGGGGAAAGCGGCACCGGCAAGGAGCTGGTGGCGCGCGCGATCCATGCGCGGAGCGGGCGCCAGGGCCAGCCGTTCGTCGCGATCAACGTGGCGGCGATCCCCGACGCGCTGGTCGAGTCCGAGCTGTTCGGTCACGAGAAGGGCGCCTTCACCGGGGCGCACGCGAAGAAGCTCGGCCGCTTCGAGCTGGCTCACGGGGGCACCGTCTTCCTCGACGAGATCGGCAGCCTCCGGCTCGATCTTCAGGCGAAGCTCCTGCGGGCTTTACAAGAACGAGAGATCGAGCGTCTGGGCGGCGTGCGCGCCGTGGCCGTGGACGTGCGAATTCTGGCGGCGACGAACGTCAATCTGAAGAGCGCCGTGAGGGCGCGGACGTTCCGCGAGGACCTCTACTACCGGCTGAACGTGGTGCCCGTCCACGTGCCACCGCTCCGCGAGCGCCGCGAGGACATCGGCGCGCTCGTGCAGTACTTCGTCCGGAAGATCGCGCGCGAGTGCGGTCGCGACGTGCGCGGCGTGTCGGCCGGCGCCCTCGAAGTGCTCACCCGCTACGACTGGCCGGGGAACGTGCGCGAGCTGGAGAACGTCCTGCACCGGGCCGTGGTCCTCGCGCGGAGCCCCGTCATCCACCTCCAGGACGTGCCGCTCGACGTGGCGATGCCCGAGACGGGGTCGCGCCTGGGCGAGGACACGGGCCCGCCGCTGCGCGAGGCCCTGGAACAGTTCGAGCGCCAGTACATTCTGCGCGTGCTCGAGGGCGTGGGCTGGAACGTGAGCCACGCGGCCCGGCGGCTCGGCGTGCACCGGAACACGGTCCTGACGAAGCTCTCGGGTTGGGGCATCCAGCGCCCGGGCAGCGGCGAGGGGCGGAGCCTGAGTCTCTAGCGCGCCCGACCTACCGGAAGGCTCTCCTCACCAGGAGAAGAGATTGGTGAAGAAGTCCTTCACGCGCCGAGTGAAGGTCGCGTCGCCACTTCGGGTCGGCCGATCCGAGGCCGTCCCGCTCTCTGGCGTTGCCGGCGGGTCGATCGACGCATCCAGCGTTGCCGTCTGCAGGGCGCCATCCTTCGTGTCGGCGGTCGCAGGCAGAAGCGTCTCCGAGACGCTGATGGCGAGGTACGTGTACCAGAGCCCCTCATAGATGTGGACTTCGAGCGCGTTACCGTCTTTCTCGTAGACCTGCCACGTACCGCCCGTGGCGGTGGTCGTCCTGGACACGGGGCGCCAGCCGTTCGACTCCAGGCGCGTGCGCATCACGTCCCCGAGGCTGTCCGGCTCCAGGCGCCCCCGATAGACGAGTTGAGCCGCCTTGAGGCTAGGCGACTCGATCACGACCGAGCGCTCCGGCTGGTACGTGAGCCCGGTCGGCAACGGGATGTCGTCGAACTGACGGCGGGGCGTCGTTGTCGCGCACGCGGCGGTCACGAGCAGGAGCACGGCGGTCGCGCAGATTCTGGTTTTCATGGGCGCAGCCTAGCAGTCACCCACCACCTGGACCAAGAAATTAGGGAGGCGTCGCCCGCAGGGCGTACATTACGCGCCACAGCGCCAGGAAGTCGCGCGCCCCCCGCCAGCCGGAGGCACCGCGACCCTCCACGTGCTCCACGACGCCGACGAGCACGAGCGTCGTCCGCTCCGGACGCGCGGCCGCGAGCCGCAGGCTCTCCGTGTAGGGTACCGCGCGGTCGGTGCGACCGTGGACCAGGACGAGGCGCGCCCGGATGTCGCGCGCCACCCTGAGCGGCGAGAGGGCGTCGAGGTACTGTTGCAGATCGGGCGGCAGCGCGGTGAGCAGTCGGGCCGCGCGGTCGCGATCGGCGGTCTCGAGAATCGCGCGCGACGAGGCGTCGAGCCGATCGGCGTTGGCGCGCACGAACGTCCGGACCAGCTCGGGGTCATGGTCGACCCGGCCGCGGATGCCCTCGTATTCGTAGGCGCCCGTCAACCAGAAGCGCACCACCTCGCGTGCCGACGCGTAGCCGCCGAGAGTCAGGACAGCGCTGACGCGCTCGCGGACGCGAGGGTCGGCGGCGGCAAGCAGCGCGGGTCCCGCGCCGACGCTCACACCGACCACGAGGGTCGACGCCGCGCGCCCGGCAAGCGTGGCGATCACCGGCTCGATGTCCTCCCGCCCGAGCCGTCCGCGCGTGAGCCCGGGGATCGTCGGCACCGCCACGTCGAACCCGGTCCGCGACAGCAGCGCCGCGGCCTCTCGGACTCGCGGGTCGTCCTTGCCTTCGGGGGAGAAGCCGTGGACCAGCACCAGCGGGGCGCCGGCGTGGAGCCCGGCGTGGACGTAGAGATCGGCGCTGGCACCCGGGACGAGGAACGGCCGGCGGGCCGGCGCCGCGGTCAGCATCGAGAGCGCGGCGGGTCGTCCTTGGATGAGGAACTCCAGGAGAAACGCCCCGGCCAGCAGCGCGGACCATCCGGCCCACGCGACGGGGACGACGAGGGCGAGCGCGAGAACGAGAGCTGCGAGCCGGACTACTTCCGGTTGACGCACTTCACGAGGCGCCACCCGTCGAACATGTTGACCTGGGTGATCGACTCGGGCACAAGGCCCACCTGCTCGAGGAGCGGCGCCAGGGGCAGGTTCGACTTCCAGCCCAGGCGCGTGCAGACCGGCGCCAGCAGATCCTCGACCCATCCCGTCAGCCGCCGCTCGCTCCTGAAGTGGTTCAGGATCACGATGATCCCGTCGGGCTTCACCACGCGACGCATCTCTTTGAGGACCGCGACCGGCTCGGGCACCGCCGAGATCGTGTAGGTCGCGACGACCTTGTCAAACTCGTTGTCGCCGAAGTCCAGGGACGTCGCGTCCATGACCTTCAGGGTCACGTTGGGCATGGCGAGGGTCTGGACGCGCTCGACGGCCTTGTCCAGCATCTCCTGCGAGAGGTCGATGCCGGTCAGATGACACGTCGCCGGGTAGAGCGGGAGATTCAAGCCGGTCCCGATGCCCACCTCGAGCACGGAGTCGCTGCGCTCGAGGGCGAGCAGCTTGACGGCGGCGGTGCGCCCGGGAGCGAAGATCCAATCGAAGATGAAGTCGTAGACCGGGGCGTATAACTCGTACGCGCGCTGGACCTGCCTCTTCTCTAACGCTACGTCCACTCAAAGCCCTCCGGCGAAAGCGATTTGGGAGTGAGGCCGGTCAGTTAGCCGAGAGCCGGGCGTATTTTAACCACGGGCGGCCGGCGTTGCCAAGCGCCTTTTCGCCTCGACCACACCTAGAGCAGGAACCTGATCAGCAGCGTGGCCAGGCCCAGAAATGAAAAGAATCCGAACACATCCGTGAACGTCGTGATGATCACGCTGGACGCGATCGCCGGGTCGACCCGGGAGGTTTTCAGCGCGATCGGGATGAGCGTGCCCACGACGGCGGCCACGAGCATGTTGAACACGAGGGCGACGGCGAGGATCAGCGAGAGGAGCAGCCGCCCCTTCCAGATGTAGGCAATGACCGCGATCACCAGGCCGTTCGCCGCGCCGGTCGTGAGCCCGAGCCAGAGCTCCTTCCAGAGGACGCGGCGCAGCACGGCGGCGGTCATGTCGCCCAGCGCGATCCCCCGGACGACGATCGTCGCGGTCTGGGTCGTGGCGATACCACCCATGGAGGCGACGATCGGCATGAAGACCGCAAGAGTCGCGAGGGCCTGGATGGAGGACTCGAAGAGGCCGATGACCGAGGCCGCCAGGACCGCGGTGCCCAGGTTGATCAGCCGCCAGAGGTTACGCTTGACGAAGACAGCGCGCGGCGGGTCGAGGACCGTCTCGTCGCCGCCGACGCCGCCGAGGCGCTGGATGTCCTCGGTCGCCTCCTCGCGGATGACGTCGATCACGTCGTCCACGCCGATCGTGCCGAGCAGACGCCGGTTGACGTCCACGACGGGGATCTGGATCAGGTTGTAGTGCTGGACGCGGCGCGCGACCTCCTCCTGGTCCGTGTCCACGCGCACGCTTTCCACCTCGTCCGTACGGATCGCGCGGATGGGCGTTGCCGCATCGGCGGCGAGGAGCCGGTGGAGGGGGACGACGCCGACCAGGTGGTCGTGGTCGTCCACCACGTAGAGGTAGAACGCGCCCTCGCCCGAGGCCGCCTTGCGAATGTGCTCGATCGCCTGGGCGACCGTGGCCTCCTCGCGCACGGCGACGAACTCGGGCGACATGAGGCGGCCCGCCGTGCCCTCCGTGTACTCGAGGAGCTCCTGGACCTCCTCGGACTTCTCCTCCTCCATCAGCTCGAGGATTTCTTCCGCCTGCTCCCTGGGCAGCTCCTCGACGACGTCCACGACCTGCTCGGGCGGCATCCGATCGAGGACGCGCGAGACCTCGACTTCCGGGAGCGAGCCGACCAGCTCGCGCAGCGTCGGGTCGTCGAGCTCGGCGAGCACCTCGCCCGCGTGCTGGGGGGTGAGGAGGCGGAAGAGGCGGACCTGATCGTCGGGCGGCAGCTCGCGGATCACGAGGGACACGTCCGCGGGGTGCGCGTCCTCCAAAAGGTCGGCGAGCCGCTCGTCCCGGCCCTCGCCGAGAAGCTGCTTGATCGATTCGATCAGCCGCGCCGTCTCTTCCATCTCACCACGGAGTATGACCCCGCTCCGGCGCGGGGCAATACGAATTTGCCCCCGCCGGAGCGGGACACGGATGTGTATCCGTCAGGCGCCGAACTTGATGAGGCGCAGGGCGTTGGCCATCACCAGTGGCATCAGATGCTGGGCGGGGATCACGCCGAGGCTCCCGCCGGCGCAGGCGCGTTCGGTGAAGGCGGCCACGGCGTCGGCGCCGCAGTACCGGCTCCAGACCAGGAGGGGGACCGGCTGCCAGCCGTGGCCGGCCAGAATCGAGGGGGTCGCGTGATCGCCGGAGACGATCAGGACGTCAGGCCCGAGGGCACGGATGTCCGGGATCGCCCGGTCCAGCCGCTCGAGCGCCTCGACCTTCGCGTCGAAGTCTCCGTCCTCGCCGGCCTTGTCCGTGTCCTTGTAGTGAACGAAGAAGAAGTCGTGCGTGTCCCAGTGCTCGCGGAGCGTCGCGAGCTCGTCGTCGAAGGTGGCGCCGGTCTTGAGGACTTCCATGCCGACCAGCTTCGCGAGACCGCGGTACATCGGGTAGGCCGCGATCGCCGCGCTCCGGAGCCCGAAGACCTCGGGAAACCGCGGGAGCTTCGGCAGCTGGTCGAAGCCGCGCAGGAGCACCATGTTTGCGGGCGCCGCGTCGGCGAGCAGGCGTCGGGCCTCGGCGACGAAGCGGTTCACGAGCGCGGCGGTGGCCTTCGCGCGCGGCTCGCGCGCCTTCACGGCGAGCGGCGGCTTGCCGAGCACTTGAGGATCGGTCTCGGAGAGCTGCGCCGAGAGGCCGCCCCCACGGCGGGCGCGGCCACGGAGGACGAGGACGAAGCGATAATCCTTCCCGGGCTCGACGAACACCTCGACGCCGGGAAGCCTGATGCGCCGGAGGCGCTCGGTCAGACGCACGCACACGTCGGTCGCGATCCGGCCCGCGCGCCGGTCGGTGATGCGGCCCGTCCCATCCACGGTGCAGAAGTTTCCGCGCGCGGCGACGTCGCCCGCGCGCAGGTCGAACTCGATACCCAGCGCCTCGAGGACTCCGCGGCCGACCTGGTACCGGAGCGGATCGTAGCCGAAGAGCCCGAGGTGTCCGGGACCGCTGCCCGGAGTGATCCCCGGCGCGACGTGACGGATGAGACCGCACGCAGCCTCGGTGGCGAGCTGCGAGAGATTGGGGAGCCGCGCGGTCTCGAGCTCGGAGCGGCCGGTCTCGGGTCGCGGGAGCCCCCCGAGCCCGTCGAGCGAGACGAGGACGATCTTCGTCGTGTTCGAGACGACGAGCGGCGCGATTACATCGAGCATCGGCGCCTCACGCCTCCTTGACGGGATTCTCGATCTGCCCGAGGCCGGTGATGTCCAGGCGGCACGTGTCGCCCGGCTGGAGGAAGATCGGCGGCTTGCGCGCGAAGCCCACGCCGGGCGGTGTGCCCGTCGCGATGAGATCGCCGGGAGAGAGGGTCATCAGGCCCGAGAGGTAGCTCACGAGATAGCGGACGTCGAAGATGAACGTCTTGGTGTTGCCCGTCTGCATCTGCCTTCCGTTGACCCAGAGCCTCAGCTCGAGGACGTGAGGGTCGGGGATCTCGTTCCGGTCCGCGATGTACGGACCCACCGGCGCGAAGGTCTCCGGGATCTTGCCGGCCATCCACTGGCTCCCGATGAACTGGAAGTCGCGGGCGCTCACGTCGTTGATGATCGTGTAGCCCCAGACGTAGTCCAGCGCCTTATCTCTCCCGACGAAGCGCGCGGTGCGGCCGATCACCACCCCGAGCTCGACCTCCCAGTCCAGCATCTGCGAGCCGCGCGGTCTCAGGATCGGCTCGCCCGGGTCGAGGATCGCGTTCGACCACTTGGCAAAGATCGGCGGCTCCTTGGGGATCGGCTGATTGGCTTCCTCCGCGTGGTCACGGTAGTTGAGCCCGATGCAGATGAACTTTCCGGGATCGGCGATCGGTGCGTGCAAGCGCGCCGAGGCTGCGGGGACCGTCACCCATTCCTTGATCCCGGCGACCGCCTCCTCGGCCGCCGGGCCGCCCTCGAGGAACGCGCGTGTGCTGGGCGGCACGAGCGTCGCGGCGATCTCCCCGGCTCGCATAACGCCGCGACGCGTCAAAGTGGCGGCGAGGCTCGTTTGTAGATCTGCGATTCGATCGCCCTGAATGATGCCGAGGCGTGGTTGCTGACCATTCGTAGAGAAGCGTACGAGCTTCATGGGTGACGGGCCTCCTGGAACAGAATGTCGCGCCGATTATAGCGTTTGTCGAGTTTACGCGTGCTCGGTCCATTTGTTATCATCTGGACTCCAGGAAATGCTTCGGTGGGAGCCCTCTGGGGGCGGACAATAGTCTCGCTGAGGGCTACAGGGAGGAGGTTCCCTTGATGAAGACCAAAATCCGGATCCTCGCCGTCGTGGTGTCGCTCCTGATGCTTGTCACCGGCCCGCTCGCGCCCCTGGCGTCAGCCCAGCAACCTCCTCCAGCCACGGAGCCGACCGCCCAGCAGCCTACGCCGCAGCCGATGGACCCGGTCAAGCCGGATTCTCGAGCCGGTGAAGCGGCCGCCTACCACATCGGCGCGGGCGTCGCCAACGTCTTCTACGTACCGGGCAAGGGCCTTCTGTGCGGCCTCGGTGCCGCCGCGGGGATCTTCGTACTCGCCATCACCTTTGGGTCCCAACCTAAGACCGCCGCCTACTTCGGCAGGGAGGGATGCGGTGGTCGGTGGTTCTTGACGGGCGACGACCTCAGGCCGGACGCCGACGTCAGAGCGTTCGATTGGGAGACGGACGCCACCAAGTACTAGACCCTTCGTTCCGCGCCCTGTCGCCGTCCTGCTGTTCGCCGCGCTTCTCGCGGCCTTCGCGGCGGGCATCTGGGGCACCGTCCTCCGTCCCTCGGCCTACGAGGTTCGAGGGACGATCGTCTCCCGCCCAGCCTCGGACCTGATCCTCGTGCGCCACGAGCCCGTCGTGCCACTCGGCATGGGCGCCATGGAGCTCATGGCGGTCTCCGCCTCGCCCGCGCTTCTCGACCCGGCGGCGCCGAGGCCCGGCGACCGCGTGAAGCTCGCCGTTCGCCAGCAGCACGATCAACTCATCCTTCTTCGGATCGAGAAGCTCCCCTGAGTCAGCCCGGGCGGGTGAGTCCGCGCACGTAGCGGACGAGCTCCGTGATGTCGGCGTCACTGAGGGTGGCGCCGAAGCCCGGCATCCCCGGCCTCCCGATGGGCGCCCCGCCGTGCTTGATGATGTCGAAGAGGTACTCGTCGGAACGCTGACCGATCGCCGCGTTATCTGAGAGATTGCCCGGGCGGATCAAGAAGAGCGCCGCGCGCCAAGAACCGCGCCCGTCGGCACCGTGGCACGTCGAGCAGAGCGTGAGGTAGAGCCGCTCGCGGCGCGGCGCACCCGGTGAGGGCTGCGGAGTGTCGAGAAGCCACGCGAGTCCGCCCGCGAAGGCGCCGACCGCGGCGATCGCAATCACGAGCACGAGGAGCGGCCGGCGCATGGCGCCGAGGATAGCACCCAGTGACAGAGCGCAAGCCACTTGACAAGGGGTGCCGGGGAAGCATAAAGAAGCTAATTCTTTAGAGTCGCTATAATCCTGCTAAATCGGCTCCAGGAAAGCCACGGAGGCTCACGATGAGTGACTTGCGATCAGTCCAGACCGGCCCCTCAACCCTTGACCGTCGGAAGTTCCTCGGGGTCGCCGGGGCCGGAGTTGCGGGCGGTTCACTGTTGACGATGCTCGACGCTCGCAAGGCGCCAGCGCAGATCCGGGGCACCACACTTCGGATCTTACAGTGGAGTCACTTCATCCCCGCCTACGACGCCTGGTACGACAAGTTCGCCAGGGAGTGGGGCGACAAGAACGGCGTCAAGGTGCGGGTGGACCACATCCCCCACCTCGATATCCCGGCGCGAATGGCCGCCGAGTTCGCGGCCGGGGCGGGACACGACATCATCTACAACGGCTCGTCGATCCTTACTCGGCTCTATTACAAGAACCTCGTCGACCTCACCGACGTTGCCGACCAAGCCGGGAAGAAGTACGGGGGCTGGATCCCCGCGGCGAGGTCGCTCGTCGAGGTGGAGGGACGCTGGTTTGGCCTTCCGATCTTTTACATCCTGGCGCCGATGCTTTACCGCAAGGACCTGTTCGACGCCAGTAACTTAAAATATCCTGACACCTGGGAGCTGGCGCGAGTGGCGGCGCGCACGCTCAAGCCCAAAGGGCATCCGACCGGGATCGCGTTGTCCCAGTGCGCCGATGCGAACCTCTTCTGGCGTTCGATGTTCTTCAGTTTCGGCGGGACGGAGGCGGATCCCTCGGGCGACAACCCCACCCTCGATTCGAAGGAGCTACGGGAGTTTCTCCGCTTCGCCAAGGCGATCTTCGACGAGGGCATGACGCCGGAGGTGTTCTCCTGGGACGACGCCTCCGATAACCGCTACCTGGCCTCGGGCATCGCGTGTTGGGTCCACGACGCAATCTCGGCCTACCGCACCACCGAGGACACCAACCCTCCGGTGTTCCAGAGCACCTTCCTCGGGCTCGAGCCCCAGGGGCTGCCCGGCAAGCGGGTCAGCGTGGCCGCGCCAAACGTCTGGATGGTGTGGAAGTTCTCGAAGAACCAGCAGGCGGCCAAGGAGTGGCTGTCCTATCTGATCGACAACGACATAGAGGGCATGGTCCAGAGCCGCGGCTACAACATGCCGTACCTCAACGACCGCTACAAGAAGCCGATGCCCGTCATCGGGACCGACCCCAAGCTACAGATCCTCCAGGACTTCCCGAAGATCGTCGCCTTCTACGGTTATCCCGGGCCATCGACCACCCCGATCCAGGAGGTCGTCAACACCTTTATCTTCCCCGACATGGTCACTCGCGTGTGTCGCGGCAAGGAGAGCATCGAGGAATCGATCAAGTGGGGGGTGGGCGAGTACCGGCGAGTCTACGCCAAGCACAAGCGCGCATGACGCTAAGCTCGTCGAGCGGCGGCCCGGACGCGGCAGGCGCCCGGGCCGCTGCCATTTCTGTCGCCTCCCGGGCTCGCGCTTCTGGATGGTTCCGAAGTCAGACCGCCCGGCGACTGAGCTTCGGTTACCTTCTGCTGGCTCCCGCGGTTCTCTACGTTCTGCTGCTCGTGGGCGCGCCCTTCGTCTTCTCGCTGTACCTTTCGCTGAGCGACGCCAATGTCGGTGACCCCGTCGCGACCTTCGTTGGCCTGGGGAACTTCCGGGCCGCCCTGGAGAGCGATGTCTTCTATATCGCCCTCCAGAACAGCATCGTCTTCACGGTGGTCGGTGCCATTTTCAAGGGCCTTCTCGGCACGACCCTCGCGTTCCTCCTGCTCCAGCCCTTCTGGGGAAGGAAGTTCGTACGCGGCCTGGTCGTGATTCCGTTCACGCTGCCGATCAGCATCAGCGTGCTGTCCTGGAAGTGGATGTACGACTCCCAGTTCAGCGTCATCAACTGGTTTCTGAGCCGGATCGGGCTCGTCGGGAGCTATGGCTCCCCGGATTGGCCGGTGTGGCTCGGACAGCCGCACCTGGCCCTGGCCGCTTGCATCATCGTCAACGTGTGGCGCACCTTCCCCTTCTCCGCCATCGTGCTGCTGGCCGGGTTCACCTCGGTGCCCCCCGAGATCCTGGACGCGGCCAGGGTGGACGGGACCAGCTTCATGCAGCGGTTCCGCTTCGTGGTGGTGCCGATGATCGCCCCGATCCTCCTGATCGGCTTCCTCTTCGACACCGTGTTCACGCTGTCGGACCTCAGCATCGTGTATCTCTTGACCCAGGGTGGGCCGGCCAATGCGACCAAGATCCTGCCCGTGCTCGCGTATCAGGTCGGCATCCAGGCCGGCGCGCTCGGGCGGGGCGCCGCCATCTCGCTGTTCCTCTTCCCCCTGCTGATGCCGCTCATGATCCTGCTGCTGAGGAACCTCAGGCGGAGGGAGTATTAAGCGTATGGCCGGCCCGCGCACTCATCGTCAGAAGGAGATCAGGCGCCACCTCTGGATCTACGGGTTGATCACGCCCTACATCATCATCGCCGTCTTCCCCATCTACTGGATGGCCATCACCGCCTTCAAGCAGGACCCCGATCTGTACCGGATGGACGTCTTTCCGCTCTGGTTCCACCTGGCGCCCACCTGGAAGCACTTCTCGTACCTGTTCACCGACACCAACTATGGCGCCTGGATCATCAACACCATGGTCATCGCGGCGTGGGTGGCGGTGATCACGCTGCTCGCCGCGGTGCCCGCCGGTTATGCGCTGGCGCGACTCCGGATCCCCGGAGCCGAGAACCTCGGGATCGCCATTTTCATGACCTACCTGGTCCCGGCCATCATCCTCTTCCTCCCGCTCGCGAGGGTGGTGTCGATGCTCGGACTTCAAGATTCCTGGTGGGCCCTGGTGCTGGTGTACCCGACCATCACGATCCCGTTCTGCACGTGGCTCCTCATGGGCTTCTTCAAGACCGTGCCCGTGGAGATGGAGGAAGCGGCGCGGGTGGACGGATGCGGGTACCTTGGAGCGCTCGTGCGCGTCGTCCTGCCCGTGAGCATCCCGGGGATCCTGACCGCGGTGATCTTCGCCTTCACGCTCTCGATGCAGGACTTCCTCTACGGGCTGGCCTTCGTCGCGCCAGGTGATCAGAAGCCGGTCACGGTGGGCGTACCCACCGAGCTGATCCGGGGCGACGTGTTCTTCTGGGGTTCGCTGATGGCGGCGGCGCTCATGGTGGGGCTGCCGGTGGCGATTCTGTACAATTTTTTCCTGGACCGGTTCATCCAGGGGATCACGGGCGGGGCCGGGAAGTAGACGGCGGCGAAGTCGCCGCCGAGCTTATTCCTTGTCTGGCTTCTGAATCGGATCCGGGCGACCGGGGTAGCCAACGTGGAGCATCAGATACTTGACGGGCTTGTTCGAGCGGTTGGCAAGGTTGTGCCACCAGCCCACGCCCCCGTTGTCCATGAAGGACTGCCCCGTCGCGTGGTACTGAGTACCCTTGATCCCGATCGGACCCGCCTCATACTCCGTCGTCAGTACGCCTTCAATGACGTAGATGTAGGTCGGCACCCGGAACTCCTGGCGGCCGGTCTGCCCTCCGGGTTCCAGCTCAACGGTCGCTCCCGTGATGAAGATGGGTGTGCTCACCGTCGCCGAGAATCCTCCGAGCGAGGTGACCAGTCCCTTGACCTTGATCCCTTTCGGCTCCTCGGCCTTCTGGTCCTGGGCTTCGGCGGGAAAGCCTGTGAAGCCGATAACGAGCAAGCTGGCTGCCACAGCGATCAACGTCTTGGTGATCATCGGTGCGCTCCCCGGGAGAAGATGTGAAGTGCTGGTTGTTGGTTCTACTCGACGGCTCGAGTCCGTCCGCCCTTCCCCGCATCCGGCGCACGCAAGCCCGGGTCACGCGGAGGCTAGCAGAGGCTCTTCGCGAATGTCAAGGCTCACCTGCCGCGTGAGCGGTGCTGGTTGGGGGGCATGGCTCATGCTCGCAGGGCTGACCTGGCTTCTCGCGGTGAGCCCTCAACCGACGGCAGGCGCCGACGTCTCGCCAGGATTGCGCGTGGACGTCGTGGCCACCGGGATTCCCCGTCCGATCCAGCTCGCCTTCGACATCCACGGGGGCCTGGTGGTGTTGAGTCCGGGTTGGCGGGGAGACGCCGCCGCAGAGATCTACCGTGTCGACGTGCACGAAGCCCTGCCGGTTGATGCCACGCGGGCCCCCCGCGTCGTGATCCCATTCGCCGAGGAGCTGCGAAAGGCGGTGTTCGGGAGCCTCGCGCTCGAGCCCAGGACCGGGGACCTGTTCCTCGGCGAGGAGAACGGCAATCGCATTTATCGCCTGGGGGCGGACCAGCGGCTCCAGGCAGTGGTTGTGGGGCTGAACCACCTCCTCGGTGGGAGCGCGCTCGCCCTCGACGAGCAGGGCCGACTGGTATTCCTCGACTACGCCAGCCCGGAAACGCATCTGCGGTCGGAGCAGCCATTGCCGCCGTCGCTCAGCTGGCTCACCGATGAGGGCTATCGGGGCCCGCTGGTCTTTCGCATCGATCCGGGCGAGGAGCGGCCCCTGCCCCGGCGTGCCGATCTGCTTACTCCGATTGTCCCGCGGGCCGGAGCGATCCCGGCGGGTCAGGAGCCCCTCTGGCGGTTGATCGGCGTCACGGCGACGACGGGCGACGATCTGGTCTTCTTGAGCTCCGTGGGGGAAGTGCTCCGGCTCGGGCCCGACAGAGAGCTTCGTCTCGTCGCCCGACTGCCCGCCGGCCATTACCACCGGAACAACCTGGCGATGGGGCCCGACGGCAGCGTGTTCGTCTGTGGCGGGTTTCATATCCGTCAGATCTTCCGGGTCTCGCCGGCCGGGGCGGTGAGCATCGTCGCCAGCGACCTCGGTGATCCGGGCGGCATCATTCTCGACCGCAAGGGCGCGCTGTACGTCGCCGAGACCGCGCTCCACCGGATCATCCGCATCGCGCCCAGCCGCTGAGCCAGCACCGATCAGGCTCCTTCGACCATCGCGGCCGTGAGGCCGCGCACATAGCCTCGCGCGAAGACGGCGGAGATCGTCACCACGGGGATCGCCAACAGATTGACTCCCGCCACCGCGGCCAGCTCGTCCAGAGCCACGTCGAACGTGCCGAGCCCGGCCGTGATGGTCTGGTTGTGCGGGGTCAGGAGGAAGACGGAGGCGATCATGAAGTCGCTGGCGACGGTCCCGAGCGTGAAGATACCCGCGGCCACGAGGACGGGGCGACTCATGGGCAAGATGATGCGGAAGAAGGCGGTGGCGCGGCTCGCGCCCTCGATCAGGGCCGCCTCCTCGATCTCCCGCGGCAGGTGCTGGAAGTAGGCTGAGAGCATCCACACGCAGAAGGGCAGGGCCATGCTGGGATAGATGAGGAGGAGGGCCAGCAGGTTGTCGTCCAGCCTGAGCCCGTTCACGACCTGGAAGAGCGGGATGAAGAGAATGGTCTGGGGGACGACGTAGGCGGCGAAGATCGCGCGGCGCCACCACCGGAACCCCGGTGGACGCAGCCGGCCCAGAGCGTAGGCCGCGGCGACACTGGCCCCAAGGGTCGCCGCCACTGAGCCAGCAAAAATGAAGAGGGTGTTTGCGAGCCAGTCCAGGAAGGGGTAGGAACGGCGCAGCGCATCCCCCACGAAGCCCCGGACCTCGCTCTTGCGCTCGAACAACTCCTCGAAGTTCTCAAGCGTCGGATTCATGACAATGAACGGATTGCCGAAGACGTCCTCCTCCGGGGTCTTCAGCGACTGCACCAGCATGAAGTAGATCGGGAAGAGGCAGTAGACCGTGGTCAGGAGCAACAGGCTCAGATGGCCGAGCTTTGCCCACCATGGCCTTGGGTTCATGCGGCCTCCCGCTCCGGGGGATCGAAGAGCCGGAACAGCAGGAAGAGGACCCCGAGCAGGAACGGGACCAGGGTCAATGACAGCGCCGAGGCCGGTCCAAACTGGCCGGCCTTGGTGGCGAGCCAGTAGGCGTGAGTGCCGATCACGGGGAAGACGATGCGGCCGGCGGTGAGCATCCAGACGTTGGCAAGGTCGGCGAAGGCGCTGGTGAGCGAGAGGAACACCCCCAGCGCGAGGAACGGCTTGAGCAGCGGCACGGTAACCAGGTGGAAGCGGCGCCACGCACTTTTCGATTCCAGGAGCGCGCACTCGAACAGTTCGGGCGGGATGGCGTTGATTCCGGCCAGGAGCAGCACGGCGATGAAGGAGCTGCCGCGCCAGATGTTGAACAGGATGACGCTCGCAAAGGCCCAGGCGCCGCCGCCGAAGGCGCTGTCGACGACGAATTTCAGATGTCCCATGAACGGGGCGTAGGCGGTGCGGGTCGGGGGATTCAGGGTCCAGTACCAGCCGATCACGCTCACGCCCGCTGGGTAGGCCCAGGGAAGGAAGATGGCCAGGAAGACGAAGGCCCGGCCGCGGAATGGCCGGGCGAGCAACAGGGCGAAACCGAGCCCGAGCGCCAGCTTCGCCACGCTCGTGACGGCTGCGTACACGACTGTCACCGCCGCCGCGCGCCAGAACTCGGCCTCGCCGAGGAAGCGGCGGTAGTTCTCGAACCCGACGAATGCCTGGGGACCGTCGCTAAGCGGCGAGAGGTCAGTGAGACTCGTCCAGAGCTCCCATCCGACGGGGTACGCCAGGACGGTGAGCAGGAGCAGCAGCGCTGGCGACAGCAGCAGGTACGCGAGCTGGATCTCGCGACGCCGCGCGCTGCCGCGGAGGCTCATGGCTAGCCAGCCACGGCCCTACCGAGCGCTGGGGGGGTGTGGGGCGCCATTTCGGGACCCCCCACGAGGTCAGATGGCCAGCTCGGTCTTGTTGTCGAAGAAGTGGACGCGCTCCGGGTGGAGCGTCAGCCGCATCTTGTCGGAGTGCTTCGCGCGCACGGTCGGGTCGACGCGCGCCACGATGACGTTCGGTCCGGCCTTGAGATCGAGCAGGATCTCGGATCCGAGCGGCTCGACGACCTCGACGACGGTGTCGAAGCTGTAGTCCGCCCCGTCGCTCCCGGTCGCGACGCGCAGGTCTTCGGGCCGGATGCCCAGCGTGAGGCGCTGGCCCTTATAGGCGCCGAGCCGGCCCGCGATCGCGGGCGGCACCTTCACGCGCAGCCCCGGTGTATCCGCCCACAGGGCGCCGTTCGCGTCGGCGACGGTCACCTCGACGAAGTTCATCGACGGGGAGCCGATGAAGCCGGCCACGAACCGGTTGGCGGGCTTGCCGTACAGCTCGAGCGGCTCCCCGACCTGCTGGATCCAGCCGTCCTTCATGACCACGACGCGGTCGCCGAGCGTCATCGCCTCGACCTGGTCGTGCGTGACGTAGATGGCCGTCGTCTCGAGACGTTCGTGCAGGCGCTTGAGCTCGACCCGCATCTGCACGCGAAGCTTCGCGTCGAGGTTCGAGAGCGGCTCGTCGAAGAGGAACACCTGGGGATGGCGCACGATCGCGCGGCCCACCGCGACGCGCTGCCGCTGGCCGCCGGAGAGCTGGCGCGGCTTCCGCTTGAGGAGCTCCTGGATGCCCAGGATCTCGGCGGCGTCCCCGACGCGCTTGGCGATCTCGGGCTTGGGGAACTTCCGCATCTTGAGCCCGAAGGCCATGTTGTCGTAGACGGTCATGTGCGGGTACAGGGCGTAGTTCTGGAAGACCATCGCGATGTCGCGGTCCTTCGGCGGCAGGTCGTTGACGATCCGGTCCCCGATCGTGATCTCGCCCGCCGTGATCTCCTCGAGCCCGGCGACCATCCGCAAGGTCGTCGACTTGCCGCACCCGGAGGGGCCGACCAGCACGACGAACTCCTTGTCCCGGATGTGGAGGTTCACGTCCTTGACGGCGTGCACCTCGTCGTATTTCTTGTTCAGGTCCTTCATCATTACCTGGGCCATGCACGTGTCTCCTTGCTCAGAATGTCGCGATGGTACACCAGGTCGCCCACCGCGCGCCTCAGCCTTTCACGGCCCCGGTGAGGCCGGCGACATAGTGCTCGACGAAGAAGGAGTAGATGAGAGCGACCGGGATCGAGCCCAGTAACGCCCCCGCCATGAGTGGGCCCCAGAAGAAGACGTCGCCCCGGATGAGCTCGGAGACGACGCCGACCGGGACCGTCTTCTGCTGCGGGGAGGAGAGGAAGACGAGGGCGTAGATGAACTCGTTCCAGGACAACGTGAAGGCGAAGATTCCGGCCGACAGGATGCCGGGGGTAGCGATCGGAAAGATGATCTGGACCATGGCCCGCAGCCGCGAGGCGCCGTCGATGCGCGCGCACTCCTCCAGCTCTTTCGGGATCGTCTTGAAGTATCCCATCATCAGCCACGTGCAAAACGGGATGAGGAAGGTCGGATAGGTCAGGATGAGTGACCACGGCGTGTCGCCGAGCCGGAAGTCGCGGATGATGTCGGCCAGCGGGATGAAGAGGAGCGTGGGCGGTACGAGGTAGGTCACGAAGATGCCCGTGCCGAGGCCCCCCGCCAGCGGGAAGCGGAGCCGGGCCAGCGCGTAGCCGGCCAGGAGCCCGCAGAAGAGCGAGATGATCGTGGAAACGATCGCGATGAACATCGTGTTCCAGAGCCAGGTCGCGAACATCGTTTGCTGGAAGAGATAAAGCACGTGCTCGACGGTAGGATGGGTCGTCCAGAACGGCGTGTTGTTGACCGCTCGCCACGGCCGGTAGAGCTCGCCGTCGGGCCGGAAGGCCGTCACCAGCATCCAGTAGAACGGGAACAATGTGCCGACGACGAAGAGCGTCAACGGGACGTAGAAGAAGACCCACTTGCGCCACAGCGCGCCCTCGACCATGCCCGCGCCGGAGCCCGCGCGGCCTGCCATCACGCGCCCTCGACGCGCCGGATGTACCAGAGCTGGATCACGACGATGATGAAGAGTATCGGGAACATCGCCAGCGAGACCGCCGCCCCCTCGCCGAGGAGCCCCGTGTTGATGCCGATCTGGTACGCATAGGTGGCGAAGAGGTGAGTCGCGTTGGCGGGGCCGCCGCCGGTGAGCACGTAGACGAGCTGGAAATCGGCGAACGTCTGGATCACCGAGAAGAGCGTCACGACCATCGTGACCGGCAGAAGGAGCGGCCACGTGATCCGCCAGAAGCGCTGCCAGGCCGTCGCGCCGTCGAGCGCCGCCGCCTCGTGCAGCTCCGGGTTGACGGTCTGGAGGCCGGCCAGGAGGGTGATCGCGTAGAACGGCATCCCGCGCCAGATGTTCACGACGATTACCGAGCCCAGGGCCATCACGGGGTCGGTGAGCCAGCCGATCCGCGTCTGGATGAAGCCGAAGTGGTAGAGGGTCCAGTTCAGGACACTGAAGGTCGGGTCGAACATCCACTTCCAGGCGAAGGTGGAGAGCACCGTCGGCACGATGAAGGGGAGGAGCATCGAGGCCCGGACCAGGCGCTTGCCGCGAAAGTGGCGGTTCAGGAGGAGTGCCAGCCACATGCCGAGCGTGAGCTTGCCGACGGTCGCGATGGCCGTGTAGACGAATGTGTTGTAGGCCGCCCTCTGGAAGATCGAGTCGTTCCAGATCTTGACGTAGTTGCTCAGGCCCAGGAACTGGCCCGGGTTGCCGACGGTGGCGCTCGTGAGGCTGAGCCACACGCCCTTCACGAACGGGTAGGCGATGAACAGCCCCAGCAGGACGACGGTGGGGACGAGGAGGAGGAATCCGAGCACTCGCTCGTCCTCGAGGAGTCGCGCGATCGGACCCATCGCAGTCGCGTCCCGGGGAAGAGTGGCGAGGCGGGCGGCCTCCGTGGCTCCGCCCGCCCCGCCTGCGATCGGCTGGGGACGCGCCTCAGACACCGTGTCGCTCCAGCAAGACGATGCGCTCCGGAGGGCTAGGCGTAGATCTTCCTCAACTCGGACTCCGCCCACTTCACCGAATCCTCGGGCTTCATGCCCTGGATCGCTTTGGCGTACATGTCGGTGATGATGTACTTCGACTCCACCTCGGACGCCGCACGTCCGGGTGGCCCGGCATACCCGTAGAGACGGAACGCGCGCGCCGCGGTCCGGTACGGCAGCATGACCGGGTCGAGCTCCCACATCTTGTGTTTCTCCCAGTCCGTCGTCGAGCCCACGCTGAATCCCTTCTGGGCGACGAACCAGGATTCGAACTGCTCCTTGCCGTGGAGCCACCGGAGGAAGTCCTTGGCGAGCTTCTGATTCTTCGAGTAGCCCATCACCGCGTGGCTGAACGGCGCATGGAGGTGGAAGACACCCGCCGGCCCGGCCGGGTTCGGCGCGTGGAGGATGTCGGTGTGCATCAGGGCGCCTTTCTCGGTCTTGTACTTCTCCTTGTTCCGCAGCGACTCGACGTAGATCGACGCGCCGTTGATGGTTGCCGAGATCGTGCCCGAGAGGAACGCGCGGTTGTTGTTCGAGTCGTCCCACGCGAGGCCGCCCTCGTCGCAGGCGTCCTTCCAGAACCCGACCGCGAACTTCACCGACTCGAGCGTCTCCTTCGAGTTGATGGCGACGGTCCGGCCGTCCTTCTCGACCTCCTTGCCGCCCCATGCCCACATGAAGGAGTACCAGAACACGGGCGCATCCCCGAAGGTGTGACCGGCGGTCTGGCCGATCGGGTATCCCTTGGCCTTGAGCTTCGTGCCGACCTCCCGGTACTGCTGCCACGTCTTCGGGAACTCCTTGGCGCCGACTTCTTCGAACAGCGACTTCCGATACGCGATCTGGCCCCCGACGATCGCGTGCGGGACAGCGCGCCAGCTGCTGCCGACTTTGCAGAGCTCGGTCATCGCCGGGTAGAAGCCGCCCTGGGCTTTACCGGTTGCCTCGGCGACGTCGCTCACGTCCACCAGGCTCTTCTCGTAGAGGTGGGGCCAGTTCTTCAGCACGTGGATGATGTCCGGCCCGCTCCCTGACGAGATCGCAGCCGTGATGCGCGCCTGGAGGTCGTTGGCGTTGATCCGCTCGAGAGTGACTTCGGCCCCGAGGGCTTTGGAAGCCTCCGGCATCTGCTTGAGCAGGACCTCGTCCGCCGCAGGGACGAAGTCGTTCCAGCGGAGGAGGTGGAGCTTGGTGCCCTGCGCGTAGGCCGGCGCCTGCCGTGCGGCCAGGATTCCCTCGAGGCCGACAGTGGCGGCCGCTGCCCCGCTCGATATCTTGATGAACTTCCTTCGATTCAAACCCTGGGCGTCCATGCGTGAACCTCCTTCAGATCAGGATTGCGGGCACTGGGTGCGGCCTAACCTTCGGGAAAGGCGACGAATTAGTACCATCCCGGGCTCGGAGGTGTCAACTAGCGCGCGCCCACAACGACAGGGGCTGACGCGATCGCGACGCGAGGCGGCCGGAACGTCAGCGCGAGAACCATCGCCATGACGCCGATAGCGGCCGAGCTGATGAAGAGCCAGGCGTAGGTGCCGAAGGCGTCGTGAATCCAGCCACCGGCCCAGGAGCCGAGCCCCATGCCGAGCGTCGAGACGAGGAACACCGCGCCGTAGGCCGTCCCCATGACCTTCTCGCCGAAGTACTCGCGCGTGACGAGCGCGTAGAGGGGCATCACGCCGCCGTACGAGAGGCCGAAGGCCACCGCGGCCACGTAGAAGCTCCAGGTGTCGCGCGTGAAAAGGTAAGCGAAGACCATGACCGCCTGGAACGCGAGCCCCACGATGAGCGTCGGCTTGGCGCCGAATCGATCGGCGATCAGGCCGCAGGCGATCCGTCCGGCGATCGATGAGAGGCCCGAGACCCCGAGAATAGTGGCGGCGAGCATCGCGGCCACACCCTGGTCGATCGCGTGGGTCACCATGTGGAAGATCGGGCCTGCGTGCGCGGCGCAGCAGGCAAAGTGCGTGAGCGCGATCGCCCAGAACTGCGGTGCGCGCAGCACCTGGCCCGTGGAGAAGTTGCGCTGGGGCGCGGCCGCGCCGCCCCGCGCGACCGCGCCCATCTCGGCCGGAGCGTTACGGATCAGGAGCGCGACCGGGATCGTCACCAGCCAGGCCAGGTCGCCGAGCGCGATCATCGCCACCCGCCAGTCGTAGGCGGACGTGAGCCAGCTGACGAGGGGTGAGATCACGAGCATGCCGGCGCCGCCGCCGGCGGACACGATGCCCACGGCGAGACCGCGGTTGGCCGTGAACCACTTCGTCGCCGTCGCGGAGAGCGGTGTCAGGAACGCGCCCGCCGCGAACCCCACACCCAGGCCGAACGTCACGTGGAGCTGCCAGAGCGCTGTCGCCTGACCGGATAGCACGAGCCCCAGGCCGAGCAGAGAGCCGCCGGCGACCGTCACGGCGCGGCTCCCGACCCGGTCGGACAGTACGCCCCAGAAGAAGGAGCCCGCCCCCATCGCCATCCAGTTGATGAGCGCCGTCATCGAGATCGCGCTGCGACTCCAGCGCATCGAGTCCTCGAGCGGCTTGAGGAACACGCCGAGCGCGAAGAGGGATCCCTGCCCGATCGCCACGACCGTGGCCGCGGCGGCGAGGACGACCCAGCCGTAGAAGAGTCCACGCTGACTCATGGGCGCGAACTACGATAGCATGCAGCGTCATGTGGCCGCTCGCGTGGCCGGCTCTCGCGTTCGTCGCCGCCACCGTCGTCGCGTTGGTGCTCCGGGCCCTCCTCCTCTCCGTGCTCGGCCGGTGGGCGCGCTCGCCGAACGGCTGGGCCTCACTCGCCCGGGCGATCCGGCTGCCCTCGGTCCTGTGGTCGCTCGTCCTCGGATTGTGGGTCGCGGTCGAGTTCGCCGGCCAGACCGAGCGCCTGCCGCGGCGCCTTTACGAGCAGCTGGGCCTCGTCCTCGAGGTCGCGGTGATCCTCTCCTTGACCATCACTGTCGCGAAGACGCTGAGCATCTTCATCCAGCGGGCGAGCGAACGGAGGGCGCTCGGGGTTCTGATTACCGGCCTCGGCCAGTCCGTCGCCCGCGGCGTCGTCTACATCGTCGGCTTTCTCATGCTGCTCACCGCCATCGGCGTCCAGATCACGCCGATCCTCACGGCGCTCGGCGTGGGTGGTCTCGCGGTGGCGCTGGCGCTTCAGGACACGCTCTCGAACCTCTTTGCGGGGGCCCACCTTCTGGCCGACAAGCCGATCCGTGTCGGCGATTACGTGAAGGTCGCCGACACGGTCGAGGGCCACGTCGTGGACATCGGATGGCGCTCGACACGAGTTCGAATGCTCCAGAACGTCGTGGTCACCATCCCGAACAAGAAAGTGGCCGAATCGATCATCACCAACTACGACCTGCCGGAACCGCGGCTGGCGCTCCTGATCCGCGTCGGCGTCGACTATGGTGCCGATCCCGACCGGGTCGAGCAGCTCCTTGTCGAAGAGGCGACGCGCGCGGTCGGCGAGGTGCCGGGCCTCTTGGGGGAGCCCGCGCCGTCCATGCGGCTCATCCCCGGCTTCGGCGACTCCTCGCTCGACTTCACGCTCGTCTGCCAGGTGAAGTCGTTCACCGACCAGTTCCTCGTCCAGCACGAGCTGCGCAAGCGCATCCTCCGGCGCTTCCGAGCCGAGGGGATCCAGATCCCGATAAAGGCATTCGAGATTCGGAGAGGAGGAGGCGAGCGCGAGGCTTGAGGGAAGTCGGCTGGACTACTCGTCGCATGTATAGTATACAGCCTGACATGGATCTGAGGACACGGGTGACGCTTCTCTCGGAGTCGGCGGACCGCGACGGGACAGGGGGCGCAGTCATAGGCCCGGGAAGCGCCCTCATGCGCCCGGGGGATCCGGTCGGCATCACGAAGGTGCACTACCCGGCCCAGGGGATGACGCGTCTCATGCGTGTCATGCAGACCAACGCCTGCTCCCTCTCCTGCGGCTACTGTCCGACGTTTTGCGGCGGGAAAGTCCGGCGCACCTACCTCCAGCCGGAAGAAGTCGCCCGCGTGTTCATGGGCGCGCATCGCAGCGGTCTCGCCGACGGGCTATTCCTGACGTCCGGCGTTCCTGGTCGCCCGTCGAAGATGACCGACCGCATGCTCGCGGCCGTCGATCTGCTGCGGCGGCGCGAGGGCTTCCGCGGGTACGTTCACTTGAAGCTCTTGCCCGGTGCCGAGTCCGCTCAGGTCGAGACGGCGGTGCGCCTGGCCAGCCGCGTGTCGATAAACCTCGAAGCGCCCGGCGCCGCGTACGTGCGGTCTCTCGCGCGGGAAAAGGACTTCGCGGGTGACCTGCTGCCCAAGCTAGAGCTGGCGGGTCGTCTCGTCCTCGAGCGCAGACGGCTCGGGGCTCCGACGGAGTTCGCCACCGTCGGTCCGACGACCCAGTTCGTCGTGGGCGCGGCGGGTGAGCAGGACCGAGAGATCCTCGGGCTCGTGGCCCGCCTCGAGCGGCAGCGTCTCCTGCACCACGCTCACTTCAGCGCCTTCCAACCGGTGGTGGGCACCCCGCTGGAGGGGAGGCGCTCGACGCCGGCGGCGCGCGAGCTGCGGCTCTACCAGGCGGAGCATCTCCTGCGGCAGTACGGCTTCGAGTATGACGAGCTGGTCTTCGGCGCGGATGGCAACCTGCCGCTCCACGATGACCCGAAGACGGCGTGGGCCCTCGCGCATCCCGAGCGGTTCCCGATCGAGGTCTCCCGCGCCCCGTACGAGGTTCTGGTGCGCGTGCCGGGAATCGGCCCCGTGACCGCGCGCGCGCTCGTCGCCGCGCGGCGTCGCTCCGTGATCCGGTGGTCGGGTGACCTCCGGGCAGCGGGCGTCGATGTGGCCCGAGCGGCGTGGTTCCTGACGCTACAAGGCCGGCGGCTTGCGAGGCAGCCCCGCCCGCGGCAATTGCGGCTCTTCCCGCCCGGCGAGCACCTGACTCAGGGGCCCTTCCGGACCCCGGTTCCGCCGTGCGCCTATCGTTGAGCTGGGGACCTCCAACCCGCCGCATCGTTTCGCGGCTGTCGATTTTCGACTGTCGCGCATCGGGCATCAGGTGTGCGTGATGCACCCGACTCGTCGATGTTCCCTTGGAGACAACCACGCGGGTCATGGGACCCGAGAGGAGGAGCACATGCTGAGGCATCGCTTGATCGTCTTTTCCGCGCTACTTCTCGCTCTGGCCGGCTGCGCGGCGCAGGGACAGGACACCGTGCAGACCCAGACGCACGAAACTCACGGACGGAGTTCCGCCGATGGTCGTCCCGTCCTCTACGATTCGCTCGGAAGCTATTCGTATCGGATCACCACGGCGTCGCCGGACGCCCAGCGCTGGTTCGATCAGGGCTTGCGGCTGGTCTACGCGTTCAACCACCACGAGGCGCAGAGGGCATTCCGAGAGGCCGCGCGCCTCGATCCCACGTGCCCCATGTGCTTCTGGGGTATCGCGTTGACCGAGGGCGGGAACTACAACCACCCGACCGACGCCGATCGTGAGAAGAAGGCGCTGGCCGCCGTGCAGCAGGCGGGCGCGCTGGGGTCCGGCGCGCGACCAGCGGAGCGCGCGCTGATTCAGGCCCTCGCCAAGCGTCACTCCGCCGACCCCCAGGCCAAGCGTGAGATGCTCGACCGAGCGTATGCCGACGCGATGCGCGACGTCGCGCGACAGCTACCTGACGACCTGGAGGCCGCGACGTTCTTCGCCGACGCCATGATGAACCTCCGGCCGTGGAATCTTTGGGCCCCCGACGGGGCACCGCATCCGGGCAGCGAGGAGATCGTCGAGACTCTGGAGCGCGTCATCGCCCGGAACCCCAATCACCCGGGCGCGCTTCATCTCTACATTCATGCGGTCGAGGCGAGCACACAGCCGGGCCGCGCCGAGGCCGCCGCCGATCGCCTGCTGCCGCTGATGCCCGGGGCCGGGCACTTGGTCCACATGCCGTCACACATCTACTGGCGCGTCGGCCGATACGCCGACGCCGTGACCGTCAATGCGGCCGCCGCGCGGGCGGACCGCGCGTACTTCAAGACGGCGCAGCCGAGTGGGATCTATCGCGGGCTTTATTATCCGCACACCATCGACTTCATCTGGCATTCGGCCAGCATGCAGGGGCGCAGCGCGGAGACGATTCGCGCCGCGCGCGAGTTCGCCGAGAACGCGCCGGCGGAGATGATCAAGCAGATGCCGGATATGGAAACGGCCCCGGTCGCACCGATCGTGGCACTCGCGCGCTTCGGCCGTTGGGACGAGGTACTCGCCTATCCCGCGCCACCTCGCGACTGGCCATACACGACAGGTGTCTGGCGCTACGCGCGTGGTCTCGCCTTCAACGCGAAGGGGCAGGTCGCCGACGCCACGCAAGAGTTGCGCGAGGTCGAGAATATCCTAAAGTCCGTGCCGCCGGAGCGCACCGTCGCCTTCTTCTTCCGTGCGAAGAACATTCTCCAGCTGGCGGCGAATCTGCTGGCGGGCGAGATCGCGGCGAAGACCGGCGATGTCGCGACCGCCGAGCGATTGCTGCGCGCGGCGGTCGCCGAGCAGGACACCCACTGGTTCACGGAGCCGCCGCCGTGGTATTTCCCCGTGCGCCAATCGCTGGGCGCCGTGCTGCTCCAGGCCGGTCGTGCGAGTGACGCCGAGCAGGTCTACCGGGAGGACCTGAGAAGGAACCCCGGCAACGGCTGGTCGCTGTTCGGGCTCGCGCAAAGTCTGAAGGCGCAGGGGAAGACGCTCGAAGCCGCACAGGTCGACGAGGGCTTCCGGAAGGCCTGGGCGCAGGCCGACGTGAGACTCACGGCGTCCCGGTTCTAACGGCGGGGACAGCCCGGGGCGCCGTCGCTCCGGGCTACCGCCCGGCCTGGATGACTTCCGCCAGTTCCTTCGCGCGCCCCGCGTCGAGAGGGCGCAGCAGGTCCAGGATCCGTCGCGCGTCGCCGAGCCGGCCCAGCTTTACATAGGCCTCGCCGAGGTACTCGAGCGCCTCGGGGAAGTTCGGCCGGAGCCGCAGCGCCTGGTCGTATGCCTGGAGCGACTCGGTATAACGACCCTGGTTGCGCAGGGCGTAGCCCAGCTCGTTCCAGGCTTCGGGGAATGCGGCGTGCAAGGTGATGGCACCGCGGAAAGCCTCCACCGCCGTTGCCCAGTCCTTGGCGAGGCGCGCGCGGATGCCTCGGTTGTACTCGCTCTCCGCGCTGGGCGTCACCGTGGGCTGGCGGACCTGGTCCGCGGCGGGCGAGCTCGGCTCGGCGAGCCCCGCCGAGGGGACCAGCAGCGAAACCACAACGGCGAAGCCCAGTGCGACGAGTCGCGAGATCATCGCGCTCGACTCTGTCCTCGGCATGCCGCTAGCATACCGCGCGGGGCCCGGACGGTCATCTGGACGTTGGGCGGCGCCCGGTCAAGAGTGTCTCGACGGCCCGGAGGTCGGCTTCCGTGTCCACGCCGATGGTCGGCGCGTCGGTCTCGACGACGACGATGTCGATGCCGTTCTCGAGGAACCTGAGCTGCTCGAGCTTCTCCACCAGCTCGAGCGGCGACGGCGGCAGACGGTGGAAAGCGTCGAGCGCCGCTTTTCGATACGCGTAGAAGCCCGGGTGTTTGTAGCGCACGACGCCGATCCCGTCGCGATCGTACGGGATTGGATGCTTCGAGAAGTAGAGCGCCCGGCCGTCGACGCCGCAGACGACCTTGTTCACGTTCGGGTTGGACATCTCGTCGGGCTCGAGGCGGATCTTGAGCGTGGTCACCTGGGTGTCGGGACGCTCACGGAACGGACCGACGAGGAGCCGGATGTGGTCCGGTGTGATCAACGGTTCGTCACCCTGGATATTCACGTAGACGTCGGCGGCGCGCGCCTGCGCGACCTCCCAGATCCGATCAGTCCCCGACGGGTGCTCGGCGGACGTCATGATCGCGGGGATGCCGAACGTCGCGCACGCGCCGACGACCTCCTGGGAATCGGTCGCCACCAGCAGGTCGGCGAGATCCGGCGCCCGCCGGGCGGCCTCGTACACGTGGACGATGAGGGGCTTGCCGGCGATCTCGCGGAGGACCTTACGGGGCAGGCGGGTGGACCGAAGACGGGCCGGAATGACGCCGAGGACTCGGAGCTGGGCCCTGTCGCTCACGGGAAGGCGCGCAAGGTCCGGAGCTGTGCTTCGCGCGCGTCGACGCTTGCGCCCGGCGCGAACGGCACGATCACCGGCTGGGTGAGCCCGGCGCGTGCGAACTCGGCGATGCGCTCGCGACAGAACGCCGGCGGCCCCACGACCCCGAGACCGTCGAGGAGTCGCGGCGACACCTGCTTCACCGCACCGGCGCGGTCACCCGCACGCCAGGCGGCGTTCACCGCGTCGACCTCGTCGCCGAAGCCGGCGCTTCGAAAGAAGCTCGCGTAGACGTCCACCGTCGTGTAGCCCGTGATCTCGCGCGCCAACGCCTCGCGCGCGGCGGGCGCGTCGTCGGTGACGCACGTACGAATGAACGACGCGATCTCGAAGTCGCCGAGCGTCCGGCCCACCTTCCGCGCCCCGGCTTCCAGGTGCCCGATCGAGGCGGGAACCGTCTCCGGCGGGATCCAGTTCAGGACCACACCGTCGGCGATCTCTCCCGCCAGCTCCAGCATCTCGGGACCGAGGGCGGCGAGAACGACGCGAATCGGCTTTGAGGGCGGCGGCGCCGCGAGGCGGAAATTCTTGACGCGATAGAACTTGCCCTCGAAGGTCACGCGCTCGCCGGCGGCGACCATGCGGATGATCTGGACCGCCTCGCGGATCTGCTGGAGCGCCGGCGCGAAGGCGAGCCCATGCCAGTCGCCGACGATGACACGGCTCGAGAGGCCGATTCCAAGCACGACACGATCGGGTGCCATGTGGTTGAGCGTCGCCGCGCTCTGGCCGAGGAGGACCGGCGTGCGCGTCTGGACCGGCACGACCGCGGAGCCCACATGAAGCCGCTCGGTGTGGCTCGCGATGATCGCCATGAGGGTGATCGCGTCGTAGCCCGATGCCTCGCCCGTCCACGCCATGTGATAGCCTCGCGCTTCCGCTTCGCGGGCGACGGCGACGAACTCGGCCGCCGGCAGGGCGGCGAAGGGGGCCAGGACGATGCCGAGGCGGCGCTTCGGGTGATCGGCGAGCATGTGCGTCCTCTCCTCGGCCCTGGTCGGTCGGGCGCCGCGAGTATACCGCCTCGGCGGTGCGGTATACCGCCCTCAGCGGTGGCCGTGATCGTGGTGGATGTCGGGGGTATGAGGGTGCTCGTGCTCCAGCGGGCCGGTCGGGTGCGGATGGCTGTGGGGCTCCGGGCGTTCCACATCATCGTGGGCGTGCTGGTGGTGCACGTCGTGGACGTGCAGATGGCTGTGGGTGCTCGCCGCATGCCGATGCCGGTGCGAGTGACGCTCGCGGACCAGGAGCCACGTCGCCGCGGCCATGAGCGCCGCCGCGGCGATGAGGCCGGCCGTCGGCGACTCGCCGAGCAAAAGGCCGCCGGCGGCGCCGAAGAATGGCGCCGTCGCGAAGTACGCGCCCGTTCGCGCGGCGCCGAGCTCGCGCATCGCCAGGATGAACAGGACGAGGCTCGTGCCGTAGCTCACTGCTCCGAGGGCCAGCCCGAGGGCGATCGTGCCCGGTGTCGGCCAGGGCTGCCCGCTCACGAGCGCCAGGAGCGTGTTGACGGTCCCGGCGACGAGGCCCTTGACCTCGACGATGAGCAACGGGTCGCTCTCGGCGATGAGGCGGGTCAGATTGTTGTCGAGCGCCCACAGCGCGCACGCCAGGGCGACGGCCACGGCCGCGACGGTGATCGCCGGGTCGCCCGGCGTCCACCCCAGGGCGACGCCCCCGAGCGCCATGACGACGGCCGCGCCGCCGACGCGCGAGCCCAGATGCTCACCGAAGACGATGCCCGCCAGAATGGCCGTGAAGACGACCTCGAGGTTGAGCAGGAGCGCCGTGGTCGTGGCGGGGCTCCGCGCGAGCCCCCAGAGAAGCAGCGGCGGCGCGAGGACGCCCCCCACCAGAACGACTGCGGCCAGGATCCATCGATCGCGGAGCGTCAACGACCGGCCGGCGGTCGGCCGGCGGCGCCAGACGAGCCGTGCCAGGCCGAGGAACACGCCGGCGCCGAGATACAGCAGCCCGGCGAGGAACAGCGGCGGCACGACGGCGAGAAGCAGCTTCGCGAGCGGCGCGCTGAGCCCGAAGGCGAGCGCGGCGATCAACGCTTTGAGGATCGGCATGGCGACGCGCGGCCATTGTACTCAACGGCGCGTCTCGATAGAGTGACGGCTGATGGTCTCGCTCACCCAGCGCCCCGCCGCGCCTATCCGCGCGCCACGCGGCACCGCGCTGTCCTGCAAAGGCTGGCCGCAGGAGGCGGCGCTCCGGATGCTCATGAACAACCTCGACCCCGACGTCGCGGAGCGGTGGGAGGACCTCGTCGTCTACGGCGGGTCAGGCAAGGCGGCCCGCAGCTGGGAGGCGTATCACGCGATCGTGAAGACGCTCCGCCGGCTCGAGGCCGACGAGACGCTCCTCGTCCAGTCGGGCAAGCCCGTCGGCGTGTTCAGAACTCATCCCGACGCGCCCCGCGTGCTGATCGCCAACGCGTTGCTCGTGCCCGAGTGGGGCGACTGGGAGCACTTCCGGCAGTACGAAGCGATGGGGCTCACGATGTACGGCCAGATGACGGCGGGTTCCTGGATCTACATCGGCACTCAGGGGATCCTCCAGGGCACGTACGAGACGTTCGGCGCCTGCGCGCGGAAGCACTTCGGCGGCTCGCTGGCGGGCCGGCTCGTGCTCTCCGCCGGGCTCGGGGGAATGGGCGGGGCGCAGCCGCTCGCCGTCACGCTGAACGGCGGCGTCGGGCTCTTCGTCGAGATCGACCGCGAGCGCATCGAGCGCCGGCTCAGGCTCCGGTACGTCGACCGCGTGACGTCGTCGCTGGACGAGGCGCTCGGCTGGGCCGACGAGGCGCGGGCCCGCCGGGAGCCCCTCTCGATCGCCGTCCACGGCAACGCCGCCGAGGTGCATCCCGAGCTCGCCCGCCGCGGAGTTCGATTCGACGTGGTGACCGATCAAACCTCCGCCCACGACGTGCTCACCGGGTATGTGCCGGCGGGACTGTCGGTGGAGGATGCGAGTGCGTTGCGCGCGCGTGACCCGAAGACATATTCGAAATGGGCGTACGAGTCGATCGCCGCCCAGATGCGGGCGATGCTCGAGTTCCAGCGGGCGGGCGCGGTCCTCTTCGATTACGGCAACAACTTCCGGCGCGAGGCCGAGAACGCGGGTGTCTCCGACTTCAGCTATCCCGGCTTCGTTCCCGCGTTCATCCGTCCGCTCTTCTGCGAGGGGCTGGGCCCGTTCCGCTGGGTGGCGCTCTCGGGTGATCCCGAGGACATTTACGTGACCGACCGGGCGCTGATGGAGGCCATTCCGGAGAACGAGCCCCTGGTCCGCTGGTTGCGGCTCGCCCGGGAGCGCGTCAGCTTCCAGGGGCTGCCGGCGCGTATTTGCTGGCTCGGCTACGGCGACCGCGCGAAGGCCGGGCGGATCTTCAACGACCTCGTCGCCAGGGGCGCCGTGAAGGCCCCCATCGTCATCGGCCGTGACCATCTCGACTCGGGCTCGGTCGCCTCGCCGAATCGCGAGACCGAGTCGATGCGCGACGGCTCGGATGCGATCGCCGACTGGCCCGTCCTCAACGCGCTTCTCAACACGGCGTCGGGCGCGACGTGGGTGTCGGTACACCACGGCGGCGGCGTGGGCATCGGGTACTCGATCCACGCCGGTATGGTCGTCGTCGCCGACGGCACACCGGAGGCAGCGCGGCGCCTCGAGCGCGTGCTCACAACCGATCCGGGCACCGGTATCATGCGGCATGCCGACGCGGGGTACCCGGAGGCCATCGCGGCGGCGCGGCGTCACGGGATCGACTTGCCCGGGATCACGGCGTGATTCGGGCGAAAGCGGGGTCACCCATGGTAAGCCGCTACGGTCGCTACAGCGACCGGGAGGAGCGGCGCCGGCACATCAGGGAATTCGAGAAACGGCTGCTCGACGAGGAGGTGCGCTACATTTTTACCTTCCAGTGGCATTGGATCGTCCCGCACAACGCGCGGATTCGGGGCTGGACGATCACCCCGAGCCACTTCCTCAACAACCAGCTCGACACCGTCTGGCTGGCGGAGTGACCCTGAGGCTCATCCCCGACCTCGTCCTGACCGAGGCCGGGTGGACGTCGGGCCGGGTGGTGACGCTCGAGGGCGGGCGGATCGCCTCGATCGAGCGCGTCGACCGCCCCTCGTCGGGCGACGTCACGCTCGCCGGCAAGGCCCTCGTGCCCGGGACGGTCAACGCGCACTGCCACACCTTCCAGTCGCTCCTGCGCGGTCTCGGCGACGACCTCGACTTCACGGGCTGGCGCGACCGCGTGCTCTACCCGTTCTCCGAGCGCCTGGACCGCCGGGGGATCGCGCTCGGCGCCTCCTTCGCGTTCGCCGAGATGCTGCTGGGGGGCGTCACCACCTGCGTGGATTTCTTCTACCTCCAGGACGAGGGCAACGAGAACGCCGAAGCGGTGATCGAGGCCGCGCGCGCGGTCGGGATCCGCCTCGTCCTGGCGCGCGCCATGTACGACTGGGAGGGCGCGCCCAAGCGCTATCGTGAGACGGTCGCCGACGCGGCCCGCCGGACGCGGGAGCTGATCGCGGCGCACCGGGAGGATCAGACCACGATGGTGCAGCCCGCCCCTCACAGCCCTCACGGCGCGTCCCCCGAGATGATCCGCGCAGGGGCGGAGATCGCGGAGACGGAGGCCACGCGGTTCCACATCCACGTGGCCGAGGGACGCTCCGAGGGCGAGCGCACGCTCCGGGAGCACGGGGCCACGCCGATCCGGTATCTCGACGGCCTCGGCGTTCTCGGCCCACGGATGATTGGCGTCCACTGTGTCTGGCTCGACGACGAGGAGATCGGGTTGATGGGTGCCCGGGGGGCCGCGCTCGCTTACTGCCCGAGCTCCAACATGTTTCTCGGCGACGGTATCACGCGGGTCCCCGAGCTCTTGAAGGCGGGGGTCAGAATCGGGCTCGGCACCGACGGCGGCTGCACCAACAACCGCCTCTCGGTGTTCGAGGAGATGCGCATGACGTCTCTCCTCCAGCGGGTGCGGCTTCTCGACGGCGCCGCGCTCGACGCTGTGACGGCCTTCGGGCTCGGCACCCGGTCGGGCGCCGAGGTCCTCGGGCTCGAGGCGGGCGTGATCGCGCCGGGCCGGCTCGCCGACCTCGTCGCGGTGGACCTCGAGGACGCTTCGCTCCACCCGCGGATCGACCTCCTGAAATCGATGGTCTACGCGATGTCCTGCCGGGCGGTCACGGACGTGTGGGTCCACGGGCGACGCGTCGTCGAGTCCGGACGTCTTGTGGCCGTGGACCAGCGCGAGCTCCTTGCGCGGGTCCGCGAGCTGACGCAGGGGTGGTGCGCGCCGCAGGCCGTCGCGGGGCTGGGGCCCCGCCGGCCGAGGCGCGACTATGAACCATGGTCGATCTAGACGGCGGGCCGCTCACGCTCCAGGCCGTCGAAGCGGTCGCCCGCCGGGGTGAGCAGGTTTCGCTGGCCCCTGGTGCGGAGCAGGCCCTGCGCGCCGGCCGCGCCTTCGTCGACCGGCTGGCGGCGGGCGCGGAGCCGATCTACGGAATCACGACCGGCGTCGGGAAGCTCAAGGACGTCGTCATTCCACCAGGCGAGCGTGCCGACCTCCAGCGGAACCTCGTCTTGAGCCACGCCGGGGGCGTGGGCGCGCCCCTCGCGGAGGCGGACGTGCGAGCGATCATGCTCCTGCTCGCGGCCTCTCTCGCGCGCGGCGCGTCCGGCGTGAGGCCCGCGGTCGTCGAAACGGTGATCGCGTGCCTGAACCGGCGCGTCCATCCCGTCGTGCCCGAGCTGGGGTCGGTCGGGGCGTCGGGAGATCTGGCGCCGCTCGCCCACGTGGCACTCTGTCTCCTCGGCGAAGGCTCGGCCTCGGACGGCGACCGGCAGATTCCCGCCGCCGAGGCGCTGGCCCGCGCGGGCGTGAGCCCTCTCGTCCTCGAGACGAAGGAAGGGCTCGCGCTCCTCAACGGCACGCACCTCATGGCCGGGCACGGCGCCCTCACGGTCCTCGATGCGGCGTGCCTCACGCGCCTGGCCGACGTCGCCGGCGCCATGTCGCTCGAAGCGCTCATGGGATCGAACGCCGCATTCGACTCGCGGATCCACGCGCTCAGGCCCCATCCGGGCCAGCTCGCGGCCGCCGCCAACCTGGTTCGCCTCACGGCGGAGAGCGGGATCATCGCCTCGCACCGCGACTGCACGCGCGTCCAGGACGCCTACAGCCTCCGCTGCATGCCGCAGGTGCACGGCTCGACGCGCGAGGCGGTCACGTTCGCGCGGTCGGTGATCGAGCGCGAGCTCGCCTCGGTCTCCGACAATCCGCTCGTGTTCCCCGCCGACGGCGCCGTGCTGAGCGGCGGAAACTTCCACGGTGAGGTGCTGGGGCTGGCGCTTGACACGCTGACGCTGGGGCTCGGCCAGCTCGCCGGAATCAGCGAGCGGCGGATCGACCGGCTCGTGAACCCGCTGACGAACGAGGCGCTGCCGCCCTTTCTCTCGCCGCACGGCGGCGTCCATTCAGGCTACATGATCGCCCAGTACGTGGCCGCGGCACTGGTCGCCGAGCTCCGGACGCTGGCGCTGCCGGCGAGCGTGGAGTCCATTCCGACCTCGGGTCTCCAGGAGGACTACAACTCGATGGCGGCGGGCTCGGCCCTCAAGGCGCGGCGGGCCGCCGGGCTCGCCCGCCAGGTCCTCGCCATCGAGTTGTTGCTGGCGGCTCAGGCGCTCGATTTCCGGGCCCCACTTCCGCCGGGCCGCGGCAGCTCGGCGGCGCGGGACGCCGTGCGGCGGCGGATCCCACCGCTCGACCGGGACCGCTATCTCAAGGCCGACCTCGATGCGGCGCTGGGGCTCTGCGAGGCGGGCACGGTCCTCGCCGCGGTCGAGGCCGCGATCGGCCCGCTGGAGTGAGCGGCGGAGTTACGACCGCTTCAGGGAAACGACCGTTGTGTCGCGGGTGGCGGAGGCGTCGTCCGCGGACCGGGCCTTGGTCATCTTGCAGTGGCCGTCGAAGAGCACGCCCTCCTCCACCACCACGATTGGCGCCTCAACGTCGCCGCAAACCCGCGCGGTACCGCGTAGCTCGACCCGCTCGGACGCGCACACGTTGCCGACCACCTCGCCGCTGATCAAGACGATGCCCGCCCGGACGGCGGCGTTGACGACGCCCTTCTCACCGATGATGAGGCTGTCGCTGGAGACGATCTCGCCACGGAACCGGCCGTTGATCATGACGGTTCCGCTGAACGAGTACTTGCCCTCGATCTCCGACCCTTCATCGATAAAGGCCGTGAGGTCGCTTGCCTTGGTCGGGCGCTTGCTCGACTTCCTCCACAACATAGGCGCTGTTCCGCGCGGGCCTGTCTACCTCTGCCCGCTGAGCTGGGCAGGCCGGTCGTCCTCGACCAGGTAGACCGGTCGCTGGCCGTTCGTCGATTCGTTCATCTTCGTGACGTTGCCGTTGAAGAAGCCGCCCTTCGAGATGACCAGCGAGTCGGTCGTGATGTTGCCGGTGACCCGGCCGGTCGCGGCGATCTCGACGTTGCCGGTCGCGATCATGTTGCCCGCGTAGTGACCCATGACGATCGCGTCGACCGTCTGCACGTTGGCGTTGACACGGCCCTTCTCGCCGATGACGAGCTTGCCGCCGACGTTCATCTCACCGCCGATTTCGCACTCCACCTGGATCGAGTCTGCAATGTCGAATTTGCCTTCCACCCGCGCGCGGTCGCCGACGACCGTGAGCAGCGGTACCGCCGAGCCGGGCTTGCCGTTCTCCAGCGCCTTCTGGTTCTCCAGCGCCTTCTGGTTGCTGAACATCGGGAAACTCCTTACGCTGTGAGGCCGCTCGGATGAGCGCGAAAGGTTCGACCTGGCATCTCCAGGCGTAGCACCCCCGGACAGGGGGTGTCAACCTTAGTTCCGGGCCACACCGGGTGGTGCGTCGGTCCCGCGAGGGGTCTCTCCCTTGTGGAGCCTAGAAGGAGCGGATGAGGCGCTCGACCCGTTCGTCGTGCGACTGGAAGGGATCCTTGCAGAGGATGGTCTCGCGCTCCGGATCGTTGAGCTTCAGGTAGACCCAGTCGACGCGATAGTCCTTGCCCTTGAGGTTCGCCTGGCGGATGAACTCGCCGCGGAGCCGCGCCCGCGTGGTCTGCGGCGGCACGTGCTTGGCCTGCTCGATGGTTTCGTCGTCGGTGATCCGGTCCACGTGGTCGTTGGCGACGAGACGGTAGTAGACGCCCTTGTCGGGCCGGATGTCGTGGTACTGGAGGTCGAGCAGCGACACCTTCGGGTCCCGCCAGGAGAGGCGGTGGCGGTTCATGAAGTTGTCGATGAGCTGGCGCTTGATGACCCAGTCGAGCTCGCGGCTGAGCTGCATCGGGTCCGACTCGAGCTTGGTGAGGACGTCGGTCCAGCGGGCGAGGACGTCCTTGGTCGTCGTGTCGGCGTTGATCGAGTTGACGTAGCGCGTCGCGAACTCGAGGTACTCGAGCTGCATCTGGAGCGCCGTGAGCGAGCGGCCGTCCTTCAGCTTGATCGCCTCGCGCAGGGTCGGATCGTGGGAGATATCGCGGATCGCCTGCACGGGAGATTGCAGTGAATAATCGCGGTCGAAGAACCCATCTTCGATCATGTCGAGGACGAGGGCGGTCGTCCCGATCTTCAGATAGGTCGCGACTTCGGACATATTCGAATCGCCCACGATGACGTGCAGGCGCCGGTAACGCTCGGCGTCGGCGTGCGGCTCGTCGCGGGTGTTGATGATCGAGCGCGACGACGTCGTCGCCCCGGAGATCTCCTGGCAGATATGCTGGGCGCGCTGGGACAGGCAGTAGTGGAAGCCGCGCGGCGTTTGGAGCACTTTGCCCGCGCCCGCGAAGATCTGCCGGGTGACGAAGAAGGGGATGAGGGCTTCGGCGAGTCGCTGGAACGAGACGTCGCGGGATACCAGGTAGTTCTCGTGGCAGCCGTAGGAGTTACCGGCGGAATCGGTGTTGTTCTTGAAGAGCAGGATGTTGCCCGAGATGCCGTCTTCCCGAAGGCGCTTCTCGGCCTGGTGCAGGAGGTCCTCGACGATGCGCTCGCCCGCCTTGTCGTGGATGACCAGCTCGGCGACATCATCGCACTCGGGCGTCGCGTACTCCGGGTGGAACCCGGTGTCCAGGTAGAGCCGGGCGCCATTTTCGAGGAACACGTTGGCGTTGCGGGCGCCGGGGATGACCTTCTCGAACAGATAGCGGGCGACGTTGTCGGGGGACAGGCGGCGCTGGCCGTTGAGGGTGCAGGTGAGACCGTACTCGTTCTCGAGACCGAAGATCCGGCGCTTCATGGGCCTGTCCTGCCCCAGCCTAACACGGCTTACTTCGCCGCACCCAGGAGTTGACCGAGCGCTTCCAGGGGGATCCGCCGGAACTTGCGCTGCGCCTTGGTCCGGTCGAGGACCGCGACCTCGAGATCGCGCTCGGTGAGCGTCTTGTTTTGGGTCACGGTCAGCGCGCGGACGCCGAGCTGCAACGCGTCGCCAAGGGTCATGCCCTCCTGGTAGTGATCCTTGAGGAAGCGGCGGATCTCGTCGGCCTGGCCGCCCATCGCCGCGTAGTTCCGCTCGTCCTCGATCGTGCCGTCGTAGAGGATGTGGTAGATCTCGCTCTTCGCGCCGTTGGTGTCGCCGACCTCCGCCACCAAAACCTCGACCTCGAATGGCTTGATGTCCTGGGTGAAGATGTTGCCGAGCGCCTGTGAGTAGGCGTTGGCCAGCGCCTTGGCCGTCACGTCGCCCCGGCTGTAGGAGTAGCCCTTGACGTCGGCGTGCCGGATGCCGGCGATCCGGAGGTTCTCGAACTCGTTGTACTTGCCGACGCCCGCGAACGCGATGCGGTCGTAGATCTCCGAGATCTTGTGCAGGAGCGTCGACGGATTCTCGGCCACCAGCAGGATGCCGTCGCCGCACTCCAGAGTGACCAGGGACCGGCCGCGCGAGATGCCCTTGCGGGCGTACTCGGCCTTGTCCTTCATCATCTGCTCGGGGCTCACGTAGTAGGGCAGCGGCATGGCGTCAGGTCCCGTCCGCGTTGCGGGTGCGGTCGGCCAGGATCCCCTCGCAGACGCGGCGCACTTCGTCCTCCGGCACGTCCCCGAAGCCGGATCGCGTGATGGTCTTCACGGAGGGGAAGATCCCGCGCACCAGGTCGGGACCGCCGGTCCCGACGTCTTCGTCGGCGGCGTCGATGAGCGCCTCGAGCGCGACGCGCATCGCGTCCTCGCGGGCCATGTCGCGCTTCCAGAGCTTCTTCAGCGAGTCGCGCGCGTCCTTCGAGCCCGACCCCTGCGCGTCGTAGTTGGTCTCCTCGTAGCGGCCGCCGGTGATGTCGTACTTGAACAGCCGGCCCACGCCCGCCTTCTCGTCGAAGCCGGCGAAGATCGGGACCACCACGAGGCCCTGCATCGCGGCGGGCAGGTTCATCCGGATCATCTGGCTCAGGCGGTTCGCCTTGCCCTCGAGCGAGAGATTCTCGCCCTCCACCTTCTCGTAGTGCTCGAGCTCGGTCTGGAACAGCTTGGCCATCTCCATGGCGGGGCCGGCGGCGCCGGCGATGCCGACGCCCGACAGCTCGTCGGACTTGAAGATCTTCTCGATGCGGCGACTCGCCACCTGGTAGCCCGCGGTCGCTTGGCGGTCGCCGGCCATGATCACGCCGTCACGGTAACGCATCGAGAGGACGGTCGTGCCGTGGACGGGCTCCGCGGGCGCGGCGGCCGGTGCCGGGCCGAGGCCCGGGACCAGATGCGGCGACTCCCGGCGGAGCAGCTCGACGAAGCTCGAGTTCGAGTAGTCGTTGAACAGCAACCGCCAGCGTTCGCCGTCCACGGTCAGATCCCGGAGGCGGCGCGGGAGATGTTGCGCAGCAGGTCCGCGGCCGTCGGCGACTCGGTCAACAGCTGGCGGACGTGCGCCTCGGTGCCCCGCAGGGGCTCCAGCATGAAGATCTTCTTGAGCGGCCCTTCTTTCAAGTCGAAGATGACGGAGTCCCAGCTCGCCGAGACGATCTCCTCCGCGTAGCGCTGCAGGCACATGCCCCGGAAGTACGCGCGGGTGTCCTTGGGCGGGTCGTAGATGGCCTTCGCGATCTCGTCGTCCGTTGCGATCCGGTCCACCGCGTCGGACTCCTCGAGCTTGTAGTAGAGGCCCCGGCCCGGACGGATGTCGTGGTACTGGAGATCGATCATCTGGACGCGCGAGTCGTTCCAGTCGAGATCGTGCTTCGCCATGTAGTTCTCGATGAGCTGGCGCTTGATGACCCAGTCGAGCTCGCGGCCGAGCTGCATCGGGTCCTCGGCGAGATGGTCGAGGGTCGTTTCCCACCGGGCGAGGACCTCGCGGACCCAGGGCTCGGCCTCGCGGTCCCGATAGTACTTGTGCGCCATCGCGAGGAACTCTCGCTGCAGGTCCACGGCGGTGATGGTGCGACCGTCCTTGAGCCGGATCGGCTGCCGGCAGGTGAGATCGCGCGAGACCACGCGGAACGCTCCCACCGGTCCGTCCACCGAGAGGTCGCGCTCGATGAAATCGTCCTCGACCATGCTCAGCACGATCGCCATCGTGCCGGTCTTGAGGTAGTTCGAGACCTCGCTCATGTTGGCGTCGCCGACGATGACGTGGAGCCGGCGGTACTTCTCCGGATCGGCGTGAGGCTCGTCGCGCGTGTTGATGATCGGACGGGAGTGCATCGTCTCGAGACCCACCTCGGTCTCGAGGAAGTCGGCGCGCTGCGAGATCTGGTAGTCGCACGGGTCGGCGTTGTTCTCCGCGCCCACCTTGCCGGCGCCCGTGAAGATCTGGCGGGTCACGAAGAACGGCATCATGTGCTGCACGATGCGCGCGAACGGCACCCGCCGGTCCATCAGGTAGTTCTCGTGGGTGCCGTACGAGTTGCCCTTGCTGTCGGTGTTGTTCTTGTAGATCAAGATTCGTTGTTCGGGGGGCGACACCGCTTCGGCGCGCTGGCGCGAGAGATTCAGGATGCGCTCGCCGGCGCGGTCCCAGATGACTAGGTCGCGCGGGTTCGTCGTTTCGGGGCTCGAGTATTCCGGATGGGCGTGATCGACATAGAACCGCGCGCCATTGGAGAGGATCAGGTTGATGAGGCGCGACTCCTCTTTCGACGTCCCTTCCTTCTCCTCCATGTATTCGAATCCGCGCGCGTCACGGAGCGGGCTCTCGGCCTCATAGTCCCAGCGTACCCGGGAGGACCGGAACGTCTCGTACGAGTTGATCAGCAGGAGCGAGGAGAGGATCGGGTTGAAATCGGGCTGATTCTTGACCGTGATCCCGTACTCGGTCTCGATGCCCATGACTTTCGGGATCGCCATGCAGTCCTCTCTGACGGTAGAAAGAACGCCCTCGGTCAGCGCGCCCCGGGGGGAGAAATGGGAGGTGTCTTCCCCCCCCATTGCCTAATTGAGGGTGGGAGGCGCGCTCGGCGCCCCCCGCTTCGCTACAGGTGCTTCGCTACAGGTACTGACCCGTGTTGACGACCCTCTCGACGCTTCGCAGCTTCTCTTTCGTCTCGCCCATGAGGGGCTTGACGTACACGATCCGCTCCCCCTTCTTCCCAGCGATCTTCGCCCAGTCGTCGGGGTTGGTGGTGTTGGGCAGGTCCTCGTTCTCCTTGAACTCCTCGCGGACGGCGGTGAGGAGGTCGTCGACCATGATGCCCTTCTGGCCGCCGGCGATGTAGCGCTTGAGGGCGAGTTTCTTGGCCCGGCGCACGACGGACTCGATCATCGCGCCGGAGGCGAAGTCCTTGAAGTAGAGGACTTCTTTGTCGCCGTTGGCGTAGGTGACCTCGAGGAAGCGGTTCTCCTCGCTGAGACTGTACATCGCCTCCACGGTGGTCGAGATCATGGAGGGGATGGCCGCGGCGACGTCGCCGCCGCGGATCTCGGACTCCGCGAACGGGATGTCGGCGGTGAGGTACTTGGCGAAGATGTCGGCCGCGGCGCCGCGGTCGGGCCGCTCGATCTTGATCTTCACGTCGAGCCGGCCGGGACGCAGGATGGCCGGATCGATGAGGTCCTGGCGGTTGGAGGCGCCGATGACGATGACGTTCTTGAGGCCCTCGACACCGTCGATCTCGGCGAGCAATTGGGGCACGATGGTCGTCTCGACGTCGGAGGAGATGCCGGTGCCGCGCGTGCGGAAGAGGGCGTCCATCTCGTCGAAGAAGACGATGACGGGCACGTCCTCGGCGGCCTTCTCCTTGGCCTTCACAAAGATCTCGCGGATCTTCCGCTCGGTCTCGCCCACGTACTTGTTCAGTAGCTCCGGGCCTTTGATGTTGAGGAAGAAGCCCTTGATCTTCTCGCCGCGCTTTTCGGAGATCTTCTCGGCGAGATTGTTGGCGACGGCCTTGGCGATCATGGTTTTGCCGCAGCCCGGAGGGCCGTAGAGGAGCACGCCCTTGGGCGGGGTGAGCTTGTGTTCCTTGTAGTAGTCGGCGTAGAGGTACGGCAGCTCCACGGCGTCCTTGATGGCCTCGATCTGATCGCCCAGACCGCCGATATTCTCGTAGCCGATATCCGGCACTTCCTCGAGGGTGAGATCTTCCACCTCACTCTTCGGAAGTTTTTCCAGGAGGTAGCCGCTCTTCGAGTCGAGGAGGAGGTGATCGCCGGTCTTGAGGCGCAGGGTGCGCAGGGGCTCGGCGATGATGCCGACCTTTTCCTCGTCGGCGCGCAGGGTGACGAGGGCGCGCTCGGCGTCGAGCTGTTCCTTGAGGATGACGACCTCGCCCTGAATCTCGTAGCCGGCGGCCTCGATGACGTTGAGGCCCTCGTTGAGGATGAGCTCCTGGCCGGGCTTGAGGGTCTCCGTCTTGATCGAGGGGTGGAGGTTGACCTTCACCTTGCGCCCCTGGGAGAGGATGGTGACGGTGCTGTCCTCGTTGGCGGCCAGGTAGACGCCGTACGTCGAGGGCGGCGCGCAGAGCTTGTCCACCTCTTCCTTGAGCGCCGTGATCTGCTCGCGAGCCTCGTAGAGCGCGTTCACGAGCTTCTCGTTCTGATTGAACGCCTGCACGAGCTGACGGTTCGCCTCGCGAAGCTTGTTCTCGAGGACCATGAAGTCCTTGGGCGTGTCCTCGAGCTTTTTCCGGAGATGGACGGTCTCCGCCTCGAGCGACCGGATGTATGCCTGCAGGTCTTGTACCTGGATCTCGTACTCCGTGAGACGGCGACGAGTACTCGAATCGGACATGGACGCCGGAAGGAACTTCGAGAAGCCCTCGCGACTCGGGCTACTTTTCTTGTCGAACTCCTTCATAGCCCATCCCCTCTCACTTGCCCCCCTGTGCGCCGCTCAGGCACAAGCATTTGCCGTGTGCCCGAAGTATAGGCGGCTGTGAAAAAGAAAGTCAAGGTTGGCAGGTAATTTACCGCTGGTTGACATGTTGAATTTTCGGTGTTTTTCCCCAAACTCGATGGTTTCGTCGCCACGCCGTCATCCGCCAGCTTGCCCTGGCTAGGATCGTGAGCAAGTTCTGTACCCGAACGTCACCGCGCTCTGCCATCGAAACGAGTGGCACGAATAGAGGGTTCCACGTATAAAAGCCCCGATGCCCCCACCCACGTCCCGTCGCGGCGCTGCCGTTCTGGCTCTGCTGGTGACGATCTTGGTCGCACGGGCGCCAGTGATCTCGTCGGCGCAGGGCCCGAGCGCGCCGTCGAGTGCGGGCGTCCGTCGCGAGCTCCGCATCGGCGCGCCTGGCGTGCCCGCCATTCTCGACCCCGGCGCAGCCCTGGAGGGAACGACGCCCCTCATCGCCCGCCAGGTCTTCGACACGCTGGTGGCCTGGCGCGAAGGGAGCACCGATATCGAGCCGGCGCTGGCCACCCGCTGGAACGCGTCGCGGGATGGGCTCGTCTGGTCATTCACGCTGCGCGAGGGTGTCAGGTTTCACGACGGCAGTCCGCTCACCGCGCTGGACGTCGCCGTCAGCTTCGACCGCCAACTCCGCCCCGACGCCCAGATCGCCGGGCGGGCGTGGCCGGCTCTTCTCCGCGGCGCACCCGGCGTCGTGAAGGAGGTCCGTGCGCCCAACGCGCGGACCGTCGAGATCGCCCTCGTGCAGCCCTACGCGGCGCTGCTCACGGTGCTCGCGCATCCCGGTCTCGCCGTCGCGAAGTATTCGGCGGCCGCCGACGGGGGTGGTCGCTTCGTGGGTACGGGGCCCTATCGCGTCGTGGACTCCTCGAGCGGGCGCCTGGCGCTCGAAGCGATGCCCGGCCACTGGGCGGGCCAGCCGAAGTCCGAGCGGCTGGTGTTCCTCGACGTGAGCGGGGACGACCATGCCGAGTCCGAGATCGACGCGCGCTCACTCGACATCTGGTTCCCCTCGGGGCCGCCGCGCCGCAGCGAGGGGGCGCTTTCGGCTCCCGGCCTTCGCATCGGGTATCTTACGTTCCAGACCGAGAAGGAGCCTTTCTCACGAAAGACGCTCCGCCAAGCCGTCGCAGCAGCGCTCGATCCCGCCATTCTGGGCTTGGCGCTGGAGCGAGCGGCCGTCCCGCTTCAATCGTTCCTGCCCCCCGGCGTCTGGGCGCGACGCGAGGGCTCTCCGGTTCTCGGCGCAGGCCGCACGACAGTGCGGGCGTTGATCCGTGAGAGCCGATGGCCGAAGGAGACGAAGCCCACCCTGCTGGTGCCCGCGGCGACGGCGCCGCTCAACCTGCCCAAGCTGGCCGAGACGATCCAGCTGCTCCTGGGGGCGGACGACCTGTCGCTGAACGTCCAGGCGGAGCCCGAGCCGACCGTGCGCACGCTTCTGCAGGCGGGGGCCTACGACGTCGCGCTTGCGGAGGCCACTGTCGCTGGAGGCGACCCTCATCTCCTTCTGTACCCGCTCTCGACGAGCGAAGCGGCGACGAAGGGACCGCGCGCGCTGAACTTCTCCTTCTATCGGAACCCGCGGCTGGACGATGTGCTGGTCCGGGCGAGCCAGCTCTCGTTCCGGGCCGAACGCCAAAGACTCTACCAGCGAGCCCAAGCCCTGCTGGCCGGAGACGTGCCGTGGTTACCGATATACGTGCGCCTGCAGTGGGCCGTCGCGCGCCCAGAGGTCCGGGGCCTGCGCCTTCATCCCACCGGCATTCACCGCCTCGACACGGTGAGCCTCGAGCTTCCGCCCGCCGCAGCGCCCGCGCCTGCCGCGTCGCGCTGATCGGTGGAAGGCCGGAGCCGGCTCGCCTCCGCCAGGCCCGGGAGGGCTGTCTGCCGGAGCGGAGCCCGCGCGCGTCCGCCAGGGCCCGGAGGGTTGTCTGCCGGAACGGAGCCAGCTCGCGTCCGCCAGGGCCCGGAAGGGCGGTGCGCCGGAACGGAGCCAGCTCGCATCTGTCTCAGGCCACCCTCGGTCCGAGCCGGCCTCAAACGCACCCGCTACAGTGATAGAGTCTCAGCGGATGCCGTCCATCGCCGAGACCACCGTCGAGATGATCGAGTGGGTCTTCCCCGAGCACGCAGGTGGGCCGGGGCAGATCCACGGCGGACGCATGATGGAATGGATTACCAAGGCCGGCACGCTGGCCGCGTCGCGCGTCGCGCGCGGCACGGTGGTCCTCGGCGCGATGGACGACATCGACTTCCTCTACCCGGTCAAGCTGGGGCAGATCGCGATCCTCCGGGCCCGAGTCGAAGAGGTGGGCACGAGTTCCCTGGAAGTGGGGGTCCGCGTCTTTGCCGAGGACGTCGTGACCGGGGGGCGCCGGGTGACCCTGAACTCGCACCTGGTGTTCGTGAAGGTCGGCGAGGACGTCCGCCCGCGGCCCGTCGACGCAAAGATCCAACCCCGGGACGCCGCGGAGTCGGCGCTCGTCGAGGCCGCGCGGGCGCGACGCGCCCAGCGGCTGGTGCGCTTCGCCCAGAGGGCGGCGCGCCTGTCCGAGAGCGTCGAAGCCGACCTGGATGCCAGCGACGTCGACGTGGGCCGGCGGTTCGAATCCACGCGGAGCGTGCTGCCCGAGGATGCGCTCTTCGGCAACACCATGTTCGTGGGCAAGATGTTGATGGCGCTCGACGAGGCGGGAGGGATCCTCTCGATGCGATACTGCAAGGGGCTCGTGATGACCGCGTGTGTTGACGCGATGGACTTCTACTCGCCGATCTTCACGCACGAGGTCGTCACGTTCAAGGCGGGGCTCAATCACGTCGGCACCTCTTCGCTCGAGGTCGGCGTGAAGGTCCTCGCCGAAGTCCCGTGGTCGGGCGAGGTCCGCCACGCGTGCACGGCGTTCCTGAGCTTCGTGCATCTCGGGCCCGACCTGCGTCCGCGACCCTGCCCGCCGTACACGCCCACGACCGCGGGCGCTCGGCGCCGGTGGGAGGCCGCGCTCGGCCGGCGGGCTGAGAGACTCGAGCGCGTGAAGGAACTCAAGGCGATGCTGCTCAACGAAAGAGGGTAGGACGATGTCAGGGCATTCCCGGTGGGCACAGATCAAGCGCAAGAAGGGCAAGACGGACGTCCAGCGCGGCAAGCTCTTCTCCAAGATCCTCCGCGAGATCACGGTGGCGGCGAAGAACGGCGGCGGCGACCCCAAGGCCAACATGCGCCTGAAGGCCGCGATGGAGTCCGCCAAGGAAGCGAACATGCCGCAGGACAACATCAAGCGGGCAATCCAGAAGGGCACCGGCGAGCTGCCCGGGGAATCGTACGAGGAGATCAGCTACGAGGGATACGCGCCCGGCGGCGTCGCCGTCCTTATCCAGGTGCTCACCGACAACCGCCATCGGACCGGCCCCGAGATCCGACACGTGTTCGAGAAGCATGGGGGCAACATGGGGTCCTCGGGCGCCGTCGCGTGGATGTTCGAGCGCCAGGGGATCATCCAGGTCGACGCCGGCAAGATCGGCGAGGACGACCTGCTCGGAAAGGCGCTCGACGCCGGTGCCACCGACATGCGACGGTCCGAAAAAGCTTTCGAGATCATCACGGCGCCTGCTGAAATGGACTCGGTCCGCGAGGCGCTGCGCCGGGCGAGCGTGCCCGTGCTCGAGGGCCAGGTCAACTTCGTGCCGCAGTCGACGGTGCGGGTCGAGGGCAAGGACGCCACTGCCGTGGTGCGCCTGATCGAGGCGCTGGAGGAGTTGGACGACGTCCAGTCCGTCTACGCTAACTACGACATTCCCGACGAGGTTCTCGAGGCCATCTCGGCCGCCTAGCCTCCGGGTCCTCGGCGTCGATCCCGGCCTGGTCGGAACCGGCTACGGTCTGATCGAGCCGATGCCCGGCGGCGTCGTTGTGCTCGACAGCGGCGTCATCTCGACCAGCGCCGACCTGCCGCTCGAGACGCGGATCCACTGGATCTACGACGGGGTGCGTCGCCTCCTGGAGGCGCACACGCCGACGATGCTCGTCCTCGAGGATCTCTACACCGAGTACCGGTTCCCGCGGACCGCGCTGCTCATGGCCCACGCCCGCGGCGTGATCTGTCTCGCCGCGCGCCAGTGCGACGTCACCCTGCTCGCGCTGGCCCCGGCGGAGGTCAAGCGCGCGATCGCGGCCACCGGCGCCGCCTCGAAGCATCAGGTGCAGCACTCCGTCCGGCGGCTCCTGAAGCTCGACACCCTCCCGACGCCGTCCCACGTCGCCGACGCGCTCGCGCTGGCGCTCACCGGGTTCTCGCGTCTGGGTGGACGGTTGACGTGATCGCGACGCTCGCCGGACGGCTGCGGCGCAAGCTCGAGGACCGCGTGATTCTCGAGTGTGGCGGCCTCGGCTATGAGGTGTTCCTGCCGCCGATCGCCGTCCGCCAGATCGAGCACGTCACCGCCGGACCGGGTGAGAAGGGGAGCGAGCTCGAACTGGTCGTCTACTACCACGCGACCCGCGATCAGCCGCGCCCCGTGCTGATCGGCTTCACGTCAGACCTCGACAAGGAGTTCTTCGAGAAGCTCATCACCGTGAAGGACATCGGGCCGATGGTCGCGGCGCGCGCGCTCGCCTTGCCCGTCGCCGAGCTGGCGCAAGCGATTGCCCGGCAGGACGAGAAGTTCCTGCGCGGGCTGCCCGGCATCGGCCCGCAGAAGGCCAAGAACATCGTCGCGCAGCTCCAGAGCAAGGTCGCCAAGTTCGCCCTGGTCCGCGCCGCCGCCGCCGCCGAGCCGATCGACATCGCCCCGGCCCCCGTCGACGCCGACGGCCTGCGCGAGCTGGTGTGGGAGATCATGGTCAAGCAACTCGGCCACCGGCCGTCCGAGGCGTCGCAGCTGATCACCGACGCACTCCGCCGCCGGCCGTCCATCATGTCGCCGGAGGAGCTGTTCGACGAGATCTACCGCGGAGAGAAGAAGTGAGCGCGGCCGCGGCCGACGAGGGCAAGATCTTGAGCCGCGTCCCGGCGCCCGAAGAGGCGCAGTTCGAGCGCCAGCTTCGTCCCCGGACGTTCGATGAGTACGTCGGTCAGGAGCAGGCGGTCGCCAGCCTCCGCGTCTCGGTGGAGGCGGCGAAGCTCCGGCGCGAATGTGTGGACCATGTGCTCCTCTACGGTCCGCCGGGCCTCGGCAAGACCACGCTCGCCGGGATCCTCGCCAACGAGATGGGCACCACGCTCGTGACGACCTCGGGGCCGGCCATCGAGCGGGGCGGCGACCTCCTGGGTATCCTGACCAACCTCGGCGAGAACGATGTGCTCTTCATCGACGAGGTCCACCGGCTTCCCCGGGCGGTCGAGGAGCTGCTGTACCCGGCGATGGAGGACTTCGCCGTCAACTTCGTCATCGACAAGGGCCTGCACGCGCGCACCCTCAAGTACTCGCTCCGCCCCTTCACGCTCGTGGCGGCGACCACGCGCCCCGGCATGCTTTCCGCGCCGCTGCGCGAGCGGTTCGGCATCTTCCACCACCTGGACTTCTACTCGGAGGGGGAGCTCACCCGGATCGTGACGCGCTCGGCCGTCATCCTCGAGTCGCGGATCGAGCCGGATGGCGCGCGGGAGATCGCGCGTCGCTCCCGCGGGACGCCGCGAATCGTGAACCGGCTGCTCCGCCGCGTGCGTGACTACGCGCAGGTGAAGGGTGACGGGGGCATTGCCGAGGACATCGCGCGCCGCGCGCTCGACAGCGAGGGCGTCGACGCGCGCGGTCTCGACCGTCTCGACCGGCGCTTTCTCGGCGCGATCGTCGACCACTACGGTGGAGGACCGGTGGGCCTGGAGGCGATCGCGGCCACCATCAACGACGAGGCGGAAACCCTCTCCGAGATGGTCGAACCCTATCTCCTGAAGATCGGCTTCGTCGTGCGGACGCCCACCGGCCGGCGTGTGACCCGCGAGGCGTACCTGCACCTGGGCAAGCAGCCACCCGCGGCCCCCGGCCAGCAGGGGCTCTTCGAATAATCGTGAACGACATCGGCAAGATCCTCGTCGGCTTCGGCCTCCTGATCGCCCTCGCCGGCGTCGTGCTCGTGCTCGTCGGGCGCGTGCCGTGGATCGGCCGGCTGCCCGGCGACATCCACATCCAGCGCGGGAACTTCATCTTCTACTTCCCGCTGGCGACGTCGCTTCTGCTGAGCGTCGTTCTCACGCTGCTGCTGTACGTGGTCGGCCGCCGGTGAGCCGCTTGCTCGCGGCGGCGGCCATGATGGCGCTCTCAGGAGCGGCGGTGGGCGCGCCCGATACGATCCGCGTCGCGATCGTGGAGAACGCGCGCGTCGCGGAGCTTCGAGGCCTCGACATCGAGGTGAGCGAGCTCGGCTGCCCCTCGTGCCCGGGGCGCGCGTGGCGCGCCGATGCCGTCAGGGCGGTCCCGAACAGTCAGGGCGTCGAGATCGACGGGCGGTGGGCGTCGGGCTTTCGCCTGACGAGTGACTCCCCGATCTGGGTGAACGGGCGCGAGTATCCGGCGGCGTTCGAGGTGATCCGGAACGGCGAGGGCCTGGCGGTCGTCAACGAGCTGCGCCTCGAGGAGTATCTCGTCGGCGTTCTGCGAGCCGAGACCAGCGAGCGATGGCCGAGCGAGACGCTCCGCGCGCAGGCGATCGTGGCGCGGACCTATGCGGCCTACCACCGGGCGGTGAATGGTGCGAAGCCCTACCACGTCGTTGCCTCGACGACCCACCAGATGTACACGGGGCGCGTGCCCGCCTCCTCGCCAATCTGGGACGCGGTGCGCGACACGGCCGGGCAGGTGCTCCTCTGGGAGGGCGAGCTGTTTCCGGCGTTCTACCACTCGGCGAGCGGCGGCTACACGGAAGACCCGCGCACCGTCTTCGCGGCACGGAATATGCCCGCGCTCAAGGCGATCCGCGACGAGTTCTCGATGGCATCGCCGCACTTCTACTGGAACCTCGACCTGCGGCTCGCCGACCTGTCCGAGATTCTCCGGCGGAACGGCTACGACGTCGGTGGTGTGACGGCGATCGAGGTCACCGCGCGCACGCCCTCGCTCCGCGTGGCGACCCTCACGGTTCACGGCACGCGCGGCTCCGCGCGGCTCCGCGGCAACGACTTCCGGCGCATGATCGGGTACGAGACCATCAAGTCCACGCTCTTTGCCGTCGCACTCGACGGCGGGGTGGCGCACTTCTCTGGCCGCGGATATGGCCATGGCGTGGGCATGTCCCAGTGGGGCGCCAAGGGGATGGCGGAGCAGGGGTACACGGCCGGAAAGATCCTCGAGTACTACTACCCTGGGACGACTCTCGGCTCGCTCGGCGCGCGCTGATGGAGCGGCGTCAGCCCGCTCCCGACTCAGGCCAGCCACCGGGCGCACCGGGCATACGGACCGCGCTCCGATTGCCGGACTTCGAGAAGGTGGACATGCGCATCGGCGTCGTCACCGACGCCCGGGAGTTCCCCGAGGCCCGGCGCCCCGCGTACCGGCTCTGGATCGACTTCGGCCCGCTGGGCGTCAAGCGCGCGAGCGCCCAGGTCACGGCCTACTACCGTCCGGGTGACCTGATCGGCCGCCGGGTCGTCGCGGTCGTCAACTTTCCGCCGAAGCAGATCGGTCCGTTCCTGTCGGAGGTCCTCGTGCTCGGGGCCTACGACGATGCCGGTGAGGTCATCCTGCTCCACCCGGACAAGGCCGTCGCGCCGGGATCGAAGATCGGCTAAGCTCTCGCCCGATGAGAGTCGGGATCTCGCTGACGAGTAGTCACGCCGTGAAGGATGCCCGAGACGGCGCGCGCTGGATGATCGAGCGCGCTGCGGCAGCGCGGGAATCCGGCCTCGACTCCCTCTTCGTCGGCGATCACCACGCGACGCCGGCGCCTACTACCAGAACGTTCCGATCCTCGGCCGGCTGCTGGCCGAGTGGGGCGACGCGCCGGCGGGCTGCCTGTTTCTGCTGCCGCTCTGGAACCCGGTGCTCGTGGCCGAGCAGATCGGGACGCTCGCCGCGATCGCCCGCGGCCGGTTCATCGTCCAGTGCGGTCTCGGCTACGACGAGGCGCAGTTCGCGGCCATGGGCACGCGCCTCAAGTATCGACCGTCGGCTTTCGAGGAGTCGTTGTCGATCATCCAGCGCCTGCTGCGGGGCGAGACGGTCAGCTCGTCGGGCCGCTTCGTTTTCCGGGACGCCCGGGTGGCGTTGCGGCCGGCCGAGAACGTGGAGTGCTGGGTGGGCGCCAGCGCGCCTCCGGCGATCGACCGGGCGGCCCGCCTCGCGGAGGGTTGGCTCGCCTCTCCTGCGCTCACGCTCGAGGAGGCCGGTGACCAGGCCACGTTCTATCTGGAGCGCTGCAAGGCCTACGGCCGGGCGCCCACGGCCGTGGCCATCCGCCGAGACATCTACGTCGGCGAGTCGGTCGCGGACGCCGACGGGGTCGTGGAGCGCATCCTGGCTGCAGGGTACCGCGGGCTTCCACCCTCGGCGCTGATCGCCGGGCCGGTCGCGCGTGTCGTCGAGCGGTTCAGCGCGCTCGCGGCGCTCGGGTACACCGACGTCATCGTGCGCCACCTTACCGACGAGCAGTCGAAGGTCCTCGGCTCGCTCGCCCGGCTGCGCGAGGTCAGGGAGGCGCTCAAGGGCGTTTAGGGCCCCTCCGCCGTGGCGCTCCCGGAATGTCCGACTGTACACTGACGTGCCGTGGACCTGTCGGAGCTCGACTACGACCTGCCGTCCGAGTTGATCGCGCAGACGCCCGCCCCGTTGCGGGACGCGTCGCGGCTCCTCGTGGTCGACCGCGCGCGCGGGGGCTGCGAAGACCATGTGTTCGCCGAGCTTCCGGACTTGTTGCGACCGGGCGACTGTCTCGTCGTCAACACCTCGCGCGTGATCCCGGCGCGGGTCCTGGCCCGGGACGCCGGCGGGCGCCCGGTCGAGTTGCTGTTCGTCGAGCCGATCGACCCGCGTCGCTGGCGGGCGCTGGTGCGGCCGGGGCGCCGCTGCCGCGCGGGCGTCGAGCTCATGGTCGGTGGCGCGCCGGAGTCGGCACTACGCATCGTCAGCGTCGCCGCGGACGGCTCCCGCGTCGTCGAGCGGCTCGGCGACACCATCGAGGACTTGATGCGTGAGCGCGGTCTGCCGCCCTTGCCTCCGTACATCAGGAGATTCGCCGCGCCGACCGCGGAGGATCGCGAGCGCTACCAGACCGTCTACGCGCGGGCGCCGGGGTCGATCGCCGCGCCGACGGCCGGGCTTCACTTCACGCCGGGCACCCTGGAGGCGCTCCGGCGCCGCGGCGTCGAGATTCACGAGCTCACGCTCCACGTCGGCCCGGGCACGTTTCAACCCATCAAGACGGAGAGGTTCGAGGATCACGTGCTGCCGCCCGAGCGGGCCGTGGTTCCCCCGAGCGTGGCGGATGCCGTGAATCGGGCGCGCGCCGAGGGTCGACGCGTGATCGCGGTCGGCACCACGACGACCCGGGCGCTCGAGAGTGCCTGCGGGACGGACGGCGGCGTGCGTCCGCTCGACGGCGCGGCGCGGATCTATATCACCATGGGCTACCGGTTTCGGGTGGTGGAGGCGCTCCTGACGAACTTCCATCTGCCGCGCTCGTCGCTCCTGGCCCTGGTCGCAGCGTTCGCGGGGCGTGAGCTGATCTTGAAGGCGTACGGCCACGCGGTCCGCGCCGGCTACCGCTTCTACTCCTACGGCGACGCGACGCTGGTCCTGTGAAACACATCGCACCACTCGCCTCGGCGGAGGCACCGCCTCGGCTCGCACGGCCATGAAGTTCGAAGTCGTCGCCACCGACGGCGCCGCGCGCGCCGGCCGCCTCACGACGACTCACGGGATCGTCGAGACGCCGGTCTTCATGCCGGTCGGTACGCACGGCTCGGTGAAAGCCCTGGGGCCGGACGACCTCCACGCGGCGGGAGCCCAGATCGTGCTCGCCAACACGTACCATCTCTTTCTCAGACCCGGACACGAGATCGTCCGGGAGCTCGGCGGTCTTCACCGCTTCATGAGCTGGGACGGCGTGATCCTCACCGACTCGGGCGGATTTCAGGTCTTCAGCCTCTCGAAGCTCAGAAAGATCACCGATGCCGGCGTCGAGTTCCGCTCCCCCGTCGACGGCTCGACCCACTTCCTGTCGCCCGAGATCGCCGTCCAGGTCCAGCAGGCCCTGGGGGCCGACATCATCCATCCGCTCGACGAGTGCCTCGCGTATCCGGCGTCCCATGAAGCCGCCCAGCGCTCGCTCGAGCTGACGCTGCGCTGGGCCGCGCGGTCGAAAGCGGCGCACGTGGGCCGCGCCGCGGCGAGCCAGGCGATGTTCGGGATCGTCCAGGGCGGGACCGACGATGAGCTACGGACGCGGGCGGCCCGCGCGACGGTCGAGCTCGGCTTCGACGGCTATGCGATCGGCGGGATGGCAGTCGGCGAGCCGAAGCAGGCGATGTACGACCTGACGGCGCTGGTCGCGAGCCTCGTGCCCGCGGGCCAGCCGCGCTATCTCATGGGGGTCGGCAAGCCGGAGGATCTCGTCGAGGCGGTGGCGCGCGGCGTGGACATGTTCGACTGCGTGCTGCCGACGCGCAACGCGCGTAACGGCCAGGCCTTCACGGCGGACGGCCCGGTCACGCTGAAGCAGGCGCGTTACGCGAGGGCCGCCGCGCCGCTCGACGCCGAATGCGCGTGCTACGCCTGCCGAGACTTCTCGCGCGCCTACCTCCGCTACCTGTTCATGTCGGGCGAATTGCTCGCGTATCGACTCCTGACGCTCCACAACGTCACGTTCTTTCTCCGGCTCATGCGCGAGATGCGCTCCGCGATCGCGGAGGGCGTCTTCGGTCCATTCCAGGCTCGGTTTTTCGCACGATATGCAGTATCATCCGTTGATGTTTCACGCGACTAACGTCCTCGGAGGCCGCAGAGTCGATGCTCTTCCCTGATCTCGCGTATGCCGCCGCGTCGCCGCCGGGCGGCGGCGCTCAGAGCATGCTGCCCACCATCATCATGATCGCGTCGATGCTCGCGATCTTTTACTTCCTCTTGCTTCGCCCGCAGCAGAAGCAAAAGCAGGACCGCGAGCGGATGCTGGCGTCGATCAAGAAGGGTGACCGGGTGGTGACCTCGAGCGGGTTGCACGGCACCGTCACGGGCCTCGGCGAGCACACCGTGGTGCTGCGGGTCGCTGATCAGGTCAAGCTCGAGTTCGACCGCTCCGCCATCGGCCGCCTGGTGGCGGGGCAGGGCGAGAAGGATGCCTAGGCGTCTCCGGGTGCGAGTGACGCTCGTCATCATCGTCATCGCGATCTCGGTCTGGTACCTGTACCCGCCGAAAAAAACGATCAATCTGGGGCTCGATCTGCAGGGCGGGATCCACCTCGTGCTCGGCGTCGAAGTGGACAAGCACGTCGCGAGCCAGGTCGACCGCGCGGCCGAGGACCTGAAGGCGGCGCTCGAGCGCAGGGGCATCGGCATCAAGCGGATCGTCCGCGAGGGCGTCGCCGCGATCGTGGTGGAGCTGGCCACCCCCCAGGCGTGGAACGATACCCTGACCGTCGTGTCGGAGTTCAGCGGCTTCGAGCGACGCGACGACGACCAGGCGGCGGGCCGGTTCAAGCTCGTGATGACCGAACGGCGTATCAGTCAACTACGTGACGACGCGGTCCGCCAGGGGCTGGAGACGATCCGCAACCGCGTCGACCAGTTCGGCGTATCCGAGCCGACGATCACCCGTCAAGGCAGCGAGCGGATCCTGATCCAGTTGCCGGGCGTGCAGGACCCGGCGCGGGCCAAGGCGCTGATCGGCAAGACGGCGCTCCTCGAGTTCAGACTGCTCGACGAACGGACGTCGGTCGAGCAGGCGCTCGCGGGCCAACTGCCGGAAACCTCCGAGATTCTGTACCGGCGTGACGTGGACAAGCAGACCAAGGCCGAGCGCAAGGTGCCGCATGTGGTCCAGAAGCGGAGCCTGCTCACCGGGGCGGAGCTGACGCGCGCCGAGGTGCAGGCCGACCCGAACTCGACGGGCAACTGGCAGGTGGCGATCGAGTTCACGTCGACCGGCGCGCGGGTTTTCGGCGAGGTCACCGAGCAGAACGTGGGCAAGCACCTCGCGATCATCCTCGACGGCAGCGTGTACTCGGCGCCCCGCATCAACGAGCGCATTCCGGGCGGGCGCGCGGTGATCACGGGCCAGTTCACGGTGGACGAGGCGCGCGATCTCGCCATAGTCCTGCGCGCCGGCGCCCTGCCGGCGCCGGTGGTCATCCTCGAGGAGCGGACAGTCGGTCCCTCGTTAGGCGCCGACTCGATCCGTCAGGGATTAATCGCCATCACCGGGTCGGCGGTCGTCGTCTTCATTTTCATGCTTGTCTACTACCGGTTGTCCGGGTTCATCGCGGACCTGGCGCTCGGACTCAACCTCCTGATCCTCTTCGCCTGGATGGCGGCCTTCGGCGCCACCCTCACGCTCCCCGGCCTGGCCGGGATCGCGCTGACCGTCGGCATGGCGGTGGATACGAATATCCTGATCTTCGAGCGGATCCGGGAGGAGTTGCGGGTCGGGAAGACGCCTCGCGCCGCGATCGAGGCGGGGTTCAGGCGGGCGTTCCGGACGATCGTCGATACGCATCTCACGGTCATGGGGACGGCGATCATCCTGTTGTCGTTCGGGACCAGCTCCGTCAAGGGTTTCGGAGTCTCGCTGTTCATTGGCCTGGGGGCGAGCCTCTTCACCGCGTACTTCTTCACGCGGCTCCTCTTCGATCTCGTGTACATGGGCCGCCGCACGGTCGAGACGATCTCGATATGAACGGCGCGCGGAAATGATCGAGCTCTTTCGGAACCCCAGCTATGATTTCATCGGCAAACGGCGGTGGGCATACACCGTTTCGATCGCGTTCACGCTGATGGCGCTGATCTCGCTCGCGGCCCACCGTGGGCTGCGGTACGACATCGACTTCACCGGGGGTACGCTGATCCAGGTCCGCTTCGAGCAGGCGCCCACCGTGGCCGAGATCCGCAAGAGCCTCGCGACGATCCAGCTCGGCGAGAGCATCATCCAGGAGTTCGGCGACGCCCGCGAGTTCATCATCCGATTGCAGATGACCTCGGAGGAGGTCGCCAAGCGGGTTCAGGGGGCGCTCGCCGCTGATGTTCCGCTCGGTAAGTTCGAGATCCGACGGGTCGAGTTCGTCGGGCCCCAGGTCGGTCGAGACCTGCAGCTGCAGGCGGTGTACCTCGTGCTCGCCGGCCTCATCTGGATCGCCCTCTATCTCGCGTTCCGGTTTGACCTCAAGGGCGGCGCGGCGGCGGTCGTCGCGGTCTTTCACGACGTCCTCGTGTGCCTCGGGGCGATGTCGATCACCAACCGCGAGTTCTCGCTGCCGGTGCTGGCGGCGCTGCTGACCATCATCGGCTACTCGGTCAACGACACGATCGTGGCGTACGACCGGCTCCGGGAGAACCGCGGTAAGTTCGTCCCGAAGGGCCGCACGTTCGCGCAGCAGATGAACGATGCGGTCAACCAGACCCTGTCGCGGACGGTGCTGACCTCGCTCACGACATTCTTTTCGGCGGCCGTCCTGCTCTTCTTCGGGGGCAAGACGCTCGAAGACTTCGCCTTCGTCCTGTTCGTCGGGGTCATCACCGGGACGTATTCCACGACGTACATCGCCGCGGCGCTCGTCGTCGACTGGACGAACTACGTCGAGGGGCGACTACGGCGGGGCAAGAAAGCGGTGGCGAAAGCCTGATCAGCGTGTCAAAATCAATGGTTAACCAATGGTTTCGCCACCATGACCCAACTACAGACGCTGATCGAGGAGATCCCGAAGTACCAGCCGGGCGCTGACCTCGACGTCCTCGCCCGCGCCTATAAGTTTTCGGCCGCCTCGCACCAGGGGCAGCAGCGCGCCTCCGGCGAGCCGTACCTCAGCCACCCTCTCGAGGTCGCCAGCCTGCTCGTCGACTTCAAGATGGACGTCACCACCGTGACGGCCGGGCTACTCCACGACGTCCTGGAGGACACGGCCGCGACCAAGGCCGACCTCGAGCGCGAGTTCGGCGGCGAGATCGCGGAGCTCGTCGACGGCGTCACCAAGATCGGCAAGCTGGCGTTCTCCTCGCGCGAAGAGCGTCAGGCCGAGAACTTCCGCAAGATGCTCGTCGCGATGGCGCGCGACCTCCGCGTGCTCATGATCAAGCTCGCCGACCGCCTCCACAACATGCGCACCCTCGATTACCTGCCGACCGACAAGACCAAGAAGATCGCGCAGGAGACCCTCGACATCTACGCGCCGTTGGCGCATCGGCTCGGTATGGCCAAAGTGAAGGCGGAACTCGAAGACCTGGCCCTCCGCGCCCTCAATCCCGGCGACTACGTCGACCTCCAGAAGCGCGTCGCCAAGCGCCGCCTCGAGCGCGAGGCGGACATCAACCAGGTGATCGCGATCCTCCAACGAAAGCTCTCCGAGGTCGGGATCGAGTCGCAGATCCGGGGCCGCCCCAAGCACTTCTACTCGATCTGGAAGAAGATGCACGATCAAGGCCGTGAGTTCGACGAGATCTACGACCTCACGGCCGTCCGCGTCATCACCGCCTCGGTGCGCGACTGCTACGGCGCCCTCGGCGTCATCCACTCCTTGTGGAAGCCGGTGCCGGGCCGGTTCAAGGATTTCATCGCGATGCCGAAGGTCAACATGTACCAGTCGCTGCACACGACGGTCATCGGGCCCAAGGGCGATCCGGTGGAGATCCAGATCCGGACCCGCGAGATGCATCGCATCGCCGAGGAAGGCATCGCCGCCCACTGGCTCTACAAGGAGCGGAAGGCGGGCAAGGACAAGCTCGACGAGTCGCTCGTGTGGCTGCGCCAGCTGATCGAGACGCAGCAGGATACGAAGGACCCGCGGGAGTTCATGGACACGGTGCGGGTCGACCTCTTCCCGGACGAGGTCTACGTCTTCACGCCCAAGGGCGACGTGAAGGCGCTCCCCGAGGGCGCCACGCCAATCGATTTCGCCTACGCCGTCCACACGAAGGTTGGCGAGCACTGCGTCGGCGCGAAGGTGAACGGCAAGCTGGTCCCGCTCCGGTACACCTTGCGGCAGGGTGACATCGTCGAGATCGTCGCGTCGCCCAACCAGCACCCGAGCCGCGACTGGCTGAAGATCGTCAAGTCCACGCGCGCCCGCGCGAGGATCAACCAGTGGCTCAAGGTCGAGGAGCGCGCGCGCTCGATCGAGCTCGGCCGCGAGATGTTCGAGCGCGAGGCGAAGAAGTACCGCCTGAACCCGACCGCGTTGCTCGGCGGCGAGGAAATCAAGAAAACGGCGGCGGACTTCGGCTTCCCCGGGCCCGATGACCTCATGGCGGCGATCGGTTATGGCAAGAGCTCGGTGCACCAGGTGCTGAACAAGCTGGCGCCGACCGCGCTCCTGGAAGCGCCCGAGAAGCCGAAGGCGACGGCGACGCGGCCGGCGCCGACCGAGGGCGTGCGGATCCGCGGCGTGGACGACCTGCTGGTAAGGTTTGCGCGGTGCTGCAATCCGCTCCCGGGCGATCCGATCGTCGGCTTCATCACGCGGGGTCGCGGGCTCACGGTGCACGCGCGCGACTGTCTGACGGTCGCCAAGAGCGTGCTCGACCGGGAGCGGCTGATCGACGTCGAGTGGGACGTCGAGGAGCCCGGCAAGCGGCCGGTGCGGATCGCGGTCTACATCGGCCAGGACCGGCCGGGGCTCCTGTCGGAGATCACGGGTGCGATCTCGGCCCGCAACGGCAACATCACGAAGGCCGAGGTGACGGTGACCGACGACCGGCGCGGTATCAACCACTTCGTCATCGAGGTCGCCGACCTCCGACAGCTCCAGGACATCATCGCCGGCATCCGCGAAGTCAGAGACGTCATCAACGTCGAGCGCGTCCGGGGGTTGTAGTGCTCGCCGGCGGGCGAGTTCGCCCCCGAGCCGCCGCGACCCCGGGCACGTCGACGCCCGAGGGCCATCGTCCGTGACGAGACGGCAGTTCGAGGCGCTCGTGGAGAAAGCACTCCGCCGCCTGCCGAAGCGGTTCAAAGACAAGATCGAGAACATCGCCGTGGTCGTCGAAGCCTGGGCCGACGACGAGACGCTGGCCGACGTCGGCATCGAGCCGCCGGACACGCTGTACGGCTTGTACCGCGGAGTCGACCTCACGCGCCGGGATTCGGCGTATGGCAACGTCCTGCCAGACACGATCACGATCTACCAGGGGCCGATCGAGGAGGACTGCGCCGACGAGGCCGAGATGGCGGAGCTCGTGCGCGACACGGTCGTCCACGAGCTCGGCCACTACTTCGGCCTCGACGACGAGACCATGGAGCGCATCGAGGACTCAGAGCCCTAGATGAGCCGCGGCCGCCGCCTCGTCGAGGCCCTGGTCGCGGTCGCCTCTCGCTACTCCCCCGAGGACCAGAAGCAGAAGTGCGCGCTGCTCGAGAACCTCGAGCGCCGCGCCATCCGTCGCCCGGGAACGCTCCTCCAGTTGCACGAGACGCTCTGCTTCCTCCAGGCGTATCCGGACGCCGCGACGCTCCTCGCGCTCGTCGACCGCGCGCTGGAGGCGTTCGGCGCCCGCGTGGAGCGGCTCGGTGCGGCGAGACGGCGGCTCCACGACTCCGGGATCGCCGGCACCACGCTCGACTACCCGTTCGGTTTTCCTATGGCGCGCTGGCTCGTCTCGCGCTTCTCGTCCGAGGCCGAGATCGCGTGGACCCGGTTTGCGGACGAGGATCGGCTCGACGAGACGCTCTCACTGCTGGCGACCCCGGCGGAAGGCGACGCCTTCAGCGAGGGCGGGATGGGCTGGCGGCAATGGCTTCGGGTTGCGAAGGGCGGCCGCCGGCTGACGGATCTGCAGCTGCTGCTCGAAGTGTTCGAGCGAACCGGACTTCCCACAGAGACGCGGGACTGGCTTTTCGAGAGCCTGGCGCTGCCGATCCTCTGGCGTCCGCGCGGCGCCGGTGCGTCCCGCACGCTCGCGCGGCTCCCGTGTCGTCGCGTGTTCTTCCACACCGGAGGGCTCGATCGGAGCGCCAGAAACCTTGTCGAGGCGCTCCGGCGGCCGTCGCCGCCTCTCACGCGACCGCCCCGAGCGCTGGCGGAGGCGCTGATCGAGGCGGCCCGCGTGGCGATGGCGACGCGCCAGCGGGAGCTCCACGCGTTCTCCTATCCGAACTCCGACGACGTCCTGACGGCCGACGCGGGGCGTGGGCTCACGCTCGCCTTCATCGGGATCCTGCCGGATTTCCGGCTGCCGCTCGAGGGCTACTACGGCTTCCTGGCTCTGAAGAACGGCGTGCCGGTGAGCTACGGGGGTGGCTGGGAGCTGTTCGGCACGCTCGACTTCGCCGTCAACGTGTTCGCGTCGTTCCGCCAGGGCGAGTCGGCGTACCTCGCGACGCAGCTGCTCCGCGCGTACCGCCAGATCTTCGGCATGCGCACCATCGTCGTCGATCGCTACCAGCTCGGCCACGAGAGCACCGAGGCCCTCCGCTCCGGCTCGTTCTACTTCTATCATCGGCTCGGGTTCCGCCCGCGCGACCCGGCCGTCATCCGCGTGCTGGCCGAGGAGCGGGCGAAGATCGCCGCCGACCCCGCGTACCGCTCGCCCGTCCCCGTGCTCAAGCGGCTGGCGGCGGACGAGGTATTCCTGTCGCTGCCGGGTGGCCCGGCGGCCCCCGAGAGGCGGTTGCGCGCGACCGACGTCTCGGCGCTGGTCGCGCGCTACGTCGCCCGGGAGTTCGGCGGTGACCGGATCGGGGCGACGGGCGATTCGGCCGAGCGCGTCGGTCTGGCCCTCGGTGCTGTCCATCGCGCGGCGTGGCCTCCCGCCGAGCGGCGCGCCTTCGATCGGATGGCACTCGTCGCGGCGCTCATCCCGGATCTTGCCGTGTGGTCCCCCGCCGAGCGACGTGCGCTCGTCGCGGTCATGCGAGCCAAGGGCGGTCGGAGCGAGATGCGCTACGCGCGACGGCTCGACGGGCACCGCCGCCTGCGCCGGAGCCTCGAGGCGTTGGCCCGCACATAGCTCTCCGTTCGACGCTACTCGATCACCAGCCTTCTGTTCGAGTGCTGATCCATAAGTTTTGACTTGACAGGCACTTTCAGTCGTCGGTAATGTTTCAGCAGATGCTGAAACCGTTGGAGTCAGAGAAACATGTTGAAATCCGAGGAGGTGCGGCGACAGGTGGCTCAGCGACTTCGGGAGCTCCTCCCGAAAGCGAAGGGCTGGCAGGAGAGCGCCGACACCAAGATCGGTGGCCAGATCGCGGATTTGCTGGCGAAATTCCAGCTGGCCGGCCAGGAGCATACGTTGGTCGTTGAGGTCAGCTCGCTGGGCCAGCCGAGGCAGATCCGAGCCGCCGTCACCCGGTTGAACGAGATTCGCCGTGAGTTGCCCGGGGCGCACCCGGTCGCGGCCGCCATCTACATCGGCCCGCAGAGCGCGCGCATCCTCAAGAGCAACAACCTCGGGTTCGTCGACCTCTCCGGCAACTGCTACCTCGCCTTCGAGAACGTGCTGATCGAGAAGGAGGGCAAGCGCAACGTCCGCCCTTCGACGCGGCCCCTCCGCTCGCTCTTCGCCCCGCGCGCGACCCGCGTCGTCCGCGTGCTCCTCATCGAGCCCGGCCGGGCGTGGCGGCTCGAGGAGCTGGGGAAGGCGGCGGCGGTCAGCCTCGGTCACTCGCACAACGTCGTCAAGCGGCTCGAGGAGCTCGCCTGGGCGGTGCGCAACGACGACCAGCGCATCCGCTTGTCGAAGCCGGCCGACCTGCTCGAGGCGTGGTGCGAGTCGTACACGTATCGGGCGAACGAGATCACTTCGTACCTGGCTCCGGAGCGGGTCACGCGAAAGTTCATGGGCGAGGTCGCCCGCGTCGCGGCCGGAGAAGGGCGCCGGTACGCCTTCACGCTCAACGCGGGCGCCGCGCTCCTGGTGCCGAGTCTCAGGCTGCCAGCCGTGCACTGCTACCTCGAGGGCGATCCCGGGCCGGTCGCCCAGGCGCTCGGGTTGCGCCCGGCGGCCGAGACCGACGGAACACTCCATTTCCTCGGGCCCTACGACCCGGGCGTGCTGCATGGCGCCTTCGAGAAGGGCGGGCTCAAGGTCGTGTGCCTGCCCCAGCTCTACGCCGACCTCATGCACTACGAGCGCCGCGGGTCGGAGCAGGCCGAACATCTGCGGCGCGAGGCCATGGGCTACTGAGCGATCGCGGAAGGAGGTGATTTGGTGAAGAAGAAAGCGACGAAGAAGAAAAAGAAGGGCAAGTAGGGATCCGCGGCGGCAGTGAGTCTCTCCACGGAAGGAGGTGAGACGCTCGATGAAGAAAAAGGCAAAGAAGAAGAAGAAGTAGGGACGCTGTTTCACGGTGGGGGGTGGCGGCCTCCCACCAGTTACCACTCGGGAGGGGGCAACGCCCCCTCCCGTTTGTGCTTAAATGACCTTCGTGACCTTGCCTGCCTTGAGGCAACGGGTGCACACGCGCACGCGTCGAACCCGTCCGGCGACCAGGGCGCGCATCGAGACGAGGTTGGGAAGCCAGCGCCGCTTCGTCAGCTTGTGCGCGTGGCTGATCGTATGACCGACGGAAGGACCCTTCCCGCACATATCGCACCGTTGCGCCATGAACGCTCCCTGGACTCGGATTCCCGAGGACTTGACCGACTGAAGTGTATAGCACGGTGGCGCCATTGAGGCAAACCGACGCGCCGCCCGGCGTCCAGATGGCGCTGCGGTTCGTCAAGGGCGTCGGCCCGCAGCGCGCCGGCCAGCTCGAGCGCAAGGGCCTGCGCACCGTCGAGGACGCGCTCTTCTTCGTACCCCTCCGCCACGAGGACCGTACGCAACTCACGCCGCTCCGCGCCCTCGTACCCGGCCAGCCCGCGACGTGCTCCGGGGTCATCGTCGGCGTGAGCCCGCCGCCTCCCGGCCGCTCCCGGGTGCCGTTCACCGTGATGCTGCGCGACGCGAGCGGCTACGCCACCGCCAGCTGGTTCGGCTGGCGTTACCTGGCGCGCGTCCTCAAGCGCGGCCAGCGGCTCGTCCTGCACGGGCGCGTCGGCCGCTACAAGGGCGCCATGGTCATCCAGCAGCCTGACTACGAGATCGTCGAGAACGGCGAAGACGAGCGGCTGCACACAGGCCGTCTCGTGCCGGTCTACTCGCTTACCGAGGGGCTACCCCAGCGCGCGCTCCGCTCGCTCATGTGGCGGCTCGTCGACAGGTTCGGCCCCGAGGTGCGGGAGGTGCTCCCCGAGGGTGTGCGCGGGCGGCGCGGTCTCGTCGGGCTGGCGCAAGCGGTGCGGGACACTCACTTCCCCGAGACGGACGGCGCGCTGGCGGCGGCGCGCCGCCGCCTCGCGTTCGACGAAGGCTTGCTTCTCCAGCTCGGGTTGGCGATCCTGCGCTCGCGGATCGCCCGAGAGCGCGGCGTCGCGATGAATCCGCGTGGCGACCTGGTCGCCCGGCTCCGCGCGACGTTGCCCTGGAAGCTGACGGCCGCCCAGGAGCGCGTGTGGGAAGAGCTCCGGCGCGACATGGCCACGCCGTACCCGATGCACCGGCTCCTCCAGGGGGACGTCGGCTCGGGGAAGACGGTCGTCGCCGCCCTCGGTGTCCTGACGGCGATCGAGGCCGGCTACCAGGCGGCGGTCATGGCGCCGACGGAGATCCTGGCCGAGCAGCACTTCATGACGTTCCGCCACCTCCTGGAGCCGCTCGGCGTGCCGATCGCACTGCTGACCTCATCGCTCAAGCCGCGCGAGCGGGCGGCCCGGCGCGCGGCGCTCGCGGCGGGCGACACCGCGTGCGTCGTCGGCACCCACGCGCTCGTCCAGGAGGGCGTCGAGTTCCGCCGCCTCGGGCTCGTGGTGGTCGACGAGCAGCACCGGTTCGGCGTCGAGCAGCGCGCGCGGCTCAGGAGCAAGGGCGAGCACCCCGACCTCCTGGTGATGACAGCGACGCCGATCCCGCGCACGCTCGCGCTCACCATCTACGGCGACCTGGACGTCTCCGTTCTCGACGAACTGCCGCCGGGGCGCCGCCCGATCGTCACGGTGGCGCGCGCCGAGGGCAAGCGCCGCGAGATCTACAAGTTCCTGAAGGAGCAGGTCGCCGCGGGCCGCCAGATCTACGTCGTATATCCGCTGGTCGAGGAGTCCGAGGCGCTCGACCTCAGGGCGGCAACCGACATGGCACGCCACCTCGCCGAGGAGATTTTCCCCGACCTCACGGTCGGGCTGCTGCACGGGCGCCTGGGGTTCGAGGACAAGGATGCGATTATGCGGCGCTTCAAGGCGGGCGATATCCACGTGCTCGTCGCCACGACGGTGATCGAGGTCGGCATCGACGTGCCCAACGCGTCGGTCATGCTGGTCGAGCACGCGGAGCGCTTCGGACTCTCGCAGCTCCATCAGCTCCGGGGGCGCGTCGGCCGCGGCGAGTGGAAGTCGTACTGCATCCTACTCACCAGTGGCCGCCTCGGCGAGGAGGCCCAGCAGCGGATCGACGCGATGACGGCCACGAACGACGGCTTCCGGATCGCCGAGGTCGATCTGGAGCTGCGGGGCCCCGGCGAGTTTTTCGGGACGCGCCAGTCAGGGCTTCCCGAGTTCCGCGCGGCGGAGCTGCTGCGCGACACGAGCCTGCTCGAGGAGGCGCGCCGGGAGGCGAGCGGGATCGTTTCGCGCGACCCCGAGCTGGCCGATCCCGCTCACCGCGCGCTTCGCGCCGCGCTCCTCGCCCGGTGGCGGGGCAAGCTCGCGCTGGCGACGGCCGGCTAGCCTATGAACGCACCCTGCGCGAGGCGGACGGGACTCGGGGTCCCACTCCGCCCGCCGCGTGGGCACGGCCCCCGGCGCCACCCGTCCGGTCGCGCTGTGCGTTCATGAATAGTCCCGCTCAGACTCGCCGCTCAAGCGCGGGCTTCGCCCGCGCAATCCTTCCTCCTGGGGGAGGTTTCGGAGGGGGCCCCGAAGGGCGAAGCCCGTCAGTCAGTCGCCCCCTCCGATGGTCATGCGGGTGATCGCGGGGGCGCTGAAGGGCCGGCGGCTCGTGACGCCGCGGGGCGCGGTGACGCGCCCGACGGCCGACCAGGTGCGGATCGCGCTGATGGACGCCCTGACGCCCTGGCTCCCCCACGCGCGCGTGCTCGATCTCTTCGCCGGCGCGGGGGCCGTCGGACTCGAGGCGCTCTCGCGCGACGCCGGCCACGCGACGTTCGTCGAGCGCGACGGACGCGCCGTGGCCGCGCTCGTCGAGAACGTGCGGACGCTGGGCGTCGAGTCACGGGCACAGATCTTGCGCGGCGACGTCGAGCGCGAGCTCGGCCGGCTCGCCGGCGAGGGCCGGCGGTTCGAGATCGTTTTCCTCGACCCGCCGTACACCACGGACCTGGCAGGGCGCGTGCTCGACGCGCTCGGCTCGGATGAGCTCACCGCGCCGGGAGGGCTCGTCATCGCGCAGCATTTCACCAAGCGCCCGCCGGCCCGGGCATACGGCACCCTGCGAGCATTTCGGGACCGGCGATTCGGGGAGACGACCTTGACTTTCTTTCGAGCCGGAGGGTAGCCTACCGCCGTGGCCAAGCGCGCGGTCTACCCCGGCATGTTCGACCCCATGCACAACGGTCACGTCGATGTCATCCAGCGCAGCCTGCAGATTTTCGACGAGTTGATCGTCGCGGTGGTCGCCAACCCGTCGAAGCAGCCGCTCTTTTCGGTGAAGGAACGGCTGGAGATGATCGACGAGGCCACCTCGGGGCTCAGCAATTTCCGGATCGTCGCCTTCGACGGGCTCCTGATCGACCTCGTGGCGCGCGAGCGCGCCGATTGCATCGTGCGGGGGATCCGGGCCATATCGGACTTCGAGTACGAGTTTCAGATGGCGTTGATGAACCGGAAGCTCCGGAGCACCGTCGAGACGGTATTCCTGATGCCGCACGAGAAGTACACGTACATCTCGTCGCGCCTGATCAAGGAAGTCGCCAGCTTCGGGACCTCGGTCACCGGGATGGTGCCGCCGATCGTCGAGAAGCGGCTGGTCGAGAAGTACCCCCTCAAGTAACCCGGCGGTCCGCCGCCGAAGGAGCCGCCCACGTGCTGGCCGATCGCCTGAAGACGCTTGCCCCGTCGTCGACGCTCGCCGTGCAGGCGAAGGCGCGGGAGCTGCGGCGTCGCGGTGTCGACGTGATCTCGTTCGGCGCCGGCGAGCCCGACTTCGACACCCCCGAGCGGATCAAGCAGGCCGCGATCCAGGCGATGCGCCGGGGCCAGACGAAATACACCGAGGTCGGGGGCGTGCCGGAGCTTCGGGCGGCGGTATGCGCCAAGTTCAAGCGCGACAACGGCCTCGCGTACGAGCCCGCCGACGTCCTGGTTTCGTGCGGCGCCAAGCATACGCTGTTCAACCTGGCCGTCGCGATGCTCAATCCGGGGGATGAGGTGCTCGTGCCGAGCCCGTTCTGGGTCTCGTATCCGGAGCAGACACGGCTGGTGGGCGCGGTACCAGTCGCCGTCCCGACGTCGGAGACGACGGGGTTCGATCTGGACCCCGAGCGGTTACGCGCCGCGGTCACGCCGCGGACGAAGGTGATTGTCCTCAACAGCCCGAACAACCCCACGGGCGCGGTGTTCTCGCCGGCGTCGCTCGCCGCCGTCGCGAAGCTCGCGCTGGAGCGGGACCTGTTCGTCGTCTCCGACGAGTGCTACGAGGCGCTGACGTTCGAGGGGCGTCACGCATCGATCGCCTCCCTCGGCCCGGAGATCAAGGCGCGCACGCTCGTGGTGAACACGTGCTCGAAGGCCTACGCGATGACCGGCTGGCGGATCGGCTTCGCTGCGGGGCCGCGCGAGCTCATCACCGCCATGACGGACGTCCAGAGCCAGGTGACGTCGAACCCGTCGTCGATCGCCCAGTGGGCGGCCGTCGAGGCGCTCACGGGACCCCAGGACGAGGTCGCGAAGATGGCGGGGGAGTTCGACCGGCGGCGCCGGCTCATCGTGCAGGGGCTCAATGCGCTCCCCGGCGTCTCGTGCGTCATGCCGCGGGGCGCGTTCTACGCGTTCGCGAACGTCTCGCGGCTCTTCGGGCGGACGTGGAACGCCGCCGGTGGAACCACGACGACCCTCAAGAGCTCCCTCGACGTCACTGCTTTCCTCCTCGAAGAGGCGCGCGTCGCCGTGGTCCCGGGCCTCGACTTCGGCTCCGACGACCACGTGCGCCTCTCGTACGCGACGAGCGACGCGCTCATCACCGACGGACTGGCGCGGATGGCGGCAGCGCTCGGGCGGCTGGCGTGAGGCGCGCCCGGCGGGCGCGCGCCTTGACAGCCCGCGCGGCGTTCACTACTAAGGAGACTCACCGATGAAGCTCGAAGGCTCCTACGACGTGAAGGCGCCCCGACAGAAGGTCTGGGGAGCATTCCTCGATCCCGAGACGCTCCGGAAGGCGATTCCCGGCTGCGAGAAACTCGAGCTGATCGGCAACGACGAGTACAAGGCCACGCTGAAGATCGGCGTGGCGGCGGTGAAGGGAACCTTCGAGGGCAAGGTGCGGCTCCTCGAAAAGAAGCCGCCCGAGTCCTATCGCCTGGCGGCCGAGGGCAGCGGCGGTCCCGGGTTCGTCCGCGCCGACACGCTGATCACGCTGACCGACGCCGACGATGGCACGCGCGTTTCCTACAGCGCCGACGTCCAGATCGGAGGACTCATCGCGGGCGTTGGGCAGCGGATGCTCGGCGGCGTCTCGAAGATGATGGCCGATCAGTTCTTCAACAAGATGACCGAGCTGCTGACGACCGCCTGACCGCCGGCCGATGGCCTCATCCATCAAGAGTCGCGCCTCGGCCGGCGAGGATTCTTCGGATCGCTCGCCTCGGGCCTGGGGGCCCCAGCCCCCGGGCGGCCCTGCGGCTCGCAGTGCGGCCCCGCGACGGCCTGCGGCGCGCACCACCCACTACCTCGAGCCGCGTCTGGAGCGCGCGCCCCGCCCCGAGATGACGCGGCTGCAGACACGGCGCCTGCGCGAGCAGGTGAGCCACGCCGCGACGCACAGCCCGTTCTACCGGCGCAAGCTCAAGGCGGCCGGGGTCAAGCCGGCCGCCGTTCGAACGCTCGACGATCTCCGGACGCTTCCCTTCACGACGAAGGACGAGCTGAAGGAGAACCAGGCGGCGAAGCCGCCGTGGGGCGACCTCCTCGCCGTCCCCCTGGACGACGTTCTCCGCGTCCACATGACCTCGGCCACGACCGGCCGCCCGGTCGCTTTCCTCGACACGAAGGATGACTGGTACGGCTTCTATCACTCCTACGCCCGTGCGCTCCACGCCTTCGGCGTGCGCCGGTCGGACATGGTGATGGCGGCCTTCTCCTACGGCCCCTGGATCGGCTACTGGTCGGGCTTCTACGCGGCGCAGGACCTCGGTTGCCTCGTGTTTCCCGTCGGCGGCCTCTCCACGGATCAGCGGATCGACGCGCTGCTCAACTACCCCATCACGGTGCTGGGCTGCACGCCGTCGTACGCGCTCTTCCTCGGCGAGGCGGCCGCGAAGAAAGGCGTCGACCTCGCCAAGGACACGAAGATCCGGATCACGTGGCACACCGGCGAGCCCGGCGCGTCGATACCGGCCACCCGGGCGAAGATCGAGACGGCCTTCGGCGCGAAGGCCTACGACCTGCCCGGGCTCACCGAGATCGCGGCGTGGGGGTTCGAGTGCGATTCGCGCTCTGGATTGACCCACGTCAACGAGGACTATTGCTATCCCGAGGTCCTCGACGACCAGGATCGGCCCGTCCGGCCGGGCGAGCGGGGCGAGCTGGTCTTCACGAGCCTCTATCGCAAGGCGATGCCGCTCCTTCGCTACCGCACGCGCGACGTCGTCCAGGTCGCCGACCGTCGCTGCCCCTGCGGACGCACGCTGGTCGCGTTCGAGGGCGGTGTGCTGGCGCGGCTCGACGACATGAAGAAGATCCGCGGCGTGATCGTCTATCCGCGCCGCGTGGAAGAGCTGGTGCGGCCCCACGCCGACGTGGACGAGTTCCAGATCGTCTTCCGGCGCCGCGAGGGGCTCGACGACATCTTGATCCGCATCGATCCCTCGCCGGCCCTCGGGCCGGGCGAACGGGACGGCCTTCGGGCGAAGCTGGCCGACGATCTGCGCACGGGGCTCGGCATCCGCGTCACCGTCGAGATCGGCGAGGCCGGGTCGCTCCCGCGCTGGGACCACAAGGCTCGGCGCGTCCGCGACGAGCGGACGGAGGTGCCGTTCTGAAGGCCGCGTTGTTCCGGGAGCACGGTGGCGCCGAGAAGATCCTCTACGAGGACTATCGCGATCCGGCGGTGACGCCTGCCGAGGTCCTGGTGCGCGTGAGGGCGTGTGCGCTCAACCACGTGGACATGCTGCTGCTGGACGGCCGCTTTCCACCGCCCGAGGGACTGCCCCACGTCAACGGCTGCGAGGTGACGGGCACGGTCGAGGCGACCGGCGCCGAGGTCGCGGGGCTCCAGCGCGGTCAGCGCGTCGTCGTCTTCCCCGGCTTCGCGTGCGGGCGTTGTGAGTATTGCCTGCGCGGCGAGCGGACCGTGTGCGTCCGCTACGGCTACCTCGGCGCCCACAAGGACGGCGGCTACGCCGAGCTCGTGAAGGTGCCGGCCGCGAACGTCCTGCCGCTCCCCGACGCGATCGCGTTCGAGGCGGGCGCCGCGGTGCCGCTCGCGATGCTCACCGCGTGGCATGCGCTCGTCGCGCAGGCCGGGGTCAGGCCCGGCCAAACCGTGCTCGTGCAGGCGGCGGGCAGCGGGGTGGGGAGCGCGGCCATCCAGATCGCGCGCCTGTGTGGCGCTCGCGTGATCACCACGGTCGGCGCCGACGACAAGATCGAGTTCGCGAAATCGCTCGGCGCCGAGCGTGTCGTGAACTACCGCACACAGGACTTCGTCGAGGAGGCCAAGACGTGGACGGGCAAGCGCGGCGTCGACGTCGTCGTCGAGCACATCGGCGGTGATACGTTCGAGCAATCCGTCTATGCCCTCACGCGGCTCGGCACGCTCGTCACGATCGGCTCCCACGACACGCACTGGGGGCGGCTCGACCTCCGCCACGTGTACTCCAAGAACCTCCGGATCCTCGGCACGAATCTCGGCTCGATCCTCGAGCTGCGGACGATCCTCGACCACGTGATCCAGGGACGACTCCGGCCGGTCATCGATCGCGCGTTCCCCCTCAAGGACGCCCGCGCCGCCGTGCAGCACGTGCTCGACCGGAAGAACAAGGGGAAGGTCCTCCTGGTCTCGTGACGCTCGGGGCGCTTCTCGCGCGCGCAGCGCTTCGCCGGCCCGTGCCCATCAACTTCCGTCTCGCCGCCGGCGAGATGCGCTATCTCCTCGAAGACTCGGGCGCCAAGATCGCGCTGTTCGAAGCATCCACCGCCGCCGCTATGCGTGAGGCCACCGACGGGACTCCCGTGCGCCTCGTCTTCGTTGGCGCCGAGGCCCCAGCGGGATCGATGTCGTTTGGGGACTTACCGGAGCCGATCGCGCGGGTGCCATTCACCTCCGCCCCTACCCCCGCGCAAGTCACAGAGGCCGATCTCTCGCTGATTCTCTACACGTCGGGGACGACGGGGCGGCCCAAAGGGGTCCCGCGGACCCACAAGAATCACGACGCTGGCGCGATGGCGCACGTGATCCAGTGCGGCTACGCCTGGGGCGAGCGAGCCCTCGGGGTCATGCCGCTCTATCACACGATGGGCATCCACGCGCTGACCAGCGTGACCGCCGTCAACGGCTGCTTCGTCTGCCAGCCCGAGTGGTCGAGCGCGGGCGCGCTCCGACTGATCGCGGACGAGCGGCTGACGTCGCTCTACCTGATCCCGACGCTCTTCTGGGAGCTGGTGCACGCGCCGGAGCTCGCCCGAACGGACGTGTCGTCGGTGCGCAAGCTCGCGTATGCGGGCGCGCCCATGCTGGCGCCGCTCGCCGAGGCGTGCGCGAAGATCTTCCGTCCGGAGGTTTTCGTGAAC
>WNFC01000192.1_pt1 | contig 74682 bp, 76 predicted proteins | sample 5400541 | NCBI WGS metagenome assembly WNFC01 (sample SAMN13153342, study PRJNA577476) | soil metagenome | isolation source: 120 cm saprolite under Douglas fir tree site 2 hole 2 replicate 1 | place: USA:California | collected 2015-04-18
GCTAATGACCTTTGCGAAATAGAGTAACGAGTTTCATGCGGTACGCTGCCATGCTAGGTCATGCCGACGACTCGTGGTGCTCACCGGGATTTTGCTGCGCTGGAAGCGCGGCGGTTCCAGGCCGCGCAGCTGTTTGGACGGGGCGCGTCGCAGGTCACTGTGGCGCGGGCGTTGGGCGTCAGCCGCACGACCACGCATCGGTGGTATCACGCGTGGCGGGCAGAAGGCCGGCGGGGGTTGAAGGCGGTCGGCCGGGCAGGCCGCAAGCCGCGCCTCGACCGCCGGCAGTGGGCCCAGGTGGAGGCGGCGCTGCTGAAAGGCCCCGCGGCCCACGGCTTCGCCACCACGCTGTGGACCCTGCCGCGGATCGCGGCCGTCATCGCCCGGCGGACCGGGGTGCGGTATCACCCGGCGCATGTCTGGCGCATTCTGCAGGGATTGAATTGGTCGCTGCAACGGCCGGCCCGCCAGGCGCGGGAGCGGGACGAGGCGGCCATCGGGCAGTGGCGACGCCGGCGCTGGCCGCAGGTAAAAAAAACGCGCGGCGCCGGCACGCCTGGATAGTCTTCGAGGACGAAAGCGGCGTGTCGCAGCATCCGGTCGTACGGCGCACATGGGCGCCGCGCGGCCAGACCCCCATCCTGCACCATACCGGGTCGAACTGGAAACGGTTGTCGATCGCCGCCGCGCTCGCGTTTCGGTGGGATGGCCGACGCGCCCGCTTGTACTTTCAAACCCACCCGGGCACGTATACCGACACGACACTCGTCCCCTTTTTGCGCGCCCTGAAGCGGCACTTCCGCGGCCAGCGGGTCATGCTCATCTGGGATGGTCTCGGCGCGCACAAAAGTCGCCGCATGGCGCGCTACCTCGCGGCACAGCGGCCCTGGTTGCAGGTCGAACGGCTGCCGGCCTATGCCCCGGAGCTCAACCCCGTCGAACTGCTCTGGGGCAACCTGAAGGGCCGCGAATTGGCCAACCTCTGCCCGGCGGACATCGCGGCGCTGCGGTCCCCCGTTCGAGCGGGCTGCACGCGCATCCGGCGCCAGCCCGCGCTCGCCTTTGCCTTTCTGCACCATGCCGGCCTTGGGCTCTGACATGCCTGTCACGCTATTTAACAAGAGTCATTAGCGTTGAGCGGTATCTTCAGAAGTTGCCAGCGGATCGCCGCCTGGTAGTCATCATTGATGATCTCGATCGCGCCACGCCCGAGGTAGTGCCTCACCTATTGTTGGCCATCCGTGAGATGTTCGACGTGCAGGGCTGCGCGTTTATCGTTGCGCTAGATCCGCAGGTTCTCGCGAGAGCTTTGCCAGCCGTACATCCTGGCTGGGGCACTACTGGAGAGTTTATCGAAAAGATTATCCAGTTTCCATTTTGGCTACCCCCGCCCGAAGTCGAAGACCTTCTACGTCTGGCGAAAATCTCATTGTCAGAGCTGCCAATTGCCGTGGACCGCGACGTTGTTCGAGATCTTATTGACCTGGTTCCCGAAAACCCGCGTCGACTTAAGCAGTATTTCCGCAACATACTACGGCTCCGCGCAGTAATCGAGCGCCACGATCCGGATGAGCTGAGCTGGCCAATTCTGCTCTTGCTCGAGTTGATGCGTGCCACAGCCCCAACAGCTGCCGCCGAACTCTTTCGTGATCAAGGATTTCTGAAGCTCCTGTCGCGAAGCACGGGCATGGCGAGACGCGCAAAAGATCAATATGTCGAGGCGATTCGAAAGGAGCTCGATGAAAGAGTCGACAATGTTTACGTTCGACTAGGGATATCAGATCCTCACTCAAGAGAAGAGCTCCGTAGACTCGTGATAGCGTTCGGTGAGCGTAGTGAATTTGTCGCAGTGGAAAGTCTTAAATACTGGACCCACCTATCAGACAATCCACCGATTTTTACCTGGCGGGAGTTCCGGAACGGGCTTGAGGAATGGCAGAAGAGCAAGGGACCCGCGACACTACAACGGGTGATCGAGTCGCATGCGCACAGCCGAGAGGTCTCGGTCGAGGCGGCGATGCGGGAGTTTTTTCAGACGACAGTTCAGCACCGGCACCGGCTCCTTGATCGCGCGGCCGACGTAGATCTCGCAAGTGATCAGGAGCGATTGGTGGAGGAGGCTGACGAAGGCCTCCACTTGATTGAACAACTGGGATTGGATCTTTCCGGATTCGACGGAGATCCGCCAGTCTTGGGCCTTGCGGAATTCCATGCGGTTTATCAGCAGATGGCCCGTTGGGCGCATTTCACGAACGAGATATATCGGCGGACGCGTGCCGCTGAGAAGGAGCTTCTTCTCCGAGTCGGCAGCAGGGCGACGGCACTCGCCGTAGGGGAACTAGAAAACCTCCAAATATGGATGCCATTTCGCGATGCGGGCGGACAACCCGAGGCCAGGGAGCTGTATCGTGAATTTGTGAGCGTTCTAAGGGAATCCCTGTTCGCGGATCTACGGCGGCGGTTCACGCGAGTCAATGGAATGGGGTCACTCTGGGGCCAAGACCGAGGACTCGTGCAGAAGTATTTTCTGTTTCGGGCCGACTCGGAATTCTACAGCGCTGAAACTCTGGAATTTCTTCGCGAGATATTGAGACCGACAGCAGACAGCCCGGCAACTCAAGAGAATTTTCTCGAGTATCTGAGACTCCTAACGTATGGAATCAGCGATAGCCTAGGGGTAGTCACACGCGAGGAAGTCACACCTCTTGCGGAGAATCGCGAGATTGTGGGGCTGGCGTGGAAGGCCGCGACCACGAGTGAGTTGCAACCACGTACGGTCGGATCGCTTAGGAAGAGTCGTGACATCCTTGCTCACGTCGCGGGAACGGACGAGCATCTTCCTCTCCCGTACTGGTGGTCTGGCGTAGCTGAAACCGCAACGGCTGCCGAGCGTCAGAGTGAACCGGTGGCCGAAGGCGAGGCCGAAGGCGAGGGGAACGAATCTCACACCAACGGCCAGGGATAGTGGCGGCCGCTGCGGTCCTCCGGAAAGTGGGCGTAGTCGGCCAAAGCCTTGGCGCGCACGCGCAGGGCCTGCTGCTCGTCGGGGTCCAGTAGAACGGCCAGCGCCTCGGGCAGGGGCGTCTCCACGAAGTGGCGCAGGTCCTCCAGCACGGGTGAGGGAATCGCCTCCCCCGCGTAGTCCCAGATAACAGTGCGTAGCTTCATGTCCGTGTGGAAGGTGAGGCCGTTGTCGATGGCGTAGATCTCGCCGTCGGGGCCGAGGAGGCAGTGGCCGCTCTTGCGGTCGGCGTTGTTGGCCACGAAATCGTAGACGCAGACCTTCTGCAGGCGCTCGCGATGGCGGGCGTCCTCCCGCAGCGTGAACCAGTGCTGCTCGAACTCGGCCTCCACGAAGAGCTGTAGCGACCCCTCGCCGTGCGGGCCCTCGCGCACGATGGTGGGGGGCACGAGGCCCCAGCCGAGGGCTTCGGAGAAGAGATAGGCGGCCAGCTCGCGCTTGTAGAGGCCGGAGGGGAAATCCCACAGGGGGCGCTCGCCCCGCTCGGGCTTGTAGACGGCGCGCACGCAGGTGGAGTCCAGCGCCACCTCCGCCAGCAGCGTCACGTTGCTGCTCCACGGCATGCGGCCCTTGACGGTGATCGTCCCGCGGGTCAGAAGATCCAGCGCCTCAGTGGACGATATGGCCATTGCTGCGCGGGCAGATGTGGCCGCTGAGGTCCATGGGGCCGCTGCAGACGGGGCAGAGGGGACGGCCGCCCTTCATCAGCTCGGTCGCGCGCGCGGCAAAGGCCTGGGCCTGCTCGCGGCTGATGCGCAGCCGCGCGGAGGCAGGCTCTTCGCCCTGGCGCTGGCCTTCTTCCTCCTCTTCGAACAGCTCGACCAGATCCACGACGATGCGGTCGCGGTCCTCGTCGTAGCCCACGCCGATGTTGGCTACGATCCAGGTGACGGGCTCGAGGGGCTCGATCAGGTCCAGCTCGCGGGGCAGGCCGCCCTTGGGCGCGCCCAGCTTGGCCACGATGCCCCCCAGGTAGTCGCCCAGCGCGCGCACCTGCTCCTTCTCGCACTTGAAGGTGAGGAGCTGGCCGCGCTCGCGCGCCTGGATGTAGAAGGTGCGCTGGCCGGGCTCGCCCACGGCGCCGGTGGTGAAGAAGTCAGGCTTCTCGTAGTCGTACGACTGGCTCATTTGAGGCCGAAGGCGCTCAGATCGCCGGCGGTGGAGTTGACGGTGAGGACGGCCACGCCGGAGGGCCGGTAGGCGATGGCGCTGATGGAGGCCGTGCCGATCATGATGCGCTGGAAGAGATCGAGGGGCGTGCCGAGGGCATGGGCGACGGCGGCCTTGATGGGATCGGCGTGCGAGACAGCCACGATGATGTGCCCCGGGTGGCGGGCCACGATGCGGGCGATGGCGCTCGTGATGCGGGTCTGCATCTCGGTGAAGGATTCGCCGCCGGGGAAGTGGAAGCCGCTCGGGTGCTGCTGGATGGCCTGCCACTCCGGGGTCTTGTGGGCGTCCTTGAGCGCCATGCCGGTGAACTTGCCGATGTTCAGCTCGAGCAGGCCGCGCTCGATGCGCACGGCCTGGTGCCGCGACTTGGCGATGATGCCCGCCGTCTCACGCGCGCGCTCGAGCGGCGAGGAGTAGATGGCCACCACCTTGTCGATCTTGGCGATGCGCTCCGCCGCGTTCTCGGCCTGCTTGCGGCCTTCGTCGGAGAGGTGCAGCCCCGCGGCGCGGCCAGGCAGCTTCACGCCCGTGGTGGGCGTGAGGCCGTGGCGCACCAGGAGCACCACGGTGGAGGGAAGGGGCCGCTTTGCCTTCATGCGCCGCAGACGCCACCACAGGCGAACATGCCCCCTCACCTCGAGGGCTTGCGGGCATCTTGCATCGCCTGCCAGATGCGCGCGGGCGTGGCCGGCGCCTCGCGCAGGACCACGCCGAAGTCGGCCAGCGCGTCTTCCACGGCGTTCACGATGGCCGCCGCGCCGGGGATGGCGCCGCTCTCGCCCACGCCCTTGACGCCCAGCGGATTGATGACCGAGCGGTGCTCGGTGAGGGCCACGGGGATGGACGGCACGTCGTCTGATTTCGGGATCGCGTAGTCCATGAGGGTGCCCGTCAGGAGCTGGCCGGCGTCGTCGTAGACGAGGCTTTCCATGAGCCCGGCGGCCAGGCCCTGGACGGCGCCGCCCTGAAGCTGCGCCTCCACGATCGCGGGATTGATGGCGCGCCCTGGGTCGTGCACCACGGCGTAGGCCAGCAGCCGCACGAGGCAGGAATCCACGTCCACGTCCACGACGGCGGCCTGGGTGCCGAAGGCCCAGGTGACGGTGGCGGGATGGAAATAGGTGCAGGAGTTGAGTCCGGGCTCGGCCCTGGGCATCTGCGGCGTCGGCTTGAGCGCCTTGGACTTGACGGCGGCCAGGGCCAGGCGCGCCAGCGTGATGCTCTTGCTTGGCGTGCCGACCACGAAGGCCTCTCCGCGCTCGATGCGGATGTCTTCCGGCGCGGCTTCGAGGAGATCAGCGGCCACGCGCTGGGCCTTCTGCTTCACCTCGCGCGCGGTCTGGGCCACGGCGGGGCCGGCATTGGCCGTGACCCGGCTGCCGCCGGTGCCCATGCCGAAGGGAAACAGGCTGGTGTCGCCGGCGACCACGTTCACGTCTTCGAAATTGGCGCCCAGCTCGGATGCGGCGATCTGCGCCAGCGTGGTCGCGTGCCCCTGGCCCTGCGCCGTGACGCCGATGATCACGTACACCTTGCCGCTCGGGTCCACGCGCACCGTCGCGCCTTCGTAGGGGCCGAGGCCCGAGCCCTGCGCGTAGCAGGAGAGGCCGATGCCGATGCGGCGATGGCCGTTCTGCTGTTTCTGACGCTTGCGCCACTCGTCATAGTCGATCAGGGCCAGCGCGCGGCGGAACGAGCCGGGGAAATCCGCCGGGTCGTACGCGATGGGCGTGCCGTCCTTGTAGACGAGGCCCGGCTTGTACGGCATCAGCGAAGGCGTGACGAGGTTGCGCAGCCGCAGCTCGGCGGGATCGATGCCCAGCTTGCGCGCGCCCAGGTCCATCAGGCGCTCCATCACGAAATTAGCCTCAGGCCGTCCCGCGCCGCGATAGGCTCCGTTCACCGTCTTGTTGGTGACCACGCTCTTGCCCTGGCTGCGGAAATGCGCCACGCGATAGGGCGCGCAGAAGTGGTTCACCGTGTTGAGCGTGAGGCTCTCACCCTGGACGGGATAGGCGCCGACATCCGCGAGGAAGGAATCGTCCACCGCCACGATGGTGCCGTCACGCTTGAAGCCCACGCGCGCCTCGTGGATCTGATCGCGGTCGTGGCCCGTCGTCAGGAAGTCTTCGCCGCGGCCCGAGATCCACTTCACGGGCCGGCCCATCTTGAGCGCGGCGGCGCCCACCAGCATCTCCTCGGGATAGATCGAGCCCTTGGGGCCGAAACCGCCGCCCACGTCGGGCACCATCACGCGGATCTGCTCGGCGGGCAGCTCGAGGACGGCGGCCAGGGAATCGCGCAGCGAGTAGGGATTCTGCGTGGCCGACCACACGGTGAGCGTGCCCGTGTCCGCGTCGTGATAGGCCAGCGCCGCGCGTCCCTCGAGGGCCATGCCTGCCATCCGCGGGTGGCGGATCTTCTCGCTGACGACCACCTCGGCCTGGGCGAAGCCCTTGTCCACGTCGCCATACGATCCACTGACGGGCAGCGTGGTGTTGTCGGGCCAGTCGTGGATGGCGGGCTTGAGACTGGCCGCGGCTTCGGTGTCGGACGCGACGGGCAGCGGCTCGTACTCGACCTCGACCGCCTCGGCACCATCGGCCGCCTGGTAGGCGGTCTCGGCCAGTACGATGGCCAGCCCCTCGCCCACGTGGTTGGCGCGCTCGTGGGCCAGCACGGGTACGGTGAAGGGCCGGCCCTTGTACTGGCCGCCATAGGCCGCGGGCATGGAGCGCTTGATCTCGGGCAGATCGGCCGCGGTGAGGACGGCGGCCACGCCGGGCAGGGCCCGGGCCGCCTCCACGCCTATCTTAATGATGCGGGCGTGGGCATGGCGGCTGCGCACCACGGCCATGTGCAGCGTGCCGGGGCGCATCAGGTCGTCCACGTAGCGGCCGGTGCCTGTCAGGAGCCGGTGGTCTTCCTTGCGTCGGGGCGAGGCGCCGATGAGGTCCTGGGGCGGGGTCACAGAGGGGAGTGTATACGCGCCCGGGTCGCGGGCCAAGGGGAGGGCGGAGCGCCTCGGCTTTCGGAGCGCCTTGGGCTGAACTTGAGGTCACAAACTGTGACCTCAAGATGGCCTATGTCGTCACGCTTAGACATGGTGTATCTCGGCGGACACAGATTGACAGTCCGTGTGGGCATTGTCATAAGCAGCCCATGGAGAAGCCCATCGCCACTCTGTCAGATTCCAAAATTGCCCGCCGCATCCTCTCCGTACGTGGCCTCAGGGTGATGCTCGATCGAGATTTGGCGATCCTCTATGGTGTCTCGACCAAGCAGCTCAACCAGCAGGTGCTACGCAACCGTGATCGATTCCCTTCCGACTTCATGTTTCAGCTGACCCCAGAGGAGTCCGACTCTTTGAGGTTGCAATCTGCAACCTCAAACAGGCGATGGGGCGGCCGCCGCTATCTCCCGTATGCGTTCACCGAGCAGGGCGTTGCCATGCTGTCTGGAGTCCTCCACAGTCGGCGTGCCGTGCGGGTGAACGTCGAGATCATGCGAACGTTCGTGAAACTACGGCAGATCCTGTCATCCCATGCGGAGCTGGCGAGGAAGCTGGAGGGACTCGAACGAAGATACGACAGTCAGTTCAGGGCTGTCTTCGACGCGATCCGCGAGCTCATGGCCCCAGAATCCCCTGAGAGTCGGCCGGTGGGATTTCGTCCGTAGGCTTGCTGGCTCAATGCGGCGGCGGCTTCGAGAACGGCGAGCGATAGTCCAGCGCGGCGCGCACCTTGTTCGTGAGCGCGGCGATGGTGAACGGCTTCATCAGGTAGGGCTGGCCGAAGGCGAGACCGATGCCATGGTCCGCCACCTCGGAGGGGCTGGCCCCTGACATGAACATCACCTTGAGGCCGGGAAGAATGGCGCGAAGCTCCGCCGCCAGCTCGCGCCCGTGCATCAGCGGCATCACCACGTCCGACATGAGCAGGTGGATGGGCTCGGAGTGCTGGCGCGCCCAGCGAAGCGCTTCGCGGGGGTCGGTGGTCGCCAGAACGGTGTAGCCCTGCATCCGCAAGGCATCGGCGACAAAGCTGAGCATCTCGGCGTCATCGTCGACGACCAGGATGGTCTCAGTTGCCGGTGGCTGTATGGCCATGCCCTCCCTTTCAGGAGGCTCCGCTGAGCGCCTCGGGCTTCACGTCGAGCGCCCGCGCCAGCCGCTCAAGAATCATCGGAGGCGGAGTGCTCTCGATCTTCCCGTCCTCGAGGATGCTGATGAAGCTCTGAGAGACCTGGGCCCGCTCTGCCAGTTGATGCTGAGTCAATCCTTTCGCTTCCCGGAGCGTCTCGACGATCTGCCCGATCTTCCTCGACACCAAGGTAGCACCCCTATCGGCCAAGACGATGTGAGCCGCCAGACACACCTCGTTGGATGGTCGGCGTATGCCACGAGAAGCAGCCCGAGGGCCGCTGGTCGGGGCCGGTCACAACGGAAGGAACTACGCGGCCGGAGGGGGGGCTCGAGGCTGAGCGGAAGCGACCGAGAGCGAGGGGACGGCGCGGTCGTCTGGCGGAAGAATCGCCGTGATGACGATGCGGTCGGGGCGGAGCTCGACCCTGGTGATCTCACTGACGAGACCCGAACCCGAGGTGATCAGGGCGATGACGTCGTCGAAGTCATTGTCGTCGTACATGCCCCGGATCCAGGACGGATCCGGCGGGCTGGCCTGGGCGATCGGGGTGAGAATGCCCACGATCCCCGCGAGCAGCAGGGCCAGGAATGCCGAGCCCAGGCGCCTCGAACGCATGGCCCAAATACCTACCCCCGCGAGGGCCTCAAGTCAATTCTGTCGGCGTGCGTACATGCGCCCCTCACCCTACCCTCTCCCCCGATGGGGGAGAGGGACGTAAAGGAAGGAGTGTCTTTCACTGAACTGGGGTCTGGTCTACTTTCTGCATCCCTCGCCCCCGGAGGGGGAGAGGGTAGGGTGAGGGGGAGCTTACGCGAGGACGCGCAGCGGAAAAATCTGGGCTAGACTCGGCGCAAATGACCGAGGAAGAAGCGCGGATCAGGAGCTACCTGGAGGCGCAGGGCGCCAAGCTCTCGCCCGCCGCCATCGTCGAGAAGGTGCGCGCGGCCATGGCCGAGTTGCGGGCAGCGGCCGCGTCCGTGCCGCCGGCCCGGTTCCACGACCGGCCGGAGCCGGCGGAATGGTCCGGCAACGAGGTCATGGCCCACGTGGTCGAGGCTGGGAACCACTTCGGCGGCCAGATCGTCCGGGCGCTCGACGGGCTGCCTCCCGTCGAATCCAGCGGGGACAGAAGCGAGAAACCCGCGCCGCGACACACCGCACCGGAGTGGTGCGCCATCCTCGAGCGCGACCGCGAAGCGCTCTTCGAGCGGGTGCTGCGGGCCGATCCCACGGCGCGTCTCGACAAGCGGATCGAGCACGGGATGTTCGGCACGCTCAACTGGCGCGAGACCTTGCTCTTCCTGCGCCTGCACGACCTCGATCACGCCCGCCAGCTCGAGAAGAACGCCGCGGCCCTCGCCTGATGCGCGTTGCCATCTCGCTGCGCGTCGAAGGCCGAGACTGGGACGATGCCAGCCAGTATGTCGTCGAGGCCGAGCGGCTCGGCGTGGACTGCGTCTGGTCGCACGAGTCGTGGGGCTACGACGCGGTGACGCCGCTGGCCTTCGTGGCGGCGCGAACGTCTCGCATCCAGCTCGGCACGGGGATCATCCAGGCGGGCACGCGCACGCCCGCGCTGGTCGCCATGACGGCCATGAGCCTGGCCGCCATGTCGCGCGGGCGCTTCCTCCTCGGGCTGGGCGTGAGCGGGCCTCAGGTCATCGAGGGGTGGCACGGCATCCGCTTCGACCGGCCGGTCCTGCGCATGCGCGAGACCATCGATATCGTGCGGCAGGCCACGCGCGGCGAGCGGGCGAGCTACAAGGGCCGCGTGTACGAGCTGCCCCTGCCTGGCGGCGAGGGCAAGGCGCTGCGCTCGGCGGCCGAGCCCCAGCCCGGCATCCCGATCTACCTCGCCACGCTCTCGCCGAAGAGCCTCGAGATGACGGGAGAGATCGCCGACGGCTGGCTCGGCACCTCGTTCATGCCCGAGCACGCGCGCGTGTTCCTCGATCACCTGGAAACGGGCGCGAAGCGCGCGGGCCGCTCGCTTGCGCAGCTCGATCTGCAGGTGGGAGGCTTCGTGGCCTTCTCGGACGACATGGAGCGGCTGATCCCGCCGCGCAAGCCCGGGCTGGCCTTCACGCTGGGCGCCATGGGCTCGCGCGCGCACAACTTCTACAACGATGCCTTCAAGCGGGCGGGGTACGAGGACGTGGCCCTCGAGGTGCAGCGCCTGTGGCTGGACGGTCGGCGCGAGGATGCGGCCGCCCGCGTGCCCGACGAGCTGGTGCTCAAGACGAACCTCCTCGGCACGGAAGCGATGGTGCGCCGCCGCCTCGAGACGTATCGCCAGGCGGGAGTGACCACGCTGCGCGTGGAGCCCGCGGGCGAGACGCTGGACGCTCGGCTGGCCACGCTGGGGCGCCTGCTCGAGCTGGTGCGCGGCCTGAAGAAGAATGCGTCGGTCGACCCGTCACGCGCCGCTCGTTGAAGTCGTCCTCGATCTCCTACGGCTGGATCGTCGTCGCCGGCCTCAGCATCACAGAGACCGTCTCCTGGGGGATCATCTACTACGGCTTCCCGGTCATGCTCCGCCCGATGGAGCAGGAGCTGGGCTGGTCGCGCACGGCGCTGACGGGCGCCTTCTCGGTGGGACTGGGCGCCTCGGCGCTGGCCGCGCTCCCCGTCGGGCGATGGCTCGACCGCCACGGGCCGCGCGCCCTCATGACGCTGGGCTCGTGCCTGGGCGTGGCGCTGCTCCTCGTGTGGGCTCACGTGCACACGCTGCCGGCGCTCTACGTGTGCTGGTTCGGCCTCGGCCTGGCCATGGCGGCCACGTTGTACGAGCCGGCCTTCGCCGCCGTGGTCAGCTGGTTCCACTCGCGTCACCGGGACCGCGCGCTCCTGACCGTGACCTTGACGGCCGGGCTCGCCAGCACGATCTTCATGCCGATCACGTCGTGGCTGCTCGGTCGGATGGACTGGCGGTCCACCCTGCTCGTGCTCGCGGTGGTGCTCGCGGCGCTGACGATTCCCATCCACGCCTTCGTGCTGAGGCAGGCGCCGAAGGCGTCGGCGCCTGGGGCGACCACGCACGCGGCCACCTCTCGGGCGCCGGGCGTCACGCTGCGCGAGGCCGTCCGCACGGTGGTGTTCTGGGTGCTCACGGCGGCCTTTGTCATCGGAAACTTTTCCACCATCGCCGTCACCGTGCATCTGATCCCGTACCTGGCCGACCGCGGCTACTCGCCCACTGTCGCGGCGCTGATGATCGGCTGGATGGGCGCCGTGCAGCTCGGCGGGCGGCTTCTCTTCGCGCCCATCGCCACGCGCTTCGGCTATCGCTGGGTGACCGCGGTCATCTTCCTCGTGCAAGGCCTGGCCGTGGCTCAGCTCGCCCTCGTCTCGCACCTGCCCACCCTCGTGCCCTTCGTCATCATGCTCGGGGCCGCCAACGGCATGGCCACCCTGGCGCGCGCGACGACGGTCGCGGAGATCTTCGGCGCGCGCCACTACGGCAGCATCAGCGGCGCCATGGCGCTCGGGGCGAACGGCGCGCGGGCCGTGGGGCCGGTGGGCGCCTCGCTCCTGCAGGCAGGGCTCGGCGGCTACGAGGCGATGTTCTGGACGCTGACGGTGACGCTGACCATGGCCGCCCTGGGCGTCATGCTCACGGGCATGCGCGGTTCTGCGGACTAGGTCCTTCTAACCGTAGAGAAATGATTGGCCACGCGAAGTTCTTTCACTGGGAAGCCGCTACCCGCTAGGCAACGCGCTCGCCAATGTGTCTTCGCGGGTTTACAGAAGCGGGAAACCCGTTTGCCGAATCTCGCGCTCAGCGCCGGTGCTGCATTGTCGGCATCGATCTTCTGCTGCTCGTCCGCCTTTTCTTTTCATGGCACCCCGTATGCAGCGAGGTGAGTGCCGTTTCTTGGCATTTCGCCAATGCTTTATGAAGGAGGTCGCGTCATGGGGCGACAACTGGCCTTCCTGGTCCTCTGCAGTGGCTTCGTCCTGCTCATCTCCGGATGCGCGACGAAGAGCTTTGTCGAAACGCAACTGAGCACGACGGAGACCAAGCTGACCCAACGGGCCGACACTCAGGAGGCGAAGCTGCGTGAAACCGCGGACCGCGCCGGGGCAAGTCGCCAGGCGATCGATGAGATGGGCGCGCTCGCGAGCGACGCAAAGACGCGGGCGGCCAGCGCGCTTGATGCCGAAGCCCGGCTCGCGCAGCGCCTCGCGGACCGCAACAAGTTCAGACTGCTGGAGACGAGGTCTATCTACTTCGACTCCGGTAAGACCGAAATCCGAAGCGGGGACATGAGCGAGCTCGAGGACGTGGCCAAGGCCCTCAAGGCCGACGCCAACGCAATCCTGGAGCTGCAAGGGTTTGCCGATCCGCGGGGGAACGACCGCCAAAACAACGAGCTGGCCCGCGAGCGCGTGGAGGCAGTGACCCGCTATCTCGTGCAGCGTTACGACATCGAGCTACGGCAGCTGCGAGGCTTCGCCATGGGCAAGGTGGCGGTGGAGAAGTCAACCCCGGAAGCCTTTGCCAAGGCACGGCGGGTGGACATTCGACTGCTCGCCCCTTGGTCGTCCTGGGAAGACGCCCAGGGCCCGATCGACCGCACCGCGGCTGCGCAGACGTCGACAGTCGTTCCGTCGGCTGAGGCCGGGGCTGCGGCGCCCAAACGCACCAAGGATGATGAGTTCAATCGCCGAGAGCTCATGCCTGGTGCATCTGTGAAGGCACGGTATGACCAACCTGCAGCCCCACAGATCTCGCCTCGCTCGCGCCAAGATCGCGACGCGCTCCAAAATGCCACGCCCGGCAACGGGGTGCTCGAAATCCTGAAGACGATCTCGCCAAAGGAGCTCGGCGGCGAGGACTAGATCTAGCCGACGAGGCGCTCGACGATGACGCAGTCCTTCCATTCGCCTTCGAGCTGGCCGTGCTCCTTGTAGACGCCGACCTCGCGGAAGCCCGCCGCGCGACAGGCGGCGCGGCTCGCGACGTTCTCGGGAAAGATCCGCGAGACGAGCTTGTGCAGCCCCGCTTTGCGTGATTCGTCGATGAGCGCGGCCAGGGCCTGGCGGCCGACCCGGCGGCCGCGGTGGTCCCGCTCGACGTAGACGGAGAACTCCGCGATCTTCGAGTAGCAGTCCCGCGCCCGATAGGACGAGGTGGAGGCGAAGCCCACGACCTGGCCCGCCTCCTCCGCCACGACGATCGGATGCACGCCGTCGAACCACCGCGTGATCTCCTCGGGCGTGCGGGGGCGCGTCTCGAAGGTGGCGATGCGGTCCTCGATGCCCTGGTTGTAGATCTTCGCGATGGCGGCGGCATCGGCCGGGGTCGCGGGGCGGGTGGTGATCGGCATGAGCTGACTCCTCGGGTCGTGACTCAGCGGCTACTGGGTGCGCGCCAGCCTTCCGCGGTGATGAGCTGCTCGACACGCGATCGGATCTCGTCGCGTATCGCGCGGGCGCGCTCGATGGTCTTCCCCTTCGGATCCTCGATGGGCCAGTCGTCGCGCTTGAGCCCGGGCACGACCGGGCATGCCTCGCTGCAGCCCATCGTGACGAGCAGATGGCTGGCGGCGGCGAGATCGTGGGTGAGCCGCGTCGGGGTGGCTCGAGAGAGGTCGATACCGGCTTCGCGCATGACGGCCACAACTTCTGGATGGACGCGGTCCGCGGGCTCGGTCCCGGCGGAGGCCGCCCGGACCTTCGCCGGATCGGCGAGCGCGTTGAAGAAGGCCGCGGCCATCTGGGAGCGGCCGGCATTGTGGACGCACGCGAAGATAACCTGGGTCTTGATCGCCATGGTCTCTCTCCGATCGCGCTCCGACGGCTGGAGCCACGCGAAGAGGGCGGTGGCCGCCGCCGCGCCGAAGAGCTGGGCGACGATGAAGCCGGGCACGTCGACGGGACGGATGCCCGCGAAGGTGTCGCTGAGGGATCGCGCCACCGTGACGGCCGGGTTCGCGAACGACGTCGAGGCGGTGAACCAGTAGGCCGCCGTGATGTAGCCGCCGACGGCAAAGGCGACCGTGCCCGCGGGCAGCCTCGCGCAGCCCCAGATCACGGCGAGCAGCCCGAAGGCGGCCACGAACTCGCTGAAGAGCTGGGCGCCACCCTCGCGCACTTTCTGTGAGGCGAAGAAGATCGGCTCGGAGAACATGACGTTCGCGGCCGCCACGCCGGCGAGGGCGCCCAGCACCTGCGCCGCGATGTACGCGGGCGTCTCACGCCAGGGCAGCCCGCCCCGCCAGGCATCAGCGAGCGTCACCGCGGGATTGAAGTGGGCGCCGGAGATGGGCCCGAAGGCCAGGATCAGAGCGACGAGGGCAGCCCCCGTCGCGACGGTGTTGGCGAGGAGGGCCAGCGCCACCGGACCTCCGGCCAGGCGACTGCCCATGATGCCGGAGCCGACCACGGCGGCAAGAAGCAGCGCCGAGCCGATGGCTTCCGCCACCGCTCGGCGCCCGAGATCAGGCCGATGACTGGCTGCCGGGCTCACACCGCCGCGGGCTTCCGGGCGCGGACGAAGGCGCTCATGAACTTGTCGTTGACCTGAGGCGTGGGCTCGAGATCGACCGTTTCGAAGCCGGCCTTGGCGAGCTTGTCCCGGTACTCTCGCTCCTCGAGCGCGCCGGCCACACAGCCGATCCAGAGCTCGATGCTCTTGCGGAGCTCGGCCGGCACCTCGCCTCGCACGACCACGTCGGACACCGCGAAGCGCCCGCCCGGCTTGAGCACGCGGAAGGCCTCGGCGAAGACATGGTCCTTGTCGGCCGAGAGATTGATCACGCAGTTCGAGATGATGATGTCCACGGAGTTGGCGGGGAGGGGGATCTGCTCGATCTCGCCCTTGAGGAACTCGACGTTGGTCGCGCCCGCCTTCCGCTGGTTCTCGCGCGCGAGGGCAAGCATCTCATCCGTCATGTCGAGGCCGTACGCCTTGCCGCTCGGGCCCACGCGCTTGGCGGAGAGGAGGACGTCGATGCCGCCGCCCGAGCCGAGGTCGAGCACCGTCTCGCCCGGCTTCAGCTCGGCGAGCGCGGTGGGATTGCCGCAGCCGAGCGACGCCGCGGTCGCCTCGGCGGGCAGCCCGCACGTCTCGCTCTCCGTGTAGATATTGGAGGTGATGGGATCACACTCGCCACGCGATGAGCGTACTTGTCCCTCACGATGCTCTTGATGTCTTGCTCAGCCATGGCGCATCTCCCCTTGAATCGCGATCAGGAGCTGCAGCAGGAGGTGTTCTTCGCGAGCTGCAGTCCCTTCGGGGCCTTGGCCACGGGCGCCTGGGTCTCGTCCTCGAGATCGTAGTTGAGGTGATAGACCTCCCACTCCACGCCGTCGGGGTCCGTGACCCAGAACTTGTCCTGGTTGGCGTGACAGCAGCTCACGCCCATCTCCTCGGTGACGGGCAGCCCGGCCGCCTTGACGCGGGCGAGCTGGGCCATGACCGTCTCCACCGACTCGACCTGGATGCCGACGTGGTCCACGGTGCCGCGGGCGGCGCCGCCGCCATGCGAGAGGGCGAGGTTGACGGGCGCCCAGGCGGGCAGGAACTTGGCGTAGCCCGTCTTGACCTTGACCGGGCCTTCGCCCAGGAACTTCTCGTAGAACTCGCGGCTCTTGGCGAGGTCGGATACGTGCATGTGCATGTGGACCTTGGCGCTCATGGCGTTCTCCTCTAGCAGCAGGCGGTGAGCAGGCGACAGAGCGTCGTGACCGCCTCACGCTGCACGGAATAGTAGATGTACCGCTCTTCCTTGCGACTCTCCACCAGCCCGGCCCGCCGGAGCACATCCAGATGATGGGACAGGGTCGGCCCCGGGATCTCCACGGCCTCCTGGATCTCGCCCACCGACATCTCCTTCCCCGCGCGCACGAGGAAGAAGAACACCTGCAGCCGGCTCAGATGAGCGAGGGATTTGAAGGCCTCGACGTGGGTGTGGTTGGCATCCAGCCGGGCCAGCGGCAGCGGGGCTATGGTTTTCATGTTTCGAAGTCTATGGAAATATCAAACCGATGTCAACCCCCTCTTTTCCAGACCACACACGGGGAGCTGACTCCTCCTCAATATCCCTCTCCCCCACCGGGGGAGAGGGCAGGGTGAGGGGGCGTATAACCCTGGCAGGCCTGAAGGGGCCAAGGCCTTGTAGCCCGCGGTATCCTCATGTCGATTCCCGCCGCGCCCATTCGTCTACTCCATGGACGACAAGAAACGGGCCGGGGCCGGCCGGCGTCCGGGCGTGGCAGTTCGAGCTGAGCGGCCTTGCCGCGAGGCGAGGGCTGAGTAAAAAAGGCCCCGCGAAACCAACAGGAGGATCCCATGGCGAAGTTTCTGATAGTAGCGCGCGGCACGGGCGAGGCGTACAGGCACCTGAGCCCTCAGGAGATGCAGCAGGTGATCCAGAAGTACATGGCGTGGAGCGATGAAATGCGCAAGGCCGGCCGGCTCCTCCACGGCGAGAAGCTGCGGGACGACGGGGGACGCGTGGTCCGGGGCGTCAACGGCAAGATGACCGTCACCGATGGCCCCTTCGCCGAGTCGAAGGAGATCCTGGGCGGCTTCTGGATCGTCGAGGCGGCGAGCTACGAGCAGATCCAGCGCGATCTCGCCAACCATCCGCACCTGGCGGCCGGCAGCCTCGAGGTCCGCGAGATCGAGGACAGGAGCGCGAAAGGCTGAATCACGCGTGGAGCCCGCGGCGCCCTCCGAGGTCGATGCGCTCGTCGAGCATCTGTTCCGCCATAGCGCGGGACGCATGGTGTCCTCGCTTGCGCGCCGCCTCGGTTCGGCGCGGCTGGACCTCGCGGAGGAGGCGGTGCAGGACGCCCTCGTCCGCGCGCTCCGCACGTGGCCCTATGGCGGCGTGCCCACGGAGCCCGCCGGGTGGCTCTTTCAGGTCGCCAAGCACCGCGCGCTCGATCTCCTCCGTCGCGAGGCCTCGCTGCGGGGCAAGCTCGAGATCATCGAAGGCGAGCCGGGTCCCGTCGTGAATCTGGACGTGGCCGACGACGGCGCCGTCGGCGACGACGAGCTGGCCATGATGTTCATGTGCTGCCACCCCTCCTTGCCGAGCCTCGGTCGAATCGCCCTGACCCTCAAGACCGTCGGCGGCTTCAGCGTCGAGGAGATCGCGGCGGCCTTCCTGGCCGAGCCGGCCGCCATCGCTCAGCGTCTCGTGCGCGCCAAGCGCCAGATTCGCGAGCAGGACATTCCCATCGAGATCCCGCGGAGCGACGAGATCGATGAGCGGCTGGAGAGCGTGCTCGACGTCCTCTACCTGTTCTTCAACGAGGGCTACAGCGTCCATGGCGGCGAGAATCTCGTCCGCGCCGAGCTGTGCGGGGAGGCGATACGGCTGGCCGGGATCCTGGCCGGGAATCGGCGCACGGACCTGCCACCCGTCCACGCTCTGCTCGCGCTGATGCTGCTCCAGGCGAGCCGGCTGCCCGCGCGGGTGGACGAGGCCGGCGATCTCCTCCTTCTCTCGGAGCAGGATCGCGCGCGATGGGACCAGGGCCTGATCGCCGAGGGACTACGCCACCTGGAACGCGCCGCCTCCGGCGACAGCATGACGGCGTACCATGTGGAGGCGGCGATCGCGGCGTGTCACGCCGTGGCCCCGGACGAGGCTTCGACGAACTGGGCATACGTGCTGCGGTTCTACGGCGAGCTGCTCGCCCTCAAGCCGTCGCCCGTCGTGGAGCTCAACCGAGCCATCGCGCTGGCCATGGTGGAAGGACCGACGGCGGGGATCCGCGCCATCGAAGGCATCCAGGAACATCCCGCCCTCGCGCGTTACTACCTGCTGCCGGCGGCCCCGGGGCGCGCTCTGGCTGCGCGCCGGCGATACCACGCGGGCCGCCGGCTACTACCGCGAGGCCTTGACGCGCCCATCCTCCTCGCCCGAGCGTCGCTTCCTGGAGAAACAGCTCGAGCGCTGTGCCCCGGTGTAGTAACTGATCGCAATGTCGTAAAGTGAGACCTGACCCCGATGCTTGACTTCTATACGCGGCCCGGGACCATGACGTCGGGTGGAGAGCACGCGCGCATGCTCGATGCGGTGCCGCGGGACCTCGCCGGTATGGCCCGTGTGGTGCAGGGCCTGTTGCTGCATGAGCACTGGGCGCCCGCCTATGGTGTGACGCTGTCGGTCGAGCGGAGGAATCAGTCCCATATCCGTCCCGCTTCGCTGATGCTGGATCGCCTGCTCGCCGATGATGGCCGGCCGCTCTCGATCGCCCGGCCGGTCGAGGCGCGCCTCGTCGGGGTCTGCCGCCACTTCACGGTGTTGCTCGTCACCATGTTGCGTGCCCAGGGAGTTCCGGCCCGCGCCCGTTGCGGGTTTGGCTCCTATTTCAATCCCGGCCGCTTCGAGGACCACTGGGTGTGCGAATACTGGGATGCCGCCCGCGGGCGCTGGACTCTCGTCGATGCGCAGATCGACGACGTGCAGCGCGCGAAGCTGAGGCTGGATTTTGACTTGCTCGACGTGCCGCGCGACCGCTTTGTGATCGCGGGCGTTGCCTGGGCCCGATGCCGCGCCGGGGGGGCCGATCCATCGACGTTCGGGATTTTCGACATGCGCGGGCTCTGGTTCATCGCGGGGAACCTCATGCGGGACCTCGCGGCGCTCAACAACATGGAGATGCTGCCCTGGGACGTCTGGGGCGCGATGATCCGCCCCGACGAGCCGCTGGGAGACGATCGCCTCGCGCTGTTCGACCGGCTTTCGACGATCACCCGCGCGCCCGATGCGGCGTTTGCCGAGCTGTGCGGGCTTTACGAGGGTGACGAAGACCTGCGCGTGCCGTCGACCGTCTTCAACAAGGTGCTGAACCGTCCGGAAGCGATTTGAAAAGGCCACCCCACGGACGGGGCGGTTATTCGAGCGCACCGAGGTCGTAGACCCGCTGAACGAGTGGAGCGCGTTCAAAGCTGAACCGCAGTTCCGGGCTGCGAAAACCTGCCCTGACCTGATCGACGATGGCGCGGGCCGCCTGATACGCGGGGCGGGCCAGGTCGGGTCTCTTTGCCTCGCTGTGGAGCCGGCCCACGGCCAGATGTGTTTTCCAGAGCTGGGTCGGGCTGCCGATGGCCCGAGCGATGTGCAAGGCTTGGCGGAGCGCGCCCTCGCCCTCGTCCCACTGCCGCCGGGCCAGCGCGATCTCGCCCTTGAGCCGCCAGGCCTTCACCAGGTACTTCCGCGAATTCGTGCGAGTGGCCAGCTCGAGGCAGTGGTCGGCCAGCTCGCGCGCCTTCGCGAGGTCACCACGGGCGAGTTCGAGCTCCGCCAGGCTCGCGAAGAGGTGGATGGAGTAGCGCCAGCGCATCCACTCGCTGGTCGCCGCGTTTTTCACCTGGCCATGCACACCGTCGAGGATCTCGCGGGCGAGCGGGAGGTCCCCAGTGATGATGCAGATGTCGCCCAGGTTGAGCTCGGCGTTGGCGATCGACTCATCAGCGTCCCGGGCGCCTTGATCCCGCCGCGTCCGCGCTACTTCGCTCCCGCGGCGGTTCAGCTCGCGCGCGCGATCCAGATCTCCGCACTCGATGTAGAGCCACCCGAGCGAGTTCAGATAGCGCGGCGTGTAGTTCTCGTCGCCGACCTTCTCGGCGAGCGCAAGTCCCTCCTCGAGCATCGCGAGGGCACCGTCATAGTCGCCCTTTCCCGTGAGGTTGATGGCCGACATGAAGAGTCCTTCGAGCATGGGAAGGAGCAGGTTGTGGGCGCGGGCGATCCGGAGGCCGTCGGCGTACATCTGCGAGGCCTCGTCGAACGCGGCTTCCCACCCCTTGATCTCGGCCGCCCAAACGAGCGCCGACGATTCGTTCACGGCATCTCCCATCGGCCGGCTGATGCTGATGACCTGCTCGAATTGCTCTCTTGCCTCGGCGAGGCGGCCGGTCACGTCGTAGACGAGGCCAGTGCTGAGATGCCCACCGGCCAGGGCCGACTGGGCCCCCGAGGTCTTGGCGACGGCGATGCCCTTTCGGGCGTCCTCCAGCGCCTGGTCGAACGTGTGCCCCAGAAAGGAGGCGAACGACATGGCGACGAAGGCCGCCGCCTCGGCGGGCGCGTCGGCGATTTGCCGGGCGATCGCCAGGATACGTTCGCCCTCGGTGCGGGCGTGTTCGAAGTCGCTCACGAGAAGATAGAGATCGGCCTTGGCCTGATGGATCCCGATCCGGGTCGTGCCGGGAACATCGTCGCCGAGACGAGCGGCCGCCGCTTCGGCCTGCTCGTAGAGGGCGATCGCCTCGCGGGTGGCAAAGGCCTTGGCGGCCTTGTCGGCGGCCTTGAGGAGATACTCGAGCGCCTTCTCCCAGGCTTCGCTCTTCTCGAAGTGATAGGCGAGGACCTCGTAGTGCTCGGTCAACCGATCGCCATACAGCTCCTCGATGGCCAGGCCGATCTTGCCGTGCAGCTCCTTTCGCCGCTGGATGAGGAGTGAGCCGTACGCCACCTCGTGGGTGAGCGCGTGCTTGAAGGTGTACGAGAGCTCGGGAAGGACGGCCTTCTCGTAAATGAGCTCGACGGCCTTCAGCTGGCCGAGGAGGCTCTCCGTCCGCTCTCCGGCATCTGAGAGCCGATCCAGCAGGCGACGGCTGAAGTCGCGTCCGATCACGGAGGCCATCTGGAGAGTGCGCTTTGCCGCTTCCGGGAGGCGATCGACACGGGCCATGAGGACGTCCTGGATGGTGTCGGGCACCACGATCTCGTGGACCGGCCTGGCCAGGACATAGCGGTCTCCGGCCGGCCTTATGGCCTCCGCTTCCTGCAGGGACTTCACGACTTCCTCGACGAAGAACGGGTTTCCTTCGGCCTTCCGGACGATCAGCGCCGTCAGCTCCTCGGGCAGGTCCGAGGTTGCGAGCATGGCCTGGGCCATCTGCACGCTGGCTTGGCTCGGCAGCGCGGTGAGGGCGAGGCGGGTGTGGTAAGTCCGCTCCCCGAAGGGATGGCTGTACCCCGGGCGATAGGACAGGATGTGAAGGACACGGCTGGCCGGGATGCTGTCGGCGAAGGACAGGAGGTACTCTTCTGTCGCCTGGTCGATCCAGTGAAGGTCCTCGTAGACCACGACTTGCGGCTGCGCCTCCGCGGCGCGGGCCGTCAAGCGCCGGAGGCCATCAAAAATCTCCCCGCGACGCTGCTGGGGATCCAAACTCAGAACGGCGGTGTCGCTAGAGCCGACCGAGAGGAGGTGGAGGACAAACGGTAGGATCGGCCGGAGATCCTCGCCCAGAGCGAGGACGCCTCCCTCGATCTTCCCGACCATCGTCGCCTCGGAATCGCCTTCCTCGATCCCAAAGCTCCGTCTCAGCAGGTCGATGAGGGGGAGAAATGGCGTCGACTGGCCGAAGGGCACACAGTGGCCCTCGAGCCAGGTGACGTCCGCGCCGAGGCCGTGGCGGAACTCGTAGAGAAGCCGCGATTTGCCGATCCCTGGCTCTCCGACGATGAACACGATCTGCCCCCGACCGCTTCGTGCCTGCTCGAAGCAGTCCATCAGGATGCCGAGCTCCCGCTGCCGGCCCACGAAGCGAGTGAGCCCGTGCTCGGCTCCGATCTCGATCCGGGTTCTCGCCGCCCGCGCCGCCGTCACCTCCCACGCGGCCACGGGCTCGCTCTTTCCCTTGAGGGCCATCTCGCCGAGCGGCCGGGTGTGGAAATAGTCCGCGATGAGGCGGTGGGTCGCCTCGGCGATCACGACCTGCCCGGGGGTGCCCGCCTGCTGCATCCGCGCGGCGACGTTGGTCGTGTCGCCCATGGCGGTGTAGTCCATCCGGAGGTCGCTCCCGATGCTTCCCACGACAACGAGCCCCGTGTTCAGACCCTGCCGGACCCGGAAAATGATCCCGCGCGGTCCGAGCTCTTCCTGGTAGTACGCCAGGGCAGTGCCGATGCCAAGCGCGGCGTGCACCGCCCGCTGGGCATGATCCTCATGGGCGATCGGAGCCCCGAAGAGGGCCATGATGCCATCGCCGAGAAATTGGTTGACGGTGCCTTCGAATCGGTGGACTTCGGCCAGGATCAGGTCGAAGGCCCTGGCCATCAGCCGATGCACTTCCTCGGGATCGAGCCGCTCCGAGAGCGCCGTGAAGCCCGAGACGTCGGCGAAGAGCACGGTGACTTGCTTGCGCTCTCCTTCCAAGGCGCTCCGGGTGGTCAGGATCTTGTCTGCGAGGTGCTTGGGCGTGTAGCTCTCGGGCGAGGCGAATCGCGCCGCGGGAATGGGAGCCACCGCCGTGACCGGGCGGCCGCATGCGAAACAGAAAGCGGCCCCCGCGGGCAGCTCGGTCCCGCAGTGGCTGCAGCTCGGCGTCAAGCCCGCACCACATCTCATGCAGAATCGCGCCTGAGATGGGTTGTCCTGCTGGCACTGGGGACACTGCATGCCGGGAGCCTCCAGCATCATGATGGAAAGACTGGCGGGAGACTAGCGCCAGACCCGAGCGGAAGCAAGATGTTGGGGGAAGTTGTTCCCCTACGGCGAGATCGGCCGCGTCACAGGGTGGGCGCCGATCTCGCCGCCCATCCAGCCGGGAACCACGGCCGAGAAGCGCCCCGCCGTGCCGCCCGCCACGACGATCGTGATCTCCTCCACGGATGGGAACTTCGGCACGAGCGCGTCGGGGTCCGAGCCCGCGGCACTCTTGAGCCTGCCGCTCTCCGCGCCATCGGGGCCGGGTTCCAGCTCCCTCGCGCGCCGGCGGATCGTCTCGAAGAGGTGACGCTTGACGTCCTGCTTGGACCAGCCGTCGCTCCCGATGGTCTTGGCGTGCTCCGGCCCGATCACGAGCAGCGTGTGGCCATAGAGCGGGAAGCTCTTGTGGTTCCACACGCCGGTCGCTGACCACCCGAGCGAGGCGACGAGCTGCGGGGCTGTCCGGCTCAGGTGGTCGTTGATGATGAACGGCCCCTCCCCGGGAAAGAGCGTGACCGTGCTGGCCTCGCGCGCGTGCCCGCGCTCCACGTGGAGCGGCTCCCACGGAGAGGCCTCTTCGTTCTCGCCGATGCAGTACGTGTAGCGGCCCGGATGGCCGAGGGTCGACATCGAGATCTCGCCCGCCTTCGTGCCGCCGAGGTTGATCATGATCAGGCGGAGCGCGCGGCCGATGGTGGCGTTGGCGCGAAAGCCGGGGCCGAAGACGCCCGCCGCGCAGTTGACGCCGAGGCGCCCGCGCACGGGGCCGTTGATGATGACGAGCGGCGAGGTCGCGTTGGTGGTGCCGGACTGGCCGTGGAGGTTGAAGGCGGGATCGCAGGCGGCCTCGACCACGGCCAGCACCACGGGGAAATAGTCCGGCCGGCAGCCTGCCATGACCGCGTTGACGGCGAGCTTCTCGACCGTGGCTCGCCCGAAGTTCGGCGGCACCTCGGCCACCAGCGTCTCGCGCGGCCGCCCGGTGGCGGCCAGCATGCGCTCCACGCGCTCGCGGGTGGGGGGGACCACGGGAAGCCCATCCGTGACGCCGCGCTCGAACCAGACCTCGAGATCATCGGCCATCGCGGCGCCTGGCATACGGACTCATCGAATGCGGATCCCGAGCAGGGCCGCAAAGATCATGGCCTGGGAGGGATCGACCATCGCTCCGTAGAGGTCCGCAGGATGGAGCCGCAGTCCTTCGACCTGAGACCCGCGCAGGTCAGCGTCTTTCAGCTTCGCTCCCCTCATGTCCGCGTTGTGCAGGTTGCAGCCACGGAAGATGCAGCCTTGAAGATCGGCGCCGAGGAAGTTGGCATCCTCGAAGTTGCACGCGTCGAACTCCGCGGACTTGAAGCTGGCGTAGGCGAACTGGGAATAGCTCTGAAGGCCCTGCGAGATCAGCACGTCGTGGCACTCGGCGGGCTCCTCGACGTGAAAGCCGGTCATGCGACAGTCCAAGAGCTCGACCCGGAGGGCCATCAAGGCGCGCGTCTTGACGTTGGCGAGATCGCACCCGACGAGCCGTACGTCGCGCAGGGTGATCGTGGAGAATGTGCTGTCGGGAAGGGCGACCCGGCTCAGGACGCAGCTCTCGAGGGAGAGGCTGGTCGCCGACAGGCCTTCCCGCTTCAGCTCGCTGATCGTGCTGCGGGCAATCGCTATCTCGGGACCATGGAAGAGGTCGGTACCATCCACGACGGGAGGATCGACGGGCAGGTCGGGTCTGCGTCGAGCTCTGAATTCCTGCTTCGCCTTGCCACGTGTCATCGGACTAGAGTGTAACGTCTGCCAAGGGCGCCGTCCGCGTGCTATTATCCGCCGCCTAGGTCATGGGTGCCCCAGCCGCTCCCCGCTCCGGAGGCCTTGCCATGCGACTCTCGATCGCGCTGCTTGCTGCCTTGCTCATCTCGGCGAACGGCGCCGAGGCGCAGCAGACGGTCAAGATCGGCACGACGCCGTCCTTCGTCTTCCTGCCCCTCTACGTCGCGGAGCAGCTCGGCTACTTCAAGGGCGAAGGCATCACGGCGCAGTTCGTGGATTTCGAGGGCGGGGCCGAGGTCACCACGGCCATGGTGGGAGGCTCGATCGACGCGGGCGGCACCATGGTGGAGCGGCCGCTGATCCTCGCCGAGAAGGGCTTCGGCGCGAAGAACCTCGTGGCCCTGGAGAACAGGAACCCGCTCCACGTCGTGCTGCGCGCCAACCATCCCGCGAAGGAAGTGAAGGACCTCAAGGGCAGCCGGCTCGGGATGACGCGCGCGGGCAGCGGCACGGACCTCTCGCTGCGCGCGCTGCTGAAGGACGCCGGGCTCGAGCCCGATCGCGACGTGGCCATCATCGCCATCGGCGGAGTCAGCTCGGCCAACGCGGCCCTCAAGGCTGGCCAGGTGGACGGGTTCATGGGAGGCGAGCCCGCCACGGGCATCGCGGTGCATCAGCTCAAGCTCGCGCGCTACTTCCTCGACCCGCGAATGGGGCAGGGGCCCAAGTTCCTCCAGTTCATGACCTTCCCGACACTCCAGACGAGCGATCGGTTCATCCAGGCGAATCCGCAGACGGCCGAGAAGCTCGTTCGCGCCATCGTCAAGACGCTCAAGCGCATGCGCGAGGACCCTGAGTCCGCGGTGCGAGTGGGCCAGAAGATCTTTCCCAATCTCGACGTGGCGCTCATCCGCTCCATCATCACGATCGAGAAGAACACGTACTATCCACAGATCACCGAGGAAGCTGTGCACCTGTGCAACCAGGCGCAGAAGCAGGTGGGCGCGGTCAAGGGCGACATCGTGTACGACAAGGTCGTGGCCACCCAGTTCAAGCATCTTTGGGATCAGTAGCAGGGGACCAGTAAGCGCCCTCATGCCCACGAAGGTCTCCGTGACGAATCTTTCGATCGCCTTCGGGGCCACCCAGGCCCTCGAAGGCGTGAGCCTGACCGTGAACGATGGCGAGTTCGTCTCCATCGTGGGCCCGTCGGGCTGCGGCAAGTCGACCATGCTGAACGTCATCGCCAAGCTCCTGCCCCCATCGGACGGGAGCACGCGCGTGGCGGGTGTGGAAGGCAATGGCGCCTCGGCGGCCAAGGTCGGCTACATGTTCCAGAAGGACACGCTCCTGCCGTGGGCGACCACGCTCGACAACGTCTACCTGCCCATGGACGTGCAGGGCGTGCGCGACAGCCGCAAGGCTGGGGCCCTCATCGACATGGTGGGGCTCACGGGCTTCGAGGGGCATTTTCCTCGCCAGCTCTCCGGCGGGATGCGCAAGCGCGTGCAGCTCGCGCGCCTCCTCGCGCAGGATCCGGACGTGCTCCTGATGGACGAGCCCTTCGGCGCCCTCGACGCCCAGACGCGACTCATCATCCAGGAAGAGTTCCTCAAGATCTGGGAGCGCTCGCGCAAGACCGTGCTCTTCGTCACCCACGACCTGCAGGAAGCCATCGCCCTCAGCGATCGCGTGGTTCTGATCAGCGCGCGTCCCGGACGCGTCAAGGCCGTCTACCGCGTGGATCTGGCGCGCCCGCGGCACGTGGAGGAAGTCATGGCCCATCCGCGCTTCATGGCGCTGTTCCAGGAGATCTGGGCGTCGCTCAAGCAGGAGGTGCTGGCCTCGAGGGAGAAGCCGCAATGATGACGCCGGGCTCGCGGCAGGAGCGCTGGATCCTGCGCGCCGGCGTGCTGGTGCTCATCGTGGTGATCTGGGAGGGGCTCTGCCGGGTGGGTCTTGCCTCGGAGTTCTGGGTCAGCCGGCCCTTCCTCATCGCGGCACGGCTCCGCGACGCCGCGCTCTCCTCCACGCTGTGGTTTCACATGGGCGTGACGGTGACGGAGACGGTGTTCGGCTTTCTCTTCGGCGCCATGGCGGGCATCCTGGCCGGCTTCGCGCTGGCGCGGTGGCGGCGGGCGCACGTGGCGCTCGATCCATACCTCATGGGCGTCTACGCGCTGCCGCGCGTGGCGCTGGCCCCGCTGTTCATCATGTGGTTCGGCATCGGTATTCCGTCCAAGATCATGCTCGCCATCTCGATCGTGTTCTTCATCCTGCTCATCAACACGTACGTGGGTGTCCAGAACGTGGACCAGGACCTCGTCAACGCGGTCAAGACCATGGGCGCCCCGCCGCGCTTCGTCACGCGCCGGGTCGTCCTGCCCTCCTGCGTGCCGTGGATCTTCTCCGGGCTCAGGATCTCCATGGCCCTGGCCCTCACCGCTTCCGTGGTCGGCGAGATGCTGGCCGCGCAGTACGGGCTGGGCTTCATGCTCGCCCGCGCTTCGGGCACCTTCGACACCACGGGGATCTTCATGGTGCTGATCGTGCTGGCCCTTCTGGCCGTCGGCACCTACAACCTCATGTCGCGCCTCGAGAAGCGCCTGCTCCACTGGCGGGGCGACACCATCACGGTCTGAGGAGAATCCCCCATGGCCCGCTCACCGATGCGGAGATCATCGAGCTCGGCATGGTCACGGGTCAGTTCATCGGGTTCGGGCGTCTCGTCGCCGCCCTCGACCTGGAGAACCCCGGGCAGCCGGCTTCCTCCTGAAGGCAGGAGCTTCTGCCGCAGTCGACGCGCGATCGGTCCTCTACTGGATAACCTGGGTGGCCTGCGCCAGGACCGATTGCGGAATGGTCAGGCCGAGGGCCCGGGCGGTCTTCAGGTTGACGAGCAGGTCGAACTTCGTGGGCTGCTCCATCGGCAGGTCGGCCGGGTTGGCTCCCTTCAGGATCTTGTCCACGTGGGTTGCCGACCGCCGGTACGAATCGACGAGGCTCGGCCCCAGGGAGATCAGGCTCCCGGCTTCCACAAATTCCTTGGTGTCCGTCATCGTCGGCAGTCGGTACTTGAGCGCGAGGTCCGCGACCACCTTTGGCCGGTTCGCGACCAGGGGATCGCCCGGCGCGATCAGCGCACCGACGCGTTGCCTGGTCGCGGCCTTGAAGGCGCCCTCGAGGTCCCCGGGAACTCGCACTTCGAGGTGTTGAAGCTTCAACCCGAGCGTGGGGGCCGCGGCCTCGAGCTCCTTCAAAACCGGGCCGTAGGTGGGATTGGACGGATTCCAGAAGACCGCCACCTGCGCAAGGTCGGGCACAATCACCTTGAGCAAATCCAGCCGCTTCCCGCCGAGCTGCGAGGTCATCAATGTCATCCCCGTGATGTTGCCGCCCGGGCGCGCGAGGCTGGCGACGAGTCCGGTCTCGACCGGATTGGCGGCGAGGCCCCCCATGACGATGGGGATCGTGCTGGTGGCTTGCTTGGCCGCAAAGCTCGCCGGCGTACCGGAAGCCAGGATCAGCTTCACCTTCAGGTCGACCAGCTGGGCCGCGAGCTCGGGCAGCCGATCGTCTCGGTCCTCCGAGAAGCGATACTCGATGACGATGTTCTGGCCCTCGACGTAGCCGAGCTCACGCAGGCCCTTGAGAAAGCCCTCGATCAAAAACCCCCGGCCCTCGCGCGAGCCGACGGCCAGAAAACCGATCCGGGGGACTTTCGAGGGCGATGGCGGCTTCTCGCAGCCAGACAGGAGGCTGATACCGACCAGGGCCAGACTGCACTGGAGGAACTGGCGACGACTATCACGGCGCATGCTGGCCGCGAGTATGGCTTGCCGCTCAAGTCCCGTCAAACCGCGGCAGTGGCGACGCTCCGCGACACGGCTCGTGACGCGGCGCTGGCGCGGACCAACCGCGGGCGCTATCATCGCCACTGCGGACCCACACGGACCGCGGGAGGCTCATCTATGGACGAAACGGCCGTCGCGGCAGTGACCGGGGTGGCGCAGGTCTTCGATCTCCACGGGCTCAAGGCCTTTGCCCCCGACAAGCGCGTGCGCAAGATGCTCTTCAAGACCGATCAGCTCTGGTCGGAGATCGCCTGTTACGAGCCCGGACAGAGCACGGTGATGCACAGCCACCCGAAAGAGGAAGAGGCCATCTACGTCCTCGAGGGCACGGCCAACATGAGCATCGACGGCCAGGAAGTCGTCGTGCCCGCCGGCTCCATCGTCAAGTTCCCCAGCGCGGTCATGCACGACGTGCGCAATCTGGGGACGGAGCGCTGCGTGATCATGTTCCTCAAGATCAACCCGAAGGTGCTGAAGGCGAGCCACGATGGGTAATGTCGAGCGCTGCGACAAGACGCTGCCCCTGAACGAGATGATCTTCTACGTCCGCAAAGACGCCAAGCTGCGGGAGCGGTGGACGAGCGATCTGGAAGGCCTGGCCCGCGAGTTCGGGCTGAGCCGCGCGGAGTACGAGGCGGTGCGCGACAAGGACGTGCGGCGGCTCAACGAGATGGGCGTGCACCAGTACTACATCCCGCAGATCCTGCGCCTCTTCTACGGCGCGGCGGCCAACGCGAACAGCCATCCTGCCCTCGAGGCCTACAAGAAGGCCTATCCCGACGAGGCGGCACAGTCCGAGCGGCTCCAGGCCGAGCTCGACAGGCGGAGCCGCTGAGCCATGGCCAAGGTCGTCGCGGCCATGGCCATGACGCACTCGCCCGGACTCACCGGGTGGTTCGACCGCGCCCCCAAGGACCAGCAGGCGCAGGCGCTCCAGGCGCTGGGCGAGATGCGCGAGCGGCTGGCCGCGGCGCGTCCCGACGCCGTGGTGGTGTTCAGCAATGATCACCTGCTGAACTGGCCCATGAACAACACGCCGGAGTACACGGTGGGCATCGGGGCCGAGCACGTGGGGCCCGCGGACTGGTACGATGAGTGGCTCGCGCTCCAGAAGTACCGCATCCCCGGGCATCCCGCCCTCGCGCGCCACATCGTCACCGAGGGGGCGCGCCGGCGGCTCTCTTTCGCCTACCTGCGCGAGATGCAGTTCGACGACGGCGTGTCCGTGCCCATGCACTACCTCAATCCCTCGTGCGCGATTCCCCTCGTGCCCGTGACCATGAACTGCACGGTGCCGCCCATCCCCACGCCCGAGCGCGCGTACGAGGTGGGCACGGCGCTGCGCGAGATCCTCAATGCGTTTCCCGGCAACGAGCGCATCGCGATCCTCGCCACGGGCGGTCTCTCGCACGAGCCGGGAGGGCCGCGCTACTTCTGGGTGGACGAGGAGTTCGACCTCTGGTTTCTGGGTCTGCTGAAGAAAGGCGATCACCAGGCCCTGCTGCGCGAGTGCACGCTGGAGCGGATGGAAGCAGCGGGCTCGGGCGGCACGGCCGAGCTCCTCGCGTGGATCGTCGCCCTCGCCTTCACCACGGGCCCCGCCGAAGTCCTCGCCTACATGCCCGCCATCGCCTGGCGCTCCGGCACGGGCATGGTCGTCTGGAACACCTTCGCCGCTTGACTCCTGCTCGCGTTTCGTCTCGGAAGCCGGTGGACGGATTGGCCTCATGCCGGAGGCCAGCGCGGAGACGAGACGATCGATCGCGGCTCATCCGCCGCGCAGGAGGTTAGTGAGCATGGCCTGGAAGAAAAATTCACCTGAGGCCGTGCGTCGCTTCGATGAGCTCGTCGCGGTACCGGGGGCGCAGCGAGGCGTCATGTTTGGAAGCCCCATCTACCTACTGCGAGGGCAACGCTACGCCAGCCTGCACCAGGACAGAGTGGTACTACGGTTGTCTCCGAAAGACGCCGCCCAGTTGATCTCGAAGGGCGGCCGGACGTTCGAGCCGTTCAAAGGGAGACCAATGAAGGACCGGGTGACGGTGCCGGCGGCCATCGTGGCGAGCGCGCGGTCACTCCGGGCATGGGTGCGTAGGGCGGCTCGGCACGCGCGCGCTTGAGGCCGACATGACCAGGTCCCCGGGCACTCAGCGAGCGCGCTTGCGTCGGGACCTCTTGGGCGCGCGGGTCTGGAGGCCGAGGGCTTTGAGGGCGGTGGCGAAGGAGACGCGCTTGAGCTGAAGCGAAACCCTCTGGCGGGTCCGTGAGGCGGGGACGAGGACCTCGCGGGCGAGGAGGCGATCGAAGCGCGCGGCGAGCTGGGCCAGCGGGAGTCCCTTAACCGTGACGTCGATCTTGCTCCCGAGGCTCAGGCTCAGGTTGCCTCCGCCCACGTTGCTATCGAAGCATTCGCAGGTGCAGGCGTCCTCCTCATACGAATAGACACAGCCACACCCTCCGTCGCACACGATCCTGCATCTGGGGCCGGCAGAGCACGTAGCCATCTGTGATCCTCCTTCTGGGTGCGGAAACGCCCGGTTGCCCTGCTCACCTCGCCAGTTGAGAGTCCGAGGCAAAGGAGCGGGAGATCCAGTAAAACGCCGCCGCGGCGACGGCGAGCATGAGGATGCCGGCGCCGAGCTCGCCGAAGATGATCTTGCCGATCCCGAAGAGCGTCGCGTAGACGGCCACGATGCCCGCGATCCAGTTCGTCCACGCCAGCGCCCCGCCCGGGATGGGCTCGCGCCCGAAGCCGAGCCGCGTCGACACGCGTGCCCAGCCGGGTCCGCCCGGGCGCACGCGCCGGTAGAAGGCCTCCAGGACCGCGTCGGGTTCCGGGCGCGTCATCAGCGTGACGGCCAGCCACACCACGGTGCTGCAGGCCACCGTCACGAGCATGATGGTCGCCGTCGCGTTGGGATCGTTCTCCGCGAATCGCGGCTTGAGGTAGGCGAAGCCGAGCAGGCTGATCGTGAAGCTCGCGATCATCGCCGAGATCTCACTCCACGCGTTGATGCGCCACCAGTACCAGCGCAGGATGAGCACGAGCCCCGTGCCCGCGCCGAGGGCGAGGAGGAGCTCCCACGCCTTCTCGATGCTCGTGAGCTGCGAGGTCACGGCCATGGAGGCGAAGAAGAGGAGCACGGTGGCCACGCGCGACACGGCGACGTAGTGTGCCTCGGTCGCGCGCTGGTTCAGGAAGCGCTTGTAGAAGTCGTTGACCAGGTAGGAGGCGCCCCAGTTGAGGTGCGTGGCCACCGTGCTCATGTAGGCGGCGGCGAAGCCCGCCAGCATGAAGCCGCGCCACGGCGTGGGCAAGAGATCCACGAAGGCCTGCACGTAGCCGGCCTCGCGATCCTGGAGCGTCGGGTAGAGGATCACGGTCGCGAGGCCGGTGATGATCCAGGGCCAGGGCCGGAGGGCGTAGTGGGCGATCTGGAAGAAGAGGGTGGCGAGCACGCCGTCCCTCTCCGAGCGCGCGCTGAAGATGCGCTGGGCGACATAGCCTCCGCCTCCGGGCTCGGCGCCCGGATACCAGGCCGCCCACCATTGAACAGACAGATAGACCCCGAGGGTGAGCAGCGGCATCCAGGCGTAGGCGACGATGCCCGTCGACGTCACGCTGACGGGCAGGACGGACAGCGCCGCCGTCTCGCTGCCGAAGTGGGCGATCACCTTGGCCTTGAGCACGTCGATCCCGCCCACCGCGCGGACGGAGTAGACCGCGAGCACGATGACCGCGCTCATCTTGACGATGAACTGGACGAGGTCGGTCCACATCACCGCCCACATGCCGGCGGCCACCGCGTAGATGGCCGTGATGGCGAAGCAGATGCCCACGGCCACGACTTCGCCACTGACCGTCATGCCGAGCACGTTGACGTCCTTCAGGCCGAGCGCGATGGTCAGGATCTTGATCATGGCCCGCGTCACCCAGCCGAGGATGATCAGGTTGATCGGGATGGCCAGGTAGAGCGCGCGGAAGCCGCGCAGGAAGGCCGCGGGCCCGCCCCCGTAGCGCAGCTCGGCCAGCTCCACGTCCGTCATGACCTCCGCGCGGCGCCAGAGCCCGGCGAAGAAGAAGACGGTGAGCATGCCGCTCATCACGAAGTTCCACCAGAGCCAGTTGCCCGCCACACCTTTGGTGGCGACGAGGGCCGTGACCACCAGCGGCGTGTCGGCGGCGAAGGTGGTGGCGACCATGGCCGTGCCCGCCAGCCACCACGGAGCCTGCCGGCCGGAGAGGAAGTACTCGCTGAGGCTCTTCCCGCCGCGCCTGGTGAAATAGAGCCCGATGACCGTGCAGAAGAGGAAGTACGCGGCGACAATGGCCCAGTCGATCGGCGAGATGGCCATGCTGCCGCGACGTTATGCCGTCAGCCGCCAGCCTGTCAAGCGAAGGAGTAGTTCAGTCGAGCCTAGGTACTGGGGCAAGTTGCGAGCCAGATCAACCCAGCCCTCGCCTCGGGCTACGCCCTCAGCTCGAACTGCCACGCGCGAGCGGGTCGGCAGCCCGAGGCGTACGTGGGTGTACGTTGAGGGCTTGCCGGCCCGCTCGCAACGTGGCCTTTCGAGCTGAGCAGCGCAGCTGCGAGGCGAGGGCTGAGTCAGTATGGCGAAGCAAATTGACCCAGTGCCGTCAAGCGAAGCGCCAGCCGTCGAGGGCGCGCGGATTCGTGGGCACGATGCGGAGCGGCAGGTCTCGCGGGCCGAGAATGCCCAGGTCGAGGAGCGGTTGCGCCGCGGCGGGCAGCGCGCTCCGGCGGAGAGTCGGCATCGTGGCGAGCCGCCTGGCGACGGGCCATGCGGATGCGGGCAGCCTGAGCACGCCGCCCGGGAGCCAGAGCGGGAAATCGCCACGCTTCCTGTCGACGGGGCCGGCGACAACCGGCACCTGGGTCCAGAGTCGGTCGCGGCTGGCCCGAGGAATCGGCTCGGCGCGTCCCGCCGCCACGTCCCATGAGGTGAGCGCGGCGGCGGCGCGTCTGCCCGCGGGGGGCCGCTTCCTCAGCTTCCAGATGAGAGAGAGCGCGAGCGAGCGGCCATGGCAGATCACGCGGTGCGGCGTGTACGGTCGCATGTAGAAGAGCGAGCCGGGCTCGAGATCGCGTGTCTTCCACCCGCGCCCGATGTTCCCTTCGTCGAGATCCTGGCGCGTGCCGGGCCTCACCGGCGGTCCCGTGGTCACGGTGCGCCGGCCCTCGAGCTGCACCCAGATGGATTCGACCGGGCCGTCGTGATGCAGGCCCAGGCCCTGACGGCCCTTGCCATTGACGATGAAGAGGAACGAGCACTCCTCGCGTCCGGCGCCGAAGCGGCGGTTACGCAGAGCCGCCATGAGCCGCGCCACACGGGGTAGCACCTGGTGCGCCTGTGGCAGGTAGATGGTGGCGCCGGAGGCGAAGGCGCGCGCGACCTGTTTCCGCGTGGGCTTGCGCTCGTAGCGCTGCTCGGCGGCGATCTGAACGGGCAGTCCCGAGCAGGCGAGGACATACGCCTGGGCGAATGTGGGCGTCAGCGGGGAGAGCTTACTTCCGAGACGCGTAGCGCTTCTCGACGTAGTCGTCGAGAATCTTCAGGAACTCGGCGACGATGGTGTCGCCCTTGAGCGTGAGCTTGAGGGCGCCGTCGACGAAGACGGGCGCCTTGGGCTCCTCGAAGGTGCCGGGGAGCGAGATGCCGATGTTGGCGTGCTTGCTCTCGCCGGGGCCGTTGACCACGCAACCCATCACCGCCACCTTGAGCTCTTCCACGCCCGCGTACTTTCCCTTCCACACCGGCATCTGGTCGCGGAGATAGGTCTGGATCTCCTCGGCCATCTCCTGGAAGAAGGTCGAGGTCGTGCGCCCGCAGCCGGGGCACGCCGTCACCTGCGGGAGGAAGCTCCTCAATCCCATGGACTGGAGGATCTGCTGGGCGACCAAGACCTCTTCCGTGCGATCACCGCCCGGCTTGGGCGTGAGCGAGACGCGGATCGTGTCGCCGATGCCTTCCTGGAGAAGAATGGAGAGCCCTGCCGTGCTCGCCACCACGCCCTTGGCGCCCATGCCCGCCTCGGTCAGACCGAGGTGCAGCGGGTAGTCCGAGCGGGGCGCGAGCATCCGATACACATCCACCAAGTCCTGCACGCCCGACACCTTGGCCGAGAGAATGATCTTGTCGTGGGTGAGGCCGGTTTGCTCGGCCAGCTCGGCGGACTGGATGGCGCTCTCGACCATGGCGTTCATGGTCACGTCGCGCGCGTCGAGCGGCTGGGGCAGCTTGGCGTTGGCGTCCATCATCTCCGTGAGGAGATTCTGGTCGAGGCTGCCCCAGTTGACGCCGATGCGCACGGGCTTGCCGTTGTCCACGGCCACCTTGACGATGGCGCTGAAATTCTCGTCGTGGTGCTTGCCCCCGACGTTGCCCGGATTGATGCGGTACTTGGCCAGGGCCTTGGCGCAGTCGGGGTACTTGGTCAGGAGCACGTGGCCGTTGTAGTGGAAATCGCCGATGACCGGCACGCGGACCTGCTTGACGATCTCGGGGACGGCACGGGCGGCCTCGTCATTGTTGACGGTCACGCGCACGAGCTCGCTGCCCGCGGCGTGGAGCGCGTTGACCTGCGCGACGGTGCCGGGGATATCGGCGGTGTCCGTGTTGGTCATGGACTGGACCACGATGGGGCGCTGGCTGCCGACCTTGACGCCGCCCACGTCCACGACCACGGTCTTCCGGCGATTGGAGACGCTCATCTCTCGTGAAATATACCACGGCGGGCGGGCGTGGCCGGCGCTGGTGGGAGATCGCGCGTTGAGGCATAATCTGCGCCCGTAACAGGAAAGTAACCCTCAAGGAGCCACTCATGCTCACTGTCGAGACCCCGAAGGACCTCAAGCAGCATATCGGCAAGACCCTCGGCCCCAGCGACTGGATCACGGTGGACCAGGCCATGATCGACAAGTTCGCCGAGGCCACGGGCGACCACCAGTGGATTCACGTGGACGTGGAGCGCGCGAAGAAGGAGATGCCGGGCGGCAAGACCATCGCCCACGGCTACCTGACGCTCTCGCTGCTTCCCCGCCTGGCCCCGACCCTGTTGAAGGTCAACAAGCGCAAGCGGGGCATCAACTACGGCTCGAACAAGATCCGCTTCACCAATCCTGTGCCCGCCGGCTCGCGCATCCGGCTCAAGCAGACCATCAAGAACGTCGAGGACGTCCCGGACAACGGCGTCCGCATCACTTCCGAGATGGTCATCGAAGTTGAGGGCCAGGAACGCCCCGCGCTGGTCGCCGAGGTGCTGGGGATTCAGTATTCCTGAAGTAGTGGTGGCCTACTGGCTGCACTGTTCGACGATACAACGCAACCCTCACCCTGCCCTCTCCCTCTCCGAGGGAGAGGGATTTGTTTTTGGACCTCGCCGCCGGAGAGGGTGAGGCACTCGACACCTCGCCGCCTCGTCTTGAGTCCTTGATCGGCGGAGAGATTCGTCTTGGATCCCTCTCCCCCATCGGGGGAGAGGGCCGCAGTTCGAGCTGAGCCGCTGCGGCGAGGCGAGGGCTGAATCAATGAGGGGGCGAGCCTGGCGGGGAACGGCGGCTACTGGAAGCGGGCCTTCGCCCGCTCGTAGGTGCGCTTGACCGAATCCCAGGCTGACTCCGCGCCGGCCTTGGTGTCCTCCCAGGCCCCGGCCGAGGAGGACTTGACGCTCTCGAGCTTCTGATTGAGCACGGCTTTCTGCCGGCTGAGCTCGCTCATGTCCTTGTCGAACTCGCGCTTCACGGACTCGCTGGCATTGGCCGCCTTGCCCTTCAGCTCTTCCGTCTTGGCGTCGAGCTCTTGCATCTGGTACTCGAGCCGGCTCCGGTACTCGTCCTTCTTCTCGTAGGTGTAGTCCTTCGCGGCCCGCGTGTCCTGCTTCACGCCCGACCAGGTGCTGCAGCCCGGGAGCGCGACCGCGGCAAAGAGCACGATCAGGATCGAGCGCAGTGTCAGTGCCATGCAGCGAGAGTAGAAGAGGCCGACCCCATCGTCAAGGCGCCCCGCGCCGCAATCGAAGTCTGGTAGTCTTCCGTCCATGGCCAGTCCGTCTCGCCGCGCCGTCATCGTCGTGTGTGACAGCCTCCGGGCCGACCTGATCCGGCCCGACACGGCGCCCACGCTCGCGGACCTCGGCGCGGGCGCGACGAACTACGTCGGCTGCCGCGGCGTCTTCCCGTCGGTGACCCGCGTGACGTCGGCCTCCATCGCCACGGGCTGTCATCCGGGGCGCCACGGGCTCCTCGGCAACACGATGGTCCTCGACGAAGGCGCCGGGCTCGTGTGCCTGTCGGTGGCCAGGCCGGAATTCCGGGAGCGAATGCGGAAGGCCACGGGCCGCACCCTGCTCGCGCCCACGCTCGCCGAGCGGCTGGCCGGTCATGGCGGGTCCATCGTCATGTCCAATGTCTCGGCGGGCGCCGCGTACTTCCAGGATCCCGACGGCTTCGGCTACGTCTACCACAGCGCGGGGTCCTTCGGGCCCGGGCTCGTGCCGCTCCCCGCCTCGGAGCAGCTTCCCATAGAGAAGGGCGAGGCGGGCGACGCGACCATGACGGCCCGCTTCTGCGACGAGGTGCTGCGCGAGCGGCGGCCGCCCCTCGGCGTCCTGTGGCTCTCCGAGCCCGACTACACGGGGCACAAGTCGCCCCTCGGCTCGCCCACGCACCTGGCCGCGCTCCGTGCCGCCGACGCTTGCGTGAAGCGCGTTCTCGACACGCTGGAGGAGCTGGGCGGCGACACGCTCCTGCTCGTGTGCTCGGATCACGGCATGGAGACGACCGCGCGAACCATCCAGGTGGACGATCTGCTGATCGGGGCCGGGCTCAAGGCCGGCCCGGACTCGAGCGATCTGGTCACGGCGCCCAACGGCACCGCGACCTTGATCTACCGGGCCCGCGACGCCAAGGCGAGCGTGGAGGAGCTGCGGCGTTTCCTGGAGTCACAGGACTGGGTGGACAGGATCTTCACGGGCCCCGCGCTCGCCGAGGTCCGCATACCGACCGAGGGGCCCGTGGCCGCGGCCGTCTCGCTCCGCACCGAGAACCGGCCCAACGAGTTCGGCATCTGGGGGTATGGCGACATCGCCGCCGACCTCGACGGCAGGGACTTCACGGGCTTCGGCCAGCACGGCGGGCTGGGGCCGAACGAGCAGCGCCCTTTCCTCTTCGTGAGAGGGCCGGGTTACGGTGATGGCGTCGCCGTGGAGACGCCCGTCTCGCATGTGAACATCGCCCCCACCGTCTTGGGGCACCTCGACCTGCCGTGGGACGGAATGGACGGCACGCCTCTGCCTGCCGCGCCATGAGTCTGAGGTCCGCCCTCGCGCGGAGCTAGCTCACACCTGCCCTCGCTCTAGCTCCCATGCGGCGAAGCAGCGGATGTGGACATGAAACTTGTCCAGTCCTGGGTTGTCGCCGTCGCGGGCGAACTGGATCTCGAACTCCAGTTCATCCTTCTTCACCGGCAGCTCGCACACCGAGCAGGGGGCGCCGACGCCTGGACCGCCCCAGGTGCGATCCGGCCGTCTGGCTGGGAGTTTTCCATTGCGAACTACCATCCTGGCCTTTTCGCGGAGGATTGCTTCGTCAGGCATCTAGACGTCTCCGAAACACGCGACACCCAGAGAGACCTCGGGGCGCGCCGTGCTTGCGGTACAGGGAGGGACAGCCCAGATGCCAGGGGGCCAGACGCCAGGTCGCGTCAACCACAAAGCCCGGTGGAAGGTAGGGTCACGATAGCACAAACATTGGGGAAAGTGGAGCAAGGCGGCAGCGGAGAGCGTGTGGTAACGTATCGAATCGCGTCGGGCGAGAGTGGCGGAACTGGCAGACGCGCTGGACTTAGGATCCAGTGGGGCAACCCATGGGGGTTCAACTCCCCCCTCTCGCACCACCACTCCCCGCTCAGGTAGCAGCGTCTTCAGTTCGACAGTATCCTGTGGCGATGGCCGATCGACCTGATCTCTCCGCCCTCAAGATCGACGAGCGCGCGCGACGCGGGCCGCAGCGTCACGGCCGCCGTGTGCTCGTCATTCTGACCGTCGGCCTCCTCGCCCTCGGCGGCACGGGCTATGCCTTGCTCCGCGAGCAGGTTCCCGAGGTGCAGACGGCCATCGTGCGCGCGGACAAGGGCGGACGGCCCGCCCTCCTCAACGCGAGCGGGTACGTGACGCCGCGCCGCCGCGCCACCGTCGCCGCCAAGATCACCGCGCGCGTGAACGATATCTACGCGGAGGAGGGGATGCGCGTCGAGGCGGGACAGATCCTCGCGCGCCTCGACGACTCGGACGCCAAGGTGCGCCTCACCGCCGCGATCGCCGATCGTGACGCCACCGCGGCGGCCCTGGGCGACCTCCAGGTCAATCTCGTCAATGCAGAGCGTGAGCTGAAGCGGAACGAGGAGCTCTTCCAGCGCCGCCTCATCGCCGAGCAGCAGATCGATACGGCACGCCTCGCCGTGGACAGCTTCAAGGCGCGGATCGTGCTGGCCCGGCAGCAGATCGGCGCGGCCGACGCGCGGATCAAGATGGCCGAGCAGGACATCGACAACTGCATCGTGCGGGCGCCCTTTGCCGGCATCGTGGTCTCCAAGGACGCCCAGCGCGGGGAGATGGTGTCCCCCATCTCCGCGGGCGGCGGCTTCACGCGCACGGGCATCGCCACCCTCGTGGACATGACCTCGCTCGAGATAGAGGTGGACGTGAACGAGTCCTACATCGCGCGGGTCCGCGACGGGCAGCCCGTCACCGCCATCCTCGACGCCTATCCCGACTGGCAGATCCCCGGCAAGGTCCGCACCCTGATCCCCACCGCGGACCGGCAGAAGGCCACGGTGAAGGTGCGCGCGTCCTTCGACAAGCTCGACCCGCGCATCCTGCCCGACATGGGGGTGAAGGTGACATTCCTCGGCGACGAGCCGACCGCGGCGCCTTCCAGTGGCCGCGTGCTCGTGCCCCGGACGGCCATCCGCGACGAGGGCGGGAAAGCCACGGTGTTTCTCTATCGCGACGGGCGGGTTGAGCGCCGCGTGGTCGGGCTCGGACAGGCGCGCGGCAACGATCAGGAAGTGATCGCGGGGCTGGCCGACGGCGACCAGATCGTCACGGCGGGCGCCAAGGATCTCCGCGACGGGCAGCGTGTCAGCGTGAAGCGATGAGCCTCATCGAGGTGCGCGGGCTCGGCAAGACCTACGAGCGGGGCAGCGAGGAGCTGCACGTGCTGCGCGGGCTGAGCCTCGACGTCGAGGCGGGCGAGTTCGTGGCCTTCATGGGCCCGAGCGGATCCGGCAAGACCACCCTCCTCAACCTCCTCGGCGGCCTCGACCTGCCCACGGAGGGGAGCATCACGGTGGCGGGCGACGAGATCACGCGGATGTCCGGGGGCAAGCTCACGGAGTGGCGCGCGCGGCACGTGGGGTTCGTCTTCCAGATGTACAACCTCATTCCCGTGCTCACGGCGTTTCAGAACGTGGAGCTGCCCCTCCTCCTCACGCGCCTCACCAGGGCGGAGCGCCGCCGGCACGTGGAGACGGCGCTGGCCGTGGTCGGCCTCGAGGACCGCATGCAGCACTACCCGCGCCAGCTCTCCGGGGGCCAGGAGCAACGGGTGGGCATCGCGCGGGCCATCGTGGCCGACCCCACGTTCTTGCTGTGCGACGAGCCCACGGGCGATCTCGATCGGAAGAGCGCGGACGAGGTGGTCGAGCTCCTGGACCGGCTCGTCCGCGAGTACGGCAAGACGGTGCTCATGGTCACCCACGATCCGCTCGCCGCGAAGCGCGCCCACGTGACCCGTCTCCTCGAGAAAGGCGCGCTCGTGGACGCATGAAGTACGCCCGGCTCGTCGTCGCCAATCTCTTCAGGAAGAAGACCCGCACCACCCTGACCGTCGGCTCCTTCGCGGTCGCCCTCTTCCTCTTCGGGCTCCTCATGGTCGTGCACGGCGCCTTCTCGCAAGGCGTGTCGGTGGCGGGGGCGGACCGGCTCGTGGTGGTGAACCGCGTGTCGCTCATCCAGCCTCTTCCCCTCGCGTACCGCGAGCGGCTGCTGCGCATTCCGGGGGTGACGCAGGCGACCTTCGCGAACTGGTTCGGCGGCGTCTACCAGGACGAGCGCAATTTCTTCCCACAGTTCGCCGTGGACACGCAGGGCTACCGGCAGATGTTCCCCGAGTTCGTCGTCGACGACGAGGAGTGGGCGGCCTTCCTGGGCGACAAGGAAGGCGCCATCGTCGGGCAAGGGCTTGCCGAGCGGTTCAAGTGGAAGATGGGCGACCGCATCCCCGTGCGCGGGACGATCTATCCGGGCACGTGGGAGTTCAACATCCGCGGCATCTATCACGGCCAGCGGGTCCAGGACGACGTCACGCAGTTCTGGTTCCGCTGGGACTATCTCGACGAGCGCACGCCCGGGCGCAAGGGGATCGTGGGCTGGTACACCGTGCGCATCGGCAATCCCGACGAGGCCACGGGCATCGCCAAGGCCATCGACGAGCGCTTCGCCAACTCGCCCTTCGAGACGCGGACGGATACCGAGAAGGCCTTCGCGGCGGGCTTCGTCAAGCAGATGGGCAACATCCAGCTCCTGATGATGAGCATCGGCAGCGTGGTGTTCTTCACCCTGCTTCTCGTCACCGGCAACACCATGGCCATCGCCGTCCGCGAGCGCACGCGCGAGCTGGCCGTGCTGAAGGCCATCGGCTTCTCCGACGGCTTCGTGCTGGCCATGGTGATCGCGGAGACGATGGTGGTGGCCGCCGTGGGGGGCGGGGCCGGCCTCGGGCTGGCCAAGCTCCTGACCCTGCGCGGGGATCCCACGGGCGGGCTCCTGCCCTTCTTCCATCTCTCGGGGGAGGCGATCGCTCTCGGGTTCGCGCTGGCCCTGGCCGTGGGCCTCGTCGCGGGCTTTCTCCCCGCGCTCTCCGCCAGCCGCCTGCGCGTGGCCGCCGCGCTCCGACGGGTCTGAGATGGCCATCCCGCTCGCCTACAACCTGCGGTCCTTGCGCGCGCGGTGGACATCGACGGTGGTGGCCGTGCTCGGCATCGCCGGCACCGTCGGCGTCTTCGTGGCCATGCTCTCGCTCGCCAAGGGCTTCGAGGCCACCCTCGTGGCCTCCGGCTCGCCGCTCAACGCGATGGTTCGTCGCGCCGGCGCCACGAGCGAGATGGACAGCGGCGTTTCCATCGACCAGATCCGCGTGGTCGAGGACGCGCCGGGCATCGCGCGTGTGCCCGGCCTCGGCCTGCTCGTGAGCCCCGAGGTCGTGGTGGTGGCGGCCTTCCCCCTCAAGGGCCGAGAGACCGACGGGAACGCGCAGGTGCGCGGGGTCTCGCCCAGGGCCCTCGACGTGCGACCGAGCGTGAAGCTGGTCGCGGGCCGGATGTTCCGGCCGGGGCTGACGGAGCTGGTGGTCGGCAAGAACGTCGCCGCGGCCTACGAAGGCCTCGATCTCGGCCAGACGGTGCGGTTCGGGGGCGCCACGTGGACGGTGGTGGGCGTCGTAGACGCCGGGGGAACCGCGTTCGATTCCGAGCTCTGGTGCGACGCCACCGTGCTCAAGCAGGTCTTCCAGCGGCCGGCGGGCTCGTTTCAGTCGGTGACGGTGCGGCTCGACTCACCGGCGGCGTTCGACGGCTTCAAAGCCGCCCTGACCTCGGACCCCCGCCTGACCGTGCAGGTCGATCGCGAGGTGGACTACTACGCCAAGCAGTCGCAGCAGCTGACCATGCTCATCACCGTGCTGGGCAGCATCGTGGCCGTGGTGATGGGGATCGGCGCGATCTTCGGCGCGCTCAATACCATGTACTCGGCGGTGACGGAGCGGGCGCGGGAAATCGCCACCATGCGGGCCATCGGGTTCGGCGCGGGCAGCGTGGTCGTCTCGTTCGTGATCGAGGCGCTGTGCATCGCGCTCGTGGGCGGCGTCCTCGGCTGCCTCGTCGTGCTACCCCTCAACGGCCTGACCACGGGGACCATGAACTGGCAAACCTTCTCCCATCTCGCCTTCGCCTTCCGGATCACCCCGGCCCTCATGGCCTGGGGCGTGGCCTTCGCGCTGCTCATGGGCCTGGTGGGTGGTGTCCCTCCCGCGCTCCGCGCGGCGCGGGCGCGTGTGGCGGTGGCCCTCCGCGAGCTGTAGGAGCGAGCGCGTCTTCGCGCGTTGCCAGGACCGCGAGCTAGATCGCCGGGATCCACACCCGCATGGCGCCCGGCTCACGGTTGGCCCACGCGTAGTAGGGGATGGCGATCAGATCCGCGGGCTGCCGGGGCAGTGACGAGCCGCCGCGGAGAGGACGAGAAAGCTGACCGCGCCACGAGCTGACGTCGACCTGGAATCCGGAGGCCTGCACGATCGTGATGCCGTCGAGGAGCTTGTTGTCGCGGCGGGCGGTCAAGGGCGCCTTCGTGTCGATCTGGAGATCGAGCAGCTCGCGCCCCGGGTGATCCGCCCCCTCGATGCAGTAGACGAGCGGCCCCCGCTCGATGGCCACGCATCCCCGCGCCGACTCGACGTGCGGATGGGCCTCGACCAGCCGGCTTTCCATCGCCAGCTCGATGTCGACGGTGTCCCCGCTCTTCCACTCGCGCTCGAGACGCAGGTAGCCGCTCCGACGGAGAAGGGCCGGCACCGGCGAGCCGTTGACGCTGACGTCGATTCCTTGCGCCCAGCCGGGGATCCGGACGTGAAGCGGCCAGGTCGCTCCTGACGTCTCTTCGACGGTCAGACGGACCCGACCCTCCCACGGATACTCGGTCTCCATCCGGAGGGCGGTCGGACGTCCCGCCTCGAGATCGGTCACGATCCGCGCGGGCATGTACTGGTGGATCTGCAGACCGGAGGCGTCGCGCGTCGCCACGTACTGGCCGAGCGAGGCGAAGAGTCGCATGACGTTCGGTGGACAGCAGGCCACGAGGTGCCATTCCTTGCGCCGGCACCCGCCGCGGCTCAGGTGCTCGGGCGCGCCATTGCTCGCGAGCGGGTTGACGTAGAAGTAGCGCTCGCCGTCGAGGGACACGCCGCTCAGCACGGCGTTGTAGAGTGTCCGCTCGATGAGGTCGGCGAACCGGGAGTGCCCGGTGGCCAGGAGCATGCGCCAGCTCCACATGATGCTCCCGATGGCGGCGCAGGTCTCCGCGTACGCGAGATCGTTGGGCAGCTCGTAGGGCTGACCGAACGACTCGCCGAGGTGGCGAGCGCCCGCGCCTCCCGTCAGGTACAGCTTGTGCCCGACGAGATCGTCCCACTGGCGGCCGAGCGTCTCGAAGAGGGCCTGCTCGCCCGTCTCCAGGTACAGGTCCGTGACTCCCGTCGTCAGGTACGTGGCGCGGACCGCGTGCCCTTCGATCTCCATCGCGTCCCGCACGGGAACGCGGTCCTGATAGTAGGCGGAGCTGTTGTACCGGCCCGGGCCCAGCCAGCCGTGGCCGCGCTGGTCGACGAAGAACCTCGCCAGGTCCAGATAGCGGCGCTCGGCCGTCGCGCGATACAGCTCGACGAGCGCCATCTCGATCTCCGGATGCCCGGGCGTGGCCGCGCGCTTGCCGGGACCGAAGACCCGGTCGATGTTGTCGACGCAGCGCCGGGCGACGCGCAGGAGCCGCTCGTCTCCGGTGGCGCGCCGATGCGCGACGGCTGCCTGGCACAGATGCCCGGCGCAGTAGAGCTCGTGACCGTGCGCGAAGTCCGTCCAGCGCCGCCCCGGCTCGGCGACCTGATAGTACGAGTCGAGATATCCGTCGTCGCCCTGCGCCGCCTCGACGAGGTCGATGGCGGTCTGCATCGAGGCGACCAGGCTCTCGTCCGGGAGCCGCGCGATCTCGTACGCCGCCGCCTCCAGCCACTTGTAGACATCGGAGTCCATGAAGACGGGCCCACGATACGTGGCCGTGGAGCGGCCGGCGGCAATGCGGAGGTTCTCGAAGTTCCCCGCCGTCTCGAGCATGCGGTAGCCGTGGGGAAGGGCCGACTGCCGGTTGACGGCCTGGCGCCTGGCCCAGATCCCCCCGCTGATCGTCACCTCGTGGAGGCCCATGGTCCGCCACATCGCCCGCGGGCTCTCGCGCGTGTCGAGGGGGCCCGCCCAGCTCGTCTTCGAGGTCGTCATCCGGCGCGCTCCATGCCCTCTGGTCTCAGCGGATCACGCGGGGCGCGCGGCAGGTCTGACGGCGAATGAGCTCGAGGCCCAGGGGCTCGTCGGATCCGTCCATCGGGGCGCCCGTCATCAGGGCGAGAAGCCGGCGGGCCGAGGCCTGGCCGAGCTCGTAGCGCGGGACGCGAACCGTGGTCAGCGCGGGCCTGAGCAGGCTGGCATAGGGCACGTCGTCCCAGCCCACGATGGAGAGATCGCGCGGGACGGCGGCGCGCAGCTCGCGGCAGGCCTGCAGGACCCCGATCGCCATCACGTCGCTATGACAGGCCACCGCGGTGGGGCGATCGGCCATGGCGAGGAGCCGCTGCCCCGCGCTCTGGCCGCCCTCGAGCGACGTGCTCTCGCGGAGGATCCACGACGGCTTCGGGTCGAGTCCCGCCTGCCGGAGGGCGAGGCCGTACCATGCTTCGCGATTGCCCGCGCGATCCTCCTCCCGGGAAGGCACGACGAGCCCGATGCGGCGGTGTCCGAGCTTGGCCAGGTAGGCCACCACCTCGGCCGTCGCCGTCTGCCCGTCGACCCAGACGGCGGCGACGTGTCGTCCCTGCACGGTCCGGTTGAGGAAGACCATGGGCACGGCCGACCGCGTGGCGAGACGCGAGAGCTCGTCGGGGCTCGTCTGGGGGGCGGCGAGGATCAGGCCATCGGTGTCCCGCTCGAGCAGGTGTTTGACGTTGCGCAGCTCCCGCTCGGGATCGCGCCGGCTGCTGGAGAGGATGAGGCCATAGCCGGCCGGCGAGAGAACGTCCTCGATTCCGCGCACGACGTCCGAGAAGAACGGGTTCGCGACGTCTCCCATCACGAGCCCGATGGTGTTCGTGCGGCGCCGCGCCAGGCTGCGGGCGGTGTGGCTGGGACGGAATCCGAGCTGGGAGATGGCCCGCTCCACTCGCGCCCGGGTCTTCGCCGAGGTGTAGTCCTCCCTGTTGATGACGCGGGAGACCGTCTGGTGCGAGACCCGCGCGGAGCGGGCGACATCGCGGATGGTCGGCCGATTCGGTCGTGGCAGCATCTTGAGGATCCCGCGCCAGCGCGCGAGATCGTCCGCATGCGCCGCTCGCAGGCTGCGAGCACCCTAGCAGGGGCTGCGTCGGCGTGTCAATCGGCGGGGCTTCCGCTGTTGACACTGCTCCCGTCGTTCCACTATGGTGTGACCGGTCACATACCGGACGGGCTTCGAGGCGCCGGCCGTGCCCGCGCGCCCGAGACCGGGAAGACGGACCACCCATCCCCTCGATGAGGAGGACTCGACATGCCGGCACGCCGTCGGACCGTATGGCTCGTCTCCCTGCTGCTCCTTCTCGGGTTCTCCGGATGCCTCGTCGTCGGGCCGGCCGCCGCGCAGACCGTCGACGAGATCATCAAGCGGGGAAAGGTCGTGATCGGTGTGAACACGACCACGCCCATCTTCGGCCTCATGGACAAGGACGGCCACCCGGAAGGATATGATCCCGACGTCGCCCGGCTGGTCGGGAAATATCTGGGAGTGCAGGTCGAGTTCGTGTCCGTGACGGGAGCCAATCGCCTGCCCTTTCTGCTCACGAACCGCGTGGACATGGTCGTCGCCCTCTTCGGGATCACTCCCGAGCGCGCCCAGCAGATCTGGTTCTCCATCCCGTATGCCACGGAGGCGGCGGTGCTCGTGGCGCCGGGGAGCCGCAACATCAAGAGCATCGACGATCTCGCCGGATTGCGCGTCGGTGTGCCCCGCGGGGCGATGCAGGACCTCATCCTGACCCCCGTGGCCGCGTCCAAGAAGATCAACCTCATGCGCTTCGACGACGAGGCCACGGGGCTGCAGGCCATGGTCTCCGGGCAGATCGACGTGGTGGGAACGGGACTTCTCGTCAATCGAACGCTGAACCGCAACGATCCGGGCAAGAACTACGAGGTGAAGATCGTGCTCCGCCCGCTGCACTTCGGCATCGGCATCCGCCGCGGACAGAGCGACCTGCTGCAGTGGCTGAACACCTTCGTGTACACGATCAAGAACAACGGCGAGCTCGACGCCATCAGCCGGAAGTGGCGCCAGCTCCCTCTCGAGAACTTGCCGGTCTTCTGATTCGGGACTCGTCCTTGGCCCGCGGCCGGAGAGCGCCATGAACTATCGCCGCCTGGGCGAGAGCGGTGTGGAGGTCTCGACGCTCTGCCTGGGCGCCCTCATGTTCGGGGATCAGACGAGCGAGGCCGAGGCGCTGCGCATGGTGCACCACGCGCGCGACGTCGGGGTCAATTTCATCGACACCGCCGATGCCTATGCGGGCGGCGAGTCCGAGCGCGTGGTGGGCCGGGCCGTCGGTGAGGACCGGCACCGCTGGGTCGTGGCGACGAAGGTTGGCACCGCGCTCCCACCTCATGGTCCCAACCGCCGCGGCTCCGGCCGGCGCTGGGTGCTCCAGGCCGCCGAGCAGTGCCTGACCCGGCTGGACATGGACCATGTCGACATCCTCTATCTGCACCTGGACGACCTGACCACGCCGCTCGAGGAGACCGTCCAGGTCATGGGCGATCTCATCCGCCAGGGCAAGATCCGCTACTGGGGTATCAGCAATTTCCGCGGCTGGCGCATCGCCGAGATCGTCCGCCAGTGCGGACTCGCGGGGACGCCACGCCCGCTGGTGGGGCAGCCGTACTACAACGCGATGAACCGGATGCCCGAAGTCGAGTACCTGCCCGCTTGCGCGCACTACGGCATCGGCGTCGTGCCGTATAGCCCGCTCGCCCGCGGCGTACTGACGGGAAAGTATTCGGCGGAGGCGGCCCCGGATCCATCGACGCGAGCCGGACGCAAGGACAAGCGCATGCTGGAGACGGAGTTCCGGCGCGAGTCGCTGGCCATCGCCCAGACGATCAAAGCGCATGCGGAAGCGCGAGGGGCGACCGCCATCGGGTTCGCCGTCAACTGGGTCCTCGCGAACCCCATCGTGAGCTCGGTCATCGCCGGGCCCCGGACCGAGGCGCAATGGGCGACGTATCTCAAGGCCGTCGAGGAGCCGTTCACTGCTGAAGACGAGGCATTGCTCGACCGCCTGGTGCCGCCCGGCCATCCGTCGACGCCCGGGTACACGGATCCCCTCTATCCCGTCCTGGGCCGCAACGCGTTTCGTCCGTGAGAATCACGCGAGGTAGATGACGAAGAAATTGCAGGCGGCTCAAAAAGGTCCAGATGCGAGGCGGCGAGCGCCGCGGCCCCCGAGGCGTACTCTCTGTACGTTGAGGGGCGCCGCGGCGCACGCCATTTTCTGGTCACTCGGCGGAGACGCCACAGGTCGAGCTGTAGGTCTCTTCGCGCAAGCGCTCATCGCCGCAGATGGGCCTTTTTCAGCCGCCTGCTGACGCGTGGAATACGTTTTCCAGTTCGGCATTGTGTGGCGGGACATCGACACACTCCTGCTCGGAGCCTGGCTCACCGCTCGCCTGTCCGCCATCTCCATGGTGCTGGGGCTTGTCGTCGGGGTCGCGGGGGCGCTGGCTCGAGCCTCCCGCTTCCGGACGCTTCGCGCGATCACCCGCGGCTATGTCGAGGCGATCCGGAACACGCCCTTTCTCGTGCAGGTCCTCTTCGTCTATCTCGGCCTGCCCTCGCTCGGCATCCGTCTGACGCCCGGCCAGGCCGCCCTCCTGGCCATGGTAGTCAACCTCGGCGCCTACGCGACGGAAATCGTGCGTGCCGGCATCAAGGCCGTTCCCGCCGGGCAGATCGAGGCGGGCAAGGCGCTCGGCCTCTCGCCGTGGCACATCCTCCGCCTCGTGATCTTCCTGCCCGCCCTCCGGGCGGTGTTCCCGGCCCTGGGCAGCCAGTTCATCCTCGTCATGCTCGCCTCCAGCGTCGTCTCCGTCATCTCGGCCGAGGAGCTGACGGCCGTCGCCGACACGCTCGTGGCGCGCAATTTCCGATCGTTCGAGGTCTATCTCGTGGTCGCCGCCTTCTACCTCGCCATGTCGCTCGGATTCCAGGCCGCCTTTGCCGCGATCCATCGCGCCTTCTTCTCGCGGTGGGCCATGGCGGACACGCGATGATCCGCGAGTTCACCTTTGACGAGTTCTGGTTCCTGGTGCTGGCCGTGCGCTGGACCATTCTCCTCTCCGCCATCGCCTTCATCGGCGGTGGCGCCGCCGGCCTCGTCATCGCCATCCTCCGGATCTCTCCGAGGAAGCCTCTGGCGCGGATGATCGCCGGGTACATCAGGGTCCTCCAGGGGACGCCACTGCTGATCCAGCTCTACCTCGTGTACTTCGGGGCCAGCCTCTTTCACATCAGGAGCGATGCCTGGACGGCGGCGGCGCTGGGGCTCATCCTGTACGCGAGCGCGTTTCTCGGCGAGATCTGGCGCGGATGCATCCAGGCCGTGCCCCGCGAACAATGGGAAGCGGCCAACGCGCTGGGCCTCGGGTACCTCTCGCAGCTTCGCTTCGTCATCCTGCCCCAGGCGCTGCGCATCGCCCTTCCGCCCACCGTGGGGTTCCTGGTCCAGCTCCTCAAGGGAACGTCCCTCGCCTCCATCATCGGCTTCACCGAGCTCACGCGCGCGGCCCAGATCGTCAACAACGCGACCTTTCGCCCGTTCAGCGTCTACGCCACCGTGGTCGTCCTCTACTTCGCCCTGTGCTGGCCGCTCTCCGTCCTGAGCGAGCGCCTGGAGCGCCGGCTCGAGCATGTCGAGGCGCCCACGGCCGCCCTGGTGATCTAGCCCGAGGCGGCGGGGAAGTGGTTGTATTCTTGACGATGCTTCCCGATGGTGTAGGATGGTGGCTCTCGAATCGACCCTCGTGTCAGGAGCCCGAATGAAAGTCGCCGTCGAAGAGGTCAGTTCCTGCAAGCGCAAGCTGCAGGTGGAAGAAGGTCCCGACGTCGTCCGCGCTGCGTGGCAGAAGGCCTTCTCGCGCGTCCAGAAGGAGGCGCGCCTGCCCGGCTTTCGCAAGGGCAAGGTGCCCTCGAGCATGATCAAGCTCCACTTCGCCGACGAGGTCCGCCAGGAAGTGGCCCGCCGCCTCATCCCAGAGATCTACCGCCAGGCCCTCGCCGAGACCCAGATCAAGCCGGTGGAGGAGCCGGATCTCCAGCAGGTGAGCCTGGAGGAGGATGCGCCCCTCAAGTTCGAGGCCCTGGTCGAGATCAAGCCCGCCATCACGCTCGGGCAGTACACGGGGCTCAGCGTGAAGCACACTCCCAAGCCCTTCGAGGAACGCGAGGTGGACGAGACCCTCGAGCACCTGCGGGAGCAGCACGCGGAGTTCCGCACGGTGGAGCGCGCGGCTGATCCGGGCGATCTCGTGCTCATGGACTACACGCTCACGCCCGAGGGCCTGGAGCCGCGCAGCGAGAAGGGCTATGGCTTCGTCATCGGCTCGGGCGGCGTCATGCCCGAGATCGAGGAAGCCGTGATCGGCTTGAGCGCGGGCGGGGAGCGTACGGTCAATGTCCGCTTCCCCGACACGCACCAGATGGAGTCGATGCGCGGCAAGGCGGGGGTGGCGCAGGTCAAGGTCAACGAGGTCAAGGAGAAGATCCTCCCTCCGCTGGACGACGAGCTCGCCAAGACGGTGGGCCAGGTCGACACCCTGGACGCTCTCAAGGCCGAGGCGCGCAAGGGGCTGCAGACCCGGCGCGAGAGCGAGAACCGGCGCGCCCTCGAGGAGGCCGTCACGGACGCCCTGCTCGCCATCCACCCCATCGAGGTGCCCGAGGCCCTCGTCCTCCGGCAGGTGGGCCATCTGATCGAGCACACCAAGGAGCGCATGCGGCGGCAGGGGATGGATCCCGAGAAGCTGCCCTGGGACTACGGCAAGCTGCTCCAGGAGCTGCGGCCGGGGGCGGAAAAGGCCGTCCGGCGGGCCCTGATCCTGGAGGCCATCTCCGACAAGGAGGGCCTCAACCCCTCCGAAGCCGACATCGAGACGGAGATCGAGAAGATCGCCGTCGCGAATAACCGGCCCGCCCCGGCCGTGAAGCGCATGATGGACCAGAGCGGAGACCTGGCGGGCCTGCGCCACTCCCTGGGCGAGGCCCGCACGATGGATTTTTTGATCTCGAAGGCTTCCGTGGCCGCCTAGGGTAAACTGGCCACATGGCAAAGAGGAGACGTCCGATGGGTCTGGTTCCGATGGTGGTCGAGCAGACGCCTCGCGGTGAGCGGGCGTTCGACATCTTTTCCCGGCTCCTCAAGGAGCGGATCATCTTCCTTCCCACGTATATCGAGGACGAGATCGCGAACCTCGTGATCGCCCAGATGCTCTTCCTCGAGGCCGAAGATCCCGACAAGGACATCAGCCTCTACATCAACTCGCCGGGGGGCTCGGTGACGGCGGGCATGGCCATCTACGACACCATGCAGTACGTCAAGGCGGATGTCGGCACGATCTGCATGGGGCAGGCCGCCTCCATGGGCGCGCTCCTCCTGGCCGCGGGGGCTCGGGGGAAGCGATTCGCCCTGCCGCACGCACGGATCATGATCCACCAGCCATTGGGCGGCGTACAGGGGCAGGCCACGGACATCGACATCCAGGCCAGGGAGATTCTCCGGATGCGCGAGGAGCTCAACCGCATCCTCCTGCATCACACAGGGCAGACCATGGAGAAGATCCAGCGCGACACCGACCGCGACTTCTTCATGACGGCCGAGCAGGCCAAGGAATACCACATCGTGGACGAGGTCATCTCCTCGAAGCCTACGCCCCGGGCCGTCCCAGAGGCGGCGATGGCAGGCAGGCCGTAGGAGAAGTCGGATGGCCGCGCGCACGCGCGAAGGCAGCGGGACGCTCAAGTGCTCGTTCTGCGGCAAGAGCCAGAACGACGTCCGCAAGCTGATCGCCGGTCCCACCGTCTACATCTGCGACGAGTGCATCGAGCTGTGCAATGACATCATCGCGGAGGAGTGGGAAGAGGAAAAGAGCCGGGACATCCGGAGCCTCCCCAAGCCCGCCGAGATCAAGAACGTGGTCGACCAGTACGTGGTCGGGCAGGAGCGGGCCAAGAAGATCCTCGCCGTGGCCGTGCACAACCACTACAAGCGCATCGAGGCCGGCTCCGAGACGGGCGGGGGCGAGGTGGAGCTGCAGAAGGCCAACATCCTCCTCGTCGGCCCCACGGGCTCCGGCAAGACCCTTCTCGCGCAGACGCTGGCCAAGATGCTCCACGTGCCCTTCACCATCGCCGACGCCACCACCCTGACGGAGGCGGGCTATGTCGGTGAGGACGTGGAGAACATCATCCTCCGGCTGCTCCAGTCCGCCGACTACGACGTGGACAGGGCCCAGCGAGGCATCGTCTACATCGATGAGATCGACAAGATCGCGCGCAAGAGCGAGAACCCGTCCATCACCCGCGATGTCTCCGGTGAAGGCGTCCAGCAGGCCCTCCTCAAGATCCTCGAGGGCACGGTGGCCAACGTGCCGCCCCAGGGTGGGCGCAAGCATCCCCACCAGGAGTTCATCCAGGTCGACACCGCCAACGTGCTCTTCATCTGCGGGGGCGCCTTCGTGGGGCTCGACAAGATCGTCGAGAGCCGGATCGGCAAGACGGGCATGGGCTTCGGCGCCGAGGTCAAGAGCCGCGAGGACCGGCGGGTGGGCGATCTCCTCGCCATGGTGCAGCCGGAGGACATGCTCAAGTACGGGCTCATTCCCGAGTTCGTGGGGCGCCTTCCCGTGGTGGCCACCCTGCACGACCTGGACGAGGCCGCGCTCGTGCGCATCCTGCGCGAGCCGAAGAACGCCATCATCAAGCAGTACCAGAAGTACTTCGACCTCGAGAAGGTGCGGCTGAAGTTCACGGACGACGCGGTGGCCGCGGTGGCCCGCGAGGCCATGAAGCGTGGGACAGGCGCGCGGGGGCTGCGCGCGGTCCTGGAAGAGGTCATGCTGGAGGTGATGTACGAGCTGCCGTCCATCCCGGGGCTCAAGGAGTGCATCGTCACCCGCGAGGTCATCCTCAACCGCGAGCGCCCCATCCTCATCTCGGAGCCGAAAGAGCAATCCGCCTGAGCGTCACCCCCTGACCGTCATCCTTTGACGGGGTGTCTCATCCACACGTTGGCTTCCTCGTAGCGCCCCGTATTGCGCCTCACGTCGATCTTGATCGGCTGAAATGCGCCCGGCACCACGTAGGTGCCCGTTTCCAGGAAGCGCAGCCCCGTCCATTCCTCCCAGTGGGCGACGGTGTCGGTGATGACCATGGCCTTGGGCGCCACGCGCAGGATCTCGGCGCCCATCCGCTGGTGGACGCGGAGCCAGGGGTCGAAATGCGTGCCGTCGGCGCGGGCCCACGTGATGTAGCGCTCCATGGGCGTGAGGGGATAGAGATGCTTGAGCGAGGGTCGCACGGGGGCGATCAGCGTCTTGAGCCCGTGCCGCCGGGCGAGCACGGCCATGGCTTCGATGACCTTCGTGCTCAGCCCGCGGGCCCGCTGCGACTCGTCCACGATGGCGGCCAGCGCCGAGAGGGCCGTCGCCTTCCGGCCCTCTTGCTTCACGGCCAGACCCCGCTCGAGGATCTCCGTGATATCAGGCGGGAGATCCGCCGCCGAGCCGTCGCAGATCAAGGGGATGGTGTTCGCGACGGCCACGAGGGTGCCCGTCTCGTCCCAGACTCCGAACTGGAAATCGACGAAGTCGGAGTAGAGGTGGGAAAAGAGGCCGCCCGTACCGTCCCCCTCCCAGAGAAACCGGGGCCAGGCCTGGCGGTGGAAGTCATTGAAGCGCTCCCGGAGCGCCGGCTCGTCGCTGAGGGATCGCACCTTCAATTCCATGCCCGAATGATCGCCGAAGGACGCCCGCTAGTCCATCCGTCGCCAGCCCTTTGACTGGACGAAGAATCAAAGCTTACGCGCGGGCGATCTCCTCGCGCGTGGCGACGTGGTCAGACATCGAAGCGGGAAGACTCACGATCGGGCGATGCCGGGAACAGACGAACCCACGCGGGACCAGGCGTGGTGGATGACCGAGCGGATCTGATCGATGGAGAAAGGCTTGCCCAGCACAAAATCCACGCCGTTCGCCTTCGCATCTTCAGGACCCAGACGGTCCAGGTAGCCCGTCATGAGCGCGATAGTGGTGCCTGGCCAGCGCTGCTTGAGTCGATTTGCCAGCTCGAGTCCGGAGATGCCGGGAAGGCCGACGTCCACGATGACCAGGTCGAACTTCCGTGTCTCGAGCTCGACGAGACCGGACTCGCCATCCTCGCAGCACACGACCGTGTGACCGTATCGGTCGAGGAGCTCGCGAAGCACCTCGCGCACTTGGCTCGAGTCGTCCACTACCAGGATTTGCGCTCCCGGCGCGATCTGCGGCATAGATGGGGAAGGGGTGGCTACGGTCGTGGCGGGAGCGATCTTCGTCGAGATGGCGGCAATAGGCAGGCAAATCGTGAAGGTGCTGCCCTTGCCGAACTTGCTTTCGACCATAATCTCGCCGCCGTGTCGGTCCACGATGGCATACGCTCCGCTCAGCCCGAAGTCCCGGCCTTTCTCCCGCTTTGTGGTGAAAAAGGGATCGAAGATTCGGAAGCGCACCTGGTCCGGCATTCCCACGCCGGTGTCCGCCACGTGGCAGAGCACGCGCTGCCCGTCCGTCTCGGTGCGGAACGTGAGCTTTCCGCCGTCAGGCATGGCGTCGAGGGCGTTGACCGAGATGATGGTGAGCACGTTGCGGAGCTCCGCGGCATCGCCTGACACCAGGGGCACGTTCCCCATCTCGGCGTGAACCTCGCCTTCGATGCCTCGCGGCGCGAGCTGAGCGCTCCAGCGAGCACGGATCGAAGCGACGATCTCGGACACCAGCTGGTTGAGATCCGCGGGCTGGAAGGGACGGGCGGGGCGCGTACGGCTGAAATCCTGGAGACGCCGGACAATCCGAGTGCCTTCGAGCGCCACACGCTCGATCATCCGGACGGACTGTACGACCCCCTGATCCTGCGCGTCTGCCGCAAGGATCTGGGCTCGCGCCAGGATGCTGGAGAGGGTGTCGGTGAAGTCGTGAGCCACCTCGCCGGCCATCTCGCGGAAGGCGGTCAAGCGCTCCTGCTGCATCTTCTGCCGATAGGTAGCCACCAGCGCTTCGAGGTGAGCTCGGAGCTCGCCGATGTCCGATCGTCCCGGCGTGTCACTCTGCCGCACGGCCACCAAGCTGGACTCAGGAGTCATGTGCCTTCCTACGCAATCAACTATGCGATAGCCTCGCCTCACGGGCGAAGGGACTCGTTCGGGGCGGACCCTGTAATTTTTGTACCGCGTCGGTGACCAGTTCTTTCATCTCGTCCAGCAGCTTCGCCGCGGCTTCTTCGGCTTCCGCCCGTTCCAGTTGTAGCTGGTCGTTTTCCGCATGCAGTCTGCCAACTTCCTCTCGCAAGGCATCCCGCTCTTGCTGCGCCGCCGCTGCGAGCCCGTTTGCCTGTTCCGTCTCCGTGCGCAGCCTTGCGACCTCCTCGCACACCTTCGTGTACTCGCGCTGCGCGGACTCGGTGACGGCGCGGTGCCGGGCGCTTTCTTCGCTGAGATCCGTGATCACCTTGATCACGTCCCTCATCTCGTCGACCCACTTCGTCAGGGGTTTCTGGCTCTCTGTGCGGGGGGCCTCGACCGAGCCGTCCATTGGGCTTCTCCTTGTGTCGCCTGGCGGAGCTGTTCGCTCCCCGGACGAGGTTCGGCGCCTGGGGTGCGCACCCTCTAGACCAGCAATGGCGATGCCATGAAGTAACGTCCAGAGAAACGCCCACTTAGCCATTTCGGGTTCCGCAACTTCACAGGAATTGTCAGCGGCAGAGGACCGGTTGCGCACTTTCGCTGCGCGGAGCGGCTGCGCGGACGTCCTGTCAATTCCGTGCCAGAATGACGTCCGAATGACCGCTGCCCGCCCACTCGACTCCATTGGTCTCGGCACCCTCTACGTCGTCGCCACGCCCATCGGAAACCTCGAGGACATCACCCTGCGCGCCCTCCGGATCCTGAAGGAGGTGGGCCTCGTCGCCTGCGAAGACACACGACGCACGCGCACGCTGCTGACCCACTTCGGCATCCACGTGCCCGTGACGAGCTACTTCGAGCACAACAAGGCGACCAAGGGCGCGGCCATCGTCCGGAAGCTCGCGGAGGGCGTCTCGGTGGCGCTCGTGACCGACGCGGGCACGCCCGGCATCTCCGACCCCGGATTTCTTCTCGTGAAGGAGGCGCGCGAAGCGGGCATTCCCGTGGTGCCGGTGCCCGGCCCCTCCGCCGTGGTCGCCGCCCTGTCGGCGGCCGGCGTCCCCGCCGATGCCTTCGTGTTCGACGGGTTTCTTCCCGTCAAGCCCGGCCGGCGCGTGCACCGGCTGGAGGCACTCCGCGGGCTCGAGACCACGGTCGTCTGCTACGAGTCGCCTCACCGCATCCTGGCCTCGCTCGAGGCGATCGGGCAGGTCTTCGGCGAGGTCGAGATCATCGCGGCGCGCGAGCTGACCAAGCAGTTCGAGGAGATCATTCGCGGGACGCCCGCGGGGCTTCGCGAGCACTGGGCAAAGGGCCCGGTGAGGGGAGAATTCACCCTCGTCATCCCGTACTCGAAAGCTCGGTAGCCGCCCCTTCCGGCTGCTCGCAAAGGTGCTATCGTCGGTGTCGTCACGAATGGGAACGGAGGGTGTCATGACGGAACGCTCAGACCGGGCCTCGGGGCACATGAGGCGCAAGCACCGTCCCGCCGCGCCGCTGGTCTTGCTCTCCCTCTGGCTTCTCGGCGTGGTGGTCGGATGCGCCCAGGTCGCGGTGGCGCCGAGCTGGACGTACCGTGAGTTCCAGGAGGTGACGTTCGATCCATTTCCCGGGATGAGCTTTCACGGACGGCCGGTCGAGCTCACGCCCGACGAGCTGAAGGGCCGCATCGTGTGGAACTTGTGGTCGGGCGACAACGCGGGGTTCTGGAACTGGCTGGCCATGAACGCCTACGGCGCGGGAGATCTTCTCAAGGTCGTCGCGTGGCGTCGCGACCAGCGGTTCGAAAAATTCGGTGTGATGAACCAGCCGGGCTACGGGAGACCAGCGCAGCCCGACGAGCATGGTCTCTTCATCGACGTCCCCCGCGAGCCGCGCTACGACTTCGACATGCGGATCGACACCCGCACCTACGGGCGGTCCAGCGGCATCATGGGGTTGCGGCTCTTCCCGAATCCTCGCTTCGACGCCGCGGCGCGGGCGCATTGGAACGCCAAGAAGTACTTCGAGGATCCCGAGTACTACAACGACAAGAATCTGGTCCGGCCATACATGGTCGGCATGGCGTGCTCGTTCTGCCACACCGGGCCCGATCCGGCTAACCCACCCGCCAACCCCGCCGAGCCAGAGTACGAGAACCTGAGTGACCACGTCGGGCAGCATTTTCTCAAGGTCTGGGAAGTGTTCGGCGTCGGCATGGCCCCGGACAACTTCGTCTATCAGATTCTGAAGTCAAACCCACCCGGCACCCTCGACACATCGTTCATCGCCACGGACTATCTCAACAATCCAGGAACGATGAACGGCATCTTCGAGATTGCCGGCCGGTTGCAGGGGGCGGTCGCGGAGCGCGTGACGGGTGGCGCCCTCGACCTGCGTGGCGTGAAGGATCCCCAGGTCACGCCGCGCGTGCTGAAGGAAGGCGCCGACTCCGTCGGCTTCGAGGCCGCCCTCAGCCGCGTCTATCTCAACATCGGCGAATACTGGGAGGAGTGGATCCGCCACTTCGGGCCGATGCTCGGCATCAAGAAGCAATCGCCGATCGGGGTGAGCGACGCCCAGCGGCTCTCTCCACACTGGAACTGGAGCGAAGCACACTCCCCGGCGCTCGCCGCGTACTTCGTGCGGGTTGCGAAGCCGGTGAAGCTCGCGGCCGCACCCGGGGGCACACAGTACCTCACGGCAGACGCTGCCCTTCTCGATCGGGGCAAGCGCGTGTTCGCCCAGCAGTGCGCGAGCTGCCATTCGAGCAAGCAGCCGCCCGCGGGCGTCGACCCGCGCTCGCCGGAGGGGCGGCGGTGGTTCGCGGATGCGGTGATGCGGCCGGACTTCCTCGACGGCAACTTCCTGGGGAGCGAGGTGCGCTACCCCGTCACCCTGATCAAGACGAATGCGACCCGGTCGGTCGCCTCGAATTCGATCCGGGGCCACGTGTGGGACAACTTCTCGTCGGAGACGTACAAGACCCTGCCCGCCGTGGGCACCATCCAGGTGTGGGATCCGTTCACGGGCAAGGACCGACCGTGGGAGGTGCCGGGAGGTGGCCGCGGCTACTACCGCCCGCCGTCGCTCGTCAGCGTCTGGATGAGCGCGCCGTTCTTCCACAACAACGCGCTGGGCAAGCACGTGCACGGGGTCACGACCGCCGAGCGGATGGAGGCATTCAACGACGCCGTGGCCAAGCTCCTGTGGCCGGAGCGTCGTCTGGGCAAAGACTCGATCTGGCGGACAGACGTGGAGAGCTGGATAAAGATTCCGCGATCGTATCTCCCCGACGCGCTCGGCGCGTATGCCGACGCGAAAGGGAGCGTGAACATCGGACCCATCCCGAAGGGCACGCCCATCAACCTGCTCGCCAACACGAATCTGGAGCTGGGCGGGTTCGCCAAGGATGCGCGTCTGGCCCAACTGCTCTTGCGCACGATCGACGCCTTGAAGGACATCAAGCGGGATGGGCTGACGGGCGATGCAGCGACCCAGCGGCTCATGACGCTCGTCCCCAATCTCTATGAGCTGAACTCGTGCCCCGACTTCGTAGAGGACAAAGGGCACTACTTCGGCACTGATCTGCCCGACGCCGACAAGCGGGCCCTCATCGAGTATCTCAAGACAATGTAGGTAGAGGAGCGGTCATGGGCAGTCCGGCACATCCGGATTTCGACTACATCGTGATCGGATCCGGCGCGGGGGGCGGCCCGGTAGCGGCGAACCTCGCCAAGGCCGGCCACAAGGTATGCTTGATCGAGGCGGGCCAGGCGCCCGAGTCGCCCGCCTATCCGGTGCCCGCCTTCCATGGGTTCGCCACCGAGGATCCTGACCTGTCGTGGGCGTTCTTCGTGCGGCACTACGGAAATCTCGACCGATCGCGACTCGACTGGAAGTTCCGCTCGGAGAAGGACGGCGTCTTCTATCCGCGAGCGGGGACCCTCGGCGGCTGCACCGCCCATCACGCGATGATCACGGTCTATGGCCACGGCAGCGACTGGGACCACATTGCCGAGCTGACCGGAGATCCTTCCTGGCGCGCGGAGCGCATGCGCACCTACTTCGAGCGACTCGAGCGTTGCGGATATGTCGATCGCCCGGGGTTGGGCCAGCCGAACCCGACGCGCCACGGCTACGAGGGCTGGCTGAGTACGACGGGGCCCGACCTCACCCTGGCCCTCGGCGACGCGGCGCTCGTCGAGACATGCCTGGAGGCGGTCAAGGTGGCGTGGGCGCAGGGGCTGAGCGGGGTGGTCCCCGACTTCCGGCCGCGAGACCCGAACGACTGGCGCGAGCCGCAGTTCCAGGGGGTGTGCTTCGCGCCCCTGTCGACGCTGGGCGGCCGCCGGACCGGCACGCGCGAGCTGATCGACGCGACCAGGGAGACGTATCCCGACCGGCTCGTCATCCGCATGAGCAACCTCGCCACGCGGATCCTGTTCGACGCCGACAAACGCGCCATCGGTGTGGAGTGCTGGGAGGGCGAGCACCTCTACCGAGCGGACCCCAACGCGTCGGCCGGCGACCATGAAGTGAAGGAATACTATTGCGCGCGCGAGGTCATCCTCGCGGCGGGCGCCTTCAACTCACCGCAGCTGCTCATGCTGTCCGGGATCGGGCCGGCTGCGCATCTCGAGGACAAGGGCATCCGGTGCCTGGTCGACCGGCCTGGCGTCGGCGCCAATCTCCAGGACCGCTACGAGGTCGGTGTCGTCTCGGAGATGAAGGAAGACTGGAAGATCCTCGCCGGCGCCACCTTCGCGCCTCCGCTCCCGAATCAGCCGGGCGACCCTTGCTATGTCGACTGGCAGAACGGTCGGGGTGTGTACACCACCAACGGCTCGGCGCTCGGGATCGTGAGGAGGTCGGGCCCCGGCCAGTCCGATCCCGATCTCTTCATCTTCGCGGTCCCGGGTCGGTTCGAGGGCTACTACCCCGGGTATTCCAGGGAGTCGGTGCGGAAGAAGAACCTCCTGAGCTGGACGGTCCTGAAAGCGCACACGCAGAACAGGGGAGGGTTCGTGCGGCTACGGACAGCCGACCCGCGGGACGTCCCCGAAATCAACTTCAAGTATTTCGACGAGGGTACCGACGGGGCCGGGACCGATCTGGAAGCCGTCGTCGACGGCGTCGAATTCGTACGGAAAATCTGTGCGCACAACCGCGCCATCAAGGCGGAGCTCGTCCCCGGGCCTCAGGTCGGCACGCGGGAAGAGATCGCGCGGTTCGTGCGGGACCACGCGTGGGGACATCACGCGTCGTGCAGCAATGCGATGGGCCGAGCCAGCGACCCGAATGCGGTTGTCGACAGCGCCTTCAGCGTGATCGGGGTTCAGAACCTGCGCGTGGTCGACGCCTCCGTCTTCCCGCGCATCCCGGGCTTCTTCATAGTCACCCCGATCTACATGATTGCCGAGAAGGCGAGCGAGATCATCCTGGACAAGGCCCGGGGGGGCTGACCGGCGCGCATCACCTCTTCCTGCGCGCTCGGGGAGAAGACACGTGCCGGCTAAGTATCTGGTGCCTATGCCGATGTTCTCGTATCCCGTATACTAGGAGACCATGTCGATCCCCAAAACCTTGACCATCGCCGGCTCTGATTCCGGCGGCGGCGCGGGCATCCAGGCGGACCTCAAGACCTTCTCGGCCTACCGGGTCTTCGGTCTGTCCGTGATCACGGCCGTGACCGCGCAGAACTCCGTGGGCGTGCAGGGCGTGGAGAACCTGGCCCCCGCCTTCGTGGCCCGCCAGCTCCGCTCCGTGCTCGAGGACTTCGGAGTCGACGCGGCCAAGTGCGGCATGCTCTCCGTGGCGCCCATCATCGAGGCGGTGGCCGGCGCGCTTGCCGAGCATCCCATCGACAAGCTGGTGGTGGACCCGGTCATGGTCGCCAAGTCCGGTGACTCGCTCCTCCTGCCCGACGCCGTCGAGGCTCTGATCCACCACATCCTGCCCCTGGCCCTCGTGGTCACGCCGAATCTGCCCGAGGCGGAGGTGCTGAGCGGCATGGCGGTCTCGAGCCGCGAAGACATGGAAGAAGCCGCGCGGCGCATCGGCAAGCTCGGCCCGCGTCACGTCCTCGTCAAGGGCGGGCACCTCAAGGGCGATGCCGTGGACATACTCTGGAACGGGCGCGAGGTGACGGTTTTTCAGGCCCCGCGCGTCGAGTCGTCCAACACCCACGGCACGGGATGTACCTTCTCGGCGGCCATCGCGGCCGGGCTCGCGAAGGGCCGGCCGCTCGGGGAGGCGGTGCGGGAGGCCAAGGCCTACGTCACCAAGGCCATCCGCGAGGGTTTCGCCCTCGGGCGCGGGGTGGGCCAGCTGCGACACTTCCTGACGGAGTGGTGATGACCGACGAGCAGGCCGCCTCCGATCCCGAGCAGGAGCGCGCGCTCGGCAAGATGTCGTTCATGGAGCACCTCGGCGAGCTGCGCACGCGCATCGTGTGGGCGCTCGGCTCGGCCGGCGTGGGGCTCGTGATCGCGGTCTTCGTCACCGACCCCGCCATGCGCTTCATCTCCAAGCCGCTCGCGAAGATGCACACCGAGCTCGTCTTCACCTCTCCCACGGAGGCCTTCTGGACCTGGATGAAGGTGGCCATGGTGCTCGCCATCTTCATCTCCATGCCCGCCATCCTCTATCAGGTCTGGAAGTTCGTCTCCCCGGGCCTGCACAAGCACGAGAAGAAGTACGCCGTCCCCTTCATCGTCGTGGGCTCGCTCCTGTTCCTGATCGGCGGCGCCTTCGCCATGCTCGTGATCATTCCCTACGCGTCGAACTTCCTCGTCACCTTCGGCCAGGAGAAGGGCTGGAAGCCGATGATCACGGTGGCGAACTACACGGACTTCGTGATCAAGTTCGCCCTGGCCTTCGGCGTCGTCTTCGAGCTGCCGGTGGTGATCACCGTGCTCGCCCTCATCGGGGTGGTGACCCCGCAATTCCTCTCGAAGAACCGCAAGTACGCCATCCTCATCAACTTCATCATCGCCGCCGTGCTGACCCCGACACCCGACATGATCAACCAGACCTTGATGGCGGGGCCCCTCTGCATCCTCTATGAAGTCGGCATCATCTGCGCGCGGCTGGCCGTGAGAAAGCGCAAGGCCCAGGCGCCGCCCACCGAGACGGCGGCGACCTCATGAGCCCCCTCGACTTCATCTCGCTCGATCTGCCCGAGCAGGTGCTCCAGGGCATCCGCGACGCCGGATTCGTCGCGACCACGCCCATCCAGGAGGGCACGCTGCCCCTCGCCCTGAAGGGCAAGGACGTGGCCGGCCAGTCCCAGACGGGCACGGGCAAGACGGCCGCGTTCCTGATCGCCGCCTTCACGCGCTGTCTGCGCCACCCCGCGCCCGCCAAGAGCGGGCCCACCGCGCCCCGCGTGCTCATCATCGCCCCCACCCGCGAGCTGGTCGTGCAGATCGAGGCCGACGCGCGGCTCCTGGGCGCGCACACCGGGCTGCGCATCCTGGCCGTCTACGGCGGCATCGACTACAACAAGCAGCGCGAGGAGCTGCGTCAGAGCTGCGACGTGCTCGTGGGCACGCCGGGCCGTCTCATCGACTACCTCAAGCAGCACGTCTGGTCGCCCCAGCGCGTCGAGGTGCTCGTCATCGACGAGGCCGACCGCATGTTCGACATGGGCTTCATCGCCGACCTGCGCTTCATCCTGCGCAAGCTGCCCAAGCCGGAGAAGCGGCAGTCCTTCCTCTTCTCCGCCACGCTGTCCTTCCGGGTGATGGAGCTGACCTGGGAGTTCATGAACAACCCGACGCAGATCTCGGTCACCCCGCTGCAGAAGACGGCGGAGAACGCGGTCCAGGTGCTCTTCCACGTCGGGCGCGAGGAGAAGTTCAACCTGCTTCTGGGTCTCCTCAAGCGCGAGGGGGGCAGCCGCATCCTGATCTTCTCGAACACGCGCGAGGAGGCACGGCGACTCGAGGATCGCCTGGGGCGGAACGGCTGGCAGGCCCGGGCCCTCACGGGCGACGTCGACCAGAAGAAGCGGCTCAAGATCCTGAACGATTTCAAGGAAGGCGAGCTGCCCATCCTGGTGGCCACCGATGTCGCCTCGCGAGGACTGCACATCGAGGGCGTCACCCATGTGGTCAACTGGGACCTGCCCCAGGACCCGGAAGACTATGTCCACCGCATCGGCCGAACGGCGCGCGCGGGGGCCTCGGGCGATGCCATCAGCCTGGCCGACGAGGCGGGCGCGCTCCAGATCGAGCCCATCGAGAAGTTCATCGGCGAGAAGATCCCCGTCGAGTGGGCCGAGGACGAGTGGTACTTGCCCGAGATCAAGCCCACGAGCGAGGAGCGCCGGAAGTATGCCGAGGAGAAGCGCGCCAGGATGGCCGCGCGCGGGCGTCCGGGCGGCGGCGGGCGAGGCGGGTCAGGCGGCGGGCGCGGAGGGCCGAGCGGCGGCCACGGCGGGCGCCGCAGCGGTGGGGGCGGCCACAGCGGGCATCCACGGGGGCGGGGCGGCCGCTAACTTCCCTCCCCCTCCCGCGGGGAGCGAGGGCAGGCTCGGGGTGACGGCGAATACGATAGAGCAGCCCCTTCCACCAGCCGAGCGCGCGCTCGTCGCCGCGCTGGCGACGTCGTGGCGCGATCTCCTCTATGTCCCCGGTCCCGACTTCATCTCGCCGCTGGAGCCCGCGCTCTTTCGTAGTGCCTTCGTGGTGATTCCCGCCGATGGCCCCGCCGTCCGTGTCTCCTCCGCCGTCATGCCGGCCTTCGGCACCGAGCTCTGCCGCGTACAGCTCGAGTCGCTCCCGAGCTTCCGCGCCGAGATGCTCGGCTCCTTCTTCGAGCCGGAGCGCCGCGGCCAGATCTACGTCATGTCCAAGGAGCGTGATGCCACGGCGGCGCGGCCGCCCGATCGGACCGGCTGGAGCTATGCGGGGCCTCCGCTCGCCGAGCGGCTGCGCCGCGTCGAGCGCGTCAGGATACTGCGTGAGCGTGTCGTGGCCCGCCTGGACGGGCAGCCCGTGGGATGGACGGCCGACCGGGGACTGGTGGTCGACGTGTCGGGCGACCAGCCCTGTCTCCTGCTTGCTTCGGCCCGCAGCGCCGAGGAGGCCATCTTCGTCCCCGTGCCTCGTCTCTACCGCGCGTTGCTCGGATCGGCGGCCGTGCCTGGAGCGACGGCGCGCGAGCTCCTGGGCTACGGGGATTGGGCGGGCGACTTCGAGCTGGCGCTCGAGACGGTCGGGATCAGGGCAGGCTGAGAGTGTCCACGACGGACGAGGTGGCGGGGTACATCATCCCGTGTCTCTTCCGATCGCCGCAGATCGTGGACTACCACCGCGAGCTGGTCGACGCGATCGCCGACCGCTTCGGTCTGACCTTTACCCAGCGTCAGCGCATCCCGGCCCACTTCACCCTCAAGTACCACTTCACCACCAGCGAGATCGGACGAGTGGAGGAGCTCCTGGAAGAGCTCGCCTCCAGACACGCGCCGGCGCCCCTCGAGGTGGGAGGCCTCGGCCATTTCGGGGAGGAGGTCGTCTACGTCGAGGTGCGGCTCTCCGACGACGCGAAGCGCGTCCTCGCGGCATTGCTCGCGGCGCTGAGAACGCTGGCATGGATGCCCTGGAGCGCCCACGACGCCGAGCATCTTCATTCTCACATGACAGTCGCGGAGTTCTGCCGGCCGAAATTTCCCGAGGTGTGGGAGTTCGTGAGAGCCCACGAGCGCCGATTCACAACCGCGCTCGACAACGCCACTATCCTGAGGCAGGTCGGCGAAGCGGACGGCGTCGACCGGTGGGCCGTCCACAGATCCTTTAGGCTCGGCCTCTAGCGTTTGATCGACACGCCTGCTTAGAAGCGGCGGCGGCCGCCGAGGGCTTTTTTGCGCAGGCGGAGGGACTTGGGGGTGATCTCGAGAAGCTCGTCCTCGCGGATCCACTCCAGGGACTGCTCGAGGTTCAGGGTGCGGGGCGGAGTCAGGCGCACGCCCTCGTCCGAGGTGGACGCGCGCATGTTGGTCAGCTTCTTTTCCTTGGTGATGTTGACGTCGAGGTCGCTGTCCCGGTTGTGCTCCCCCACGATCTGTCCCTCGTAGACCATCTCGCCCGGCCCCACGAACATCTCACCGCGCGGCTGGAGATGATCGATGGCGTACGACGTGGTCCGGCCCGACCGGTCGGAGACGAGCGCGCCATTGGCCCGGTGGGGGATGTCGCCCTGCCACTCGGCGTAGCCGTCGAAGAGATGGTTGAGGAGGCCCGTGCCGCGCGTGTCCGTCAGGAACTCCGAGCGGTAGCCGATGAGGCCGCGGGACGGGATGCGGTACTCGAGCCGGACGCGCCCGGTGCCGTGGTTGACCATCTTGGTCATGGCGCCCTTGCGGGGGCCGAGCTTCTGGGTCACGGCGCCGATGAACTCCTCGGGAATGTCCACCACGAGGTGCTCCATCGGCTCGAGGGTCTGGCCACCCTCTTCCTTGGTGATGATCTCGGGCTTGCTCACTTCCAGCTCGAAGCCCTCGCGCCGCATCATCTCGATCAGGATGGCGAGCTGGAGCTCTCCCCGGCCGGACACGCGGAACGTGTCGGGCGAGTCGGTCTCCTCGACGCGGATGGCGACGTTGGTCCGCCGCTCCTTCCAGAGCCGCTCGCGCAGCTGCGTGGAGGTGACGAACCGGCCTTCCTTGCCCGAGAAGGGCGAGATGTTCGAGGAGAAGAGCATGGACACCGTGGGCTCGTCGATGTGCATGACGGGCAGGGCCACGGGCCTCTCGGCGTCGGCGAGCGTCTCGCCGATCTCCACGTTGTCCGTGCCCGCCACCGCCACCAGATCGCCCGCCGTCGCCTCGGCGATCTCGACCCTCTTGAGCCCCTCGTAGCCGTAGAGCACGGTGATCTTGGCCGGCTCCGTGGAGCCGCCCCGGTGGACCACGGCCACCCGGTCGTACTGGCGCACCGTGCCGTTGACGATGCGGCCGATCACGAGCCGGCCGACATAGTCGTCCCAGTCGAGCGAGGTGGCCCGGAGCTGGAGCCCCATCTCGGGATCGAAGCGAGGCGGCGGGATGGTCTTGACCAGCGTCTCGAAGAGCGGGGCCAGCGTCTTCGAGTCGTCGTCGAGGGAAAGCTTGGCGATGCCCTTGCGGGCGTCCGTGTAGAGGACGGGGAAGTCGAGCTGGTCCTCTGCGGCCTCGAGATCGATGAAGAGGTCGTAGACCTCGTCGAGGACCTGCACGGCCCGGGCGTCCTGGCGGTCGATCTTGTTGATCACGACGACGGGGGTGAGTCCGGCCTCGAGCGCCTTCTTGAGCACGAAGCGCGTCTGGGGCAGGGGGCCTTCCGCCGCGTCCACGAGGAGGAGCACGCCGTCCACGAGGGTGAGCGTCCGCTCCACCTCGCCACCGAAATCGGCGTGGCCGGGGGTGTCCACGATGTTGATCTTCACGTCCTTGTAATGAATGGACGTGTTCTTGGCCATGATGGTGATGCCCTTCTCGCGCTCGAGGTCGATGGAATCCATGACGCGCTCGACCACGTGCTCGTTGGCCCGGAAGATGCCCGACTGCCAGAGCATGGCGTCGACGAGCGTGGTCTTCCCGTGGTCGACGTGCGCGATGATGGCGACGTTGCGAATGTCGTGACGCTCTTGCATGTACTCACTGTAGCATGGATTTTTCGAATGCCGCAGCGCGTTGACCTTGCCCGGAGCTTCACCCCTGAGGCATAATGACGCTCTATCCCCGCTCGAGGAGGAGTCACCCGTGAGAATCCGACTGCTGTTGCTGGCCGCGCTCATCGTCGCGCTCGCGGCGCCCACGGGCGCCTGGGCCCAGGCCCCCAAACCCGCAGAGCCCGAGAAAGGATCCTCGCGCGTGAAACAGACGGCCGAGATCACCATGGACAAGGGCGGCGTGATCAAGATCGAGTTCTTCCCCGAGGACGCGCCCAAGACGGTGGAGAACTTCGTCACGCTGGCCAAGAAGGGCTTCTACGACGGCCTGACCTTCCACCGCGTCGAGCCGAACTTCGTGGTCCAGGGCGGCGACCCCAAGGGCGATGGCACGGGAGACCCCGGCTACAAGATCAAGGCCGAGTTCAACAAGCAGCAGCACGTGCGGGGCGTGCTCGCCATGGCGCGGAGCCAGGCCCCAGATTCGGCGGGCTGCCAGTTCTACATCACGCTCGCCCCCGCGCACTTCCTGGACGGCAAGTACACGGTGTTCGGCAAGGTCGTCTCGGGGATGAACATCGTGGACGGCATCAAGAAGGGCGACAAGATGAAGACGGTCAAGATCATCGACGCGCAATGATGGTCGCCGGCCCGGAGGCTCTTCAAGTGATTCTCACATCCGCGCGGGCACGAGTGTTCCGCTTCGAGCGCCGGCTTCGCCGGCGCAATCTGTCCGGGGGGAGGGTTCGGAAGGGGGGCGGAGCCCCCCTCCGAGCCAAATAGCCATGGCCTGGTCGGTCCTGATCAAGAACGGAACCGTGGTGGATGGCAGCGGCGCTCCCGGCGTCGCCGCCGACGTGGTGCTGGAAGGCGACCGGATCGCGGCCGTCGGTCCTGCTCTGGCCGGCCAGGCGCAGCAGACCATCGACGCCAAGGGGCTGATGGTCGCCCCGGGCTTCATCGACATCCACTCGCACTCCGACCTCGTCTACCAGACGTGCCCTTCGGCGGAGTCCAAGGTGCGCCAGGGCGTGACCACCGAGGTCGTCGGCATGTGCGGCTTCTCGCCCGGCCCCATCGGGCCGGGACGTGAAGACGAGGTGCGCGACTGGATCGGCGGGATCGGCAGCAAGCCGCGCGTCACCTGGCACAGCTTCGGCGAGTATCTCGACTCCGTGCGCGGCCTCGGCGTCTCCGTCAACGTCGTCCAGTTCGTGGGCCACGGCGCCCTGCGGTGGGCCGCGATGGGGAGCGACAATCGCCCGGCGACGCCCGACGAGCAGAAGAAGATGGAAGCGCTCCTGGCCGAGGCGCTGGATGCCGGGGCCTGGGGCTACTCCACGGGCCTCGTCTACGCGCCCAGCGTGTACGGCTCGACGGAGGAGCTGATCGCGCTGGCCAAGAGCATGGCCAAGCGCGGCGGCCAGTACTTCTCCCACGTGCGGGGCGAGGCGGCCACCCTCGAGAAGGCCTACGAGGAAGCGATCCGCATCGGCGAGGAAGGCGGGGTGCCGCTGCAGATCGCCCACGTCAAGGCCTCGGGCCGGGAGAACTGGGGCAAGATGGAGCGCGCCCTCCGGATGATCTCGGACGCCCGCGCCCGCGGGGTGGACGTCACGGGCGACGTCTATCCATATCCCGCGGGCAGCACCAAGATGGACAATCTCCTTCCGCCCTGGATGCACGATGGCGGCACCGCCAAGCTCCTCGAGCGGCTGGCCGATCCGGCGTCACGCCGGCGCGCCGTCGCGGATTGCCTGATCAGCGGCGAGCGCTGGCGCACGGGCTCGGGCTCGTATGGCTGGGACGAGGTGATGGTGGCGACCTGCTCCAAGGAGGAGCTCGCGGGCAAGAGCCTGGCCGAGCTGGCGCGGCTCACGGGCCGCGAGCCGGCCGAGGCAATGATGGACCTCGTGCTCTCCGAAGGCGCGGGCGTCAGCATGGTCGGCTTCTCCCAGAGCGAGGAGAACGTCGCCATCGCCAGCGCCGATCCCCACACCATGATCGGCTCCGACTCGCTGTCGCTGCACGCGGGGCCGGGGCCGCATCCGGGCAAGCCGCACCCGCGGAGCTACGGGACCTTCCCGCGCGTGCTCGGCGTCTATTGCCGCGAGAAGCGGCTCTTCTCGTTCGAGCAGGCCGTGCACAAGATGACGGGCATGCCCGCGGCCAAGCTCCACCTCAAGGACCGCGGCCTCGTCAAGACGGGCCATGCCGCCGACCTCGCGCTCTTCGATCCCAAGACGGTGCGCGACGAAGCGACCTTCCCCGATCCCCACCGCCATCCCGTGGGCATCCCCTACGTGATCGTCAACGGGCAGGTCGTGGTGGACGGCCCGCGCTACCACGCCGTCCCCGCCGGGCGCGTCCTGACGCGCTGACGCCGTGGGCCGCGCGGTGCGGGGCCGTCCGCGGATCAAGCTCTGGGTGGTCTTCGGCGATCGGGTCAAGTTCGGCGAGGGACGCGCCGAGCTCCTGGAAGCGGTGGAGCGGCTTGGCTCGTTCAAGAAGGCCGTCGAGCGCATGGGCATGTCCTACCGGGCGGCCTGGGGTTATTTCCGGGAGCTCGAGCGCGCGGCCGGGGTCAGCCTTCTCGAGCGCCACCCCGGGGGCGGGCCCGCCGGCGGCACCCGATTGACTCCCGCGGGACGCCGCTTCGTCCGCCAGTATCGCCGCTTCAGCGGGGGTCTCGAGGCCCTCGTCGAGCGGCACTTCCAGAGGTCCTTCCGCTCGTAAGCCGCCCGACCCAGTTGACGGCAGCCTCGCCGCCTAATATGCTTCCGAGAGCATAATATGGCGACCGACCCGGATGCGGAGGAGAGAGGGACCGTGAAGCTAAGTCGTCTCTGTCTGCTGCTCCTGGCCACGGTGGCCCTGGTGTCTCCCGCCGCCTCGCAATCCAGCACGGTCATCGTCTCCACCACGACGAGCACGCAGGACTCGGGCCTCCTCGACGTGCTGGTGCCGATGTTCGAGAAGAAGAGCGGCATGAGCGTGAAGACGATCTCCGTGGGCACGGGTCAGGCCCTGGCCCTGGCCGCCCGCGGCGAGGCCGACGTGACGCTGGCGCACGCCCCGGAGCTCGAGCGTCGCTACGTCGCCGATGGCAAGATGCTGAACCGGCGCCTCGTCATGTACAACGACTTCGTCATCATCGGGCCGGAAGACGATGCGGCGAGGATCAAGGGCATGCCGAAGGCCGTCGAGGCACTCAAGCGGATCGCGGAAACGCAATCGCGCTTCGTCTCGCGCGGCGACAAGTCCGGTACGCACATCCTCGAGCAGGGGCTGTGGAAGCAGGCGGGAATCGAGCCCCGGGGGGCCTGGTACATCGAGTCCGGCCAGGGGATGGGCCAGACGCTCGGCATCGCCAACGATCGGCGGGCCTACATTCTCACTGATCGCGGCACCTGGCTCGCCTTCCAGAAGCGCGTCAGCCTGCCCATCCTGGTCGAGAAGGACACGCTGCTCTTGAACATCTACTCGGTGATGGAGGTGAACCCCGCCAATGGTCCGCGAGTGAACGCGGCCGGCGGCAAGGCCTTCGCCGATTTCATCCTCGCGCCCGAAACCCAGGCCGTGATCAGGACCTTCGGCGTGGACAGGTACGGCCAGCCGCTCTTCGTGCCCATCGCGGGCAAGAGCGACGCCGACTTCCGGTAGGCGATCGTGGAGCTGATCTGGCAAGGTCTTCTCCAGGCGCTCACCCTGCTCGCGGGCGGCGACAGCCAGGTGTGGCAGATCACGTGGCTCTCGCTTCGTGTCTCCGCGACGGCCACGCTCCTCTCGCTCATCTTCGGCGTCCCACTGGGCACGGCGGTCGCGCTCACTCGCTTTCCGGGGCGCGGCTTCGTGGTGAGCTTGATCAATACCGGCATGGGACTGCCGCCCGTGGTGGTGGGTCTCTTCGTGACCATCGTGCTCTGGCGCAATGGAGTGCTCGGCGGGCTGGAGCTACTCTACACGCCCACGGCCATGATCCTTGCCCAGCTCGTCATCGCCGCGCCCATCGTCACCGGCCTCACGCTGGCCGCCATCCAGCAGGTGCCCGAGCGGTTCCGTCTACAGCTCCTCGCCCTGGGGGCCTCCCGGGCCCAGCTCGTGTGGACGTTACTAAAGGAGGCGCGGCTCCCCATGCTGGCGGCCGTCATGGCGGGCTTCGGCGCCGTCATCTCGGAAGTGGGCGCCTCGCTCATGGTGGGCGGCAACATCAAGGGCTCGACGCGGGTGCTCACCACCGCCACCGTGCTCGAGACGGGCAAGGGCAACTTCGACACGGCCATCGCTCTCTCGCTGATCCTCCTGCTCCTGATGTTCCTCGTGAACTGGGGCCTGACGTGGATACAGCAGGGCCGCCGCGCCTGAGACCCTCCGCTATACTGGAGACCTCATGAGACGGATCATCCTCCTCGCGCTCGTTCTGGTCCTGGCCGCCGGGCCGGCCGCGCTGGCTCAATCGACTTCGCCGGCGATCACCGTCTACGCCGCCGCAGACCTCGACATGGCCTTCCGCGAGATCAAGCCGCTCTTCGAAAAGGCCGCCGGTGCACGCGTGACCCTGGTCATGGGCTCGACGGGCAACCTGGCCAAGCAGATCGAGCACGGCGCCCCCGCGGACGTCTTCTTCGCCGCCAACGAGAGTTTCATCGACGACCTGCAGGCGGCGGGCGCCGTCATTCCCCAGACGCGAGCGCTCTATGCTCAAGGCCGCCTCGTCCTCGCCACGCCGACGAAGTCCGCGGTCGCCGTGCGCGAGCTCGCGGAACTGCTCAAGCCCGAGGTGCGGCGCGTGGCCATCGCCAATCCGGCGCACGCACCGTATGGCCGCGCCGCCCGGGAGGCCCTCGAGAGCTTAGGCATGTGGGAGCGTCTCAAGCCCAAGCTCGTCTACGGCGAGAATATTCGCCACACGCTCCAGTTCGTCGAGACGGGCGCGGTCGAGGCCGGGATCATCGCGCTGTCTGTGGCCGGCGTTCCCGACGTGCGCTACGTGCCCATCGATCCCAAGCTCCACAAGCCGCTCAACCAGGTGGCGGCCGTCGTCAAGCGGAGCGCGCGCCCGGAGCTCGGCGTCGCCTTCATCCAGTTCCTCAATGGGTCCGAGGGCCGGCCCATCATGAAGCGCTACGGCTTTCTCTTGCCTGGAGAGTTGTAGGCGGAATGGATCTCTTTCCGCTCTGGCTCTCCCTCAAGGTATCGGTGGTCGCCACGATCTTGACCCTGGCCACCGGCTTGCCCATCGCGTGGGTTCTGGCGCGCAAGCGATTCACGGGTCGCGATGCCGCGGAGGCGCTGGTGGTCCTGCCGCTCGTCCTGCCCCCGACCGTCCTCGGCTACTACCTTCTCGTCTTGATCGGCCGTCAGGGCGTGATCGGGCGCGTGCTCGATGCCGCGGGTATAGAGCTGGCCTTCACCTGGCGGGCGGCTGTGCTGGCGGCCTGGGTGGGATCGAGCGCGCTCTTCATCAAGGCGGCCCAGGCGGGCTTCGAGGCGGTGGACCGTCGGCTCGAGCAGGCCGCGCGCACGCTGGGGCGCTCCGGATGGAGCGTCTTCTGGACTATCACGCTGCCGCTCGCGTCGCGGGCCGTGATGGCGGGCACCGTGCTGGCATTCTGTCGCGCCCTGGGCGACTTTGGCATCACCCTCATGGTCGCCGGCAGCATCCCCGGGCTGACCCAGACCACGCCGCTCGCCATCTATGATCTCGTGCAGTCGAACCGCATGGCCGAGGCCAATGCGCTCTCGCTGATCGCCGTCGCCACCGTGGCCCTGCTCCTCATGGGGCTCGGCCGCCTCGCGCGTCTGAGGTTCTGAGGTGGCCCTCACTCTCGAGGTCCGCAAGACACTCCCGGGCTTCACCCTCGACGTGAGCTGGGCGGCCGGCGACGAGGTCGTCACGCTCTTCGGCCCCTCGGGCGCCGGCAAGACGCTGACCCTGCAATGCCTGGCCGGGCTCATGCGGCCCGATAGCGGACGCATCGTCGTGAACGGCACCGTCTTCTTCGACAGTGAGCGAGGGGTGGACGTCCCCACGCAGGAACGCCACCTCGGGTACGTCTTCCAGGGCTACGCGCTCTTCCCGCATCTCTCCGTCCGAGACAATGTCGCCTACGGTCTTCGCCGTCTGAGCGCCTCGACACGCCGGCGTCGCACTCAGGAAGTGCTGGAGCGCCTGGGTCTGGCTGACCTCGCCTCGCGACGGCCGCAGGAGCTGTCGGGCGGCCAGCAGCAACGTGTGGCCCTCGGGCGCGCGCTGGCCCCCGATCCCGCGCTGCTTCTCCTCGACGAGCCGCTCTCCGCGCTCGACCTGCCCCTCCGCCAGGCGCTTCGCGATGACCTCCGCGCGGTGCTCGCGGAGTGGCGCACGGCCGCCGTGCTCGTCACCCACGATTTCACGGAAGCCTATCGGCTGGGCGACCGCCTCGTGGTCTACGAGGACGGTCGCGTCATCCAGGCCGCGCCGCGGGCCGAGCTCCTGTGGCAGCCGGCCTCGGAGCGCGTGGCGGGCATCGTCGGCATCCGCAATGTGCTGCACGGCACCGTGCTCAAGGCCACGGCGGACCGCATCCAGTTTCGCTGGCGCGAGCAGGTCCTGGAGGCGGTCAACTCGCCCACGCGCTCGTACCTGCCTGCGCCGGAGAGCTCGCTGGCCTTCTTCATACGGCCGGAATACGTGCGGCTCATCCGCAAGGACCGCGGCACGCCGGATCCGGGGCACCACATGAACCTCATGTCGGGCCGGGTCGTCGGAGAGGCCGATTTCGGCACGATCTGGACGCTGTATTTCAAGCTCGACGCGCCCGGCGGACCCGCGCAGGGCGACTACGACATCGAGGTCGAGGTGCCGCGTCTCGTGTACGAGATCCTCGATATCAGCCGAGACCGTCACTGGCAGCTCAGTATTCATCGCGGCTCCATCCACGTCCTGCCTTCCGCCCCTTACAACCCTCTCCCCTCTGGGGAGAGGGCCGCCGTTCGAGCTGAGCCGCTGCGGCGAGGCGAGGGCTGAGATAGTGAGGGGCGAAGTGAATCCCGTTATCGAGCTCGCCGGGATCCGTGTCGAGCGCGAGGGGCGCGCGGTGCTCGAAGTTCCCGCCCTCACCGTGCTGCCGGGAGAGGTCCTGGCCGTGATCGGCCCCAATGGCGCCGGCAAGTCGAGCCTGCTGCGTGTCATGGGCGCTCTCGAGTCGCCGGCCGCGGGCACCGTACGCTTTCAAGGCCTTGCCGTGAGCGCCGAGCAGGGGCTCGCGGTCAGGCGCCGCATGGCGAGCGTCTTCCAGGAGCCCTTGCTCGCCGACGCGACCGTCTTCGACAATGTCGCGATGGGCCTGCGCTTCCGCGGCGCCGACCGCGCGCGCATCGAGGCGCAGGTCGCGCGCTGGCTGACCCGCTTCGAGATCGCGGCGCTGGCGGGACGCCAGGCGCGGACGCTCTCGGGCGGCGAGGCGCAGCGCGCGGCCTTGGCGAGGGCTCTCGTCGTCGAGCCCGAGCTCCTGCTCCTCGACGAGCCGTTCTCGGCCCTGGACGCTCCCACCCGGGAAGGCCTGATCGGAGACCTCGGACGCGTGCTCCGCGCCGAGCGCATCACGACGGTGCTGGTGACCCACGACCACGAAGAGGCCATGGTGCTGGCCGACAGGGTGGGCGTGCTCTTCGAGGGCCGGCTCGTCCAGCTCGACCGCACCTCGCGCGTCTTCCGCGCGCCCGCGTCCGAGGCGGTGGCGCGCTTCGTCGGCATCGAGACCGTAGTCGGCTGCCGGGTGCTCTCCTCGCTCGGCGGCGTGTCCACCATCGAGGTCGGAGGGCAGACCATGGAGGTCGAGCAGCCGGCCGAGCCCGGCGAGGAGGCGCGCCTCTGCCTTCGCGCCGAGGATGTCACGCTCAAGACCGGCACGCCGCCGCCCGGCGCCTCATTGCCACCCAATCGGCTCAAGGGCGCGGTGTCCCGCCTGCACCCCGTTGGGCTCCATGTGCGCGTCGCCGTTGACTGTGGCTTCCCGCTGGCGGCACTCGTGACGCACCGTGCCGTGGAGGAATTGGGACTAGGCGAAGGGGTCGAGGTGACAGTGCAGTTCAAGGCCACGGCCCCTCATCTTTTGCTTCGCCGCAAGCCTTGACAGCGAAAACGCCACGAGAGTATAAACGGGTCACTACGGCCGCAACCTCACCGCACAGGAGGTCCCAATGGCCGATTCGGAACTGCTGCTCGAGCGTCTCGCCGTCGAGAACCCCGAGTTCCGCAAGCTCCAGGAAGACCACGCCAAGTACAAGCAAGAGCTGGCAGAGCTCAACAGTCGCGGGTTCCTCACGGCAGACCAGCAATGGCGCGTCAGCGA